>Ga0315294_10004358_pt1 | contig 15426 bp, 17 predicted proteins | sample YL17G13_40_MG_FD_203626 | JGI IMG/M metagenome (GOLD analysis project Ga0315294, IMG submission 203626) | Sediment microbial communities from Yellowstone Lake, YNP, Wyoming, USA - YL17G13_40 | ecosystem: Environmental > Aquatic > Freshwater > Lake > Sediment | place: USA: Wyoming | collected... | reverse complement strand
GTAAGAAGCTCACCGGACGGGCGCTGGCCCGATTCGAGGCTGAGCGCGACATCTGGCAGGAGGTCCTGGGCGGCGTGCGCGAAATCAAGGCTGGCCGGGGCAAGCGGTTTAAGGTTGAGCCGCGCTCGCCCATCCTGGGAGCGCGCTTGAAATCCGGTCTTACACAGGCACAGTTCGCCGCGCTGCTGGGAGTCTCGAAACGCACGCTGGAGCAGTGGGAGCAGGGCCGCCGCGAACCAAGCGGGGCGGCAAAGACACTCATCAGGGTGGCAGAACTGCATCCCGAGATATTGCGTGAAATCGCGGCATGAACGGCCTTATTCGGGCCTGGCCGTATAACGCCCTTCCAGGAAACTGGTCGCCCCGACGGGCGATTACTGTCGCGAAATCCCCTCGATGACCATTGTCGAAGGTGAGATCGTTTTCAAGGGGTAAAGATGCAGATTCGCATTTTCGATTCCGCACCGGGATCGGCCATTGCGTTTCTCCACAGCCCGGCGGATAGTTTTCACGGTACTGAACACCCGCAGAGGCGGCGCGCATGTACTGCTGCCGTCTCGCCCCATGTCACTCGGTTCTGCGGAGCCAGCCCCGAAGGGGCGCCCGATGATAGCCCAGCGTTTCAACGCTGGGCGCCGGGCGGAAACAGTTCGAGTCCCGTAGGGACGACTGACCACCTTTGCCAGCCCGAATTCGGGCCAGCGAGGGTCTCAGCCGTCCCTACGGGACTGACACAACTTGCCTTGCTGACCCACCACTGAAGTGGTGGGCTATCATCAACCGCGCCTACGGCGCTCCCTTGCACAAAAGTAAGTTTGGGCGATTCGCCGGGTCGCCGCGGCGACCTAAACCAGGCAGCGGACAGGCATGGGATGCCGGCGGGACGCCGGCGGTACAAGCCTACTGGTAAGCTCGGCGCGCCTGGCGGCAAAGAGCCAGCAACTCTTCCCGCTGCGTTTCGGTGATGTTGGCAAGTCGCCGGATGCGCTCCATCTCGGCATCGATCCAGGCCCGTAAGGACTCGAGCGCCTCCGGCGCGCGGCGCGGGGTGCGGCCAAAGTAGACGGGGCTGGTGTGAGCGAAGCGGATGGTGACCGGAGATTTCTCAAAGCAGCGCGCGGCCAGCCAGCCGCCCGGCCGGACCTTGATCCGGGCCTGGCCGGAGATGCGGCGCCGATCAGCGGACGGCGCCAGTGTTTTCACCACCGCGCCATCCACCACTACTTCCGCTTTCTCCAGTTCGCCGGCCGCCAGCGCTTCCAGCTTCACGGAAACCTCATTGGCCCCCTCGATGACAGTGCCCGGCAGCTTGCCGCCCACTTTCAGGAACAGCATCGGGCCGTTGGTCACGAAGTTGCGCCCGGCCTTCTGACCGGCCCACCAGCTCTCCGGCGAGAAGCGCCCGGCAAGATACACGTAAGAGCGGTTGTAGCCCAGCGGATTGTGAAGTACGCCGTTCGCCGACCCGGCCGAGGCGGGCGCCCGCAGCCCGGCATTCAGATACAGGTAGTAGAGGTCGAAGACATAGCGCGCGAACCCCTCCGCGCCGGGATACTTGCCCACGTCGCGCGGCCGACCCCAGGCCTCGCTGTCCATCATGCTGGATTCGAGGAAATGGTTCACCGCCACCCCGATGGAGTCGGGGGCCATCAGGCCGGCAACCACCGGCGCTCCCCACCAGATGGCTTTCTCCAGGTCGATGTAGGCGCCCTTGTCGCGCGCCTCGCGCCACACCGAAATGCCGGGCGGGTACTCCCGGTTGCCCTTCATGGCATACAACCGCGGGGGAGACTTCACGCCGAAGAACAGCGCCGCGCCCCAACCGCGCTCATCCTCGCAGTTATCCACCGAATAGGCGCGGTTGGTTCCTGCGGTGTAGAGGCGGCGCTCCGGCCAGGGATCGAGATTGCTCTGGTCGTTCCAGCGGGTGATGGTGGGCGCGAAATGCAGGTCCGCGGCCTCCAGCAGCAGCGGCATCTCCGCGGGAACGCGGTGCACGTGCAAATCACCCGACCACCAGCCCCTGCCCGCCATGTCGATCCAGCGGCGCAGGCGGACGGTTCCGGGCGGAGAGGTTTCCACCGGCAGGTACTCGGTGCCTCTGCTGATCCGCACGCGCGTGGCGCCGGACGGCAGCTCGATATCCGCCTCGCGGTCCACCACCACGCCCAGCGCTGCGTTCCTGGGGTGAATCGGGGCCAACGCGGCGGAGCCGGGCATGGCCGCCGGCTTCCCGTCCGCATCCAGGACCTGAACGCGCGCGGCAACCGGGCGCCCCTTCTCATCGAGTAGGCGCAAATGCGGACGCGGGGGCTGCCCGAACAACCCTGTGGCAAACACCAGCGCCAGGAGCAAGCGGAGAACAGTCATGGCGAGCGTATGTTACCGGTTTGCGCGGATGGCCTGCGAGAGAAATCCGAGCGGGATCATTCACCACGGATGAACACGGATAAGCCGGATATCGAGGCGAACGACCAGTGTTCAGCGGGGGCGCGTCTTTCCCCGGCGTCGGATCAACGAGGACGTCGAGAGCCTTGGTCGCGCGCGGGCGAGCGTGGAGCGCCACCGCGTGCGCCCCCACGATGAGGTACCGGACGCCACGGGCATTCAACGCGGCGATGAACTCTTCGTAGTCTCGGGACGCCATCGGCACCTCGCGCTTTCAGACAACTCTCCAGAGCCTCGCCGACCGCCTCGACGCGTTGCTCCGGGCTCAAGCCTTCGTACCAGAAACGGAAGTCGGCCTCCTCCGCCTCCGACAGACGGACTTTGGCCATCGTCCACATCCTGCCCCGCGCGCGCACGATGCGTACTTGGGCACCCATTCGATGGTCAGATTAGCACGAATCCGCCGCGATGAGCCAACGCCGCGCATCACCTTCAGGGGAAAAACCGCCCACCCTTTGCCGATCCTTCAGGTTGGTGACAAAACTGTCATGGGGCCGGCTAACCTTCCTGAAACCTGCCCGGGGTCTGGCTCTGAGACCACAGCTTTTGATGGACAGATCGCACGCTGGCGTCCAAGCGCTCCGCACCCGCCACATTCCTATCTGAGCCGTGGGTGAAAGCAGTATAGTAGAGGGGATGCCAGTAACCATTCCAGACGAAGTCCTGGCCGCAGCCCGCATGAGTGAGCCGGAAATCAGGCGAGAGCTCGCGCTGACTCTGTTCCAGCAAGAACGGCTGACGCTTGGCCAAGCGCGCCGTCTCGCCGGGATGAGCCATCTCGACTTTCAGGCTCTGCTGGCCGAACGCCAGATTCCGATCCACTACGGAGTCGAGGAATTCCGCGAGGATCTTCGGACTCTACGTCAGATGAGACGCCCTTGATCGTTGTTTCCGATACCTCGCCAGTTCTGAACCTCGCTCGCATCGGCCGTTTCGAGCTCCTGGCCTTGCTCTACAAACAGGTAATCATTCCCACGGCGGTCTATGCAGAATTGACCGCTCCCAAGCGCGAGCTCCCTGTCGCGATTGACCTGGCGTCCACGCCCTGGCTGACTGTCGCGGCACCGAAAGACCATGATCGCGTGCAGGAACTCTGCGAGGATCTGGACCCTGGCGAGGCGGAGGCGATTGTTCTCGCGACGGAGTTCCACGCCGATCTATTGCTTGTCGACGAAAGACGCGGACGGCGGATCGCCGCAGCGCTGGGCCTGACGGTCACCGGCCTACTTGGCGTTCTGGCTGACGCGAAAAAGGCGGGGTTGATTGAACGGGCGAAACCAGTGCTGGATGAATTGATCCAAAAAGCCCGGTTCTGGATTGGACCCGATCTCTACAGAGAATTTCTCGCCGCGTTAGACGAGGAGTAGGAGAGTGCGGGTTCGAAGCCATGCGCAAAGGGTCATTCAGTTTTAACCTTCGCTTAGCGATGAAACCACCCGGCCGCGACCCCGGTTTCGGCAAGCAGAGCAACGCCGCCGCGCCCACCTCGATCGGCGCGTTGGGCTCGCGGCGCGACCGGATGCATTCCAGAAAGTTTTCGACGTGGGGTTCTACGGGCAGCGAGCCGCTCACCTGAATCGCCGGCTTCCGGTTCTCCGGCTGTGCCCAGGGCTCCTTGTAAAGGCGGAAACCGGCTACCTCCAACTGCAGCGTGCCGGCATCGCCCTGGAACTCGATGGACCAGCCGTTCTGGTAGGAGTTGCAGTAATCCAGCGTCCAGGTCACCATGTGCCGCGGGTACTCGAACACGGCGCAGAACACGTCCGGCATCTCCGAGCCGATGGTCTTGTTGGTTTGCCCGAAGCAGACCGCGGAAAGCGGGGCGGAAGTGCTGGTGAACCACTGCGCCACGTCCATCAGGTGGGTGCCCTGGTCGGTAATGGGACCTCCCGCGTAGTCCCAAAAGAACCGCCAGTAGCGGAACCGGCGCGGCTCCAACTCGCGTTTTGGCGTCGGCCGGCCCGCGGTCCTGCGCCGTGCCGCGGAGGCGTGGCAGCAGGCCGGCGGCCGCGAGAGCAAAGAGGTCGCGACGGGTCATAGGGTCCTCCCTTCGAAGACCGTGGAACAGAGCCGTCCCGCCTTGCCGGATCCCTGGTGAATCATCCGGATCAGACACTCTACTGCTGCGGCGAGGCGCCCAGAAAACCGTCGGCGAAAAAGACCGGCTTGTAGCCGCGGCGCGTCACCCACTCGATGGCCCGCTCCACGCGCTGCCGGTAGTCCGGCTCGTAGGCCCGATACTCGGCGTAGAAATACTGCTCATGAATGATCAGCTCCAGCACCTCGGATTCATGCGGGTCGGAAGCGATGCGCTCCAACTCTGCCGCGACCTTGTCCGGAGTGAAGTGGTTGATGACAATGTCGTGGTGCAGGAAGAGGATGTCCTGTTCGGTGTCCTTCCAGTAATCGCGGCCGAGGACCCGGTGCAGTTGCGGAATCGAGAGGTAATAACCGACGTAAAGCAGATCGTCCCGGAAGGTATCGGCTCCGAGCAGCACGCGGACCCCTTCTTCCCTGAGGGCCTTGGCGGAGGCGCGATTGGCGGCCGCCCAGTGAATCGTGGTCACCGGGCTGAGCAATTGTTTCCCGGCGAAGCGCTCGATTTCCCTGCTCACCAGGCGGTAGTCCTCCCGCATCTGCTCCGGGGAGGCCTGGAGGTACGGTCGTGCCGGATCATTGGCTCTGGCGTGGAAAGTCAGGCGTATCCAGTCGGTGTTGCGCTGCCACTCGGAGCGAAACTTGTCCGGTATTTGCGAAAGATTGAATCCCGCGGTCTCGTAGTAGATATTGAAGTGGACCTTGGTGTCGTACTTTTGGTGCATGTCCCGCCACAGCGCCATGTATGGATTTTCGAAGATCGATGTATACCTGTTCGCATTCCGGGCGATATCGCGCAGGAACCAGATGTTGTCGTCGGTCGAGAAACGGTAACGCGGGAACGAGTCGCGGTCCCATAGCACAGTGACGGCGTCCCGCTGCCCGCCGGCCGTGTCCGCAAGCACCTTGCTTTCCCGCTCGCGCAGCACAACGGATGTCTCAAACCGTCCATCCTTCACCGCAACGGGCCGGCCGTTGACACGGACATCGCCCGCGCCGCGACTGGTCCCGCGCACCGGGATACGCAGCCCGCCCTCGGTTTTCTCCCCGTCGTGGCGATTGACGATGGTGCCATCAGCGGGCCAGGTAATCCGGAGCGGGCCGCCGGGCTCCCAGAGCATGCGCTGAGCCCGGCGTGCCGTCCGGACCTTATAGAGCGCGCCGGCTTGCGCCTCGCTGACGAAAAGGCGGTCCATCTCGTAGCCGCCGAAAGCGACACCGGTGACTCGCGGGCCGGGAATGGGGATGCTGTCAACGGGTCTGCCTGCAAGATTGAGCACGGACACTTTGCCGCCGCCATCGCGCGCCACGTACAGATTCCCGCCTTCGTCGATGGCCATGCCGGCAGCCTGGCCCGGATCCGTTAAGGCGGCGAACTGGGTCTTCTCTTTGCCGTCCAGGCTGAGCCGCCAAATCCTGTTGCCGGAATCGGAAACAAGGATCTGCCGGCTGTCATTGGAAATCACAATCGCCTTGGGATGGGCCACTTCAGTGCTGAGCGTTGCCAGGTCGCCGCCCGGAGTGAGCCGGTAGATGCGCGAAGCCTCGGAATCCGTGAGGTAAATGTTTCCATCCGGCCCCACGGCCACCCCTTCGGGTGAGGCGAGGTTCTCGACGAGGATCTTCATCGCCCCCCAGGGCTTCACCTGGAAGACGCCTCGGATTTGCTTGTCCGCGACGTAGAGATCCCCGGAAGCATCGAATGCCAGGCCCGCGGGTTGGCCCGCGGTCTCAGCCAGTGTTCGGGAGGCGTCACGGTTCAGGATGCGGACAATTCCTCCGCCGGCGCCGGCGATTGAAACGAACGGACTCCCTTGCGGGCTGACCGCCAATCCTTCCACGGGCGAAAGCCCGCGATGCAGCAGGACAGCCGAACGCCCTCCCGTGGGCTCGGGTTGCTGTGGCACTCTGCTTCCATAACACAGCCAGATTGAGCAAACGAGCGCCGTACCGGCAGCGCCTACGAACGCATTCCTCATAGTTGGTCAGTCCCCCTGCTGAACCGAATTTCCGAAATCCCCAACGCCGTCGCACGCTGGCACTGTGGTGAGACTCCGTCAAAGCAGGAAGTGACACAAGCAAAAAGTGACAGGGCGGCGGCTCCGCGTTCATTACGTTGAACACCGCCCGACAAGGTCGCGCACGTGATGGCCACGGAGCGTTTCGCGGCCCCTGGCTATGGGTGGACGCGGCACCTGGGGGACTACATGTCCTTCTGCTCATCGTCGTGACATCGCCGCTGCATCGCTCGATCGGAGCGGCCGCGTTTCGCGGTTTTTTCCGTACAATAGGCGTATGCCTCACCTTATCAAGGTGCCGTTGGTGCTCGCGCCCCAACCGGAGGGTGGTTTTACAGTTACCAGTCCTGTCCTCCCAGAGATGATAACGGAAGGCGATACCGCGGAGGAGGCCTTGGAGAATGTTCGTGATGCACTGGCGGCCACGATAGAGATCTACGAAGACCTGGGCAAACCGTTCCCTGCGGAGCGTCGATGAGAACATCTTTGCATCAGGGCGCCTGGTTCAGTACGGATCAGCGGATCTCGCGCGACACTTCAATCATGTGAAACAGCGTGTCTTCATTGGAAGTATTCACGAGCATCAGATCCGTCGAATGCGGACAACGGTTGCCGAAGTACGCGTCGTTCAACACAGCCGTCGCTTCCTTCCACCGGCCTGTTCCGGCGTTGCGGACGCCGATCGCAATCTTCTCCTTCTCAGCGACGGAATCGTACTTGAGGACCCATGAGCCTTTGCCCGAATCCAAATAGATGACCCGCACTGTGACCGGGTAGTGGGCGTCCAGCGGCTGGCCCGAGAAGAAGGGGTCCAGGATGTCGAAATACATCGCGTTCTTGCCGCGGGCCACATCGAAGCCCCTGGCGAAGCGCCCGTACGGCTGGTCCTTGGGTCCCTGGCGCCAGTAGCCCTGGCTTGTGCCGTTGGGGTCATGCTGCGTGATGTACCGCTGATAATTACCGGACTCAATGTTCCACCCGACGTCATTCATCTGCTTGGCATCCCGGTTTTGCATGACCATGGCCATGCCCTTTTCCGGGTCGCCTTGAACGGCGCCGTAAGGCGCGAAGGCCCGCGCGATTCTCAAGGTACGCTCGAGTCCCTGCCGGCGCTCATCGGCGCTGCCGCGCCAGTTGCCCGGGCCAAAATCATCGTCGGGGAAACGCCTGAAGTCGGAGGCCTCCAGGCCGTCGCGCAGCGCGCACCAGGCGCCGGGGCTGCGCGCCGCGTCTTTGTGGCCGCCGTATTTCGCGTAGAAGCGGAAGCCCTCGTGAAAGCTGGGGTTGGTGAACGCCTCGGTCTGGTGCTGGAAGATGTCCAGCCCGAAGTGAAGTCCCCACAGGTTGAGCCAGTACATGTTCCAGACCGGGGCCTCCTGGAACCAGCCTTTGAACATCTCGTCCATTTCTGAGCGCACGCGCAGCAGCCTTCCGCTTTCGGGGTGGTTGATGAGCGGGTCGAAGAACTCCATCATGAACTTCTCGTCGTTGAGTTGGTAGCCGTGCCCCGGGTTGCCGGCCTTACGCCAGGCATCCGGCAGGTTTTGGTTCAGCCACTCGTTGTATTGGGCACGGTTGCCGGAGTTGATGAGCAAGTGGACGACGGGCCGCTTGGGCCGGTACAGGCTATCGAAGAGCTTCCACGTCTCGAACTTGAAGGCCCGCCACTGGGCCTCCGGCAGCTCGTATCTCTTGTCCAGCGGTTCGCCCTTGTAACCGCCCTCGTCTCCGGTGGTTCCTTCGGCGGTCTGAATGCAGACGACCCTGTTGCGGACCTCGGCCGGCAGGGTATCAATGTGCGCTGCCACTTCACGGATCATGCGCTGGTAGTAGCGCTTGTAATCTTCGTTCAGGTAGAACGGGTAGGTCCACTTGTGAAGCTGGCCGCGCGGGTTGTAGGTCGGCGTGGTCTTCACCTCCGGCACTCCGGCGCTGTAGATCCACCGCGGAGAGTCCGGCCCCACGAAGACGATGAACTGGATGTACAAGCCGGCATGGGCGTATTCGGCGAAGGTCTTGTCGAAAAAGGGCCAGTCGAACTTGCCGCCGGCAGGCTCCAGTTGGCTCCACGGGATCCCTGCAAACACCCCCTTGATCCAGGGGCACTGTTTCTTCAGTTCCGCGGCGCCGCGGCCGCCCCGCCACCACACGCCGAACATATCCGGGTTGTCGCCGCCCGGTTCCTTGCCGCTCGTGGATGCGGCGAGCATCAACACTGCGCTCAACGCCAGTGCCAGCACGCGATTCATGTTGTCCTCTCGTCTACCATGGCAAAGCTCGGATATGCCGCTACCGCCGTGCTACCAGCTCTACCGCAGCCTCCACGGCAATTGCCGCGCGAGCAGGCCGGGGCCGACGGATCGCTCACAAGCTGGAAGCCTGTGCCACCTGCCCCCTGGCCGCACGCCCGTATCAACCGGGATCCAGGCAACAGCTATTACCGTTCACCTGCGGCCGGCGCTCGTGGGCGGCGTCCTTTTTCGCACCAGGCTCAGCGCGTTCAACAGCAGCGGATTCTGCGGCGTGGTTTCACCCTTGGTATTGCGGAAGCCGGAGGCGGCCTTGAGGCGAACCTCCTTAATCGTCTTGCCCAGGCGCGGATTTGGCCCTTCCAGCGCAAATGCAATTCGCTGCGCCTGTTTCGGGAGCCGCTTCCTGCCGCGCCGCCGCGGGCCGGACACTACCCGGCCTGCTTTTCGGCCAGATCGCCGATCACAGGCAGCTTCCATTTCTTGTTCTGGGCCGCCTGAACTATCAGCAGCACCCAGAGCACACAGGCTGCCGGCCACAACACCACATACAGCAGCGGCCCGATCAGGGGAATAAAGGCCAGCACGATGCTCAACAGGAGCACCGCGGCGCTGAAGAAGATCGACTGAAAGGCGTGGAAACGGATGAAGGGATCGTGGTTGTAAGGCTCCAGAATAAGGAACACCACGCCGGTAATGATCCCCGCCACATAGCACAACAGGCCGGCCACATTGCGGCCGAGGCCGCCAACTGCGGCGCCGGGCGTGTAGCCCGGATCCACGGGGAGCACGCTCCCTGGTTCCTTTCCGCACTGTGCGCAAAAACGAGCCCCTTCGGCCATGGCCGCGCCACAGTTGCTACAGAATGCCATAAAGTTTCTCCTGCAGCCGCAGGCTAGCACACCGCCGAAAAAAAATCACGTAGCACCGGGGGCTGGTCCCTGGCATGCCCGAATCGGGCATGCCGGGCGCCAGGCCCGGCGCTGCTTCCTGAACAAGGCGGCCTATGGCCTGCCCCCGTGTTCCCAACCTCCGGGGCGGAGCTTCAGGCGGCGGCCACGCGAACCCACCAGCCATGCGCCGCGGCCGCTGGTGATGCGGCCGATGCACGTCAGTGCAACACCGGCAATCGAGCGCGGCAGGCGGCCGGCCCCGGCTTCCGGCACGGTGAACAGCAGTTCGTAATCCTCGCCGCCGTGGAGCGCCTGCTGGAGTGTGCCGGCCAGCGGCAGGCGATCGATGTCCACTTCGGCGCCCACGCCGCTCTCCCGGATCAGCCGATTAAGGTCCGTCGATAGGCCGTCGCTGAGGTCCATCATGGCCGTGATCAGGCGATGGCTGCGCAGATGCTTGCCCAACGCCAGGCGCGGATGAATGGGAGGAGGCCGCCGGCCGGAATCCAGTGCGGCGGCCAGCGCGCCCAACCGGCCCGATACGAACAGCAGATCGCCGGGACGGGCACCCGACCGCAGCGCCGCGGTTCCCTTCGGCGCCGTCCCGAGAATGATCACGTCGGCCAGCAGCGCGCCGCTCCCCGACGAACCCGTGTCTCCGCCTGCCAGCGCGACATGGAAGGAACGGGCGGCAGCGGCGAAGCCGCGCAAGAAGCCGCGCACCCAGGAGGCGGAAGGCTGGAGGCCGGAAGCCGAAGGAACGGCCAGCGAGAGAAATGCGAAGCGCGGCTCCCCGCCCATGGCCGCAATATCGCTCAAAGCCCGGCAGAGAGCCCTGCGGCCGGCTGCCGCAGCCGGCAGCCACCGGCGGCGGAAATGGACCCCTTCCACGAACAGGTCGGTGGTGACCAGCAACTCCTGGCCGCGGGGCACCTCGAGCACCGCCGCATCATCGCCGATTCCGACGCGCATGCCCGGGGCGGCGGCGCTGCCCAGGCGCCGGACCAGCTCCACAAGCTCAGTCTCGCTCCATCCCTTCATGCGGCCTCGACCCGGGGGTTCGGGTTGCTCGTCAGCAGAGCCTTCTTCTTCCGACCGACGAGGAAGAATGGCCCAGGAGGGAAGTGGAAGTCAATCACCGGTCGGCCCCCAGGTAGCACCGCCGGGCTGCCTAATCCGCGGGTTACTTCGGGTAGGGGTGGTGATGAAGGATGGTGAAGGCGCGGTAAATCTGCTCGAGCAACACGACGCGGGCCAGCTCGTGCGGCATGGTCAGGCGGGAAAGGGAAAGCAATTCGCAATCGGCGCGCAGCTTGCCGGGCAAACCCTCGGCGCCGCCCACCAGGAAAACCACTTCGCGGACGCCGCTGTCGCGCCATTGCTGGATGCGTCCGGCGAAAGCGGCGGAGTCGATCTCGCGGCCCGCGGGATCGAGCGCCACCAACAGCGCGCCCGGGAACTTCACGCGCGCCCCCCCGGCCTCGCGTAATTCCCGCAGCGCGAAATCGCAAAAGTGCGCGATGCGGGCGGCGTAGTCGGCCGCTGCCTGGTTCAGCGCGCGGCTGCGCGGCCGGCCCACATATGCCACTCGGAGTTTCATCGGAGGCTGCAGGCTGCAGGCCACAGGCTGCAGGCCAGTGGCCGGCACGCGCCAGCCTGCAGCCTGTAGTCTGTGGCCTGTAGCCTAATCCAGGTGGTATCGCTTGCGCTTCTCCAGCAGCGTCTTGCGGCTGATGCCCAGGATTTGCGCCGCCCGCGTCTTCTTGCCTCGCGTATAGTCCAGCACTTCGGCGATGTACTGACGCTCCATCTCCTGGAGCGTCGTTTTCGTCTCTTTCCTTTCCCGGCCGCCAAGGTGAGCGGGGAGGAGATCGGCGCCGATCTCCTGCCCGGGCGCAAAGATGGCGGCCCGCTCCAGCATGTTCTTCAGCTCCCGGACGTTCCCCGGAAAATCGTAGGCTTCCAGGGCGGCGGCGGCGCCCGGAGACAGCGACTGCTTCGGCAGCCGGTGCAGCGCGCAGATGTTCTCCAGCAGATGGCGGGCCAGCGGCAGAATGTCGGCCCGCCGGTTGCGCAGCGGCGGGACGACAATCGGGAAGACGTTCAAACGGTAGTACAAGTCCTCCCGCAGATGGCGGAGCGCGACGGCCCGCTCCAGGTCGGCATTGGTCAGGGCAATCAGGCGGGCGCTGATCTGCAACGTCTCGGATCCGCCCAGCCGCTCGAACTTCTTCTCCTCGATCACCCGCAGCAGCTTGGCCTGCGCGGCCACGGTGAGCGCCGCCACCTCGTCCAGCACGATGGTGCCGTTACCGGCCAGTTCCAGGCGGCCGCGCTTGAGCGACTCGGCGCCGGTGAAGGCGCCGCGCTCATGGCCGAACAGCTCGCTCTCCACCAGCTCGGCCGGGAGGCTGGCGCAGTCGATCTTCAGAAACGGCTGATCGCGGGCCGGGCTCAGGTAGTGGATCAGTTGGGCGAGTTGGTCCTTGCCCGTGCCGCTCTCGCCGCGGATCAACACCGTGGCCGCGGTCCCGGCCACCTTGCGGGCCAGCTCCATGACCTTCAGCGAGTGGGGATCGACCGCGGTCCACAACTTGAGCACCACGGGATCGAGGGCGGGCTGCGGGGCGGGCATCAGCACCTCCTCCCGGCTGGCTGCAGACTGTAGGCTGTAGGCTGTGGGCCGTGGGATCTACGCTGTAACAAGAGGGACCCTGGCGGCCGCACCGCTTGCGCCCACAGCCGCCAGCCCGCAGCCCACGGCCGAATTGGATGGAGGGCGCTCCTCATGGCGCTTCCGGTTCGACGGGCAGCCGGCGGGCCGCCCGCCACAGGCGCTCCAAATCGTAATACAAACGCGCCTTCTCGGAAAAGATATGAACGACAAAATCGAAGTAGTCCATCAGCACCCATTCGGCCTGGCTGTAGCCCTCGATATGGTGGGCCGGCGTCCCCTGGCGCTTCAGCCGCAACTCGATCTCGTCGCTGATGGCCTGGACGTGCTTGGAGTTTGCCCCGGAGAACAGCAAAAAGTAATCGGTGAACGAGCAGACACCTTTCACTTCCAGCGCCGCCGGCTCGATGGCCTTTTTGGCGTGTGCCGCTTCGATGACGGTTTGTAGTTCCTTGATCATTCCTCCTTCATTCCTCGGGCCTGGCGAGACGGGCACGGCACTCGGAACCCGGCTGCTGCACGGCCGTAGAGATGCTGTTGCGCAATATACACGGCAACGGCCTCGGGCACCAGCCCCGCCAGGCTCTGGCGGCGGCGTGCCCGGAGGCGGATGTCGGTGGCCGACACCGGCTCGGAAACGCCGGCCAGCACCCAGGCGCCGCCGCCGCGCAACCTGAATTCCTCGACTTGCAGCGGCGGAACGCCTCGCCGCGCCCCTGCCTCCGCGGCGCGGTGCCAGCGGAGCATGCCGGCCGGAAACACCTGCGCCACCAGCTCCAGCGGAAAACCCGGACGGCTGACGATGATGAATTCGGCCGCCGTCAACAGCGCGCGCCATTGATGCCAGGTGCGCAGCTCCAGGAAAGCATCCGCGCCGATGAGGAAGAACAGCCGGTCGCCGGGTTTCAGCCGGCGGCGGAACCGGCGAACCGTGGTGATCGAATAATTCGGCGCCTGGTCCGACGGGGCCTCGGCCAGCGAGGGAACAAACGCCGGCTCCCCGGCGCACGCCAGCGCCACCATGGCATAGCGGTGTTCGAAAGCGGTCAGGCGTTCGCCGGGCCGGTGCGGCGGGTGGCCGGCGGGCACGAAGCAGACCCGGTCCAGCCCGAACCAGTCGCGCGCCGCTTCCGCCGCGGCCAAATGCCCGCAGTGGATGGGGTCAAACGTTCCGCCGAAAATCGCAATGTTCATAGTTAAGAGCTAAGAGTTAAGAGTTAAGAGTTAAAGGCGGGCCCGAGCCGTGGTCAACTCATAACTCTTAACTCATAACTCTTAACTCGCCTCCTCGCTCGTCTCTCGACTGCGCAAGGAATTCAGTTTGTCGGCCAGGGCCAGCTTCAGGGCCTCGACCCCTGCGCCGGTCACCGCCGAAACGGCATACAGCTCCAGGCCGCGCCCGGCGCAAAAGGCGCGCAGCGCTTCGAGCCGCGACGGGTCCTCGATGACGTCGAGTTTCGATGCGATGATGACCATGGGCTTGGCGGCCAGCGCGGCATCAAACTGGGCCAGTTCCGACTGGATGACATGGAAATCGCTGACCGGTTCGCGCCCGCTGCTTTCGCTGAGGTCGATCAGGTGGGCCAGCAGGCGGGTGCGCACGATGTGCCGCAGAAACTGCGTGCCCAGCCCCGCGCCGTGGTGCGCGCCCTCGATCAACCCCGGAATGTCGGCCACCACGTAGCTCCGCTCATCCGGCGTGGTCACCACGCCGAGGTTCGGCTCCAGCGTGGTAAACGGGTAGTCGGCGATTTTGGGACGGGCGGCCGAAATGCGGGAGATCAGCGTCGATTTGCCGACGTTGGGGAAGCCCACCAGGCCGACGTCGGCAAGCAGCTTCAGTTCCAGCCGCAGCCAGCGCTCCCGGCCCGGGAAGCCCAACTCGTGTTCGCGCGGCGCCTGGTGCGTGGAAGTGGCGAAGTGGGCGTTGCCGCGGCCCCCGCGGCCGCCGCGGGCCACCAGGAGGCGCTCGCCGGGCTGGGTGAAGTCGTGGACCTTCTCGCCGCCCTTGTCGTCGTACACCACGGTGCCCACCGGCACCCGCAGCACCACCTCCTGGCCGCGCCGCCCGCTGCGATTGCTGCCCTCGCCGTGCCGGCCGCGTTCGGCCTTGTGTTCGGGATTGAAGCGGAAATGAATCAGGGTATTGTGCTGCTGGCTGGCTTCCATCCAAACGTCGCCGCCGCCGCCGCCGTCTCCGCCGCTGGGACCGCCCCGCGGCACGTACTTCTCGCGCCGGAAAGCAACACACCCATTGCCGCCGTCTCCGGCTTTGACACGGATGTGTGCCTCATCGATGAACATGGGGATGGAATGCGGAGTGCGGAATTCGGAATGCGAAGTGAAAATGGGCTTGGCAATCCGCATTCCGCACTCCGCACTTCTTATGCCAGGAGCCGCACGTGCACGAACTTGCCGGCGCGTCCGCGCTCCATGAACTCGACGCGCCCGCTGACTTTTGCAAACAGCGTGTCGTCCTTGCCCCAGCCCACGTTCTCGCCGGGCTTGATACGGGTGCCCCGCTGGCGAACGATGATGGAGCCGCCGGGCACCACCTGGCCGCCAAACACCTTCACGCCCAGCCGCTGCGCCCGCGAGTCGCGCCCGTTGCGGGAGCTGCCAAGACCTTTTTTATGTGCCATAACTGGTTTCTCTTCGTTCGCCGGGCGGCCATAAAGGCCGCCCCTACATCAGGATTTCGTTGATCTGAACGCGGGTCAATTGCTGCCGGTGTCCGGTCAGGCGCTTGTACTGCTTTTTGCGCTTGAACTTGAAGACCTTGATCTTCTCCCCGCGTGCCGCGCCCAGGATCACGCCCGTCACCCGCGCCGCGGCATCCTTGCCGGCACGCATCGGCTCATTGTCGGCGGCCACGGCCAGCGCCGGAAACTCCACGCCCTGGCCCTGTTCGCCGCCCAGTTTCTCCACCTCAATCACATCCCCCGGCGCGACTTTATACTGCTTGCCGCCTGTTTTTATGATCGCATACATACTTCGGCGTCTTCCTCCTGGACTGGAAACAAACAATTATATCGGAAAAGCGGCCC
>Ga0315294_10004354_pt1 | contig 15430 bp, 15 predicted proteins | sample YL17G13_40_MG_FD_203626 | JGI IMG/M metagenome (GOLD analysis project Ga0315294, IMG submission 203626) | Sediment microbial communities from Yellowstone Lake, YNP, Wyoming, USA - YL17G13_40 | ecosystem: Environmental > Aquatic > Freshwater > Lake > Sediment | place: USA: Wyoming | collected... | reverse complement strand
GAGATTTTATACCTGGAGTAGGTTGGTGGGGATACTTACACGAGGATGATGTATTGTCAAAAGGAATGAAACCTCTTTTAAACAGGTCTGGATTTGCTTTTGCTCCGCCTGAAAGGGCTGCAAAATATGCGTATGGAGGAAATAAAGCATTTTTCTGCGAAAAGCCATTCGGGTTTCATGGAAAATTCTCATAGTAGTGTTATATGCTACTGCATTGATACTTGGGACAATAGTGATATGGGATATGAGGTAGAAAAGGATACGTATAAAGAATTTGTAGATAACATGAGTATGTTTATTATGTATGGAAGACTAATTCCAATAAGAGACAATTCAATAAATGTGGGTGAAATGTGGAGTACACCTATAGATTTATTGTTTATTGATGGAAATCATTCAAAGGAATTTGTATTGTCTGATTTAATTAAATTTGTTCCGCATATAAAGCCAGGAGGGATTTTGCTTATGCATGATTATACATATAATTGCGGAGTAAAACCGGCATTTGAGCAATACATAGAAAATCATAATGTGTTTAAAGAGTATAGTGTTTTAAAAGACAGTTCTATACTAAAGGCAGAAAAGGTAATGTTATGAAATTATCTATTTTAATATTAAGTATTCCTACAAGATTTTTAATGATGCAAAAATTATATACTAAATTATTGAATCAGGTTGGAAAAGAAGATATTGAAATACTTTGTCTAATAGATAACAAAAAGCGTAGTATTGGAGACAAACGGAATGATTTAGTTTTGGCTGCCAGGGGAAACTATCTTACTTTTATAGATGATGACGATGATGTATGTGATAATTATATTTCAGAATTACTCATAGGAATGAAAAGCAATGCTGATGTTATTGTTTTCAACGAAACAGCATCGTTTAATGGAGAAAATTCATTTACGGTTAGACCTGGAATAGAGTACGAAAACGAACATGCTCATAAGGTTAATGGAAGGTGGGCGGATATTAAACGCAAGCCGTGGCATTGGTGTTTATGGAAATCAATTATAGCCAAAACAGAGAGAGTGCCTGATATGAGCAATGGAGAGGATGAGCTATGGTGCAGGAGACTGTTGCCAAAAGTAAAAAGTCAACATAGAATAGATAAAGTATTACGAATATATAGATTTGATAAATCAATTTCAGATCACGGTTAAAAATGACACCATTAGAAAATACCAAAGAGCAATTTCGATATCAGATAGAGGCTGCAAAAAAAGCCGAAATTTATGATTATATGTTTCTTGCTTTTGGTACTCTTCTTGGATTTGTGAGAGAAGGAAATATAATCGGCCATGATAGTGATATGGATTTAGGTATATTGGCTGACAAAATAGATGTGGAAAATATAAATACATATATAACTGAAATTGACAAGAAAGGGTTATTTAAATACAGAAAATTAATACAATTTAATCCAATTACCCAAAAGGTGTTTTGGATATCGTGTAAAAACAGTCCTGAAAAACAAGGATATAAATGCTGCCACTGGTTTATGTTTGAGCATAAGGGGTATATATGGCATCACAAAGGGCAGGGAGCAAGAATAAAAGGTATTCCGTCATTATATTTGCAGCAGGGTGAAGAGGTTGATTTTTTAGGCCAAAAAGTGCATATACCAAAATATCCTGGAGCGTGTTTGGATTACTGGTATCCGGACTGGATTATTCCCAGAAAAGGCGGAAATAGTTACGGAATAGATTTGATAGTAAAAGATTGGAGTAATGAAAGCAAATGGACGATAAAAAGATAAAATTACAGAGACTAAATATAGACTTACCTAAAAAAACTATTGAACGAATGAAAGAATGTTCAAAATATTATTTAGGATGTAAAAGAAAAAAGAAAGGCTCTGCAGCACTATTTGCTAGAAAAGCAATTGAAGATTTAATTAAATATGAAAATAACTTTGATGAATCGGTGCCGGTTACAGAATCACCAAACAATTTTAGAAAGATGTTAAGAGATAGAGTTGAGCTTGCTGATGTATTAAAATCAATACCTCATACATGTGTAGATATTCCAAAAGCAACAAATACATATCATAAACTTATTTTATAATTATTATTTTAGTATCACTTTCGTATCATTTTAGTATCACTTAAAAAATAAATTGACTTTTTAAATGATTTAAGTATATATTATATATAGGCACTGACGACATAATGGATTAATTATGTTTAAAATGTCGTCGTGTGCCAACACCGATATAAGGCGTTATGCAAAATAAAAGATGCATAATGCCTTTTTTTATTTATGAAAGACATAGTAATATATTGTCCAAATAGTATACATGAACAGCCTAGATACCATCAAAAAACTGATAGTATGAAAGTGGTTCCTAAGATATTAATAATAATATCTGAGAATACATCTGGAATAATTAAAGTACAATGCAATGATTCTGCTTGTAAGCATTCCAAAGAGGATCATAAGGGATGGTATGAAATATGTTTAAATGGATTTGGTGGATATGCCGTAAAAAGTATTACAAAACAATATTTTAAATTACATCCAGTTCCTATGGCAATATTGGATTAATTATGATTGCACAAGCAACAAAACCGTATATACCAAAATCTCCGATGATTAGTAAACTACCCAGAGAGATAATAAAATCGTCTGACTTTGAGTTGATTACCAAGATAATGAGCGAGTATTCTGCTGCTTGGGAAGCCAATAAATGGGAACAAGCGATGTTAATAAAATGTTGGAGGTTATATTTCGGAGCACCAGAGGAACAGTGGGAAGAGGAAGAATTGAATGAAAAAAATGAAAGAGATGAGAGGGTAGCACAGTATAATATAATAAAAAATAAAATTGGCACATTCGTTGGAATGCTTTTAGCGGACGAATACGATTTTAAATATGATCCTATTACGGGAGTAAGAACCACAGGAATTGAAGCCTTAGAGAATGCCTATTACTGTGATAAAGAACTGTGTAATTATGATTATCATTATGGTCTTGTAATAGAGGATGGGGTTGTACACAGGGGTATATTAGAGGTTAAAGTAAAAAAAGATTGGGATTATCGCGGAAATATCTGTTTTGAAAGGGCGATACCAGGAAGATGGGTAACAGACCCATACTGGAAGTCTGATAATGACAAAGATTGTGAAATGGCATGGAAACAAGGGCATCTAACTGTCGATAAAATAATTGAAACATATAAAAACTTACCAAATTCACCAAGATTAGACGTAGAGATAAAATTGATTGAGAAACAGGGAAAAGATTGGACAAAGGCATCTATTTCAGAATATGGTTATCCTGTTCCAAAATTTAAAAATGCTTTCCATATAGTTGAGGCACACTGGATTGAGAATGTAAAAAAGAAAAGATTGGTAGCAAAAAATGATATAGGAATGTGGATACCATTTCCGATTACAGAAGAAAATGAAAAATTAGAAAAGTTTGCAAGCGAAAATATGATTTCAGATTGGAAAGATGGCAATGCACATATTGTTCCATACGAAGATAAAATTCATTTGTCTGCAACTATTTGCCCGGAATTAATACCATATAAATTAATAGAAAATGGAAGACCTGAAGTACAAATTAAAGGATTGCCTATTATTCAGTTTACTACCAAGAGAGATATTGCTGGTAGAAATATGGGTAAGGTAAATGATTTAATTGATGTGCAGAGAGATTTAAATTATGCACAAAGCAAAATATGGGAAATTTTAGGAAATCAAATGGGAGGCGGTCTTGTTTATGATAAAAGACGCATGCCCGATGATTCTAAACAGGAAGATTTTGAGAAGAATCATAATAATCCCTCACGGTCATGGGGACTGGATGGTCCAGTTGAAGGTTTCTCGAATAGATTAATAAGTGGACAAGTCAATAATGAATTGGTGCGTAAAACAAGTGAACCGTTTGATTATGCAGATAGAATAAGCGGAGTATCAGCGGCAATGAGTTCGCAAACAGAAAATGCAGGGGAACCTGCGTCTTTATTTGCGATGAAGTTAAAAGTTAATAAAATAGGTCAGCTTACTATAGATCGAAGAGTAAGAACATTTCGGGAACGTATGGCAGAGGCGTATTTCTACCAGGCACAGATAACATACTCCGGGGAAGAGAGAATTTTCACATCAAAGGATGGGAAAAAGGCATGTTGTTTAAACGAACAGCTTCCCGATGGAAATATAAGAAACAAAGTGGACGAAATTCCCAGATGCTCTATATCAATTACAGAATCACCAAACAATCTTAGTAAACAATTAAGGGATAGAGCTGACTTAGCAGAAATATTAAAATCAATGCCACAAGAATACAAAGAATCTTTTGCAATTGCTTATGGGGAATTGTTTGATACTACAAGTATATCAGAAGACAAGAAATCTGCAATTAAAGAATCGCTCGTTATAGAGCAAGTTAAGGCGAGACTGAGTTCGATTGCACAGATTGCGCAAACAGATGCAGTAACAAAACAAAGTAATTTGCAGTCAATACAAATTGGTGCACAAATAGAAAAAGCCAACGCAATGTTAAACCAAATGGGTCAGCAATCGGAAACACCAGAAATGATTTCTCAAGGCAATCAAGAAATGGCAAATGGAGAAATCCCTGAAGCAATTTCACCCAATGCAGAAAATATACAAAATTCAGAAAATATGTCCCAACCGGGACTTGAAGCTACACAACCATTAGAACAAACGCCTAACCAGGAGAATTTATGACAGTCGAGACAAAAGAGAAAATAGTCTTTAAGAACGAAGAAGAAAGAACCAATGCTTTATTGAATATTCAAAAAAAAGGTGCTAATGAAAATGACCTTGAGGAAATTGAACGAATTACTAAAGCAGAAATCGAAAATACAGAACCAGAAAATACAGAAAGAACGGAAACAACCGCTGATGACTCGGTTCAACAGACAGAGGAAAAAGAGACTGTTTCCGAAGAAAAAGGCCGTAATTGGCAGATAACTGAAGACCTCATTAAAAAATATGATGAGAACTACTATGATCCGGATTCAAAGAGAGAACGGAACTATATAACACATAGAACCCCGGAAGACTTTTTGAAATCATTTAAGGATTCACAGAAGTATATTAGACATATCAAAGATGATATGTTACCAAAAAAAGTGGCTGCTGCCTACGAACAGGCAAAAGCCGAAGCTAAGACCGAATATGAAAACCACATTTCGGACTTGCAAAAAAAACTTGATGAAGCAAATAAAAGACAAGCCCAACCAGCAAGTCAACAAAAAGCAACGTCAGATTTAAATTCAAGCGATAATGAAATTGATACAATTCTAAAAACCTTAGAAGGTGTATCTGACGAGGATGCCATAGAACATGTGGCTGATGTCAAAAAAGCTCTAATTGTCGCAATGAAAAAAATAACAATGTCAAAAAATGATAAAGAGGATATACTCAGACAAGCCGATCAGCGAGCGGCTGAAAAGTTTGAGGCGTATAAACAAGAGCGAGAAACTGAATTAAGAGAGGCTAAAAAAAGAGAAGATGCCGAAAAGCAGATTCAATTAAATCAGCAAAGATTAAAGGATGCATTAACAGAACTTGACCAATTTTCTTCCTCAAAAGATTTTCCAAGTGAGTTTAAACTTACTGGTCAAAAGTGTGATGATGCATATAAGGAAGCTCTTGCATTTCATAATGAACTTGCTGAAATTTATACCGGAAAGACTAAAGAGTCATTCGATCCGAAAACATGGCGCGGATATGAATGGCAAGCCAGTATAGATTTTTTAAATAAAACGCCGGCAATGATCGAAAAATTTAATCAAAGTGGTATACAAAAACCAAAGAACTATGAAAAATGGGTGTTTCTTGATAATATTGACGCAATGAAAAATGGATATTTTAGAAATCCTGATACTAATCAATGGGAAATAAGGTATGATAAAAAAACTGGAAAAGCAATTCAGTTTCCAGACGTTAAAAGTGCATACAATTATTATATTGAAGAAACAGGATTAAAGAAAAAACTTGATCTAAAAAATGGAAGAAAAAATACCGAAGGATTAATTGAGGCTATTAATAAAAGAGATGCTGGAGTCGTTCAATTGGACGAATCAGCATTGTCATCTTCCGGCAAAGGACAAGTTTTAACCGAAGATGATGCCATTAAAATTTTAAACACAATTGATTCTACTGATGCGATGAGAATGAAAATGAATGGCAATGATGATGCGTTTAATAAAATCAATGCAGCGCTTGTAAGATTAGGTCAAAAACCTTTGGAGATGTAGCCCAGAACGGATAATATTATGTCAGTTACCCCTATTAATAGATTGGCAGCTAATTCAATAAAGGTTTCGTATGATACCAGGCTTCAAGCCCGTGTAAATATAATGGATATTTACACGATGAAGACCGGAACATACAACAGAGAAAATCAAAGCTGGCCTGAAGATGCAATTATTATGAGTGTTAAAGACGATAAGTCTACACATCAAATCATTACTCTTAAGGATCCGCTTACACTCCCTGGTGTGTATGGCCAGACTCAGGCCGTAGGAACGGAAGAGGATGTCAATACACGAGACTTGCATGTGTATCAGGCCAATTATCGAAAAGTGATAAATAGGCCAGGATATGGTACTCGGTATATGGAAGCAGAGGCATATAAACTTTATGAGCGACATGAAACAGACTTGACAGAATGGGGAAAGGAAGAGAAGGGATTTGAACTCAGACATGGATTTTTGGAGCAATTTTCTCCAAACTTGGTTGATCCGGCTTCTGATAGTTCTGCCAATTGTGCAGTTAATTGGCATCCCAACATTTTCATTCCAACTGCACTGCCACAGCAGCAGCCTGTTTATAGTGCAAATAATGCCACATATACCAACAACCTTGTTGGTTCCCTGATAGCTACCGGCGGATTGGGACAATTAGCAACCAGGATATTAACCGCAACGGTTTGTGAAGATTTGTCAAACTGGTTACTGTTTAAACGAATTAAAAGGTTAAAGATACCACAAGTAACGACAGGAAGTGGCTTTGTAGTTACAGTGTCGGAATTGCAGGCTGCAATGCTTTCAAATCCTATTTTTGCCACAAACAATCTTGGAAATTTATGGTACACCAGAAACAGGATTCCTGATCTTATCCAAAAATGGCCCGCAGTTATCGGGACATATAATGATATGGTAATTGTCTGCGATTTCAGACAGCCAACGATCTTTGGATCAGGGTCAAGCCAGCCATATTCAGCCACTGCCGGATATATGGTTTGGGGTTCGAGAGACCTCAGAAACCGCGATCAGGTTGGTATTAAAGACACCTGCTTTGTTCATGGTGCGGACAGCTTGATTGAAGTGGAAGGAGAGAAGGTACACTACATATCAGATGAATTTGATTATAAGTTTCATGAGGGTTATGGTATTGCTGGTGTGCGCGGTTATCAGGTTCCTATATATACTGATAGAACCACCGGACAAATTGTTTCGCAGGGCGGAGCATTGGTAATACTTGATCTTCCAAATCAAGGGATACTATCGGTGTAATGTTAATATAACTATTTAATAAACAAAAGTGCCGGGTGTAAAAGCCCGGCTTAACTCTACAATAGGAGAAAGTATGCGCAGCGTTACGATAGAAGGTCTAATCTTGGAAGAAAGAAAAATAATTAACTCCAAGTCAAAATACGAAATGATTGAAATAGAACAAGTGAATCCAAGATTTACAGAGATAAAAGGAGCGGTAAAATTAGATTATAATAAACTAATTGATGATACCGATCCGAAAAGGTTGTCTGTTAAAAGTATAATTATCAAAAATCCACCATTCAAGGGAGCGAATATAATTTTTATAGATTGTCCAGAGGCAAGAAAGTCGTTACCAGGAACTACCGGGAAAGTGGCCTTTTTAATTGCTGATGATGCGGAAGTTCCGGCTGGGTCAATGTCTGGAGAGAAAAAAGGGTGGAATCTGGAATTTTTAGCGAGTCAGTTTGACGGCGGTCTTTTTAAAGTTGTCGATTCTAAATGGGAATCTATTGTAAAAGAAAGGTATGAGAAAATAATTAAAGCGAAAAAAGATAATCCTGTAATTTACAAAGTGGATCGAAGATATGATGTTAAAGGCGTGGGAGTTGCTCCAGAGTCGGGAAACTTAAGGATACAGGTAGATCATCAGGGACAGGATGAATTGAAAGCAGCTTTCGTTGATTTGAAAAAGAGATTTGATGATCTTGTAGAATCTCAAAAAAGCACCGTTAAAAAAGGTAGACCGCCAAAATCTGCCGGAAAAATTGAAGAGTATGTCGATGGAGTACAAATCGAGAATGACAGTACTGTATTTGCGGGGTAGCGTATGTCAACAACAGGTGAAATAGTATCGAAGATAATAAAGCAAAATGCTCAAGGGTATTCAAGGGTTGCCGATATTTTGCCTATTATCAACGAAGTGCACAAGATTTTTTATAAACACGAGAACTCTTCTAGCGTAATTAGAGCGGTAGATGGGGCTTTGCCGACAATTGACACAACGCAAGGTGTTTACGAATACGACGCTCCTGTTGTAAATGGAAAAACACCCTGGAGTGTTTCCGGGGTGTTTCTCAGGCGACCTATATCGGAAGATTACAATTTTACTTCTTATGGATACTCTGAAAAACCGGATTTAAATACTATTGAATATATGGAATTTGGAGGGAATTATTATTATGTGTTTCAGTTTGTTACTACCCAAGATTCGACTGTAGACAATCCCGCAAAAATAATATTTTCAAGAGATCCCGGAACTTCTACAGGTAGATTCCACTTGTTAATGTATGAGCAACCAAGAGAGATAACATCGGATAGAATACAACTTCAAATTTCCGATAGAGACGGCGCTCACATGCTGTATTTTTTCCCGGCATGTTTAAAACTTATAGAAGCTCAAAATCATGGTAATATATTAGAGGCGGTAGAATATATAGAACAAGTTTTAAAACCCAAAATGTGGAAAGTATTATCTTCTGGTGTTCATGGTAGACATCATAAATCCAGATCAAGATACTTTTAGGATATTAATGTGCCTTCAAGAAAATTGGTACATCCTGGTAGCAATCAGAAAGATAGGAAAAACGAACCCTATCAACAATCCACATTTAATGATGTTTATGAAGATGAACCAGCAAGCGAAATTCCACAAAACGCATTGGCAAAAGCCATAAATTGCAATTGTCAAGGCGGTTCGGTATGGCCTAGATATGGTTCAAAATTATATACTCACCAAAAATTTCCTGCAATTCCAGGACGAACGGGTTACTCAGCCCATAAAGTAGGAAATATATTAATTTCTGACTCTGGAAACATTTTCACCTTAGATGATGTATCGAATATTTGGATGTGGTCTAATGGCCTGTCGGATGAAATGACAAGGTATATTAGCCCAACACAAATTTATGTTAGAGATTCTGATATAAATTCAGGTTCAGATTGCTATATACAGGGGAAAATAAATCTATGGGAATGGCATAGATTAAAAGAACTGTGGGTGTTACAACTTGGTGAAGATTTTTGGACTGCCAATCGTGAACTAACTACTTTTACTCAAGTTTTAATAGTTTCAAGAGATAAACCCAGCAATTCTTTTTCTGAGTGGATAGAAGATGAAGAAAATTGTATTGTGGTAAATCAGGGAGGATTATTTAAACTTATTTTAACAGATAGTCCGCCTACTGCATATAGAATTAATTCGGATATACCTACAATAAAAATTACAAGCAATCAAGAAGATGGAGAAAAAAATCACAAGTACAGATATTTCTATGGATTGGAAAGATTAGAGAGTGCAATAAATTTTGAGGATAGAAATACTCCAATAAAAATACTCACAGAAAGTGGTTTAAACGAATACAAATACACAGATACAGATAAGGGAGATTGGTCAATTGTAAATACTGAGAAACAGATTGGAAAAGGAATTGATACTTATGGTGTTTTAATGGGGGGGGCTGGATTAACTACAAGTCTGACACATTGGCGATCTGTTAATAATTATACCATAAGAGTTAACATTAATAATTTAGGATATGCAAATATAATTTGTGATTTTTCTGCAATAACCACAATGAATGATGTGGCTGAAGTTCTCAAACAGTCAATAAAAACATACTTCCCATCTGTTGAAGTTAGCTATGTTGTTGAGGGTACATATCCTAATCAAGTCCCCAGAATTAAAATTACTTCAGGAAAATTATATCCTGGAAGTATAACATATTGTCTTCCTGGAATAGGAGGAAATCCTAATCTTGCAATGTTTATGTATCTTTTGTCAACAAGTGGCGCGGAAATAAGTAATCCTATAGTTGATAATCCGAATACTATACGTGGTTTAAATATTTCGTGGGTAGGTTCAAGCGGTGAAAGACAATGGCACTGGACACACTACTCTGTTTATAGAACAGCAGATTTGGGGCCTGAAGGTAAAAGTATAAAATCAACAGGAAAGGCTTCCGTAAATAGTCCAGAGTTTATTTCATGGATTAAGGATTTAAGAGTGTGTGCATCGTTTATTGCTAGACGACAAAACGGATATGTAGAACTGTATTATTCAGAAGCCGGTGGTGAATTTGAGAAGGCCGATGAAGGAAGTGTTATTGAATTTGAGGATGGAGTAAGAGTTACTCTTTTAGAAGACGGTTTTGTAAACAACAAAAAATGTGCATATTCTACTACGCCATACTATGATAATAGCTCACCCTGGCAAGCGGCTATGATTGGCGATGGAAGAGTGGCGAGAATGTTAAAAACAGGAACTATTCTGTCGCGCTATCCTGGTTCAGTTGGTACGGCATTTACTGATAGCGATGAAAGAAAGCCTGTTTGGTTTCCTAATGGAACTATAAGTTATATAAAAAGGGTGTTAAGTGCTGATACTATTGAGGTGTGGGATGATAGAGGATGGACAGATACCGCTATAACACTCGATCCTAAAACAAGAAATTTTAGGGACACTATTGACGATGAAAAACTGTTTGGATATTCAGCAGGTTGGACATGTAAATCAAGATTTATGCAGCCAGTAAGAATTGCAGATACTATTTCTAAGCAGCCTGGTTTCGTTTTGACTGCTCCGAGATACGGAAAAATGGTATCATATATGCAATTTGAACTTGGATATAGACAATTTGTTGGTTATCATAATTGGGAATTTCAACGAATAATTTTAGAAGATCAGGTTATGGCTATGGAAGATTTTCCCAACAGATTTTCTATTATATGCAAAGGCACGATTTATACCGGTGTAACAAACAACGCAATAGAATATACTTTACCAGGGACATTACAAAAAATTTATATTCTATCCGATCCTGAAAAAGTGGCTGATTTTGGAATAAGTGATGCAGGAGCAATACAAAGGATAGGTGATGGTTTAATCAGAATGATAACAAACACTTATGAAGTCAGAGACTTTGATGGTATAAATTATGGAGATGATTTATCTGTAAGCAAGGAATTAAATTTAAAAAAATTTAAAAAAACTGTTATGGAATCGTATCATCAATTTTGTAGTATATGTTCCAAAATAACAGGATATATCTGGTGGTGGAGATCGTATGATAATATCTGATCCTGAAGAAATATCAGAAATATTTATTGGAAGTTATGGAGCTATACCGACAGAAGGAAGGCGCCCGCTGACTGTACAATTTAATGGCGAACCAGAATATGATGAGATTGTTGAAGACGAAACGAGTCAATACGAAATAGTCGAGATATATAATAGTATAGAAATATGTGAGTTGGAGAATTAATATGGCAAATGAAATTCTTATTCCGGTAAGACGTAGACATGCTGCAACAAGGGCACAATTAGAAACTATGGTAACATATCCTCAGCATTGGGGATATGCAGAAGACGAGGAGCTTACACTTACAAGATTGATTTCAGGAGCACGGAGATATTCTTCAAGAAGCGCTCTATGCAGACCCCAGACCATGTTTGATCCTGTTGTTAATGTTGACGTTCATGACTGCGTTGGAATAAACACATTGACTCAACTGTCTAATGTTGGCAGTGCGGCAGGAGATTTTTATGTCGATGCAGGAACTACAGGTTTGCACATCAAATCAAGACAAACAACTTTTGGGGATACCGCATTTCTAATTTTAGAAGGATATGGTGAAGGAGCCAATGGACATTCAGCAGGGTATGATGCTACAAAATTAATTATGTGTTCCAGTCTTAGTGCCGCAGATAGTAAAATGTTTTCTATAAATTCAGGAGGATCGTTTCTTCATTTTGATAGTTTGAACGATGACAAGTCAGTAAAAAAGGGAGATATACTTACTTTAAATGGATATAATTCAAATGTTGGGATCGGTTTGGATGATCCACAGTTTACGTTTGATATATATAGAGAAGGTGTTATAAAACAAGTATTAGATATAATTAGAGTTCATAATAATATATACGATCCAGACATGATAGGAACTGGAGTCGGAATAAGATTCGATTTGACATCAGATGGAAATGCTAGAGTAGATTCAGGAAGAATTTCTGTTTATTGTGAACAGAACATGACTTGGACTGCCTCGACAAGAGATACTACAATGGCATTTGCTACGTGCGAGAATAATGTATTAGCAAATAAGTTATTAATTAATAGTGCTGGTCAATGTTGTTTCTCTATAGGTAATGCATTACTCCCATCTATAACACAAATTGGAGGGTATGATACTGGTATTTACTTTCCTTCTACTCAATCAGTTGCTATTAGTACCGCAGGGTCTTCGAAAGTTTTATTTGCAAATGACGGAAGTGTTAACCTAGAAACTAACTCAGTTTATTTATGGTTTGGAAATGGTTCTGATGTTGCATCTTTAGAGCACCTTCCGGCTTTAGGATTAAGATTACATGGTGGAAATGGGGATTATGGAAGTATCTTATCTTTAGCTGTTAAAGGTGATGTTGGGAGCGGAAAGAAAATTGGTAGAATAGATTTTGAGGCACCTCAAGAAAGTCATGATGGAGATGCTGTATTAGTAGCGGCTTCAATTGTGGCTATTGCAGAGGATAATTTCTCTGCAACAGTAAATAAAACTTCATTGTGTTTTCAGACTGCACAATCCGAATTAGCTAGCACGAAAATGAATTTGAACAGTGCTGGGAATTTAGGTATTGGAGCGGCGGTAGCATTTGATGCTAGTGCAGTTGGATGTCTTGCACTCGCGAATGCAACTGCTCCTGCGGCGCATACGGACAATCAGATTTATATTTACTCAGCGGATGTCAATTGTGGAACAACTATTGCGTCACTTGCTATATATACCGAGCATGCTGTGAGAACAGAATATGTTGAGACTACGAGAACTTTACCAGTAACAGTAAATGGGATACCACTAATGTTACTTTTTGGCGAAATACCTGTATAAATTTTAATCACCTAATAGAAGGAGTTTTTATGAGAATGTATGAGATTTTTAGAACGTTTAAGGCAGTCACCGAACTGCAAGCAATCAAAAAATGTAGTTGGGAATTTTACTTTTGGCTTATGGAAATAAAGAAAAAATTAAATGATATTGTGAAAGATAGTCAAGATAAGCAAAAAATATTTCAGGATGAGATTCAAGATTTATCAATTCTCTGGTGCACCAAAGATGCTGAAGGAAAGCCTGTTATAGTAAAAGGAGAAACTGGCGAAGATATTTATGCCGGATTATCCAAAGGATTAAATCCTGAATATGATAAGAGGGTTAAGGAAATAATGGATGCAAATAGAGATTTACTAAATACCGAACATGAAATTTTATTCGAAGGAATCAAAAAATTGGAACGCGGAATACTTGAGAAAAAAAGTAAAGACGGGGAATATATTATTCCCTGGGATGGAAACTACGAAGAGATTTTTCATGATTTAATTGCGGGGTAATGTGCTGGTTTAGGTAGGGATTATGCCATTACAAATAAAATGTGGAGGACAGCATTCTCTTGCATTAAAGAGTAACGGAACTGTATTGGCTTGGGGGACAAATAATACAGGTCAATGTGATGTCCCTATTGGTCTTACTGATGTTATTTTAATTGAATCTTCATCTAAATCTTTTAATACAGTAGTATTAAAGAGTGATGGCACTGTTGTTGTTTGGGGAGAGAACTACTATGGTATTTGCAATGTTCCCGTAGGTCTTACCGGTGTTATTGCTATTAGAGAGAATTATTTCAATTGTTTTGCAACAAAGGGTGATGGCACTGTTGTTGTTTGGGGTTATAATTATTATGGTCAATGCAATGTTCCCGTAGGTCTTACCGGTGTTATTGCTGGTGGACTTGGTTATTATCATTGTCTCGCATTAAAGAGTGATGGCACTGTGGTGGCATGGGGGCTTAATGGTTATGGTCAATGCAATGTTCCAGGCGGTCTTACCGGTGTTATTGCCATTGCAGGTTGGGGCTATTCTTCTATTGCATTAAAGAGTGATGGCACTGTTGTTGTTTGGGGTTATAATTATTATGGTCAATGCAATGTTCCCGTTGATCTTACTGGAGTTGTTTCGGTTGATGCTGGTTATTTGCATTGCATGGCATTAAAGAGTGATGGTACTGTGGTGGCATGGGGGCTTAATAACTACGGTCAAAGTGATGTTCCCGTAGGTCTTACTAATGTTATTGCTATTAAAACAGTGCACAACATTTCTATTGCATTAAAGAGTGATGGCACTGTTGTTATTTGGGGAGAGAATTCTTATGGTCAATGCAATGTTCCCGTTGATCTTACTGGAGTTGTTTCGGTTGATGCTGGTTATTTTCATTGCATGGCATTAAAGAGTGATGATACTGTTGTTGCGTGGGGTAGTAATGTTAGTGGTCGATGTAATGTCCCATACTATAATCTAACTTATACAGAAGGTACTGGTGGGACAATTACTGGGACATTGTCGCAAAAAGCATATCTTTTTAATTTTTCAGGTTCAGAAGTAACCGCAGTCCCGAACACAGGATATGCATTTTCCTCCTGGTCAGACGGAGTTCTGGCCGCAGCACGCACCGATTTAAACGTCACCGGAGACATTACCGTCACGGCGAATTTCACACTCATTACATATACACTGACATATACGGCAGGAGTTGGCGGAACTATCACGGGGAGTACTTCTCAGATCATTAATCAAGGCAGCAATGGCACAGAAGTAACAGCGGTTCCAAATACCGGGTATTATTTTCTTTCCTGGTCTGATGGCCTTACAACTCCGTCCCGCACTGATTTGAATATTCAATCTGACATGGCATTAACAGCAAATTTTGTTTCTTATTCCAATCTCTGGAAAGTGGGAACTTAGGTAAAATGTCTATCATAGTAAAATGGCATTGGGATTTTGATGATGGGGATTATTCTACAGAGAAGAATCCCATTCATATATTTCTAATGACAGGATTGTATGAGGTTGTTTTAACCCGTTCTGATTTATATGGGAATACATTCATAAGTAAATTTAAAATCAGAGTAT
>Ga0315294_10004350_pt1 | contig 15431 bp, 18 predicted proteins | sample YL17G13_40_MG_FD_203626 | JGI IMG/M metagenome (GOLD analysis project Ga0315294, IMG submission 203626) | Sediment microbial communities from Yellowstone Lake, YNP, Wyoming, USA - YL17G13_40 | ecosystem: Environmental > Aquatic > Freshwater > Lake > Sediment | place: USA: Wyoming | collected... | reverse complement strand
CCTCGGAGCCATCCCCGAGCTCCGCGCTGGCCTCGGCCGCGTACCAGGTCCAGTTGGACCAGGGCGTGAAGTACTTGACTCGGGCAACGTTGTCGCCGCTCTTAATGGGAGGCAACGTCTGCTCGAGGTCCCTAGTCAGCAGCGTCGGCGTCCGCACGTTCCGCTTCCTCTTCCAGCCGGCGGAGACCCGACTACGGACGCCTCGCCGTACGCCAAGCTCTCGCGGTCGAAGACCCGCTTTCCGCTGTAGACCTTCATCCGAGATCCTCCATGAGGCTGGCGATCCCGTCGATGTCGTCCCCAAGGAGCTCATGGAGGACTGCCGACTTCGCGGCCCTGTCGAAATCAATCGTGCTGTTGTGCTTCGTGCCGAACACCCCGCAGCCCTCGGCGGCAAAGCGACGGCGGGCCGCCTCGAAAGGGATGCCCGGGACGTCGTGGAGCTCGTCAAGGTCCCATGGCTCACCGCAGACCGGACAGAAAATGTCCATTCCCTCTACCTTTCTGCCTCGTCCTTAGATTCAAGAGAAGTGCCGCCAGGCAGGAGGCACTCGTGATCGCGGCGTTATGGAGCGGGCCCGTCCGTCGCCGGCGGGCCTTTCTCAAAGACATGCAGGGTCTCCTTTCGATGTGCGATGCAAACGCGAGAAGCCCCGCGGGATTAACCCAGTGGGGCTTCTGTGTCGCAGGCAGCGAGCGAGTCAGGGCATGGAGTGCCCGTCGCCTGCGGCCGCACTGCGGCGGATCGACGATTCCTGCCGCCGTCGGTGGGTCTTCTATGGAGATGGTAGTCGCTCCGGCGTACCGGGGCTCCAGTGTGTTACGTGCCTAGGTCTGCAAGTCCTCCTCTCTCCTCATGGATTCGTGCCGATGCTTCGACCTGAGTATTGTTGTCTTCTCGTTGGTGTCTCCTCTCTCTGATTCCCTGCTTGTCTCTGCTGCCCTGTTCGACTCTGGCGTGGAGAGCGAGCTCGTTTCCCTTGCGGGTTGATCCATCCAGTGGTCTCGGACGGGCCGTCCTGTCGGTTGTTCTGGTGGCGATACCGACGAAACGCGCTTCTTACGGGGCCAAGCTTAACTGGGGCCAGTCCAATGGCAGTCCAAGAATCCGGCCCATTTAGTCCAATCGAGGGCGTTTTAGTCCAATTTGGCTCTCGACCCCGCATGGGGATGGTTCAGGTCGGCGTCAGCGCGGGAGGGTGAGCGCCGGAGCAGACGGGGGGCGGGCGTGGTCGCCAGCGTATTCAGGGAGGTAGGGGAAGACGGCGGGCCGCAAGCCATTGGAGCGCGATTGGACTAAAATTTGACCGTGGCTAATATACTTTTGTGACTTGTCCTACAAGTACTGGGAGTTGTTCGGAGAGAAAACTTGGGGAGACATACACCACCGAGCTAGTGTGACGATGGAGAGGGTATCTTGGAGATGGACAGGTCTCGCTGACTACTCTCCTCTTTTCCGTCATCCTACGAGGTTCTTGAAGTTCTTGCGACTTCTGTGCTCCGGCTCACCCGGTATTCGTCAGCCCAGCCTCAGCTTGGGGAAGTACGTGGCGTAGAAGCCTCTGTCTCTGGTCAGCAGTTGATCGGCGCGTACCAGGGCGTGCGCTCCTATGACGAAGTCGGCGACGACGTGCTGCCTGGGCTGGATGCTGGCCCCGCAGCGGTCGCATCGCACATCCTGTGTGGCGCCGCACTGGGGACAGGCGAGAGGGGCGGGACGACGGCGCAGGTACTCGCTCCAGGCTCTGCCCGCCCGGTGGAGCGCTTCGGCGCCGGACGGCTCCAGGCGGATGCCAGTATCGGGGAGGAAGCCGTCCAGGTCGGCCCTGTCGGCGAAGTGGGCGGCCAGCTCGGAGTAAACCGGCTCGCTGATGAGGACCGCGCCGGCTCGTACGGCCTCGGCCAGAGCCCGCTCCGACTCGTCGCCGTGGGGAGCGCCGGGAATCAGCACGTCGAGGAGGACGTTGGTATCGACGGCGGTGATCATCGGCCGCGCATCTGCTCGACGAGCTCGTCGGGGTCGCGGCCGGCCAGGTGCTTCAGGTGGCCGCGGTAGTTGCGGAAGGGAGACGCCGCCACGTGCTTCTGGACGCGGAAGCCCTTCCCATCATCGACGAACTCTATCTCGTCCCCCGACCTGAGGCCGAGCCGCTCCCGAACGTCCTTGGGGATAGTCACCTGGCCCTTGCTCGTAATCTTGGTCCTTGCCGTCATGCGTTTCCCTTCTCCCCTGTAAGAATCCCTCGCCTTACTCCATTGTAAGGGAAGCTTGGTCGTAATGCAACCCTCTTGGCTGCCGCTGTGCCTTCCCATCTGGCCGCAAACAGGAAGGTTGACAACGGCGCCGGCAGTGCTATAATCGCCGCGTTGACAGCTCGCTGCTGATTATCCCCGCTTTATGATGCCCCCGCCAACAGGGAGGTTGCGCGATGCGTGTCGTTGCTGCTTTCTCACCGTTGATCCGGCGCGGTGCCGCATTCGACTGATCGGAGGCGAGGAGATGAGAACCGCAATTTGCCTGGCTGCAATCGTGCTCGGTGCCCTCCTTTTCGTCCCCCCATCGCAAATGAGTGCGCCACACGCTGGAGCTGCGACCTCGGCCGTTTTCTCCGACGACTTCAACGATGGCAACGCTGACGGGTGGACCCCGACACTTGGCACCTGGTGGGTTGAAGGCGGACGTTACAGAACGAACGCGCCGGTTCCCGTGAACCATGTCAGCGTGGTCTCTGGCATCCAATGCGACGATTGCACCATTGAGGTGACGGTCAACCACGAGAACTGGGAGGTTGGCTACAAGCACGGTATCGTGTTCAGATACGTTGATACACAGAACTACTATCGCTTCTGGATTTCGGATGAATACGACCAGGCAGGATTCGACAAGTGCTATTCCGGTAGCCCTTCCCAGTGTCATTACGTCAGCGTCCAGAATCCGTTTCCCAACTCCGGAAACCACGACTACCGTCTCAGAGTTGAATTGAGCGGAGCGGATTTCAAAGGCTATGTCGACGGCGTTCTCGTCGCCACCTTCCACGACACGGACTACACGGCGGGCTTGGTTGGCGTGTTTGCCCACCGTTCCGGCGCGGCCTTTGACGACTTCTCCTTAACCGTTCAACCTCCCACGCAGAACGTGGTCCTCTTCCTCCAGGGCCATGGAAGCGAGTCTCATTGCACCGGAGATGCCGACGACGGGCCAACAGAGGGTTACAGGCGAATATCTTGGTTAACGGCTTACCTCCGTAGCAAGACGGAACTCAGTCTGAGTAGCGATAGCTTCCTCTACTATGACTACACCTCGGGTTCGAACTCGCCGTTGACGTGTCCCGGCGAAGCCATTCCGGATTATCGCTGTCCGGATGCTTGCCTGAGCCTCAATGAGACATACTGGGACAGGAACGAGTTGCACTCCGTGGACGGACACGGCGAGGGTTACCGTCTCGCGAAGTATATCAATGATTATCTGACCGCTCATCCGGATGTCCGCCTAGCCTTGGTGGGACATTCTCAAGGGGGAGTGCTGGCAGTATATGCTACGACGTTCAATGTCTTGACGGACGACAATCTTCGGAAGATTCAGGCTATAGTGACCTTGGATAGCCCGCTTGGTGGAGTGTTGGCGGTCGGGGCCAGCGCCTTGGAGCAGTGGGAATCATCCGGCTCAGGTTGTCGAACCAGTGCCGCATATGACGCCGCCACCGACATGGTGACCGGTAAGGAGACGATCACGAGGATTGCTTCCCCCAGAACATCTCTGCGCCTGTTTACGGTTGACGGTCTGCCTGGCAACGTCGGACCCTTTGAACTAGTTGAAACGGCACACGCTACGCTCCCGTGGGCAACTGGTAGCCTTGTAGTTTCGGCGCCACAGCATGGAGACGTCTTTGACGGGCCAATGCTCTCGGAAGGGCGCCTTTCGGGAACAGAAGCGGCGAAGATCGAGAGCTTGGTCTACTGTGCCATGACGTCTTCTTCCGGAAGTTGCGGAGACCCTAAAGTCAAACACGTACCGAATCATGATGTTGCGGAGCAAGAGGCGCCAGTTGCGGAGGGTTCAGCCAAGTTGAAGGCCCACAGCGATTGGGATGGTTCGACAGTCAGTATGACGCTGGTATCGCCAAGCGGAAGACGGATTGACCAAACAACCGTCGCCGACGATGTGAGTCATTCGGTTGATACGACGAGTGAGACAATCGAGGTTACGACGCCGGAGCCGGGGACGTGGACGGTTGAACTCTACGGAACCGATGTTCCGCCCGAAGGCGAGGATGCTGTGTTGAATGTTGTCGTCTCGCCGGATTCAACCCATGATGCGGACGCCGATGGCGTGTTCGATGCCGTTGACAACTGTCCAGGCGTATCAAATGCCAGCCAGACCGACTCTGATTTGGACGGGCTTGGGGACGCTTGTGATCCCGACATCGATGGCGATGGCATTGCCAACGACTCCGACAACTGCCCAACGGTCGCGAATGCGGATCAGGTGGATTCCGATCACAATGGAATGGGCGATGCTTGCGATCCAGGGGGAGTGATCGACTCTGACGCGGATGAGGTTGTGGACAACCTCGACAATTGCCCCTTGGATTACAATCCGGATCAGGCGAATGTCGACGGAGATGCGTGGGGAGACGTGTGCGACTTGGCTACCGATGCTCCCGTCGGCGGCATAGCAGACCTTCCGGACACCACTGCATCGGCCCGGGCCACGGCTGAATCATCACGCGGCTCGTCAACGCCGTATGCCCCCATTGCTGGCGCGGCAGCAGGCGGTGCGCTGCTCCTGGTGGCGGGCGGCTGGTATTCCCGGAGGCGCTGGCCCAGCCGGCGATAACCCCCCTGCGACGGTGGCGGCGCTAGTTCGGCGTCGGCAATGCCTCGAGGTGTCTCATGCGGCAGGCCGCGCCGAGAACCGCATTCATGCTCTCCTCACTCAACCCCAGCAGCGTGACCGCAAGACGGCGGAGCGTCTCCCTGCGCGACGCCGCGAGCAACCGCATGTCCGTTTCCGGAAACTCGGTTAGCTCCCCGTCGAAGAAGTAGCTGGGCGAGACCTCGAAGAAGCGGGCCAGCGCCTGCAGGTGGCGCATGGTGGGGTTGTCCTTGACTCCGGTCCGCAGCCCCCAGACGTAGGCGGCGGAGATGGCCTCGCCGTTCCGGCGGGCGCCGTCGCCCCCGGAGATGGCCGCTGCCACCTCTCGATAGGTGTACTCGCGGCCGCGAGGGCTGAGGTAGGTGCGAAAGAGGCGGTCGATCCTTTCCGCCAGGGTGGTACTCACGATCCTTGCTCCCCCTTCTCTGCGCCCGGCGATGGCCTCCCGGAGTGCGGGACGCCTTGGGCGCGCCCTGTTCCGGCCCTCAAGCGTCGAGCCGGAAAGCTGACCAATGTCGTCCCCAGTGTACAAAGAAGTGGGTCTAGGGAAAACGTGACGCAAACTTCTGTTCACAGGGGTTGACAACCCCCTTGCCAATCCTCTATCATCCGTCTCACCCGCTTCCCCGCCGTACCCCGCCACAGGAACGGACGCTTCCTGCTACCTTTCTAGCAGGCAGGGAGAGCCATGGCGACCTCGACTGCTCGGCGTCGCTGGATGGGTTTGGCGGCCCCCGCACGGGTGGACGGGCGGATGCTGCTGGGCGTGGCGCTGGTCGCCGCCTCGGTGGTCGGCGGGCTCCTCTTCTGGGGATCGACCTCAAACACACTCCCCGTGCTCGTGGCGGATCGAGACATCCCCGCCGGACACGTCATCCAGCGTGACGACCTCTCGGTGGCGCGGCTGCGACTCGAAGGTACTCTCTCCTCCCTGGCAGTCCACGATAGCGATCTCGATGCAGTGGCCGGACGTACCGCGGGCACGGCCGTCCACGCGGGCGAGATGCTCGTCTGGCCCGACCTGGCGACCGGCCCGGTCATCGGCCCGAACGAGGTCGCCGTGACGGTGCCGGTGGCAGCCGACGCCGTCTATCCCGGGCTGCGCCCCGGCGACGCCGTGGCCGTGCTGGCGACCAGCAACAAGGGGAAGCCGGACAGCCGCACCGTCACGCTCCTGGAGCGCGCCCTGGTCTACGACGTATCCCTGGAAACGGCGCGGGTCTCCATCGGCGGCAACAGCTCAGACGACACGAGAGGCCTCACCAACGTCACCCTCGTCGTGCCACGTTCTCAGGCGGAGCAGGTCGCCCACGCCCTCGTCAACAGTGATCTGACATTGGCCCTTCTCGCGCAAGGAAGCGCTTCACCGACAGCGACTCCCTGAAGCGGAAAGGGAAAGGCGCCGTGACGGACGGCAGCAGCGAACGACCCCCGATACGCGTCCTCCTCGCGGTGGGCAATCCCGAGCGGGAGCGTCGGCTCCGCGACGCCCTCTCGCGCGACGGCCTGGTGGTGGCGGGACGCTGCCTCGACGGCCCATCGCTGGTGGAGCAGGCGGCGCGCCCGGACGTCGACATGGCGCTCGCCTCCAGCGACCTCCATCGCCTGTCGGCTGCGACGCTGACGGCGCTCCTGCAGGCGCGACTGCCGGTTGTGCTGCTGGCCGAATCGGTCGAGATCGAGAAGTATCGCGGCCTGGCCCACCTGCTGCCGGCCGCGTCCGCGGACGCTGAAGTGGCGACGGCGCTGCGCCAGGCGCTCGTGCGCGGCGTCAACTATGGGCCGAGCCCCGAGGCCGGCAGGTCGGAGGGCTCAGGGGATGGAGTTGCAGAGTCTGAAAACCCTGGCGGACGCGTCATCGCCGTTGTCAGCGGCAAGGGCGCGCCCGGGGTGACCACGCTCGCGATCGGGCTGGCGGCCGCCCTGGCAAATCGGGGCCGGCGCGTGGTGCTGGTCGACGCCGACCTGCGGGGCGGGAACGTCGTGGGGTACCTCGACCTGGACCCTCGACGCGGCATCCTGGGGCTGACCTTCGGCGGGAACGGCGCCTCAGAGCAGGCGAGGCTGGAGGAGGAGCTTCAGGAGGGGCCGGGGTTCATGGTGCTGGCGGGTATTGAGCGTCCGGAGAGTCGGTACCGCGTCTCTGCGGAGTTGCCGACGGCGGCCGTCACGACGTTGAGGGGACTGTTCGAAGACATCGTGGTGGACGTGGGCGAAGTCGTTGGCGGCGTCTCGTCATCGACAACTGATGCCGTTCTGCGGTCTGCGGATCGTGTGCTGCTGGTGACGGGCGCCGACCTGGTCGGCATCTGGAACGCCCGCTCCGCCGTGCGACACCTGCGCGAAGGCCTGGGCATCGCTGAAGAAGCCGTTGGCGTTGTCCTGAACCGACGGGAAGGGCGGGAGCACTACGCCGCCAGGGAGGTCGAGCGCGCGCTTGGTCTGCCGGTGTTCGGCGTGGTGCGCGAGGACCGTCGCGCCGCGAGACGGGCCATCGAGCAACAGGTGCCCATCACGGCCGTGAGAGGCCGGGCGCCGCGTGAGCTGCGAGCCCTCGCCTCGCGGCTGGCCATCGCAGCGCCTGCCGCCGCACCCAGCCGGAAGAGACGATGGCTTCGGCCGCTGAACCGGAGCCTGGCGGAGAGAACGTGATGGTGTCTTCTATCGCCACGCAGGACCGAGAGCGGGCGCTGCGCGAAGAGGTGCGCGAGGAGTTGCGGCGCGTCGTCGACGTGGACGCGCTGGCCGAGCCCGGCCCGGCTGAAGTCGAGCGGGTGCGGCGAGTCATCGCCGGCCGCGTCGACGCCTTCAACCGGCGGGCGGCATCGGCGGGTGAGCCTCCCCTGGCCGACCGGGAGGGCCTCGCCCAACGCATCCTCGACGACATCCTGGGTCTCGGCCCGCTGCAGCCCCTGCTCGACGACCCGTCGGTGGAGGAGATCATCGTCAACGGCCCCCACCGCGTCTTCGCCATCGAGGCGGGGCGCAAGCGGCTGACGGACGTCTTCTTCGAGGACGACGAGGAGCTGCTGCGCCTGGTGCGCCGGGCCATCGGGCGACTGGGCCGTCGGCTGGACGAGACCAGCCCGATGGTGGACGCTCGCCTTCCCGACGGCTCGCGCCTCAACGCCGTCATCCCGCCTCTGACATCCCGTTGGACCCACGTCACGATCCGCAAGTTCCTTCTGCGCGCCCGCACCCTGGACGACCTGGTGGCCCTGGGCACGCTTCCCGCTGAGGTGGCCGCCTTCCTGGAGGAGGCGGTCCAGGCCGGTCTGAACATGCTCATCTCCGGCGGCACGGGTAGCGGCAAGACGACGTGCCTGAACGCCCTCGGTTCCTCCATTGCCGGCGCCGAGGAGCGGGTGGTGACGATCGAAGAGACGGCGGAGCTACAGTTGGAGTCGATGCTGCCCGACTGCGTGGCCCTCCAGGCCCGCCCGCCCAACGTGGAGGGCGTGGGTGGCGTCTTCATCCGCAGCCTGGTGAAGAACGCCCTCCGGATGCGCCCCACGCGCATCATCGTCGGTGAGGTACGGGGCGCGGAGGCTCTGGACATGCTCTCGGCGATGAACTCGGGCCACGAGGGGTCGATGTGTACCATCCACGCCAACGGCCCCCGCCAGGCGCTGTCGAAGCTGCGGACCTACGCCATGATGGCCGAGGAGGCGCTGCCGGCGCGGGCGCTCACAGAGATGATCGCGGAGGCCATCGACCTGGTGGTGCACCTGCGGATGGAGCCGCAGAGCGGCCGCCGCCTGATCGGCAGCGTCTACGAGGTGACGGGCATGGAGGAGGACGCCGTCGCTGGGAGCGAGCTCTTCGCTCTGTCGGAGGGCGGCGCGCTCCAGTGGACGGGCATCCGGCCTCGCTGCGCCCATCGGTTGGACGCTGACGGCTTCCCGTGGGAGCGATTCGGCGGGGATGGCGCTTCGTCGGGCTGAAATTGGAGTAGCTCCAATTGGAGTTGGAGTAGAATTGCGCGTTTCTTGGACTAGGATTGGACTAACGCGCGCCATCATGAGCGGGTAAGGAGGAGTTCCGTGGCGCTCGTATTGTCGCTGACCCTGGGCCTGGGCGTGCTGCTGGTCTTCTTGTCGGCGACCTCAGGCCGCAAGGCCGAGAAGCATGAGCAACGAGAATCGTTGGCCAGCCGGCTGGAGGAGTTCCTGCGGCAGGCGGGCGTCGAAGGAGTGGCGACCAGGGACTTTTTGCTACTGAGTCTAGGCGCGGGTGCCGCCACAGCGGCCGTTGTTCAGGTGGCGCTCGGCTGGCCAATAGTGAGTGCGGCGGCGTTTCTCGTGGGCCTGGCCCTGCCGTCGTGGTACTTCCGGCAGCGACGGGAGACGCGACGGGCGGTGATCCAGGGTGCTCTGGCCGACGCCGTCGACGCCCTACGGGCGGCGGTGCGCGTCGGCATGAGCGTGGAGGAGGGGTTGGCGTCGCTCGCCCGGAGCGGGCCGGAGCCGCTGCGGCCAGCCCTGGGCGAGCTATCGCGGGACCTGCGTCTCAGCGGCTTCGAGGAGGCGGTGCGCCGCAGTCAGGAGCGGCTGGCCGACCCGGTGTTCGACACGGTGGCGGCGGCCCTGGTGATGTCGCACCGCGTCGGCGGCCGCAATCTGGGCACGGTGCTCGACGGCTTGGGGCGCTCCGTGCGGCAGGCGGTACAGGTGCAGCGCGAGGTGCGAGCCCAGCAGGCTAAGAACGTCCTCTCGGCGCGCATCGTGGCGGCGCTGCCCCTGGCGCTCATCTTCGTCATCAAGGGCATGAACCCCGGCTATCTCGACGTCTTCTCATCGGGCCTCGGGCAGGGTCTTCTCGCCCTATGCCTCCTGAGCGTCGCGGCGGGATACGCGGCGATGCTGTGGGCGACCCGTCTGCCGGGAAACGAGCGGGTGGTGCGATGGCAATAGGGCTGGCTCTCGGCGGCATGCTGGGCACGGGGCTGTGGCTGATGGCGACGGCCCTCCCCTGGGTGCGTCCGCGCCCGGACCTGGCGCTTCGCTTCCGCTGGCTCTCCGCCCAGGGACGCCTGGAGCTGGAAACGGCGAGAGCACGGGCGGGCGGAGCGCTGTTCAAGTCGTCGGCCCTCGAGCGATTGCTGCGGCCGCTGCTGGAGGACGGCGGCGCCTTCCTGACCCGCGTCCTGTCGCGCGCCGGCATCGGGATGGCCAACTTGGAGCGTCGGCTTGAGCTGGGCTGGCCGGGCATGAACACATCGCAGTACTTCGGGCAGAAGCTGGCCTGCGGCCTCGTGTTCGCCGCCCTGTTCCCCCTGATGAACGTGCTGAGCATCGGTCCTTTCGGCGCCTGGCCGGTCTGGACGTGGCTGGGCGGGTTCGCCCTGGGCTTCGCCCTGCCGGATTGGATGCTGGAAGGACGGCTGGAGCGCCGCCGGACTGCAGTGCTCATGGAGCTGCCCAGCGTGCTCGACCTCCTCGCCATCGCCGCCAGCGCCGGCATGTCGCCCGAGCAGGCGCTGTTGGAGGTGAGCCGCCAGGTGAGCGGTGTTCTGGGCGACGGGCTGCGCAGCGTGGTGCGGGAGACGGGCCTTGGCGCGTGCACCCACGCCGAAGGGCTGCGCGCCCTCGCAGAGCGGGAAGGGGTCTCCGACCTCGTCTCCGTCGCCGACGCCTGGCAGTCGGCGCTGGAGCAGGGGCTGCCCCTGGGCCACGCGATGCTGACTCTGGCGGAGACGGTGCGGGACAGGAAGCGGGCGCGGCTCGTGGAGGAGGGCGGGAAGAGCACGGTGCGCATGCTCTTCCCAGTGGCCGTGTTCATCTTCCCGGTGTTCCTGGTAGTGCTGCTGTACCCGGCCGGGGTCGAGCTGCTGGGCCTCGGCGGCTAGGGGAAAGACACAGTCGAAAAGAGAGGAAGGAGGTAAGCCTCATGAAAGCGCAGTGGATAGTGGGCCTCCTCCGACGGGGGTCCGAAGAAAGGGGCCAGACGATGGTGGAGTACGCCATCGTGGCCGCCCTCATCGCTGTCGTGGCGATGGCGGCGGTCGAGGCCCTGGGTGGCGGCATCAGCACGGTGTTCGGCAACATCGTCGATGCGATCACGGGCATCTAGGGGGCTTCGGCGGCGGGAGTCTCGCGCGCCGGGTCAGCGGGGCCAGAGCATGGTGGAGATGGCCATAGCCCTGCCGGTGCTGCTGACCATCCTCCTGGGCGTCGTCCAGTTCGCGCTTGTGTACCACGCCTGGGATGTGGCGACGACGGCCTCTCAAGAGGGAGCGCGGCTCGCGGCGGCCGAGGGGCGCACGCCGGCGGAAGGCGCGGCCCGCGCCCGCGACGTGCTGACGTCCGGCCTGGGACGCACCGGGTCGGGGTTCACGGTGACCGCCCAGGACACAGGTGAGTCGATGGTGGTCCGATCGGAGGGCGACTACCCGCTGATCATCCCCTGGGTGACCGGCAGGAGCATTCCCATCGAGGCCAAGGCTGAGGTGCGTAAGGAGGGCTTCCGCAGTGGGCCATGAGTCGAGGCTTGTAGGCTGGCGTAAACGTCTGAGCGGCGAGTCCGGCCAGGCGCTGGTCGAGGCGGCGCTGGTCATCCCCGTGCTGCTGCTTCTGGCGTTCGGCGTCGTCATGGCGGGGCGCGTGAGTCACGCCAAGATCGCGGTGCAGGCGGCGGCGCGGGAGGCGAGCCGAACGCTGGCAACAGCGTCTTCGGAGCAGACGGGGCTCGCCGAGGCGCTCCAGACCGCTCGCTCGGTGGCGGAGGGCTACGATCTCTCGCAAGAGCGGCTGACGGTGAACGTCAAGTCCAACGGCTTCCAGCGCGGGGGCACGGCCAGCGCCGTGATAACCTACCGGGTGCCCCTGGCGGACCTGCCCCTGCTTAATCGGCTGGAGGTGACAGTATCCAGCAGCCACTCGGAGCGCATCGACCTCTACCGCAGTCGGGAGGCGGTCCTGCAATGACAAAGCCCGTCCGGCGTCTTCACAGGGACGGAAGCGGCCAGATCATTGTCCTGGTGGCCATCCTGATGGTGGGTCTGGTGGCTGTGGTCGGCCTCGTGACCGACGGCGGCCTGGTCTTCAGCCAGCGGCGCGACCTTCAGAACGCGGCCGATGCCGCCGCCCTGGCCGGCGCGATGCAGATCGACGAGAATGCATATCGCGCCTCGGGCGCCGTCGTGCTGGACGAGCGGGCGGCTCGCGAGGCGGCGGTGGAGTACCTGGAAGCGGAAGGCGACATGGCCTATTCCGTCGTAGTGCGGCCATCGCGGGTGGAGGTATCAGTGTCCCGGCAGGCTTCCACGGGGTTCCTGCGAGTTGTGGGCATCGACGGCTTCGAGATCAGCGCGGGAGCGTCGGCAGCCCCGCGCCACGGCGTAGCCTCTGCACAGCCATAGGACGGACGTGATGGATATGACGTTGCTTCGACGATTCGGCATGGTGGTAGCCCTGACGCTCTTGCTGACCGCGTGCAACGGCGGTGATGGAGGCCAGAGCACACCTAGCGCGTCGTCCACGCCCGCGGCAACGCAGACAGCGGCGCCTACGGTGGTTCCAACCGCGACTCCGTCAGTCGAAGAGGAGGTCTCGCAGGCGTACCTGCACTACTGGGAGGTGTACAGCGAGGCGCTCTACAACCTGGACACAAGCCGCCTGAGCGAGGTCATGACGGGACCTCGATTGGAGCGAGCCCTGGAAGAGGTCCAAGGCCTACAAGACCAGGGCCGAGCCGTAAAGATTGTCGTCGACAATCGACCTGTCGTGGTGCAGGCGGGCAGTGACCAAGCCGTGGTTCTGGATAGCTACGAGAACCGAAGTTATTTCATTGACCCCGTCACCAAAGAGCCTCTCAGTCAGCCGCCGGAAACCGCCGAGACGATTCGCGACCGCGTGACCCTAACGAGAGTCGGGGGAACATGGAAGGTACTCGACACGGTGAGGGAGGTGAGTCAGCAATGAAAGCATGGACAAGCAGGAGTCGTGTTCTTCTTGCGGTCATCGCGGCTGGTGCCCTAGCGGTATCGCTGGTCTCCAGCGCCCGTGCAGATGATCCCTATACCCCGGACCCGAATGCTCCGACGAGCGACGCAACCGTGAGCGTTGAATCAAACGGCGAGGGCGTGACCATCTACATCGCGGTCAGTGAGACGTCACCTGGCAGTTCGAGCGACCCGTCGTCCGGCGATAGCACCGACGACTCCGGCGGCTGGTCGTGCACCGCCGCCGTCATGAACATCGGCAACGCCACGCGGGAGTGGTTCGAGCGGGAGGCTCCGCTTCACCCCGGCGAGGCCCCCTGGGTGGTCAACTGCGACAACGGATTCATGAGCATCGTCTGGCTCCCCATCAATGCACAGCCGTCGGACGTCGACATCGTCGTCGTGCCGGGCGACTCGGTGGACCCGGAGAGCGTCGCCGCCGAGCTGCGCGACCACGTGCCGGTGCCGGACATCACCGTCGGCGTCAACCCGGCGACCGGACTGGTGGCGATGCCGTCGTGGTTCTGGATCGAAGGCTACGACGGGTCGCGCATTCGGACGTCAGATACCCTGGGTGACGTCACCGTCGAGGTCGAGATCAGGCCCACCGGCTATCGCTGGAGCTTCGGCGACGGGGCGGCGCTGGAGACCGACTCCGTCGGCGAAGCCTACCCGCAGGTGAGCGACATTCGTCACACCTATCAGCAGTCGTCCCTGGCGGACGGCGGCGCGTTCCGGGTGACCGTCAGGATCACCTTCTCGGTGCGCTACCGCGTCGATGGCGGTCCCTGGGAAGCGCTCGACCCGATTACGCGCTCCTTTTCGGCCTCCTATCCCGTGCAGCAGCTCCAGTCGATTCTGACCGGGCAGTAGAACGTAGGCGAGACGACAAATGGCGGACACCGCGCGACTTCGACAACCTCAGCACCCGACGGACGCATCGCCCGCCGCAGGCGTTCTGTATCTCGCCTCGCTTGTCGTGGGCGCCGTAGCCGTGGGGCTCCTCCTATGGTGGCTGAACGGCCCGCCGGAAGTCCCGCGTTCCCTACCCGACTGGGACCGCATAGGAGCCGTTCTTTCCGGTTCATACCTTCCCTATGAGGACGTGATCTACGTCGCCACAAGCATCGGCTGGCTGGCCCTGGGCTACCTCGCTCTCACGGTCGGCCTGCGGCTGATGGCTCAATCCCTGGCCCGCCTAACCGACGGCGCGGCTTGGGCAAGGGCCGCCCTCGGCCTGAGCGACGTCGTCACTCTGCCCGTCGTCCGGCGCATCGTCGACGGCGCCGTGGCCGGAAGCCTCCTCCTGTCGGTCTGGCTTCGGACAAGCGCCGTGTCGGAGGCAGCCACCTCCCCGGTTGTTGCGGCGGTGAGCGTTGCGCCACAAGCCGCCCCAATGTTCGGTATGACGGCGACGCCGTACCTGCCTGCCGGAGCGGCCATCGAGGAGCCTGCGTCTCCCGACCGCCTCGTCTCGTACACGGTCGTCGCTGGCGATAACCTCTGGGACATCTCGCGTCGCTTCTACGGCGACGGCACCCTCTACACCCTCATCTTCCGGGCGAACGAGGGTCGCCTCATGACCACCGGCGAGCCGTTCATGGACCCGCGGCTGATCCGACCCGGCTGGGCGCTGGACGTGCCCGTGCCGGCACAGAACGTCCGGGTCGCAGACTCGCGAATCACGTATAGGGTGCAGACGGGCGACTCACTGTGGCGCATCTCGGAGAACTTCCTGGGGGACGGCTTCCGTTGGACGGAGATATGGAAGCTGAACCAGGGTCGGGACATGGGCGGAGAGCGCCGGTTCACTGACCCCGACCTTGTCCTGCCGGGGTGGGTCCTCGATCTTCCCATCCAGGCGACGACACCGACCTCGGTTCCGTCGGTCCAAGTGGCTGCGACAGCCACAGCGCCTGCACCTTCGCCAACGGCTGTACCATCCGTGACGCCGGAGACCAGGAGCGCACCCGCTCCGCAGCCGACAGCCGCGCCCGTCCAGCGGCCTGCAGGAAATGATGGTGGTGGCCTCCCATGGCCTGCTGCACCTCCCATCGTCGCTGCGGCGGCCGGCCTCGCGGCGGCGGGAGCTGTAGGTCTGGTCGTGCGGCGGCTCGTGCGACGAGACGGCGCATCCCCGCTAAGGGTGGGCGCAAGGCACGGGCGAGCGAGACGATCCACGGGAGACGTGGGCAGGGTCGTCGTGGCGGCGCGAGCCCTCATGCAGGGCTTAAGGGAGCTGGGCTTCGAGGATGTGCGCGTTGTGCTGGTGCGGGAGGGCGAGCGCTTCCTCGAGTTCGCCCTGGACTGCGCTCCCGGCGACACCGAGGCCGTCCTGCGTGCGCGCTACGACCTAGGCCGTCGGCTGGTCTGCGCCGTGGACGGCGAGGTGGTCGGCTCGACGCGAATCCGACTGAAGCTGTCGAGGTTCCAGCGGCTGGCCGGCCTGCTGATGGATGACGCCGCCGTGCCGCAGCCACTACTGGTATTGGTCCCCGTCGGGGCGGCGGATAGTGGCGTCCACTACCTGAACCTGGCCGCCGCGGGCAGCGCGATGGTTGTCGGGAGCTCTCACGAGACCAGACAGCTGCTGTCCGCCTGGCTCGCAACCAT
>Ga0315294_10004348_pt1 | contig 15433 bp, 12 predicted proteins | sample YL17G13_40_MG_FD_203626 | JGI IMG/M metagenome (GOLD analysis project Ga0315294, IMG submission 203626) | Sediment microbial communities from Yellowstone Lake, YNP, Wyoming, USA - YL17G13_40 | ecosystem: Environmental > Aquatic > Freshwater > Lake > Sediment | place: USA: Wyoming | collected... | reverse complement strand
ACAGTCTGGCTGGAACGCTTGATGCGCTCAATGAGGCGTTTTTCTACGGCCGCCCGCTGTCCGGGGCTCAGGCGGGAGAGGTGGCCAGGTGGATCGCCGGACGACAGGTCGAATCGGGTGCGTGGGCCGGCAGTTTCGCGCCGACCGAATATGACTACCAGGAGGGGGTGCGGCTCTTCACCGGGGAGCGGCTCAGGACCCGACTGGCGGCCCGGAATGTGCTCACGGCGGAGGCGGCCAGGGTGCTCGTGCTCCTGGACGTAGCGCCTGACGGTGTACAGGGCACCCGTGAGCGCGCAGGCCGCTGGCTGCTGGAACAGTGCTTCTCGCGCGGTTGCGTCGCCGGCGAATGCGCGCATTCTACCGTGGGCCTGATGTGCTACCTGGCAGCCGGGGGAAGCGGAGAGGCGGAGCGGCGGTTGACCGCGCACGTCGTGGCGCTGTCTCAGCGCCGCGACGGCAAAGGCCGGTGGCGGGGTTTCCCGTTCTACTATACCCTGTTGGCGCTGGCTGAAACCGGCCTGCCCCTGGCGGTGGAGGAGATGCGGTATGCCAGGCCCGCCTGTGAGCGAGCCTTGAAGCGCCCGGCGGATAGCGATCCATTCCACGAGCGCCGGCGAGCCGTTGTACAGAGGGTTCTCAACTCGTGATGCGCTGCTCGTTCGGGGTGGACGTGGCGGTGCGGATGAGGCGGGCGGTAGAGTTGTTTGAGATGGCGTGTCATGCCGAGCGAAGCGTGGTTTCTGGATAGCGGCTCAGTGCGCCTTCCGCCGCTTCCCGCACTCGGGTGACCAGTTCCGGTGGCTCGAGGGCTTTGGCTTGTGCACCATAACTCAGCACCCAGCCGGTGGCCCAGTCCAGGCTGGCGACGCCGAAGCGGGTCGTGATCGAACCATCGTCGTGGCCGGTGACGTCCATCCAGTGCCCGTGGCGCTCCCGCACCTCGGAGGCCGCGCCGGGCTCCAGGTGCACCACGACCCGGTAGTTCGGCTCGAACATGGTGCGCTCCAGGTACTCGCGCACTGAGAAGTCGCGGGGCATGGTGAAGCGCTCCTCCAGCGGCCTGACCTCCTGGATGCGGTCCACGCGGAAGGTGCGCAGAGCCTGCCGCAGGTGGCAGAAACCCACCAGATACCACAGCCCCCACTGGAGTGTGAGCGCGTAGGGCTCGACGACACGATCCGTGTCGTCCTGGCGGGCGAAGGCCCGGTAGGAGAGGAGGGCGCAGCGCCGATCCCCGATGCACTGGCGCAGTTTGTGGATCGTGGCTTCCCAGGGGCGGTAGTCCCTGGCGGTGAGATCGCCGACGACCAGGCTTTGCCGGGCGCGGGCTACTTCCTGGCGCAGGTCATCGGGCAGGACGTTGTCGAGTTTGGCGGTGACGGCGGTGACCGCGTCTTCGTACGTCCGGCCCCACACTTCTCTGACCAGGTTGGCCCCCATGTAGAGCACGGTCGCCTCCTCGGCAGTGAAGAGCAGGGGGGGCAACTTGTACCCCCGCACGAGCGAAAAGCCGCCGTACGGCCCGCGCTCCGAGTAGAGCGGGATGCCCATCTCGTCGAGCATGAGCATGTAGCGGTGGACCGTGCGCTCCGAGACGTTCAGTTCGCTTGCCAGTTCCGCGGCCTTCCAACTGGAGCGCGATTGGAGCAGCAAGATCAGTGACAGGAGGCGGGTGGCGACGTTGCTCATACGATCTCTATTATAGCACAGATTTATGACGGGAAGTGTCAAGAACTAAGAAACCAGGTTTTTCCCAAAAACCTGGTTTCTATGACGTATGGTCCGCGGTGCGTGTTTCGTGTTCCGTCACGTACCACGTTTCACGTGAACCGAGAAACCCGGTTTTTCCCAAAAACCGGGTTTCTTGCTCTGTCCACGTTTTACCTGGCCTCAATCTCCACCAGCGCCGTCATCCCCCAGCGCAACTCCGGCGCGGCCTCGTCCAACGCCACGTAGACGGGATACGTCACGTCCCCCCGGTAGTCCACCGACTGCAAGCCGATGCGCACCACCCGCCCCGGCAACTTGAGGTCGGGCAGGGCGTCCACCGTCACCACCACCGCCTGCCCCTCCGCCACCCGCGCCACGTCCAGTTCCGTCAGGTCGGTCGTGCGCGCCTGCAGTTGCTCCAGCGTCGCCAGCACGAAGGCGACCTCGCCAGGCGCCGCCGCGTCGCCGGGCTCCACGTTGACCGCCGTCACGACCCCCGCGAAGGGGGCCACCAAGACGGCCTGCTCCAGGTTGCTGCGCGCCGCGTCCAGGCTCAGTTGCGCCGTCTTCACCTCCAGGCGGGCGGCCTCGACCTCTTGCTCGTCCACCCCCTCCAGCAGCACGTCCAGCCCGTTCTGCGCTTCCTGGATGGCGTGGTAGGCGCGCGTCAGCTCGTTCTTGGCGTTGGCCAGTTGCAGGTCGGCGTTCTCGACCGCCCGGTTGTAGGCGCCCAGCGCGTTCAGGTAGGCGTCGTGGGCCGCCGCCAGCCTGGAGTCATCGGCGCTCAACTTGTTGACCAGGTTCTGATAGACGCGGTAGGTTTCGTCGCGGGCGTAGCGGGCGGCGCGCACCTCGTCGCCGACCGAGACGCTGTGCTCGGTCAGGGTCTGGTTCTGCCGGGCCTGCTGGTAGGCGGCCTGGGCGTCGCTGAGCGCGGCGCGGGCCGCCTCGACGTCGGCCTCCCTGGCCGGCTCCTGGAGTTGTTCCAGGCGCAATTGGGCCTGCTGCAAGGCCAGTTCGCCCTGGGCCACCGCCCGCTCCAGGTCGGCCTGCTCCAGGCGGGCCAGCACACTACCAGCGGCCACGGCGTCCCCTTCCTGCACCAGCACCTCGATCACGTGACCGGCGGCGTCGAAGCGCAGTTCGCTCGAGCGGGCGGGCTCGATGACGGCCTCGGCCACGACCTTGCCGTCGCTCGTGTCGGAGACCACCGGCACCTCACCGGTGGGTACGGCCCCGGTGGCCTGTGCCCCGCCGCACCCTGCCAGCAGCACCACCGTCGCCAGCACTAACAATCCCATCAGCATCCGTACCTGCTTCATCTCAATTCCTCCTTGTCGTGTTCGCACATTGCCTTCACGTTTCACGCATTCCGCATTCCGCATTCCGCATTCTGCTGGCCCGCTCCTTGCGCTCCCGCCGCCGGTACGTGCTGCTAAAGTCCATCGGCAGCATCACGTTCTCCAGGATGGTCAGCGTGGGCAGGAGTTGGAAGAACTGGAATATGTCGCACAATGCAATCCCAGTGTAACACATAGAGGGCGCCAGCGCATCAGCCTACCGGCCTGTTTGTGACCTGGCCAGATGGGTAGTTTCTCAACTGGGCAAGTGGCCAGCCTGTCGTCTGGCCTGCCCCAGCCTTCCAGGGGCTTGTTCCCAATGCACGACGCTCCCCAGCGGCCCCGCCTCCTCGCATCTCTGCGCTATCGCGGTATAATAGGCGGTGACGGATGGTAAGTATCTCCACCGCGAGCCGGACGACTGGCAAGAGGTGGAACTGGCTGATCTCATCGAGCGGGTGCGCCGGGCGCTGCAGGAGTGGGAGGGGTGCCTGGCGTATTTGCAGCGGCAAGAGTGATAGGTGTGCTATGATAGCGACGGGGAAAGACTTGCTCAAGGAACCCCTCCTGCCCAACAAGGCAGCGGCCGGCGTGAAGATAGGTGCCGGGGCACAGGTCGTGAAGGACGTGTGGGGTAAGCCGCTGGAAATCGAGCAAATCCGGCCCGATTTCGTGCGCTGGTCATACGAGAGTGTCTGGTTCTGGCTCAGAGCCGGTAGGGTCGAGCAGGTCGCCGTCTATGCGGGCTACGAAGGCAGGACGAGAGAGGGAGGAATAGGCATTGGGTCGGCGAGGGAGGAGGTCGAGGGAGTGTATGGCGCACTTGAATGGGATGGATGCTGGTTGATCAACCAACCACCTTTCGGGATAGCGTTTGACTTTGACAGGTCCCAGTCGGGCCTGCAGAGGGTGACGGGGATCTACGTCTTCCGGGAGTGACCTCTTCCCGGCTGCCTGCCGTGTGTTCTTGGCGGTTGGCTGCGCTCGTAGCGGTACACCAGGGATTGCGCCTGCTGGCTGAAACCCACGGGCGGGCCGTTCCGTCGGTATGCCTGCTGGTAACCCGCCGGGTCAATGGCCATTTCATCGACTAGGCCTGCCTGAAGCAACTGCCCGATGAGGTCGTAGGCTTCGGGGTCACGTAGATCGCACAACCGCCCGACCACCGACGTCCAGACTTGCGGGTCGTCCACGGCTTCCTTGAGGGCTTCGTAACTCTCGTAAGGTCGCCAATCCAGGTCGGGGGAGGGAAGCAGGCTGCGCAGGAAGGTCGTGACACGGTCGTAGGTTTCGGGATGGCGCAGCGCGATGGTGCCCATCACCCGGCAGGCCACGGCGCGCGGATACCATTCCACTGCCCTGTCAGCAGCGACGCTCTCCAACGCGGCGAGCGCGACGGGGCCGAACTTCTCCAGCGCGTCGTCGGCCAGCCAATCGGCCAGATCGTGACCCTCGGGCGCGCTGATGGCCCGCTGCAGGGCCGGCAGCGCCGACCTGGCCTGCAGCTCACACAACAGCAGCGCCGCGTGAATCTGCGGCCAACCCGTGTCGTGCTCGACGACCTCGATGAGACCGGGGACGATCTCATCGCCACGCTTCAACAGGGCCTGGATCAGTTTCAGGTCTGGATGGCGTTCCTGTTTGCGCAGTGCATCCACCAGTTCTGTCGCAGAGGCTCGCTCGTGATTCATCGCATTCAACCCTCCGATCAGAATACCCCGGCGTAAGGCCCTTTGGCGCCGCAGTGCTGACAAGCGTGACGCCTATCCCTTTGGTCATAACTCATCCATCTGCTGTGTGGCGTTCAGCTACGTATCTCGTTGATATGGTACACCACTTTCAGTAGACTGCAAGTTGAAGATGCGGAACAGCACCTCGGCGGCCCGATCAGCCGTTCTGTTCCCAGGTCGTCCACCACCAGCCAGGGCCTGTCCTGAGCCGGGCCGAAGGACACGCGCTGGCACGAAGGACAACAGGGGGTATAATACTGCCAGCCCACCGTGAACCGACGAGGCCATCATCGGGGAGTTGGGGCTGGTGAAGATGTTCGCCCTGCACGAGATGCGGGAATACAGTGCCGTCGTGGGTCAGGCCGAGGATGAATACCTGCCCGACGTGCCCGAGAGCCTGCCCCACTGTTTCGAGTTGGAGGAAGAATGGCAGACCTACCTGAGTTGACCGAATCGGACGTCCGTCGCTGGACCGGCGAGACCTCCTTCGAGCGCGGTGAGAGGTACTTCTGCACCGGCCACATCCTCGATCCACGCCTCCAAGGGGACACGCTGAAGGCTCGCTGCCTGGGCTCCCATCCTGGGGCCTATCACGTCGAGGTGACCCTGGGGCAGCAGGGCATCGTCTCCGGCAACTGCTCCTGCCCGGTGGGGGGCGGCGGCCACTGCAAGCACGCCGCGGCTCTCCTCCTGACCTGGATGCACCAGCCCGAGGCCTTCCTGCAGGTGGAAGACCTGCAGACGGCGCTGGAGCAGCGTAGCAAGGCCGAGCTCGTCGCCCTCATGCGCTGCATGATGGCGCGCTACCCCGACCTGGAGTCGCTGTTGGAGCTGCCCGTCGTCGGCGAGGCGGGGGCGGAGCGTCCCCTGGACCCGCAGGTCATCCGCCGCCAGGCGAGTGGCGCCTTCTACGGCGCGGGGTCTGACGAGTGGGGCGGGGTCTACAGTATCGCCCAGCGACTCCTGGAATTGGTGGACATTGGCGACGATTATGTGGAGCGGGAGGAATGGCGCAACGCGGCCATCGTCTACGAGACCGTCATGCAGGTGGTCCTGAGTAATTACGGCATGGTGCAGGACGAGGGGGGTGATCTCCACGTCGTCGTCGGCAGGTGCGTCGAGGGGTTGGGGAAGTGCCTGGAGGCAGCAGAGGACTCTGCCCAGCGGGAGGGACTGCTGCGTGCTCTGTTCGACGTGTACCGCTGGGACGTGGAGTACGGGGGTATAGGTATGGGGGACGAGGCTCCAGGCATCATCCTGGAGCAGGCTGCGCCGGAGGAGAAACGGCAGGTGGCCGGATGGGTGCGGGACGCCATCCCTGCAGGCAACGACTGGAGCGACAACTACCACCGCCAGCGGTACGGCGGCTTCCTGCTGCAGTTGGAGGAGGACCAACTCGACGACGAGGCTTTCCTGCGCGTCTGCCGCGAGACAAGCCGCTGGCACGACCTGGTGGATCGGCTGCTGACACTGGCCCACGTGGAGGAGGCATCCGCCGCGGCCCGCCAGGTGGGCGACTATGACTTGCTCCAGTTGGCCGACCTGTTCGTCTCACACGGCCACGGTGACCTGGCCGAAGAGTTGATCCGCGAGCGGGCGTGCACTGCCCAGGCCGGTCCTGACGGTCGGGCGCGCACGGACAGCCGCCTGGTCGTGTGGCTGAAGGAACGGGCGCAGGGGCGGGGCGACCTGGCGGGGGCGCTGGCCCTGGCAGAGTCCCTGTTCTGGGAACGGCCTGCTGTGCCAGGCTACCAGGAATTGCGAGGCCTGGCCCACTCGCTGGAGCGGTGGGACGGTCTGCGCGCGGCGATTCTCTCACGCCTGGCCAACGAGGGCCAATACCGTTTGCTGACCGAGATTCACCTGGAAGAGGGGGAGGTGGACCGGGCACTGGAGACGCTGAAGCAGATCGGTGCCGGGAGATGGGAATGGGACTGGGCTGGCAGCCCGCTGCGCATCCAGGTGGCGCAGGCGGCGGAGGAGAGCCGGCCGCGGGAGGCGATTCGTCTATACATGGAGGCCGTCGAGCGGCTCATCGCGGCCCGTGGGCGGGGCAGCTATACGGAAGCGGCGACCTACCTGGTTCGCGTGCGCGAGGTGTACCATCGCCTGGGGGAGCGTGAGACCTGGGAGACGCTCATCGCCGGCCTGAAGGAGCAGAATCGCCGGCTGCGGGCCTTGCACGACGAACTGAACAGGGCCGGGTTGTGAACGGCGGAGGAGTCCACAATGAACTATGATGAGTTTCGCACGTTGTGGCACCAAGCGCTGGAGGCGGCCGGCCTGCTGCCCTATCCGCTGTGGCCCACAGAGACCATTGACGTCCACCAGATGGACCGTGTGTACAGCCTCTACGTCTCGCTGGGCGGTGGGCACGGGGCTGAGCCATTCTACACCACTGCCAGGCTGGAATGGAACTGGGATGCGGCACTTTCCGCCCGCTTCGCTACGAGAGAGGAGGATCTGCTGACGGCACTGCTGGGCCGGGATGGGTCCTACCTGGTCACAGAGCAGCCCTGGTTGCGGGTAGACGCCACGCTGAGCGCCACGCTGCCGTGGGACTCGCCGCTCCCGCTGCCGGGGGCTGAGGCCTGGCGACGCTGGGCCGTCGAGGTCACATCGCGGATAGCGCCGATTCTGCCCGTCGAAAGCGAAGAGGACGAACGCGGGTTGAAGGTGCTCTCCTCCCGCAGTGATCCCGAGGCTGAGTTACGATGTAACCGCGATGGTCGCCTGTACCTGACCGGCGTCAATCTATCGGCGTGGCAGAGCATAGACCTGCCGCGCCAGTGGGACAACCCCGACCGCGAGCCGGACGACTGGCCGGAGGTGGAACTGGCTGATTTCCTCGAGCGGGTGCGCCGGGCGCTGCAGGAGTGGGAGGATTGCCTGATGCATTTGCACCCGGGTGTGGCCGGTCGAAAGGGTGTGAAGTAGCCTCAGAAGGTAGCGATGGGGATGCCGTTGGTCTCCGGGAAGTCGCGGGAGGCGTCCACCCAGCAGGAGATGCAGCGCGGGCAGCAGCCCACGGTGTAGCCGATGGCGATGCCGCCGTAGATGCCGGTGGCGTAGAAGGCGGTGTACTTGCGCGCATTCCCCCGGCAGGCTACTTTCTCGGTCAGCCGCATCAGCGCGAGGGGATCGTAGGGCTGGAAGCCTTCTTCGACGTAGCGCGGATAGGCGTTCACCGCTTACAGTTTACTCTTCAGAATCACAGGCAGACAGATCCGCGCCCACGCCTTTCGCGGGGTCGAGAACTCTGACGTGTTGCCATCACGGTCAGTGGCCGTGGCGGTGACGTATGGCCCAATCGGACCGCCGGCCTTGGTGAAGATGAAAACGCCCAAGGCGCTGGCAGTCGTGCTTCCCTCGTAGAGCCGGCCCTCATCTTCGGCATCTGAGTAGACCTCCACCGTGCAGCCAGGGCAGGCCGTACCGAAGACGCTGGTTTCGGTGACGGTGAGGATGACCGGAGCCGAAAGCAAGTTGTTGCCGCCATCGGCGAGGAAGATGCCCCGGCCCACGTTTCTATAGATTGAGTTGCGGCGGATGGAATTAGAAAGAGAGTGCTCCACGAACACACCCGCATCCCATCCGGTCCCGCCGTTAAAGGCGATTGTGTTACCCTGGACGAAGGCATGCGCGGAGTAATTCCATAATCCTACCCCAGCCCATTTATTGCCCAGGGGGATGGTTCCGCTGGCATCCGTGCCGATGATGTTGCCCGCGATCCAGTTGTACTCCGTGCCGGCGCTGACCACGTCAACACCAGCACCCTGGCTGGCGGCGATCACATTCCGCTCTGAAGCCATGGCCCCCCCAATCAGGACGTGCCAACCTCCCACTTCTATGCCTGTGCCGTTGCCGAGGTGTTTAGTACCGCTGACATCCGTCCCAATCAGGTTACCTCTAATCAGGCTGTGCGGCCATCCCCACTCACAGACGGCAACGCCTGGACCTGTGTTGCCGCTGATGACATTGCCTTCTACTCTGTTATAGCCGGCACCACAGAGCGAGATGCCAAACGAATTTCCCAGTGCAACGGTGCCGCTGGCGTCCGTGCCGATCAGGTTGCCAATCACCGTGTTGTGGTTGGCGTCGGGACCGCTGATTACTACACCAGTACCGTTGCCACTGATGAGGTTGCCTTCGCCTGCCTCTGTGCCCCCCACGACATTGCCGGAAGGCCCGTCATATATAGCCACCCCCCACGCACCGTTCCCCAGCGAGTGCAGGCCGCTGATGTCGGTACCAATATAGTTGCCAGCAACGGTATTGCCAACCACACCCTTTTCAAGAATCTCGACTCCAACCATCGCGTTTCCACTGATAATGTTTCGTTCGCCTGGATGTAGTCCGCCAACTCTATTGTTCGTTGCAGGGTTCCCAAGCCTTATGCCATGCCATGTATTGGGTATCGCTGAGGTACCGCTGGAGTCTGTTCCTACCAAGTTTCCAATCACTACATTGTTTGCACCCGAAATATGGATGCCAACCTGGTTTCCGCTTATGAGGTTGCCTTGGCCGATGGGACCGGTGCCCTGCATCCTATCGCCTCCGATGGTATTGTTGGCTCCGCCCACGACAATGCCTACACCCCTGAAATAGAGGATCTGAAGCCCTCTCACAACGTTGTTGTCAGAGGCAATCGAGAGGCCAGTCGAGTTTGCTGGCAGCGAACTGCCATCCAGCACGGCTCCAATGTTGCTGGCGTCAATGGTCAGGTATCCCTGAGTAACCGGTGGCAACTCGCTTTCCAGGGCTATGGTCATCGGCATTGCCGGCGGAAAGACAGCAGGGTCGAAGGTAATGGTGTCACCTGGGCCGGCATCCAGCAATGCCTGGCGCAAGGTGCCTGGACCGCTGTCGAGTACACTGGTAACGATATAGGTAGTGGCAAGCAGCCCTGCCGGCAGGGTAGATACTGAGGTACCTACTGCCGGACCCGCTTCCGTGCCATTGGCGCTGCGAGATGTGGCTGGGTTGGTAGTCATAATGCCCGATTCCGACAGCCCCACGGGATCCGGCATGCCACGGCTAGCGGGGAAAGTTGACCTTGATTTAAATCTGCTGACCGCGTCACCCGTTGTTTTTTTCAGAACGACCAGCCCGCCGTGTCCGTCGGCAACATAGGCGTAGTCGCCTGCCAGCGTCGTGTACCAGGCAAGCCCCGCCGTATTGTAGATCGTGACCAGCGTTGGGCTGAAAGGGTTCGAGACATCTACTACCGTCAGCCCACCACCGCTGTCGCTGACATAAGCCGCTGCGCCAGAGATCGTCACACTCTGAGCAATACCGGGTGTGTCATAGAAGCCGATTTCAATCGGCATGCCAGGATTAGAAACATCTACTACCCGCAGACCAGAGCCGTGATCTGCCACAAAAAGGTGATTATCGGCGACAGCCACCCCTTGAGAGGCGAGAGGCGAGTCGTAGATGCCAACGAGCGTTGGGCTGATGGGATTGGAGACATCCACGATCTTGACGCCGTCCAGAAAGTCGGCCACATATGCTAGTGTTCCTGAGACGGCGACGCCGGTCGTTGCCTGCAAGTTCTGGTTCAACTGGATAAAACCAAGCTCGACGGGAGCTGCCGGATTGCTAACATCGATCAGCCGCAGCCCCCATTCATCGGCTGCGTAGATGATGTGCCCTTGAAGAACGAGCTCGCGAAAGGTCCCGGGCGTCTCCAGAGTTGCTACCCGCGCCGGGTGGACGGGGTCAGAGATATCCAAGACGTGCAAGTCATAGGGCCCGTGGATATAGGTAGCCAAGTAGGCGTGAGAGCCATTGATCACAACGCCCGTTGCATAACCGCCTTCAGTGTCATAGGTAGTGACTTCTCTGGGATGAGTAGGGACAGATATGTCCACTACCCGCAAGCCCGAGAATCCAGCAGCGACATAGGCATGGTTGCCGTACACTGCTACTCGGCGGGCTTCGGCCAGCGGGCTGTACAGGCCGGCCTGAACCGGATGCACCGGGTCTGTGACATCCACAACTCGCAGACCGGCCCGCAGGTCGGCCACCAGCGCCAGGTTGCCCGCCGCGCTCACTCTCCGCGCCAGTCCCGACACTTCGTAGGCTCCGCTCTCACGAGGATCGGTCGGAGCTGAAATATCCACCACCCGCAAGCCGCTGGCCCCATCAGCGATGTAGGCTGTGGCCCCGTCTATGGCCACGTTCAGCGCCCAGCCGGGTGTGTCATACGTACCCAACTGGGTCGGACCGTCGGGGTTGGCGATATCCACGATCCGTAGCCCCTCCCAGGCGTCGGCGACATAGGCCAGCGTGCCGCTCACGGCAATGCCATAGGCATAGCCTGGGGTGTCCAGCGTGCTCACCTCAACCGGATGCGCCGGGTCGGACACGTCCGCCACCAGCAGGCCCGCCCCGGCCGCGGCGACGTAGGCGTGCTGTCCCGATACGGCCACCTCGAAGGCGTAGTTCATATCGTATGTTGAGCCCACCTTGTCGGGTTGCGTAGGGTCCGATACGTCCACCGTCCACAGGCCATACGGCCCGTCGGCTAGGTAGACAGTGCTGCCCGCCACCGCCACCCCCTCGGCATAACCGGGCGAATCCCAGAAGCCGACCTCGACCGGGGCAGTCGGGGTGAGGATGTTCACCACGCGCAGGCCCGCGCCTCCGGCAGCGACGTAGGCCAGTGTCCCACTGACGACGACGTCCTCGACGAAGTAGGGGAAGGGAGTTGTACTGCCCACTTCGGTGGGAGTGATGGGGTTCGAGACGTCCAGCACTACCAGCCGCAGGCCCACGCCGACGTAGGCATAGTTTCCCTGAACAGCCACAGCCGTGGTGGGTCCACCGACCTGGCCAACCATGCGCCAGCCTGATGAACTCTCTGGCGTCTCATTCAGCAGGACAGGACTATCCGCCCGAGACTCTGCGCTCTGGGCCAGCGACGCTGCCCGTGTCTCGGCATGTTCAGCCCCTACGAATCCCAGTACCAGGAAAACCGACAGCAAGAAAAGCCAGTGCCACATCCTTACGTGTCGCATCACGTCCTCCTGATCCACACCTCGACGGTGGTGGGCGGGCGGTGTGCTGCGTTACTCAGAAACAGGGCTCAATGCGAAATCAATGTCCGGCGTATCGTTGGGAGCGTTGACCGTCACTGCCGTGGCGGATGCTTCGTCGGTGGCGTAGCGGTAGAATTGAGGCGCGTGACCGGAAACCGTGACCTGCACCCTGTACGTCCCCGAAGGGAGGCCCTTGATGGTGTAGCCGCCGTCAGGATCGGTGTTGGCGCCGGCACCAGGGTAATCACCTGTGATGGGAAAAGCATACACGCCGGCCCCGGCAATGGGAGTGGTGCCATCTTCTTCGTAGACGTGTCCCGATATGCTGCCCGCTTCTGCCAGGTAGAAATCTATGCCCGAAGTTTCATCCGGAGCGACAACATTGACAGGTGTAGCATTGGCCATCTGATAGGTATTGCTGTACCACTCACCTACCCATCTGTCTCCTCTGTCACACGGATTTGTTACAGCGAAGTAACGATGTGTACTTAACCAAAGGCTGTAACCTCCATCAAGGTCGGTAAGATCGCTGAGAGTCACCCATTCCCCTGTTGTCAGGTGTGCGTGTACACGAACCCCACTGATGGGCTTCCCATCTTCCCCGTAAACGTGGCCCGTAACCAGTCCACCCGGATCCAGCGTAAAGAGGATATCAGATACTGTGCTGCCTTCTTCAACAACTACAGCGTCAGCATCCACGCAGTTGTTCCTGGAGTCGTACCATTCGGTGGCAAACCCCGGTTTGCTGGCTTGCACCTTATAACTCCAGGGAAATATATCCGTGACAAGAAAACTGCCGTCGGGTCCGGTGGTGCTGCCGAAGCCTATAAGCTCACCATCCGGCAACTCACTCCAGATCAGGATCGCGACACCTTCAGCAGGCGTAACTCCGTCGCTTTCGTATACAAAACCAGATACTGAACCACCCCGGCCAAGATGGAAGTCTATGCTAGTGGTTGTATTCGGCGGAACGACGGGAATATTCGGCGCAGACCCAAGATTGTAGTGATTACCATACACTTGACGCAGCCAGCCTTCTGCCTCCGCTCCTACCTTATACTCCCCTAATGCGAGATTCTCAATGACGTAGCGCCCGTCCGAAGCCGTGGCCGTGAAGAATCCGTCACTAGACCATTCACCACTCAGGGTTACCTGTATCTCTGCTCCTTCGATAGGGTTGCCAGCCTTATCATATACATATCCTGATATCGAACCACCCTCGGTAAGATCGAAGTCAATGCCGGGCATCTCGCTGAGTGCAGTGACATGGACGATGGTGGCCTCGATCGATGGGATGACGTTGTCATAGTACTCTCTGGCATAACCGGGGGCAATGACTCGTACTACATAGTCACCCGTAGGAAGGCCAAACATCGCATAGGTGCCACCAGAAACCGTAGTAGTGGAGTGATCCCATCCACCGGGTTGCTCAGCCAGCCGTGCTTCCACCGTTGCTCCAGCGATGCCCTGGCCCGTTGCTGCGTCTGTCACCCGGCCGGATAGAGAGGGGACAGGGGTAGGGGTGGGCATGGGGGTATCGGTTGGCCTTGGTGTCGGGGTCTGAGTCGGGGTGGCAGTGGGAGTCTTGGCCGGTAGTGGCGTAGCCGTCGGTAACAGAGTCGCCGTCGGCTGCGGCGCACAGGCCGCGATCACCAGCACAAGCACCAATACAGTCGCTGCCAGCAACCACACTCGCTTCATCACTTGTTTGCCAAACATCGCTGCCTCCTTCATATCCTACAGGGAAAAATGCCTGCCATACCCTGACGGTGCGTGGGCTCTGTGACACTTCGATGTTGGCCGCCAAGGCGCTCTTACTGCCTCGACCGAGGTCTGCGACTGCGGCAGACCACAAATCGTCTCTGCTTGTCTAGTTTGTGTCCAGTATAGCACAGGAACATGCACAAGTCAATAGTTGTTTCGGCATAGAGAGCCAGGGAACACAAGACCGCTCCTGGTCATCTCGCGTGTCATTGTATCTTTCATCTCGCCGGTCACCGACCCGACCCTGCCCTGTCCTTGTACTGGCGGTAATCGCCGCCATAACCGTTCAGATGGTCTGTAGGATTTCACGCGACGGCATTGACTGGTGGGAGAAGAGGCAGCAGGGACGGGGATGTCTCACCGCTGATAGCCGCTGCACAGGCCTCAGTCAGGTAATCCAGCACGTCACGTTCCTGCTGGCGCAGCGTGGTGACCGCTGTCAACACCCGCTCGACGAAGCGACTGCCCGTTTCGCTCTGGGTACCGAAGCTTCTCCGGCGCCACAACACCGCCCGGCGCAGGGGGCGCTCGGCGTCGTTGTTGGTGGGTTCAACTCCCTCGACATCGACGAAGGTCCACAACGCCTGCTCCAGTTTCACGATGTTCTGGCAAGTCCGGCAGGTCTTATCGTGGGCCACCTCTGTCCCTTCTCGCAGGAGTTCCCCGACCGTGATACGAATGGGTTCCATGTGCGTCTGAAAGTCGACCCGGTTCAGGCTGCCATCCTTCACCTGGTGCCACAACCCGAACATCTGCCCCGACTGCTCCAGCAGAGCCTGCCCCACCCGCTGCGACTCGCCCCCACGATCCACAAAGGCCTGGAAGTCCCGCTCCAGGTGAGCCCAACATACGGCTCGCCGCTGTGGCTCCAGCCAGTTGTAGGCCGCGTAGCGGTCCGAGCCGACGATCCCGCCGAATGTCTCACCCAGAACCTGCTTGGCTTGTTCTGCTCCCCGCCCGGGGAGTATCCAGAACACCGTCACCTCTGGCGTCGTGTCGATCCACAGCCAGGTGCGCTGTGTCCCTTCCCGCCAACTCGTCTCGTCCACGTTGTTCGCCGTCTGCTCCCGCAGGTAGAACTGGGCTTCCTCCACCGGTTCCGCCAATGCCTCACTCACCTGCTGCTCCAAAGCCGACACGGTGCCCAACCCCATCTCGGTGTGCAGCACCGTCCCCATCACTTCCTGTACTTCCCGCTGGCTCATCCCGCCCCGCCCCGCCAAGTAGCCCACGGTGGCTTGCACCCGCGGCCCGAAAGCGCCTGTGGGCATCTCCGCTGGCCACTCACCTCGATTCTGTGCCCCGCACGCCAGACACGTGATCGTATGCTGCTGGTATTCGATCACTTCCGGCTTCACCGGGGGCAGCTCAGTGATCTGGTGACGAACTGGCTGGGGGTCTTCGCCCAACAGCAATGCCCCACACTCAGCGCAGCAGTCTGGTCTGACCACAACCACGCGGTTCACTTCTTCTGGCGCTTTGAGCCTACGTCCGTGTCCCTTCCGCCCTTTCTGTCCACCGCGCTTACGCCCCGATGGAGACCGTTTGGAGCGCGGAGCTGCATTCGGTGGATTCGACGAGGGAGGCTTGGACGAGTTCCGCGAGGTCCTATTCACCCGCTCCTGCAACTCGGCCACTTCGCGGAGCAATGCCAATACCACCCCCCGCACAGCAGCAGGGATAGCAGTCCAGTCCTCAACAGGTATACCGGTGGGTGGCGGCTGCTCGATCATACCCGCAAGTGTATCGCATTATTCCGTTTTGGCAACCAACTGAACGGTTACCCGCCGCCGCTGTTGGGCACCCTGTGGCACACGGCGACGTCCAGGAAGCGGGAGCGCAG
>Ga0315294_10004346_pt1 | contig 15434 bp, 18 predicted proteins | sample YL17G13_40_MG_FD_203626 | JGI IMG/M metagenome (GOLD analysis project Ga0315294, IMG submission 203626) | Sediment microbial communities from Yellowstone Lake, YNP, Wyoming, USA - YL17G13_40 | ecosystem: Environmental > Aquatic > Freshwater > Lake > Sediment | place: USA: Wyoming | collected... | reverse complement strand
CTGAGGAAGTACGACTCGAACTGCCTGGCGGGATTCAGGTACTTCGGCCCGGCCACGGCGCCAAAGAACCTCTCGTAGAAGGCCTTGAGCCGCTCCAGATCGTGGGTCCAGATCGCGACGTGCTCGATGTGCATCGGCCGTCCCTATCGAGCAAACGATGGAACGAACCCTCTCGCATGCGCGAACATGGTCAGGACGTTTTCCAGCGGGACATCGGGCTGGAGGTTGTGGCAGGAGGAGAAGACGTAGCCACCGCCTTCGCCCACCGCCGCGAGCTGATGCTTCGTGACCTGAAGGGTCACGTCCAGGACGGCGTCGAATCCGGTAGGCCCGGGGGCCCAGGTCGGTGAGCAACCCCTTGGTTGCCCCACCGGGGTTCACCCCCCGGGTGTCGATCTGCATCGCCTCCAGGACGGGTTCCTCGATCTCCGCGATGCGCATCATCCGGTCGATGAGCGTCGTGTGCGTCCCGAGGCGAAAGTGCGCCTTCAGGCGCTCATAGCCCTCCACCACCATGCTGGAGTTTCGCGTGCCTCCCAGATCCAGCGGCACACGGTCGGGCTGTCGGTGGGACAGAGCCGCCAACACCCGCTCGCGTGACGTCATCCCGGCCACGCACCCCTCCATGGCGTCAGCCGTTGGCCCGATATCTGGCGACGACTGTGGGATCGAGCTCGATCCCCAGGCCCGGTCGGTCGCTGAGCTCGATGTGGCCCGTTCCGTCCACGACGAGGGGCTCCTTCACCAACTCCGCCATCAGGGGATGGGCCGGGAAGACCATCTCGGCCAGACTGGCGTTCGGCACGGCCCCCAGGAGATGTACGGCGGCGGCCACGGCCACGGCGGAGCCGTGGATGTGCGGGGCCAGCGGCAGGTGCCAGGCCTGGGCCAGATGGGCGATCTTCAGGCTCTCGGTGAGGCCGCCGGCCCAGGCCACATCGGGCTGGACGAAATGCACAGCCTTGGCCGCGATGTAATCCCGGAAGCCGACCCGGCCGTAGGTGCACGTCTCGTAGCCGGCCACCGGGATCATGACCTTTTCCGCGACCTCGGCGCTCCCCCGAAGGTCGTCGGGACAGACCGGCTCCTCGTACCAGTAGATGTCCAGGGGTTCCATCGCCCGCCCCATCTTCATCGCCGTCGGAACGTCCCAGGCGCCGTTGACATCCACCATGAGGAGCACCTCGGGCCCGATCGTCTCCCGGACGGCCCGGACACGGGCAAGATCCTCCGCGAGGGAGACCTCACAGACCCCCCGGTGCGCCATGGCGCGCAAGGGGCTCCCCTCGATGGCGCTGTTGCGGCCGACCTTCATCTTCACGGCCCGGAATCCGTGCCGCAGATAGCCCTCCATCTCGGCACACAGCTCCTGGACCCCCTTCCCCTCCGCGTAGAAGCCGCCGGTGGCGTACGCCGGAACCCGGCGCCGGTAGCCCCCGAGGAGGCGCCAGCACGGCTGCCCGGTCATCTTCCCCCGAAGGTCCCACAGGGCGATGTCGATGCCGCTCATGGCCGCGATCAGGAGGCCGCCGCGCGCATGCTTGTACGCCCGCTGGTGGAGCCGCTCCCACAGCCGCTCGATCTCCCGAGGGTCCTCCCCCAGGAGATGCTCCCGCAACTCCCCCTCGATGACCACCTGCGTCGAGCGTAGGGGGCCGCCGAAGTGGGCCGCCTCGCCGAGCCCCACGAGGCCCTCGTCGGTCTCCACCTCGACCAGGAGCGCCGGCTTGGTCGCCATCATGTAGTTGGCATCGAAGACCGGCTGGGGCAGCGGGTACTCGACCGGGATGGTGCGCACGTCCCGGATACGCATGGCCACCCTCCTCCTCGACGGGAGCGGCGTTGCTAGGCCGGCACCACGTCCAGTGCATCCAGTTCCACCGACGCGGCCTGCTGAATGAGGCTGACCCGGATGACCAGCCGGGCGTGCGCCCCCTTGCGCAATAGCATTCCCTGCACCCCCTTGAGGGGACCCCGGATCACCTCAACGAACATGCCTTCTGCCAGGTAGGGGTGCGGGTCGTAGGGCAGGGTGCTGGTGACCAGCCGCCGCACCGCTTCGATCTCGGCCTCGGGGACGGACAAGGGCCCCGCTTGGTTTCCGATGATCTGCACGACACCCTGGGCGCTGAGGACCGCGATCCGGTCCTGGAGCGGAAACCGGGCGAAGCAATACCCGGGGAAGAGTGGAAACGCCACCTGCTTGCGGCGATCCTTCCACCGACGCCAGCGCATCACCAGGGGGAGGAACGACTCGATGCCCCGAGCCGTGAGCTGCTTCTCCACCTGCTTTTCGTGCCGCGAGCGCGTCCGAATGGCGTACCACATCGAAACAGGCTGATTCATCGCGTCCGTTCGCTTTCGATCCTCGGGGGGCCCTGTCCCGCGGGGTCCTCTTCAATCCCATCCGGTTCTCGGGGTTGAGTGCCGAGATGGTTGCATGCGCGCCGGACCGTGTCAACCCGATTCAGGCGCCCGAGTATGATAAAATACTTTCATGTTGACATTCTTACATGCTTCACATATACGTATGCAGCGAGGTAGCCCAACCATGCCCACGCGGAAGAGCGGACAGCACCCGGATGCGGCGCAAACCGAGCGGCTTCTCCAAGCCCGACTCCCCGGGGACCTGGTCAAGGCCCTCCGCATCCGGGCGCTCGAGCAGGACACCACCGTGAAGGAGTTGCTCACTCGGCTCGTGCGGGACTACGTGTCGCGCCAGGCGGCGTCTTCGGGGCGAAAGGCCTGAAAGGGGGCGGCCATGTTCGGGAGGGGTTGGGGGCGGGGGGCGGCCGCCATCGGCCTGGCCGTTCTCTTCTGCGTTCCAAGCCTAGGCTGTGGCCCGGCTGCCCTGGTGCTCCTGAGCGTGGCGGGCGGGGCGGCGGCGCTCAGCGGTGAGCCTCAGCGAATCTACAGTACCCAGGGGCAGGACTTCGACGAGCAACGTATCGGCCTCATCCGCTCGGGTGTCCACACGCCGGACGACGTGGTCGGCCTCCTCGGCCGTCCGCAGATCAAAACCTTCACGGGCGCCGGTGAGGAGTGGGCCTATCGATACTACGTGCCCCCCTCCCTCCTGCGACCGGGGACCGAGAAGGTCCTGACGGTTCGATTCCGCGACGGGATCGTCCAAGACGTCCGCTACTCGATCAGCGCCTTGTGATCAGAGCGGCCGTTCGCCGGTGGCCGCTCGCTGGAACAAGGGGACGGAGGGGCCAGCCCCGAAGGCCATCGGCACCTACGGGGTGAAGATCTTCTTGATGCCTCATGAGGACAGACAGGCAGAGCCCCAGGGCCCACCGGAGCTCGCCCCGCCTCATTCCAGCCCCCCCTCGGGCGGTAGGGGGCGCCCGCCACCCAAGAACGATTCCTGACCCCGGATCATTTCGGGCGTGACGAGATATGTCCCCGTGCATCCCACGCGCAGCCAGTGATCCGCGGTGAGGCGATTCCCGTTCACATAGGCCACACCCGAGGCCAGGGCCATCCCCGGACAGATTGCCAGGGCCTTGAACGGAACGTAGAAGATGCTCCCCAGGGCCCCCCCGATCCCCACCACGACCTGCCGCGCGGAAAGCTCGCCGGCCGGAGCCTCCGATTGCGCCCAACCGATCCCGGGTCCGCCCACCAGGACCCCCAGGACCAGCAGAGTGACCATGCTCACCTGCAGTCTGTCACGTCGCATGCCTACCTCCTTTGCCCCCCACCCTCATTCCCACCGGGAATCCGCGCACGGGTCCGCCCCGCGCCTTCACCTCGGCCAGGATCGCCTTGACGGCCTGATTTGCATTCCCGAGCACCGTGGCGATGTCGGCCGGCCCAGCCCGCCGGATGTGCACGCCGGCCACCACCACCGTGATCACCCCCAAGCGCCGCGCCAGCTCGCTCGCCACCGACCGCGCCAGCTCGTCCTCTTTGTGCCCCACGATGGTGAAGACCGAGGTGGTCGCGCTCCGACGCCGGGGGGACGAGAGGCTCACCCGCGGGATGCTGACGGCCACCGCGCCGATATGCGGCACCTCGCCCCCCAGCAGGTTCACGCTCAAGCCGTCATGAGACAACTGCGCCGTCCCCCAGAGCCGATGGCGGCCCGTGCCGGCCTCGAAGCGGAGACACCCCCCAGCCGCCAGATCCTGCGGAGGACACGCCGGCCGAGGACCGCCCCGCCCTGCGGACGCGCGCACCCCCGGACGGCGGGCCGCGCCCCCCGTCATGATCCGGACCGATCCGGCGGCGTTCCCGTCCACTCCGGGACCAAGGCGTTGGGGATGCCCAGGCGGTCCAGGATGCGCCCCACGGTGTGATCCACGATGTCGTCCAGGCTCTGCGGTCGGGTATAGAACGCGGGGACCGGCGGGAAGATGACCGCCCCCAGCTCCGCCAGGGCCACAAGCTGGCGCAGATGCCCGAGATGCAGCGGGGCTTCCCGCACGCCCACGACCAGCGGGCGACCCTCCTTCAGCGTCACGTCCCCGGCCCGCCACATCAGCGTCTCCCCCACCGAGGTGGCCAGCGCCGCGACCGTCTTGATGCTGCAGGGGAGGATCACCATCCCTCCCGTCTTGAAGGACCCACTGGCCGGTGCCGCCCCGATGTCTTGGTTGTCATAGACGCGGGTCGCCAGGGCCTCCACCGCCTCGACGCTGTAGGCCGTCTCCTGCGCGATGATCCGCTTGGCCGGCGCGCTGACGATGAGATGGGTTTCCACGCCGGTCGTCTCCCGCAGGACCTGTAGGAGGCGGATCCCGTAGATGGCACCGCTCGAGCCCGAGATCCCCACGATGAGCCGCATGCCTTCCCTCACCACCGTCGGGTCGCCGTTAGACCGTTCCGCGGGAACGGCGCGGCACGCGCACCGTCCGCCCCGCCTACCGTGCCCGCCGCATCAGGGCGAGCCCGGCACCCGCCGCCACGATGAGGACGAGGCTCACGACCTGCGCCGCGCGCAGATTCCCGAGCATGAGGCTGTCGATCCGCAACCCTTCCACGAAGAAGCGGCCGACCGAGTAGAGGCCCAGATAGCAGAGCGTGAGCGCCCCCGGCCTGCCCTGCAACCGCTTGCGCAACCCGAACCACAAGACACCGAAGACCAGGAAGTTCCAGAGGGACTCGTAGAGAAACGTGGGATGAAAGTAGTCGAAGCTCTTCAGGTGCGGGGGGCGATGATACGGGTCGATGTAGAGCCTCCACGGGAGATCCGTGGGGACGCCGAAGGCCTCTTGATTGAAGAAGTTCCCCCACCGGCCGATGGCCTGCCCGATGGCCACGCCCGGCGCCATGATGTCGGTGGTCACCGGCACCGACAACTCGGCCCACCGGCAGTAAAGGATGGTCGCCACCGCCCCGGCCAGCAGGCCGCCGTGGATCGCCAGGCCGCCTTCCCAGATGGCCACGATCTTTGCCGGCTGCACCCCGTAGTAGTCCCAGTTGAACAGGACGTAGTACGCGCGGGCACCCACCAGGGCGGTCAGCACGCTGACCACGATCAGGTTCAGCAGCTTGTCCGGATCCTGGCCCCGCCGGATCGCCTCCCGATGGGCGAGGGTGGTTCCCAGCATCACCCCGGTGGCGATCATCAGCCCGTACCAGCGCACGGCCAGCGATCCAATCTGGATGGCAATGGCTCCTGGTGAGGCGAACATCGACCCTCCTTCTATCTGGCTCTCTGGCGCGACACGCCCCCGCCCGACCGTGCCCACGCCACATCGGCCCACAATAGTCGGCGACTCTGGGCGAAGTCAAGCGTGAAGCACCCGGCGACCAGTCAGCGGGGAAGGACCAAAGCGGTGGCCTTGCCTGAGGACTTCCAGGACAGAGCGCTATGGCGGGACGACGGAAACCGCCGGGCGGGATCGCGGATCAGCTCTTCTCTCGACTCTCGGCTCTCGGCTCCCGCGCGCCCTGCTCCGCCCCTCGAGGAGGCCGCACGGCCCGGACCTCGCTCTCGGGGGTGAGCAGGTAGGCGACGCCCTCGATCAGGGGCATCGGCTGGAAGCCAAAGGTCCGTTTCACCGCATCCGGGGCCGTGATGGTTCCCACCTCCAGCAACTCCAGATGCCGGTAACCGGGGAAGGGGCTCCGTCCCAGCCCCTCCAGCAGGCGAGCCGTCCAGCTCAGGGCCCGCCGCGAGAAATGGAGCTTGACGCGCGGCAGGTTCACCATCTGGCTCACCTGATCCGCGATCTCCTCGAACGTCAGGTGCTGTGGGCCCCCGATCGGAAGGGTCCGGTTGAGGAGCTCCTCCTCGCGGAGCGATCGGCACAGGCAGGAGACCACGTCCCCGACCCAGATGGGCTGGAGCGTCGTGGCACCGGTCCCGGGGATCACCACGAGGCCCGTCTGGCGCAGGAGGCGGATCATGCCGCTGAGGAGGCGATCCCCCGCACCGAACATCAGGGAGGACTGCAGGATGACGTACGGCAGGCCGCTGGTTCGCAGGCTCTCCTCCGCGATGCTGCAGCCGCGCAGGAACGGAGCGCCCGCCGACGCCCCGCTCCCCATCGGGCTGACCAGGAGAAACCGCTCGACCCGCGCCGCCCGCGCCGCCTCGACCAGACAGGCGGTCGCCTCGCGGTGGAACTGGTCCACCACGGCGTCCCGCGCCTCCCGGACCGGCGCGGCGAGGTGGATCACCTGCCGGGCGTTCCGGAGGGCCCGCGACACGGCCGCGGGGTCCTCGAGCCGGCAGACGACCGCCTCCGCCGGCTGCGTCTGCAGCCAGGCAAGGCCCGGAGAATGCGGGCGCACCAGGCACCGGACGGATTCGCCCGCCGCCAGCAGGCGGCGCAGGACGTGTCGTCCGAGAAATCCGGTGGCGCCGGTCAGACAGAGCATGGTTTACCCGCGGGCCGACTCACGGCCTCTGCTCCACTGTGGGAACAGGCGCCGCCGTTCGATCCCCGTGGGGGGGCGGAGCGACGCGTCTAGCCCTTCCGGGACGTCTTGGCGAAGAACGGCGAGAAGACCGGCTCCGCCTTGCGCGAACCGCACTTGGGACACGTGATTCGCTTCCGATCACGCTCGGTGATGGACATGCTGAGCGTGTACTTCTTCTTGCAGGCACCGCAACGAAAATCGTAAGTCGGCATAGCCACACTCCACTCCGCTAAAGTGACTGGATCGACCCCACGCCGCTGACCCGCGATTATCGGGGGCGGAACGCACCCTAGGAAGCCTTGTGCAACTTCCGCAGCCGCCGCTTCATGTGTTTGATCTGCAGGCGGGCCGCGCGCACCTTCGCCGAATCCTTCCCCTGCAGGGCGACGTCACGCTCGCCCTTCAAGCCTCGGATCCCCCCCTTCAACTGCCCCACGCCCATGGCCGCCGTGGCCTGGGTCTTCTGCTCCTTCGGGCGCAGGCCGAGCCGTACCTCTTCCGCGACAATGGCCTCGACCAGCTCATCCTTCTTCATCCCGGAGACACCGGTGAGGCTCGGGTACTTTTCGATCGCCAGTTCCCGCAGTTTCGGGGCGGTCAGCTTCTCCAGATCCGCTCGTGGTGTCGCCATGCTCGCTCCTCTGTTGTCGTGTGCTCCCGATTCATCGCCGGACGTATCCACGCGCCCCGCGCGCGTCGGATGTCACCCTGCCACACCGGCGGATTATAGCCCGACCCCCCGAAAAATCAAGGCCCGTGGCCCGTGGGGGTTGGATCCCCATCAGCCGTAAGCGATGAACCGTGAGCGCCCTGTCGCCCGCTGGTCACACCATCTGCTCCACGGGCAGCACGAAGGCCTTGATGCCGCCGTGGCGTTTGGCGCGTTCGGTGAGGCCCGCCTTGAACTGCCGGACCTGCTCCAGGAGCAGAGCGACTTGCTCCTCCGAAAGCACGGTGAAGAGCATCGTGTCGTGGCCCGGAAAGGCGTGAGTGCCGAAGCGCTTTCCGGACTCGCCGGTGCCGAAGACCCGGGGCACCTCCGTGAACCCCGGAATGCCGAGTCGCTCGATGATCGCCCGGACCGAATCGTCATAGATGAAGTTGAAGACGATCAAGACGAGCTTCATCGCCCTTCCCTCCCGGAGGTGGGGCTCCTCCACATAACGCAATCACCCCGTCCGTGACCGCCGGCTTCCCCCGGCGGCAGCGGAACTGGAAGACCCTGCCATGCGCTGGTTCGTCCAAACCCAGGGGCCTGGCAGGGCGCGTTTCGGACGAGGAAGCTCAGTCGCCGGCCGTCGTGCGCTCGGCCGGTTGTCCCGCCGGCACCTTGACGGCGGGCGGATCCGCAAGCCGCGAGGGGGCCCAGCGCAGCCGGGCCCAGAACCATTCGGGAAGCTTGGCCAGCTTCCCGAACCGGAGCGACTGGAGGTCGTCGAAGAAAGTGTAAATGACCGGCGTCACCAGGAGGGTGAGGAGGAGGCAGAGGGTCTGGCCGCCCACGACCACGGTGGCCATGGCCGCCCGCGAGGCCGACCCGTCTCCCTTGCCCAGGGCGATGGGCATCATCCCCGCGACGATGGAGATGGTGGTCATGAGGATCGGCCGCAGCCGGGCGTGATCGGCCTGGAGGACCGCTTCCTGGCGAGGCAGGCCTCGTTCCCGCAGGACGTTGGTGTAATCCACCTGGAGAATGGCGTTCTTCGAGACCACGCCAAACAGCAACAGGATGCCGATGGCGCTGAAGATGTTCATCGTGTATCCCGCGACCAAGAGCGACAAGAGCCCGAAGGGCATGGCCAGGGGGAGGGACGCCATGATCGTGAAGGGGTGGACGAAGCTCTCGAACTGCGCCGCCAGGACCATGTAGATGAAGATCAGGCTCAGCCCCAGCGCCAGCAGGAAATTGGTCCGGGCCTCCTCCAGCATCTGGGCCCGCCCCATGAAACGGATGTTGTAGCCCGGAGGCAGCTTCACTTCCGCCACCTTGGGCAGCATGGCCTTGACCGCATCGCCGATCGGGAACTTCGGATCCAGGTTGGCGATGATGCCCACCTGCCGCTCGCGGTCCAGGCGATCGATCTGGTTGGGCCCCTTCTCTTCTGTGAGGCGCACGACGTTGTTGAGCGGGACCGTCCCCCGCTTGGTACTGGGCACGTACAGCTCGCTGATCACCTGGGCGTTCTTGCGGAAGTCCTCCTGCAGGCGCAGCCGGACGACGTACTGGTCGTCGGCCTCCTTGTAGCGGGTGACCTCCTCCCCGCCCACCATGGTGCGGAGGCTCGAGGCGATGCTGTCCACACCCACGCCCAGGTCGGCCGCCTTGTCCCGGTCGATGTGGACGCGGATCTCCGGCTTGCGGCGCGCCAGGGTCGTGTCCACGTCCAAGAGGCCCGGCATCGTCCGGGCCTTCGCGGCCAGCTCTTGGGAATATCGGTCCAGGCCCTCCAGGTCCGGCCCGCGCAGAACCAACTGGAACGGATGCCGCCGCGATCCGGTCTGCCCAGACGCGAAGAGGTCCTGGACGCTGACCGTCAACTCCGGGTAATTGCCCATGACCTTCCGGGCTTCCCGCATCACATCCGTCTGGGGGAAATCTCGCTCCTGCAGCGGCGGAAGACCGAACACCTTCCGGAGGCCGAGGTGCTGGAGGATGCGCTGGAACTCGGTGCCCTCGCGCAGCGGGGTGAGTCCGACGTAGATGCTGGCGTCGGTCACGGCCGCCTGCTCCCCCACCCCGACGGTGGTGAAGAGCACCCGGACGCCCCGGAGCTTGGCGATCTCCTGCTCGACCTGGCGCAGGATGCGGTCGGTCCGCTCCAGCGAGGACCCCTCGGGCGCCTGGACGAAGATCTCGAACTCGCTCTGATCGTCGTCCACGAAGCTCTCCTCGCCGAGGTAGCGGTAGATCAGGAAGGTGGAGCTCCCCACCAGGACCGTCAGCACCAGCACCACCACCCGGTGGCGCAGCGAGAGGCGCAGCAGCCAGTCGTATCCCCGGTCGATGGCACGGAAGAAGCGCGACTCCTTGGACTTGTGGTGCGTGCCGTTCGCCTCGGGAACCTTCAGGAAGCGGGAGCAGAGCATGGGGGTCAGCGTGAAGGCCACCAGGAGCGACACCAGGACCGCCGAGGCCGCGGTGATGCCGAAGCTGAAGAACATGCGCCCAATCCGCCCCTGCATGAAGGCCACGGGGAGGAAGATGACCACCAGGGACAACGTCGTGGCCATCACGGCCAGGCCGATCTCCCGGGTGGCCTCCACCGCCGCCTCCATGGGGGTGCGTCCCTCCTCCTCGATGTACCGGTAGATGTTCTCCAGCACCACCAGCGCATCGTCGATCACGATGCCCGTGGACAGGCTGAGGGCCAGCATCGTCATGTTGTTCAGCGTGAAGTCCAGGGCCCGCATGATGCTGAAGGTGGCGATGATGGAGGTGGGGATGGAGATGGCGGCGATGATGGCGGAGCGCAGGTTCCGGATGAAGAACAGGACCACCAGGGCGGCCAGGAAGCCGCCCAGGACCATGTGGGTCTGCACCTCCGCGAAGGAGCGGCGGATGAAGCGGGACTGGTCGCGCACAATCTGGGCCTTGTAGTCCGGCGGGAGCGTCTGGGCGATCTTGCCCAGTCGCTGCTTGACCAGGTCCACGACCTTGACCGTGTTGGTGCCCGACTGCTTGCGGACCAGCATGGAGACCGCGTTCTCGCCGTTGAGCCGGGAGATCGTCCGCGGCTCCTCCGTCCCGTCCACCACGCTCCCCACCTCGCGGATGCGGATCGGCGCCCCGGCCTTGCTGGCGACGATGACGTCTCCGAAGTCCTCCGCGGTCCGGATGCGGGCCATGGTCCGCAGGACCTTCTCGCTGTCCCCGTAGGTGACGCGGCCGCCCGGAATCTCCAGGTTCTGCTTGGCCAGCGCCTGCTTGGCCTGGTCGATGCTCAATCCGTAGGCGGCGAGCCTGCGCGGATCCAGCGTGATCTGGATCTCCCGTTTCCGGTCGCCCACGAAGGTGATGCTCCCCACCCCGTTGATGGTCTCCAGCGGCTGCTTGATCCGCTTGTCCACAGACTCGGTGATCTCCCGCTGGTCGCGCCGGGCGGAGACCACGATGGCCAGGATCGGGGCGGAGTCGGGGTCGAACTTCTCCACGATGGGCGGGTCGGTGTCCTTCGGAAACTTGGCCAGGATGGTGGAGATCTTGTCGCGGACGTCCTGCGCGGCGGCGTCCGAATCCCGCTCCAGCACGAAGACGGCCACCACCCGCGAATTGCCCTCGGTGGTGCTGGAGCGCAACTCCTCCAGGCCGCTGATGGTGTTCACCGCCTCCTCGATGAGCTTGGTGACCTGGGTCTCCATCTCCTCGGGGCTGGCGCCGGCGAGCCTGGTGGTGATCGTGACGGTCGGTCGGTCGATCTTCGGCAGGAGATCCAGGCCCAGGCGGCCGTAGGAAAACCACCCCACCACCACCAGGGCCAGGATCAGCATGGTGGCAAAGACGGGTCGCTTGACACACAGTTCGGCGAGAAACATGCGCGCAGTCTAGGCCGGAGGCCCTCGGAAATCAAGCAGTTTGCACGGGCATTTCGACATCGCCAGGCAATGCTGGCGAGAAAGGTCACCCATGACGAACACCATTGAGCCGAAGCGTATCGATCTGGGCACGGATGATCTGATCTTTGAAATCGAAGGCGCCGTCGCATGGCTGACATTCAATCGTCCACAAGCGCGCAACGCGATGACGTGGGCGATGTACGAAGACTTGTATGCCGCGTGCGACCGCGTGGACGCCGACGAGGCGATTCGCATCTTCGTTCTGCGTGGCGCGGGCGATCGCGCGTTTGTGGCGGGCACGGACATCTCGCAGTTTCAAGGCTTCAAGACGCCGGACGATATGTGCTACCTGAGCGAGGACTTCAGGGAGGGGGTGTCGGCCTTCCTGGAGAAGCGGACGCCGCTGTGGAAAGGCCGCTAGATCACAGCGCGGCACGGGCCGGGGCCCAGCCGTCGGCATCCATGGCAAGGGGCGGGTGATCATTCACCCGCCCCTTGCCCGTTTCAGGTGGCGCTCTCGTCTTGTCGGAGCGCCTCAGCAGACGTCCTTGATGGCAAACTCCAGCCCGAGCTCGGTCAGCTTCTCCTTTGTCGGGTTGCCCGTCTTGAGGTCCCACCCACGGTAAGTGAAGTAGTCGTCCTTCAGCCGCTCGAGGGTCTCCTTGGGGATGACGCTTCCTTTCATCGGCCCTTCGGGGACGGGTTCCTCCATGAACCGGATGGGAAGCCGGTCATCCTTCCGCGTGAATCCTTCCCTGGCCGCGAAGCATCGGATCATGTTCCACTGCCGCTCGGCGATCTTGCGGGCCTGCTGGTAGTCGAGGTTCCAGCCGGTGACGGCGTTCAGCGCCTCAACCAGGTTCTCGTTGACCTTCATGGGGCCCCAGATGGACTCGCCCAGGTGGCAGACGAGCGCCGAGTCGGCCAGGATCAGCCAGTGGTTGATCTCCGAAGCCAAGGCGCCCTTGCCTTCGAGAACCTTTCGATCCACCATCCCGCTCTTCTCCGGGGTGGGCCGGATGTCGTGGTGGCTTCCTCCCCGCGGCCCGGTGGCGTAGCCCACCGCCGCCGCCGGGAACGGACGGCAGGTGTGACCCGGCCATTCCACCCCCTTGTTCTCGATGGTGAAGCGCTCGGACCCTTTCCCGACGATCTTCGCGGCCTCCCGGGTCCCCTTGGCCAGCAGGGCGCCGAGGCCTTCCCGCTTGCCGATCTTCTCGGTCAGCTCGAGCATGGCATCGGCGTTCCCCCAGGTGAGGTCGATGCCGCCCGTGTCCGCTTTGGTGAAGATGCCCTTCTCGTAGCACTCCATGGCCCAGGCCACGGCCATGGAGGTCGAGATCAGGTCGATCCCATATTCATCGCAGATCTCGTCGGCCTTGCAGAGGGCCTGGATGTCGTCCACCTCGCAGATGCTGCCGAACCCGTAGATCGTTTCGTAGTCCGGACCGTTGATGATGGACTTGTACCGTCCGGAAGGAACAACGCTGTACTTGGTGCAGTTGATGGAGCAGGCAAAGCAGGCCCGGTGCCCCTTGACCACCTTCTCCTTCATGGTCTCACCGGTGATCCCGTCCACCTTGGCGAAGACCTCGGTCTGCCAGTTGCGGGTGGGCAGGATGCCCGCGGCGTTCATGCTGGCCACGTTCCGGGGGGTGCCATAGTCGGAGAGACCCTTGACCGCCGGGTTGGTGGCGATCAACTCGTTGAGCCGCATGGTGGTGTTGTAGACTCGGAGCACATTGGGGACGCTGACGCTTCCCGTTCCCCGCACCGCGATGGCCTTCAGGTTCTTCGACCCCATCACCGCGCCCATGCCCCCCCGGCCCGCGGCTCGGATGTCGAGGAGGATGATCGCGTACGGCGTCCCGTGTTCCCCGGCTTCTCCGATGACGGCGACGTGGATCCCCTCATCGCCGATCTCCTTGCGGATGATCTCCTGCGCCTTGAAGGGGTTCTTCCCCCAGAGGTGCTCGGCGCTCCGAATCTCGACCCGGTCGTCGTCGATCCAGAGGTACACGGGCTTGTCCGATTTTCCTTCGACGATCAGCCCGTCGTACCCGGCGAACTTCAGCTCGGGCCCGAAGTACCCTCCGAAGATGCTGTGGAAGAAGGACCCGGTCAGCGGGGACTTCGCGCAGGCGCATGACCGGGAGGCCGCCGGAATCATCGTGCCGTTGACCGGCCCGGTCATGAAGACGAGTTTGTTCTCCGGACCCAGGGGATCGATCTTCGCCGGGAGCTCTTCGTAGAGGAGGCGCGCGGAGTATCCGACGCCGCCGACGAAATCCCTGGCCCAGTCCTCACGGAGGGGCTCTTTGGAAATCCCTTGCTTGGTCAGGTTGACTCTGAGCATCTGGCCTTTGTATCCGCCGTACTTGAACGTGTTCGCCACGATCAACCTCCTCCAATTGGGAAGATGAGGACGATCTCATCTCCGCTTTTCACCGGCCTGTCCGCGTCAAGGGTCGAAGAAATGGCCTGCCCGCCAAGGACGACCAAAAACGGGGCCATTTCCCCGGTCGTCGGGTCCACGATCACCTTCCTGAGGGGCTCACCGTACTTCTGGAGCAGCGCGTCGAGAACCCCCTTGACGGTCTCGGGGTGCCCCACCTCTACCTCGACGACGCTCGCGCCGAGGACGTCCCGAACCACCGAGAAGCTCTTCACGTTGACCGTCGCCACGCCGACCCCTCAGCGGCTCACGGACTCGAGCCACGCGTGCGCGATCGCCTTCGCCTCCGACACCTTCGGCCGGTGGGGCTTGGCCTCCATCTCTCTCCAGACGATGGCCTGGGGAAGGCAGACACGAACGCAGACCGGGTTCCCGAAGCAGTAGTCGCAGCCGTCCAGCAGAATGGGGACCGGGATCTCCGGAATGTCGACCAGGACGACCCGGATCCTCGAGTCCCTGGGATTGAACTCTCCGGTTTTCACAGCGGAGCAGGCCAGCTCGCACAGCTTGCAGCCCGTACACTTGTCCACCAGAACCTCGATGTGCTTTTCCACTGTCACACCATCTCCTCGTTCTGCTCAAACAGGAATTGCAGGGCGTCCTTCTCCGACTGTCGAATGTGTTCCCGCATCAGACGCTCACACAGGTCGGGGTCCCGGAGCCGCAGGGCCAGCAGGATCTTCCGGTGGCCGTCCACCGTCCGCCTTCCCCCATCCGGGTACTGCAGGGTGTTCTTGCGGTACCGGAGCACGTACTGCCGCATCGTGACCATCTGATGATACAGGCGATGCTTGTCGGTGATCAGCTCGTGGAGTGTGTCGTGAAAGCGGGTGTTCCACCGGAAGACCTCGTCCAGACAGTGGCGCCCCAGCGCCTCCTCCGCCTGCTCGACGGTCTCCTCGAGCTGTGCGAGTACCAAATCGGTGATACGGCCGCAGATGACCCTCAGGGCGTAACCTTCCAGGACGGCCCTGATCTCGAAGAGCTCTTTCACCTCCTCCTTCGAATCCTGGGAGGCGATGAACCCCCTCGTTGCCAGGGGCTTGATCAGCCCTTCCGACTCCAGCTTGTGAAGGGCCTCGCGGATCGGGGTCCGGCTGATACCGAGCTCTTTGGCAAGGTGCTCCTCCGTCAGCCGTTCCCCGGGGTTGAATCGGCCGGAGAGGATGGAGGTCTTCAGGTATTTGTAGGCTCTTTCCCGTACGGGGACGGCGTCTGTTTGCAATATCATGATGACTAATTTGTATCCAAACGATTGTTTGACCTGAAGCTTTCATGTTACTTACAAAAAAGATTGAGGGATGTCAAGCGATTTTGGATACAAAACATGGTAAACAGACATGGGCTGACTTCCTTCTTCCGGGTGTCATCTCCGCTTTACGGCCCGGTTCAGGAAATGTTACCCACGCCTGTTCAGAATGGCAGGCAAAGGGGGCTTCATCCTTGACAGGATGAGCAGGCATGAAGTAGTGATATCCGAACAGGCATTTCCACAACCCATTCTACCCCGCTCTCCCAATGGGGAGATATCCTGGAGCAGCTGCGGGAG
>Ga0315294_10004345_pt1 | contig 15435 bp, 15 predicted proteins | sample YL17G13_40_MG_FD_203626 | JGI IMG/M metagenome (GOLD analysis project Ga0315294, IMG submission 203626) | Sediment microbial communities from Yellowstone Lake, YNP, Wyoming, USA - YL17G13_40 | ecosystem: Environmental > Aquatic > Freshwater > Lake > Sediment | place: USA: Wyoming | collected... | reverse complement strand
GGCTGTGGCTTCATCTTGCATAGTAACAAAACCAAAGCCTTTTGACCGGCCCGAAAATTTGTCAGTAATCACTTTTGCGTCAGTGATTTCACCGAATTCAGTAAAAAGTTGTTTCAGAGATTCATCAGTCGCGCTATAAGGGAGATTACCGACATACAATTTGTTTTTTGCTTCTTCCATTTCACTTTCTTCCCCCGCCTTATTGGCGGGGCATACTTAAAATTAATCGACCCCGGCTGATTTCTCGGGGTATCTTTCTAAAGAATCTTTAGCGAAATACACACGAGTACTTTCAAACCGTCTAATATATATCTTAACAGAATTAAGATAAATAGTCAATAGGCTAGTAGTTTCGTCGATTTTATGGTATGATTTAAGTGATTTAGTCCCCGTAGTTCAATGGATAGAACGTTAGCTTCCGGAGCTAAAGGTTGTAGGTTCGAATCCTATCGGGGATAATTTTGGGTAGCCCCGGTAGCTCAATGGATAGAGCGTCTGGCTTCGGACCAGAAGGTTGGGGGTTCGACTCCCTTCCGGGGCGCTTTTGGGCTCGTAGCTCAGTGGTAGAGCAATTGCCTCTTAAGCAATTGGTCGTGGGTTCGAATCCCACCGAGCCCTCCACCCTTCGCCAAGGCTTCGTGTGGCGAGCCGACATTGACTTAAAAAGAAAATCAATTATATTAAAATTAAGATGCCTTCTTTGAAGAAGAAAGGAGTTAAATGGCTAAATTTTTAAAAAAGACATTGCCCATTATTCTTACGATTTTGTTGTTTGTTTTCTCGGTAACTATCTCTCAAAAGCCGGTCTCTGCTAAAGATGACGAAGTAAAGCTAAGAGTTTTTATTCATTATCCCAAAGAACCCGGTAAACCCGAGGCAGTTAATACTTGTTCGCCAACAACCAATGATCAAGTCACAGACTATGGATTGACCGGCTGGCATATGCTGACTTCAGGTATGACTTATAAGATTAATTATGCTACCAAACCCAGGAATTTCACCGACACCCAAGTTTATAACGCAATTTCTTCCGCCTTTAATACTTGGCGAGCGGCTGATCTAAATCAAATTTTTACTTACGGAGGGACAACCTCTGCTAGAACAGCCAAATATGATGGCCAGAACGCCATTTTATGGCAGAAGACCCGGCCTGATGCCTTGGCAATCACTTATTCTTGGTATTGGACAAGCACAGGTGAGCTATCAGAATCTGATACTGTTTTCAACTCAAAGTATAAATGGACTCAGACAACTTATAATGGTGCCAATGATTGTGGAGGAGTCCAGGGAACTTATGATTTACAAAACATTGCCACTCATGAATTTGGTCACTGGATTGGTTTGGATGATTTATATTCGCCGGTTGACGAAGATTTGACCATGTATGGCTATGGTGATACGGCTGAATTGAAAAAAGATACTTTGGGCGCTGGCGATATTTTGGGAGTAAATTATATTATTCCCTAATCTAAAAAAATTTTTAACGATACAGAAGGAGGAGAAATGTTTCTAGCTCAAAGGAAAGGGTTTGCTCCCATAGTTGTGGTCTTGTTAATCGCCCTTGGTTTGGTCGGTGGAACTGCAATTGGTTATGAATTTCGCGAACCAATAAAAAAAATGATTCGAGGAAAAACCACCGATGACGAAATCAAAGAGGCGGTTGGTGAAGCGACCGCCAAATTAGAGGAAGGTAAAAGCAAATTCGAACTCGAAGGGATAACTACCAGCGTTGATGCGGTTGGTAAAAGTATAGTGGTTAAGATTAAAAGTTCGACCGATTCTATCAAAGAGTTGAGATTATCTGAGGTGCCCATTACAGTTGCTGATGCAGCGGAAATTAATTCTGGATCAACCAAGGATTTGAAGATCACAGATATCCCAATCAATGCTCAAGTTCATGTCGGCGGGGAAGTTAAAGACGGGAGTTTGACGGCAACAAAAATAATTATTCAAAAAGGAGATGCTGACGAATCTGGCAGTGCGCAGCAGACTCGTTTCGCAGTCGGTGGTACGGTTAAAGAAGTTAAATCTGACAGTATCATAGTGACAGTCTCTACGGCTAACAAACTAGCCAAAGATCAGAAGGGTAAAGATTTGACGATCAAAGTTAGTTCAACAACCGTCATTGAAAAAGGCGATTTGACGATCGCCCTTTCTGATGTAAAAGCAAATGACAATGTCCAAGTAACGGGCACAATTGAGAATACTGTTTACAACGCTTCCAAGATTGAAGTAAAAATTCAAGAAGAAGCAGGAGAATTGGAGCAGACTCAGACCGAAAACAAAGAAAAGAATCAAGAACCGGCTAGCAGTAATAGTTCAAAAAATCAATAAATCAAAATAGAGAAAAATGAGCGGGCTTTACTCGACAATCGCTCATTTTTCTGTTATGATAGTTTGTGTGTATGGCGCGTTCGTTCCGCTAAACGCGTGCTCTATCCGCGCATTCGCGGTTAGCGAAGATCTGCGGTAGCAGGCTAGAGGATAATAATGTTTTATGTCTATCTACTGTTAAGTCTCAAAGATAAAAGTATTTATATCGGATATTCAGATAACATCGAAAAAAGGTTGGCATATCATAATTCCGGTAAAGTATCTTATACTGATAAACATAAACCATATAAACTTATCTATTATGAAGCATATTTGTCTGAGAAGGATGCCCGTTCAAGAGAAAGAAATTTAAAAAATAAAGGTGGACAAAGAGATTTTTTGAAAGAGAACCTTAAAAATTCATTGCAATAATATATATGGCGCGTTCGTTTCGCTAAACGCGGACCTGCGGTTAGCAGGCTAGTTGGTCTAGGATACCAGGTTTTCATCAGATATTTACTTATGAAAACTATTATTGTATATTAATAATATGAGACGTTGTTCAAAATGCCATCAGATGAAGCCATTAAAAGAGTTTAGTTTTAAGAATAAACAGAAACAACAGCTTAATTTTTATTGCAAAGAATGTAACCGGGCTTATAATAGAGTACATTATATTAACAACAGATCAAGTTATAGAATAAAACAAAAAATTTGGCGCGCCAAATTTAGAAAAGTTGTTCGTTCAAAGATTGTAGAATATTTAAAAACACATCCTTGTATTGATTGCGGTGAGACAGATTACTTCGTTTTAGAATTTGATCATGTAAAAGGAGATAAGAAAAATAATATTGCTTCTCTCTTATGTTGTGACGTTTCCTGGAAAATTTTAAAAGAAGAAATAGATAAATGCGAAGTAAGATGTGCAAATTGTCATAAACGTCGCAGCGCACAGCAATTCGGGTGGTACAAGTATGAATAAACACGGCCTGTTCGTCTATCGGTTAGGACATCAGCTTTTCAAGCTGAAAAGAGGGGTTCAACTCCCCTACAGGCTGCCAAATATTTAATTCTTTTAAAAAAATCAAAGAACTAAAGAGAGGGAAAAATGAAAAAAATTTGGTTATTGATTGTTCTAGGTATTGTCGCTTTGATAATTATTGGCGTGGCAATTTTCTTTTTAATCAAAGGCAACAGCCGAAAAGAAAGTTCAACCGCTGAAACATCCTCGGTGAAGGGCGACGGTATTTTGTATCTCGGATTTATGTCTCATCTTGAGGGTTGGAATGATGATCAGTCTCAAGAAAGATATCTTGCTCACGCCCAAGCGGTTAAAGATTATGCAAACCTTTTCGAAAAATATGGAGGGAAGATTACTTTTGAGAGTAAAGAATTTACTGACGGTGAAATTAAATGGGGCGGGACAGTTTTAAAAGATATGGAAAAAAGAGGTCATGGTATTGGCGTCCATGCTGATGTTGGTGGGGAAACTATCGAAATGAATAATTTTGTTAATTTAATTAAAGAATCTAAAATCAAATTAGAATCACTTGGGATTACAATAAAACATATTTCTGGGGTCTGTTCTCGGTCAGATTGGGTGACAGCCGCATCTCAGGCTGGATACAAATTTATCACCGGCGGAGTGGCTTTTTGCACCCAATCTTTGCCAGTGGATAAAAGACCTACTGAATATACAAATTGTCAAAATCCAGCGGCTTGTCATCAAGTTTTTCCGACAGAACTCAAAGATAGAATTCATCCTTGGAGAATGAGTAATGGCAACAATTGGTTGGAGAATGATCCCAATGGAAAAGTAGTTTTTATTCCGTCTTCAGGGTTACTTCAATGTATGGCTGAATATAAGACTTCCAGCCAGAGTATAATCAAATGTTCTTTCGAAGAAGATGATATTGATGCCTCAATTAAAGAATTGGAAGCAGCGATAGAGTTAACCGACAAAAATGCAACCAATACCTATTATTTAGCCAATAGTTTAGGTGAGGAATTAGACAACAGCCTTTTGGAAAAATGGTTGGTTAGGGTAAAAACGCTGATTGATCAAGGAAAAGTTCAATGGAAAACAACACCTCAAATGTATGATGAATTTGTGGCTAAGGAAGGGTAATAAGATATTATCTTAAGTTTATAAATTCTTAAGCAAATTTTTGAGAATAATAATTGGTTGACCGGTGCCTGGCAAAGTACTCTCGGTCGATGTTTGAACTGATGTTTGAGCACCCTGTCTATCTCGGCAGACCTGACAGCTGTCACCGCCAATTTGAAAAGTTGATTGATAGCCGTTACCAGTGGCGAAAGCTTTTCCTATCCAAGAGTCAAGAAATCCAGCCTGTCTTGGTTGAGGGGTATAGTTATTAATTGTCGCGGTTCCCGTAATAGGATAATCGCAAGGATTATAATTTGCGCAGGTGCGGATGCCGGTAGTTTGACCTTCATAAACGTTATTTTCGGAACCACCAAGAGGGACCATTGAAATTGTTCCTTGATTTGGACCCGTAAAGAATAAATTTGAGTAAGCAACTTGATCGCCATCCGTGTTGGCATTAACTTCATAGGTATTATTGGCGCAGTCATTATAGTTCGTTAAGGTGCTGGTACCAGTAACATTGACAGCATCATCAACTTGGCTGGTATTCCACATCTTTGTTCTCACCAAAAGCGTACTCGGCCCAGAATTTGGACAAAGAGCCTCCCAACGAGGATTTTCAGTTCCGCTATAATTTAGCCAGGTCTGTCCATTGTCAGAACTTACTTCAGTTCTGATGTGTAAGGCGACATTGTCAACTTGGGCTTTTGACTGAGAAAGCCCTGCTAGAAAAATTGCAAAAATGATTAGACCTAGAGCACAAATGATAGAGATGAATATTTTAAACATCTTTTCTCCTTTTCTAATATTATTATATTCGATTGATTTTTTTTGTAAAGACTTGTATATCTAAGCATTTTCTTGTAGGATATATTCGTGAAAAAAATATATTTATTAGTTATTTTATTGGTCTTAATTTTGGCAGGGGGATTTTTTGTAAATAAGAAAATTCAAAGGAAAGAGCCAGAAAATCAGACTACTATTAGCCAGAATCATACTGCTAACAGTGAGACGCGAGAGCAAGAACCAGAGGCTGTCGAACAGACGTTACCATCTTCCTACAAAATTGAAAATGTCCCTTTTCAACCCCAGGCGCCATTTGCCAATTGGGACGAGTTGCATGATGAGGCCTGTGAAGAAGCATCGCTGGTAATCGCCAAATATTATCTTGATGGGAAATCACTTTCAGCCGAAGAGATGGATCAAGAAATTCTTGGTCAGGTTTCCTGGGAGGTAAAAAATTGGGGTTCGCATAAAGATTTGACAGCTCAAGAAACCGTCGAGTTGGGAGAAAGTTTTTATGGATTAAATGGGCTTGAGGCAAAAATAATCAATTCAATCGATGAGATCAAAAAAGAAATTGCTCAAAACCATCCGGTAATTGTCCCAGCCGCGGGGAGGTTGTTGGGCAATCCTTATTATCGTCAGCCAGGACCGGTTTATCATATGTTGGTAGTGACGGGATATAATGAAAAAGAAATTATTACCAATGATATTGGCACAAAGAGAGGCGAGAATTTTGAATATGCCAATAGCATTTTTTATAATGCGATTCATGATTGGGCTGGTTTGTCAGAAAATATTGAAAATGGCCAAAAAGTTATGATAGTGATAAAGTAATTTTTGACTTTTAAAGAAATTTTTTGTACAATTAAATCAAGGTTAACAATTATGGAGCAATACAATGTACAATTTAATTATTTATCTAGTAGCCGCGGCGATTGGCGGTGGCGCTCTTGGCTATGCCGGAAGAATTTATATTGCCAGAAGGTCAAAGGACCTGGCCGCCCAAAAACAAAAAGAATTACTTCTACAGGCTAAAGATGAAGCATTAAAGATTAAAGAAGAAGCCAAAAAAGAAGCTGAAATTGGCAGACATGATTTACAGGAACTCGAACGTAATCTTCGCCGGCGCGAAGAAATGCTGGATAAAAGATTAGAATCGACGGAGGCGGAAAAAGAAAAAATTGTCGCCAAAGAAAAAGAAATTGAAATTATCAAACGAGAAATTTCTGAAATTAAAGAACGGCACCAGCAGACTTTAGAAAAAATTGCCAAAATTACCAAACCACAAGCCTTGGAATTACTTTTGAAGAACATTGAGAAAGAATATAAAGATGATTTAATCAGAAAAATTAAAGAACAAAAAGCGATTGCTTTGGAAGAAGCTCAAAATATCGCTCGAGAGATTATTTCAACTGTGATCCAACGTTTGGCATCAGAACACACGGTTGAAACCACGACGACGGCCGTCAGTCTACCATCCGATGAGATGAAAGGACGGATTATTGGTCGAGAGGGAAGAAATATTCAAATTTTTGAGAAAGAAACTGGCACAGATTTAATTATCGATGATACGCCCGATACCGTGGTTATTTCCGCCTTTGATCCAATCAGACGTCATATCGCTAAAGTGGCTTTAGAAAAGTTAATTGCTGATGGTCGTATTCATCCCACTCGCATAGAAGAATCAGTCAAAAAAGCCAAAGAGGAAATAGGCCTAGAGATAAAAGAAGCAGGTGAGCAAGCGGCTTATGAAGTTGGGGCAGCTGGACTACATCCAGATTTATTAAGAATTTTAGGTCGATTAAAATTTAGAACTTCTTATGGCCAAAATGTGTTACAGCACGCGATCGAAACAGCTCAGATCGCCGGCATGTTGGCTTCCGAATTAGGAGCTGATGTCAACTTAGCTAAAAAAGCCGCTCTTTTGCATGATATCGGTAAGGCAGTTGATCACGATATTCCGGGTCCTCATCATCATATTAGTGTCGACATTGCCAAAAAATATGGTTTGCCCGAAGATATTCAACATGCTATCTTGGCCCATCATGATGATGTAGAGGCAAGAACGGTCGAGGCGATTATTGTTAAGGCATCGGATGCGATTTCTAGTTCCCGACCTGGTGCAAGACGCGAGAGTTTAGAAAATTATGTCAAAAGACTAGAGGAATTAGAAAATATTGCCAATTCATTTCCGGGGGTAGAAAAATCTTATGCCATTCAAGCCGGACGAGAAGTTCGAATTATCGTTAAACCAGAAGATATCGATGATTTGGAAGCGATAAAATTATCCAAAGATATTGCTAAAAAAATTGAACAAGATTTACAGTATCCGGGAACGATTAAAGTTAATGTTATAAGAGAGACTCGGGCGGTTGAATTCGCTAAATAATATATTAGTATTGCCCATCCTTCGCACAATCTCTTTGAGAAATAGATGATTATTTCTCTTCTCAAAATAGATTGCTGCTTCGGAGGGCTTCCGGTTTTGCTTCCGGGTGATGAACGCAAAACACGGAGTGGAGGTTTAATGACAAAAGAACAACTCATCTCAAAAGTAGCCGCCGAAGCAAATATTTCGGAAGATGAAGCTCAAGTAATCATCAATGCCTTCACTGATCAAATAAAAGAACAACTTATTCGCGGTGAAAAAGTGACGATTTCTGGCTTTGGCACTTTTGTCCTATCTCATCGTAAAGCTAGAACCTTTGTTAATCCCAAAACTGGTGAAAAGCACGAATTGCCAGAAAGAAAGTTGCCTCATTTCAAGGCCGGTGCGGAATTCAAAAAATCAATTCGCACCTGATTTACATCTGAGGTTTTAAAAGAGGCCAGGCTTTATCTACGATGGCAGGCATTTGCCAAAAAATTAAAAAAATGGCGCCGGCGGTTAAAGTGAGAAAAAGAATAAAAATAGTAAAGTTTGTCGAAGTAAAATCTCTTTTGAAAATTCTAATAATAAAATCTATTACTAACAAAAAAGAAACTAAAACAAAAATTATCTCGGCATAAAATCCCACTTTTTCCAAAGGGGTATTAGTCGGTAATTTCGGTAGATTAAGAGTCCTAAATATTTGATCAATATAAAAATAGATCATCATTACCAACTTTAGGCAAACCTTTGGAATTATTAAGTTTTTCTGTCCATGTTGTTCGACCAGTCATTTTTCCTCCTTCTACTTTTATACAATTTTTATCATAGCTATAAAATAAATTCTTGGCAAATTATCTGGGAAAATACATCAATTTAATAATTTTACAATTCCACTATTCGCATCAACCTCAATTTTATCACCATCTTTTAAAACTTCGGTGGCAATCTTTGTCCCGATAATACAGGGTTTCTTCATTTCTCTAGAGACAATGGCGGCGTGGCATGTAATACCACCTTCGTCAGTTACAAATGCTATAGCGCGCTTCATTGCCGGCAGAAAATCGGGGGTAGTCATGGAAGTTACAAGAATGTCTCCCTTTTTAACTTTTTTTAGTTGAGCATACTCAAAAACTATTCTGGCAGTTCCTATCACTTTTCCAGCACAAGCACTGTTTCCTTTAATTTTTACAAATTTACTATTTGTCTTTACATCATGCTTTGCGTTGATTATGTTCAAATTTTGATCCTGCGCAAATTTTTCAATATCTGTCGCAACATTCATGTTGCCCTTAAAAAACACATAACCATGAATTCTTTTTCTTAACTCTTTAATTTCTGGAAACTGTCTAGATTCGATTTCTTCAAAAGTCAAAAACTCTACATACTTAGCGTAACTGGGAGGAATTTTTTGCCTTGCCATTTCCAGTAAGGATTTGCTGGCTTGATATAAAACAGTATCGTATTTTTTTCTTAGTTCGTAAGATGCTCTTGATAAATCTCTATTAATTGTTTTTGATTCTCCTAACACCATTATAACTGCTAATTTTCCAAAGAAATCAACAATTAGCTTAAAGAGCACAGAAAAATCCGCAGATCGTTTTCGTTTTGAAAGCTCAATTATCTTACTGCAATCATCCTTATATTGTTCTGAGACATTATGAAATTTTTTCACATTCGTACTAAAATAATCAACTAAAAATTCAGGGTCTTGCGCAATATCCGTATAATCGTAGTAAACACCTGTACCCTTTGTGAAACGATATATAAACATGGGTTTAAAAAACGTGGCATTGTTAGAAATTTTAGGCAGAGATATTTTTTCTCCTAGATACCAGCACTGACAATCCATAACAGACATAGACCTATTCATAGATTTTTTATAGATTGTTTTTTGTTTGTTTTGTTTTAGTGATGTAATTGGCCTACCCTGAACGATATAAAAAGTATTTGCTTCTTTGGCCCATTCTATATCAACAGGAAAGTCATAATGATTTTCAATGTGAATAATAATGTCGGAAAGCTCTAAAATTTCTTTGTCCGATAAAACCTGTTTTTTTCCTTGTTCTTTTGGAATATCGCGCCACTCGTTGCCGCCATTTTCAGAGCGATAGAGTCCTCTCGTTTGGATGTGGATGTTCTTATCAATAATTCGTCTCGGTTCTTTTTCTACAACATAACTATCCGGCGTGATTTGCCCCGAAACAATCGCCTCGCCAAGTCCCAAGCCTGTTTCAATGATAAGTTGATTTTTGTCTTGTGTTACTGGATGAACAGAAAAAGCGACGCCGGAAACTTCGCTTTCCACCATTTTTTGAACGACAACCGCGACAGAAATTTTTTGTTTATGCAATTCTTTTTCAAAACGATAAAAAATAGCTCGCGGGGTAAATAATGAAGCCCAGCATTTTTTTACATTCTCCAACAAATTTGCTTCGGTGGTATTAAGATAACTTTCAAGCTGGCCTGCCCAAGATGCCGCCGAACTATCTTCAGCGGTCGCACTCGAACGAACGGCAACGAATTTTGAATCAAGTTTTTTGAAAAATTTTTGAATATCAACAGATATATTTTGCGGAATTTCTGCGTTTAATATCAAAGCTTTTATCTTTTCCGAGGCATTTTCAACAGTATGAATTTCATTATGATCTACAGAATGCAGAATAGAATCAATCTCAACATTTAGGTCAGTTTCCTCTAAAAAATTTTCAAAAGAGTTTGAGAGAATAACAAAACCGGACGGAACTGAAATATCCACTTGAGTCATTTCACCAAGCGAAGCACCTTTACCACCAGCAATAGCCGCATCTTCTTTGTTTAATTTTTTAAAATCTCTGATTAACTCCATATTATCCGATTAAATCATCAACACTAACCTCAAGTGCCTTGGCTATTTTTTCTTGCGAAAGCCCTTTGGCTTCCCGCAATCCCTTTCAAATCGTGAATGTTTAAGTTGGTCGGGGTGCGCGGATTCGAACCCCAGCATAACTCCTTACTGCGAAATCTATTCCATAGTATTATCGCAGTGCGTCGTATGCGGGGCAGGCCGCGGACCTCCCCGCAGATGGTCGGGACGAGCAGATTTGAACTGCTGACCTCCTCGTCCCCGCCTGCTATCGCCTGAGTCGGGGTAGTCAGATTCGAACTGACGTCCTCACGGTCCCGAACCGTGCGCGCTACCGCTGCGCTATACCCCGGCTCAAGCTCTGGCGGGCAGGCCGAACGAGGCGCTCTACCAAGCTGAGCCACGTCCCGTTCCCGACCATTTTGCGGGGTGCGCTATTTACCCGCCAAAACACGCACTGGAAGTACACGATGTAATCGGTTTTCCAGTAAGTGTGTCGGCGGGCCGGACTGCGCTACACCCCGAAAAACTCATCGATTACTGCTTTATTATATCCTAAACATATGTTAAAATCTATATATGCCCTCGTAAGCGAATGCCTAAAGGCAATGGATAGAGCAAGCCCGTCATGCGTGCCCCTGTAGCTCAGCAGAAAGAGCGATCCCGTCCTAAGGGAGCGGTCGCAGGTGCAATTCCTGCCAGGGGCGCCATTTGACAAATAATTCATGTTTATATATGATAGATATGAAAAGTATGATTTATCATATAGGAACTAAAATGTTCCATGAAAGACATCAATTTTGTGGAGGGGTAACGTCGGTCGGCGAACGTGGCCAGATAGTTATTCCGGTCGAAGTCCGTGAAAAACTAAAACTCAAAAAAGGCGAAAAACTTTTAGTCTTTTCTAAAAGCGACAAATTCATCGGTTTAGTCAGAGCCGATCAAATGTCGCAATTTTTAAAGAAAATTCTTTCTCATCTTGAAAATAAAAAGTAGGGAACTATGGAAAATATGGCCAAGCAAAGCTTGTCGCGGAATTTTCCAGAAAGGAGTATATAAATGGAAAATATTATTGAGGTTAGAAACTTAACCAAAAAATTTGGTCATTTCACCGCCGTTGATAAGGTTAATTTTAATATCAAAAAAGGCGAAATTTTCGGTTTCTTGGGTCCAAATGGCGCCGGAAAATCCACTACTATTAGGATGCTCGTAACTTTGCTTCGGCCCAGTTCTGGTAGCGCCACATTGGCCGGTTTTGACATTGAAAAAGATCAAGACGAAGTGCGTAAACATATCGGATTAGTCGCGGAAAAAATTATTCTTTATAATCCCCTCACCGCCAAAGAAAATTTGAATTTTTTTGGCCAACTTTTTCATTTAACCAAGGAGCAAATCAAGGAGCGTTCGGCCAAATGGGTTGAAAGACTTCACATGTCCGAATGGATGAATACTCAAGTGGGGGCTTTTTCCACCGGCATGAAACAAAGAATCAATATTGTTCGGGCCTTGCTGACCGAACCAGATATTTTATTTTTGGATGAGCCGACACTGGGACTTGATCCGCAAACAACCCATTTGATTAGAAATTTCATTTGCGAACTTAACAGTCAAGGCGTGACCGCGCTTTTGACCACTCATGATATGTTGGAAGCAGAGGAGCTTTGTCAGCGGGTGGCGATTATTGATCACGGAAAAATCGCCGCTTTGGATACAGTGGAAAACCTAAAGAAAAAAGTAACTAATAAAAAAGATCCTACTATGGAAGATGTCTTTTTGGCTATCACGGGGAAAGAGATTCGGGATGTGGCGACTGAAAAAGTTAAGACTACTGCCGGCCATAGTCATCGTTTCGGCGGCCAGCCGACTAAGAGGGTGAGGTAAGATGCAAACTATTAGAGATCTCTGGCAAATCGCCAGAAAGGACCTTTTGGAATTTACGCGCGATCGTTTGCGTTTAGTTACTTTCTTTGTGATGCCAATTTTTATGATGATTATGGTTGGGTTTATTTTTCCGAATCAGAATAGTCTTAAAAATACCCCCATCGGCATTGCCAGCGAGGATTCCGGTCAAATGGGCGGTCAATTTGCCAATGTCGTCACCGATTTTAAATTTTCCGGCAGTTCCAACAACGCCTTTGCCGTCACCAATTATTCCGATTTAGAGGCAATTAAAAACGGCATTAAAAGCCAGCAAGTCAATGGCGGTTTATTTATTCCGGCCGATTTTTCCACCAAAATTGCCGGCAATCAACAGGCAGAAATAACGATTGTTGAGGACCAATCGAGTCCCCAGATTTCTCAGATGGTTGACCAAATTTTAGCCAATATTATCAGCGGTTTTGGTCAGCAGATTGGTATTCAAAAAATCAACCAAATAATTTTAGCAAAAACTAGCCTGACACCTGCTCAATCGCAAACAGCGATTTCCCCTCAGTCAATCATCGCGCCCATCCAAGCAAAATTAGAAGGCATCGTGCCCGGCAATCCGAACTATTTTGAATTTGTGGCGCCTGGCATTATGGCCATGATTGTGATGACAGCGGTGCTAACGGGACTGGCCGCTTCAATTTCCCGCGAAAAAGAGCAAGGCACTTTGGATGGCATTTTGATTTCGCCGATTAATCGCTTAGCTATTATTTTAGGTAAAGCGATGTCGCAATCCATCCGCGGCTTGATTCAGGGCGCCATCGTTTTACTTTTGGCTTTCCTTCTTTTTGGCGTCACTGTTCACGGCAGTATTTTATTAGTTATTTTACTCCTACTTTTAGGAATCTTTTCATTCGTTGGCTTGGGGATCTTGGTTTCCTCAATTGCCGCCGAACAAGAAACTGCTACCCAAGTTTTATTTATGTTCCAATTTCCAATGTTATTTTTATCTGGAGTTTTCTTTCCAATTGCCTTAATGCCGAACATTATGCAAAAAATTGCTCATGTAATTCCCCTAACTTACGCCATCACCGCCATTCGCCAAGTAATGGTTTTGGGCGGGGGACTTGGCGCGGTTAAATCGGACATTTTGATTTTGCTTATCTTCGGCGTGGTTACTTTGGCGATTGCTGTACCAGTCTTTAAGAGAGTGATTACAAGATAATGGAGTTTAATTGAATAATAATATAGTTATCTCTATCAAAAATTTAACTAAAAATTATGGGAAGCTGAAAGCTGTTGATAAAATTTCCCTTGAAGTAGTAATTGTTTAGTTTGATTGGTAATGCTATAATTAAAATGAGGATCTATGCCAAACCGAGTCAAATTTGACATTTCCATGGCCGCGATTGTCAAAATTATCTTAGCCATTTTAGCCGTCTGGTTGATCTTTCAAATTCGCGACATTGTCGTCTTATTTTTTATTGTCTTGGTGATTGTGGCGGCTTTGGGGCCATTGGTCGACCGGATGGCAAAAATAATGCCACGATTTTTGGCGGTTTTGATTATTTCAATTATTTTTATCGGTATTTTAGTGGCGATAGGTTTCTTGATCGTCCCGCCTCTAGTAAACCAGATCCAGGAGTTGGCAATCAATTTGCCTCTTTACATCGATAGATTGAGTCCCTTTTATAATAGTTTGAAGGAAAGTGTTACAATTTCTCAGCAAAGTTTATTTAATTTTTCTTCTCAATTAGGTGGTCTCACAACTGGTCTTTACTCGACTACCGTCAGTTTTATTACCGGCATAGTCGCCGTCTTAACCATCCTAGTACTTTCTTTCTATATGTTGCTAGAGCAGGAATCAATCAAGAATTTTTTCAATCAGACCTTCCCATCTGCCCATAGGGAAAGAGCTCTTGAGGTGATCAGGAAAATTGGGACAAAAATGGGAAGCTGGCTTCGCAGCCAAGCAGTTCTGATGGTCATCATTGGAATTCTGGATGGGATAGTTTTAATCTCTTTGGGTATGCCCTACGCTTTAACTTTGGCCGTTTGGGGCGGTTTAGTCGAAGTTATTCCTTACGTCGGTCCTTGGTTGGGGTTGCTGCCGGCGGCAATAATTGCCTTTACAATTTCTCCGATAAAAGCCCTTATTTTGGTGATTGCTTATATCGTTATTCAACAGCTTGAAGGACAATTTCTCGTCCCCAAAATTATGGGGAGAGCGGTCGGTCTTTCACCGGTTATCATCATTTTAGCTCTTCTCATTGGCGCAAAACTGGAAGGGATTTTGGGAATTTTGATTGCTGTCCCAGTGGCGGCAGCTCTTTCGGTAATTGTTCAAGAATGGACTGAATTAAAAAAGATTTGGACAGAAAATAATTGATTTGTTCATTTAAGAACAAATGAGTATAATAGGAATGAACTCTTTTGATCTTTTCGGCAGTAAATTTTTTGTTGAAAAGGAAAAGTGGATGAAGATCAAAATTAATCTGAAAAGTATTATTATCTTTATTCTTGTTGCGATAGGAATTTATTTTTTGATCCCTAAAATTGTTGGTGCTCAAGAAGCCTTAAAACTCATTTTGCAGGTAAAAAAGATCTATCTAATCTTGGCAATAATTTTTGAATTTATTAGTTACATTGGCGCCGCTTGGCTGTTAGGCATCATTCTTTCGCGACTGCAATATAATATTCATTTTTGGGACCGGTTTAGAATTTCTTCGATTGCTGCTTTTGCAATTCATTTTTTTCCAGTTGGAACTTTTGGCGAAGGAGCGACAGATTATTATTTTTTGAGGAAAAGAAAAGTTGAAGCGGGTTCAATTTTAATTATGTGGGCCTTACGGATTATCATGACTTATGTCGCTTTTCTCATGATTTTCCTCCTTGGATTAGTGTTAGTCCCGACAGCGCCGCATCTGCCATTTTCGCCCAAATTGGTTTCCTTGATTCTTTTCGGAATATTAGTCTTGGGCGTTTCGTACATGATTTATCTTTATCGTCATAAGGAAAAATTTCGAGTTGCTTGGGGTAAATTTTTAAGATTCGCCGATTTTTTTGCTTCAAAAATTCGTCGGCGCCAAATCAGCAAGGAAAAAGAGGCAGAGCTTTTCGAAGATATTTATCGCGGCATTGGCTTATTCG
>Ga0315294_10004344_pt1 | contig 15437 bp, 10 predicted proteins | sample YL17G13_40_MG_FD_203626 | JGI IMG/M metagenome (GOLD analysis project Ga0315294, IMG submission 203626) | Sediment microbial communities from Yellowstone Lake, YNP, Wyoming, USA - YL17G13_40 | ecosystem: Environmental > Aquatic > Freshwater > Lake > Sediment | place: USA: Wyoming | collected... | reverse complement strand
CGGTTTTCCGCCGGCCTGAAACGCACTGGCGGACAAGCCGCCAGTGGCACCCGGTGCACGGTTGCTTGGACCGCAATCCGCAAGGGTCATCCGTTGAGCGTCCAGCCCTCGCGGTATTTCTTGTGGATGAACGGGTCGGCCTCCGGGCAGCCGACGGCCTTGAGGGCGGCGGCGTCCCACTGGAGTTTCCTGCCCTGGGTGTAGTCTTCCTTCGCCCTCTCCTGCGTCTGCTCCTTCTCCTTGGCTTTGCCTTTGGCTTTGGCTGCGTCTGCGCCGGCCTCCCGCGTTTTCGCCTGGCCGAGGCGGTAGGAAACCAGCGCCAGCAGGTTGTTTTCGATGAGCGCGCCGGAGTAATCGAAGTTGCAGAGGGTTTTCTTGTCGGTCTTCGCGGCCTCGATCCACTCCTGGTGATGGCCCTTGGAGGGCGGGATGATGTCTTTGGCCGCCGGCGACTTGTACTGGGTCATGTCGCCCTGGGTGGGCATCAGGATGCGGTAATCGTAGTCGGCCAGGAGGTACCCCTTGTCGCCCGAGAAGAGGAGGCCCTTGAACATGGCCTCCGAGTCGCGGTTGAAGATCTTCGACGGCACGCCGGGCTTCTTGCCGCCGTCGTACCAGTAGACCTCCACCGCCGGCCGCCAGTCGTTGGCCGGATGGTCCCACTTGGCCGTCAGCCACAGGGGCAACGTGTCGGTGGACAAGGGCGTGCCTTGGGCCTCGCAGGTGGTCGGCAGCCTCAGGTCGAGGGCCCAGTAGGCCAGGTCCATCATGTGGCTGCCCATGTCGCCGATCTGGCCGGAGCCGAAGTCCCAGAACCGGTTCCACGCCAGGCACCCGCCCAGGTAGCCGGGGTTATACAGGTGCATGGGCGACGGGCCGATCCAGAGGTCCCAGTGGAGGTGCGGCGGCGGGTCTCCTGCGGCGGGCAGGTAGTTGCCGCCCGCGGGCGTGCGGCTGCACCAGACGCGGACTTCCTTGGGCACACCGATGGCGCCGCCCTTGATCATCTCGACGACGCGGCGGAAGTTCTCGGTGGCGTGGATCTGCGTGCCCATCTGCGTGGCGATCTTGTCCTTGTTCTTCAGGTACGTCTCGCGCACGGTGCGGGCCTCGTGGACCGAGTTGGCCAGCGGCTTTTCGCAATACACGTGCTTGCCGCGGTTCATCGCCCACACGTTGATGAACGCGTGCGTGTGGTCGGTGGTGGCGCAGACGACGGCGTCGATGTCCTTCTGCTCCAGGCACTTGCGCCAGTCGGCGTACGTCCGGGCCTTGGGGAACTTCTCGGCGGCATTGGCGAGGTTCTGCTCGTTGACGTCGCAGAGGGCCACGATGTTCTCGCTCGAGACCTCGTTCAGGTCCCCCGCGCCGCGCCCGCCGACGCCGATGCCGGCAATGTTGAGTTTCCCGCTGGGCGACTCGCCGGCCTTCAGCATGCCGGACCGAAGGACCACCAGGCCCGCGCCCGCCAGGGCGCCGGCCGCCAGCAACTCGCGACGCTTCATCGTATGGCTCCTTAAGGAATCTGGCATCTGGCATCCGACATCTGAAATCTGCGATCCGAAATTTCAAATCTGCCATCCGCCGCGCGTTCCCGCCCGTGCCCAGCCCAGCGTATCCCGCCGGGCTACGGCCGTCAACCACAAGACATGCCGGAGGCGCGCCGGCCTACTTAAGAAACCCTTTCGGACCTTGCCGGGGTTCCATAAAATGGGCCTCGTCCCAACCTCGCGAAGGGGAGAACTCATGGCATGCCTCTCAAGCGGCGACCCGCGCATCACGCGGCGGCACTTCGTGCAATCCCTGGCGGCGGGCCTCGGCGCGGCCGCCGTCGCACCGCGCATCCTGGCCGAGGATAACCCCGCAGCCCCGCGCCCCAACATCCTCTGGATCGTCAGCGAGGACAATAACCCCTACTTGGGCTGCTACGGCAACACACTCGTCCGCACGCCCACCCTCGACGGCCTGGCCCGCCAGGGCGTCCTGTACGAGAACTGCTTCTCGCAGGCCCCCGTGTGCGCCCCGTCGCGGTTCACGCTCATCACCGGCATGTACGCCACCAGTTGCGGGCCGGCCGAACACATGCGGGCACAGGGCAAGATGCCGGCCGGGGTGCGCGGCTTCACGGCGTACCTGCGCGAGGCCGGCTACTACTGCACCAACAACGCCAAGACCGACTATAACGGCCCCATCAACATCAAGGACGCCTGGGACGAGTGCAGCAACAAGGCCCACTGGCGCAACCGGCCCGCGGGCAAACCGTTCTTCGCCGTCTTCAACCACAGGGTCACGCACGAGAGTTCCATGTTCTCCAAGGTCGCCAAGGCGCCCGGAGGCACCGACCCGGCCCAGGTGGTGCTGCCCGCGTATCATCCGGACACGCCCGAGTTCCGCCAGGACCGGGCCCATTACTACGATCAGATGGCCCTGCTGGACGGGCAGGTGGCCAAGTTGCTCAAGGCCCTGGAGGACGACGGCCTGGCCGAGGACACCATCGTCTTCTACTACGGCGACAACGGCGGCGTCCTGGGCCGCAGCAAGCGGTTCTGCTTCGACAGCGGCCTGCACGTGCCGCTGATGATCCGGTTCCCTAAGAAGTTCCAGTCGCTGGCGACGGGTGCCCCGGGGTCGCGCATCGAAGCGCCGGTGTCGTTCGTCGATTTCTCCGCCACGGTGCTCAGCCTGGCGGGCGTGCCCATCCCGAAATACATGGAGGGCCGCGCCTTTGCCGGCCCCGCCAGCGCCGGGCCGCAGGAGTACGCCTTCTCGTTCCGCAACCGCATGGATGAGCGGTACGACTTCGTCCGCACCGTCCGCGACAAGCGGTACCGCTACATCCGCAACTACATGCCGCACGTGATTTACGGCCAGCACGTCTCGTACATGTTCCAGCAGCGCTCCGTGCAGGTCTGGGCCGAGATGTACAAGGCGGGCAAACTCGTCGGCCCGCAGAAGTTCTTCTGGGAAGAAAAACCCGAGGAGGAACTTTACGACCTGGCGGCCGACCCGGACGAGGTCAAGAACCTCGCCGCCGGCCCCCAGCACCAGGACATCCTGCGGCGCATGCGGGCCGCCAACGAGCAGCACATCCTGCGCCTGCGCGACAACGGCTTCATCCCCGAGGGCTCGCCGCTGGAAGGCTACGACACCGCCCACGACCCCAAGGCGTACCCGTTGGAGAAGATCCTCGAAGTAGCCAACACGGCCACCCAGCGCGACGCCGGGAACCTCCCGAAACTCACCGCCTGGATGGAGGATGAGAACGAGTGCATCCGCTACTGGGCGGCGCTGGGCTGCGTCATGCTGCGCGACAAGTCCGCCCCGGCGGCCGATGCGCTGGTCAAGCGCCTGGCCGATTCCTCCGGCCAGGTCCGCGTGGCCGCCGCCGAGGCCCTCTGCTGGGCAGGCCGGGAGGCCCGGGGCCTGCCCGTGCTCCAGGAATGCCTGTTAAAGAACGAGAATACATGGGTGTGCCTCCAGGCGGCCAACGCCCTCCAGAATATCGGCCAGATGGCCCGCCCCGCCCTGCCCGCCCTTGAGCAGGCCCTGGCGAGCCAGAAGAACTGCGTCCTGCGGGCCGTCGAGTACACGGTTGCCGAACTTAAAGGCGAACCAGCCAAGAGCAAGAAGCGGAAAGCCTGAGCCGCAGGGGGGGGGGCGTGACGCCGAGCGGCCCAAACTGGGTACAGGGAACCGCAGCGGAGAGCCAACAATGATGACCCCTGCTCGCATGACACGCCGCCAGTGGCTGGCGGCATCCCTGGCGGCGGCGGCGCTGGCGCGGCCGGCCGCATGGGCCGCCGAGGCCCCTGCCCCGGCCGCAGGCTTACGGTTCGTCGAGCAACCGGAAGGGCGCCTCGCCCTCCTGGAAGGCGACCGCCCCGTCCTCACCTACAACTGGGGCGACCAGTTGAAGGCGGGCGTCCCGGCCGACCGCAAGCGATCCTGCTACGTCCACCCCGTCTTCGGACTGGACGGCGAGGAACTCACCGACGATTTCCCCAAGGACCACTACCACCACCGGGGCCTCTCCTGGATGTGGAACCGCGTGACCGCGGGCGGCCGCAACGTGGACCTCTGGACCGTCCGGGGCATCCGGCAGAACTTCGGCAAGTGGCTCCAGCGCCGGGCCGACGCCCAGGAGGCGGTGCTGGCGGTCGAGAACAACTGGGTCATGGACGGCCCGCCGGTGGCCCGGGAGACGGTCCGCCTCCAGGTGCACCGGTCGGAGGCGGCCGGCCGCCCAATTGACGTCGAGGTGCGCCTGGAAGCCCTGGCCGGGCCGATTCAACTGCGCGGCGAGGTGACCAAGGGCTACGGCGGCCTCTGTTTCCGCTTCGCCCCGCGCGAGGCCACGGTCATCGCCACGCCCGCTGGCCGCGAGGAGAAGGACAGCGACCACAAGCGGTTCCCGTGGGCCGACCTCTCCGCACGCTTCGCCGGCCGGAGCCAGGCCAGCGGCGCGGCCGTCTTCATCCATCCGGCCAACCCCGCGGCGCCCAACGAGTGGACGCTGCGGCACTACGGCTTCCTCGGCCCATGCTGGCCCGCGATGGAGGCGGCCACGCTGGAACCCGGCAAGCCCGTCACCCTGCGTTACCGCGTGTGGATCCATCGCGGCGATGCGGCTGCCGGCGAGGTGGCCAAGGCGTACGATGCCTACCGTGCAAGCGCGGCCAAAGGAGATGCGAAATGAGACTGACGCGGCGCGGCATGATGAAGACGGCGGCGTCGGCCCTGGCGGCGCCGTACATCGTGCCGGCCTCGGCCCGCGGCGCCGAGGGCAAACCCGCCCCCAGCCGGCGGGTCAGCATCGGCATGATCGGCGTGGGGCGACAGGGCACCCTGGCCAACCTGCGCACCTTCTTGTCGTACGATGACGTGCACATCCCGGTGGTGTGCGATGTGGACGCCTGGCGAATGGAAAACGCCCGGAAGATGGTGGACGATGCCTACAGCAAGAAGGACCGCGCGGGCGAGGCCAGGGGCTGCGCCGCGGTCAAGGATTTCCGCGAGGTCCTCGCGCGGCCCGACGTCGACGCCGTCATGATCTCGACGCCGGACCACTGGCACGTGCCGATGGCCATCGCCGCCGCCAAGGCCGGCAAGGACGTCTCCCTCGAAAAGCCCCTCACCCTGTGCGTGGCCGAGGGCAGAATCCTGAGCGACACCATGACCCGCTACGGCCGCGTCTTCCGGACCGACAGCGAGGCCCGGTCCCTCGGGTTCTTCCACAAGGCGGCCGAACTCGTCCGCAACGGTCGCATCGGCCAACTGCACACCATCCGTACCGGCGTGCCGCGCGGCGACGTGGCCGGCGGCAACCCCGCCCCGATGCCCGTGCCCCAGGAACTGGACTGGCCCCTGTGGCTCGGCCCAGCGCCCGAGGCAGCCTACACGGTGGACCGCGTGCACGAACCCCGGAAACTCGGCCGCCCTGGCTGGATGCGCATCCGCGACACCTGCGAGGGCATGATCACCAACTGGGGCACCCACATCAACGACATCGCCCAGTGGGGCCACAACACCGAGCGCACCGGCCCCGTCGAGGTCGAGGGCAAGGGCACGTACCCCGCCACCGGCCTCTGGAACGTGCTGATTGACTTCGAGGTGACCTGCCGCTTTGCCGACGGCGTCCAGATGTTCTACAAGATGGACCGCCCGTACGTCCGCTTCGAGGGCAGCGAGGGCTGGATCGAGGCCGACTGGACCCGCAACGCCCTCTCCTCGCAGCCGGAATCGATCGCCAGGTCGCCCACGCTGCCGGGCGAGGTGCACCTGCCCCTGAAGAGCGAGAAGCGCGACTTCGTCGATTGCGTGAAGACGCGCGGCCAGACCATCGCCGACGCCGAGGTCGGACACCGCACCACCACCCTCTGCCAACTCGGACACATCGCCATCCAGGTGGGCCGGAAACTCAGGTGGGACCCCGTGGCCGAGCGGTTCCCGGACGACCCGGAGGCCAACCGCCTCCTGGCGCGCTTCATGCGGGCGCCGTGGCAACTGTAGGCGGCCCGCCGGGCGAAAGCCGCACGGCGGCCCTTGGTTAACCCGTCACATTACTTCGCCGTCGGGGCCGCGGGGGCCGGCGGGGCGCCGGGGGCCCCTGGAGGCATCGGCATCATCGGCATCATGCCGCCCTCGATCTTGTCGAGGCCGAGTTTCTTGACGGCCTCCGGGTAGGCGGCCTTGGCGGCCTGCGACTCGGCGGCAAAGTCAAAGAGGGGCTTCAGGTCGCCGGTCGTGCGGGCCTTCATGGGCCCCTTGCCGAAGAGTTTTTCGGTCATGCGGTCGTCCTGCGGGCCCTTGGAGATGTCCTCGCCTGCCAGGATGGCCTTGCGGAGGGCGGCGTCGTCGGCCATGACTTCATCCATCGCCTTCATCATGGCGGCGCCGTCCACCATGATCCGCACGCACCCCTCCGGGGTCTTCTGGAAGCCGCTCGTCTCGGCCAGCGTGCCGGGCAGGCGGAACGACATCTCGACCTTCATCTTGCCCAGGATCGTGCCCATCATGACCTTCTGCATGGCATAGCCAGCGCGGGCCTGCTGAATCTGGGCCGTGATCTGTTCCTCGGTGGGCGGGGTGGCGGGCGGCGCGGGCTTCGGCTCGGCCGGACCCTTGTCCTCCTTGCCGCCCATCTCCAGCGCCAGGACCATGCCGCCCTGCGGGTCCTTGGCAAAGGAAATCTTGTCCTCGGACTGCGCCAGTTTCAACGTGGCCAGGTCCTTGAAGTAGGCGGTGCCCTTGAACCTCAGGCGTCCGTCCTCGGTCGCGCCGCAGGCCAGGTCCGACCAGGCCTCGACGCCCTCGGACCCATCGAGGGTCATTTTGGCGATTTTGCGCGACTCGGTCGCCAGGTCGGGCTTCTGGTCGCCCATCGGCATCATGGGCATCGCCACGATGGTTTCGTAGACGACCTTGCCGGACCCGTCGGGGTTCAGCGTGAACTCCTCTTTCTTCTCAAGGCACCCGGCGATGGCCGCCCCGACCATCAGCAGGCCCACGACGACCGCAGCCCTTTTCATGGCCCTCTCCTTCCCCCCTGTGCGTGTTGACCGACCGGCGGGCGCGCCGCCCCCGGCCTTTGTATCCGCGGCGGTGGCGTACGCCCCCTGCGGCCCAGCGCTGCGAGACATCATCGCCGCACGCGGCCGGAGAAACCATTATAATCCCGGCCGCTGTTTGGAGCCCGCCCCGCGAGCCCCGCCTGTGGCAGGCCCTGTGCGGCCGCGCGGCCCGATGCCTACCGCGGCCGCGGTTCGGCCGGCGCAAACCGCGCCAGGTACCACGGCGTCGCAGACAAGCCGCCCCAACCGGCCGGGTCGTGGTTGGCCTCGAACACCTTGCGCAGCGTCTCATCGTACGGCGTCAGGGCGGTCCAGAGGACGCCGGGCGACCTGGCCCAGCGAGAGTCGGGCGTGCCGCCGTCGATCCGCTGGAAACTCGCCCCCGCCACCTGCTTGTTCCACATGAAGTCGCGGTTCGTGGCGACGAGGCGATCGATGTCTTCCTTCGTGAACACCAGGCCGTGCTCGTAGGCCGTGGCGATGCCCTCGACGTCGATGCCGTAATAGCCGCCGTTCGGGTGCACGCCCACCCAGTGCCTGGTGGAGCCGTCGGGCTTGTAGTCCCACGGGCCGGCGGGGTCCCAGTAGTTCCAGACGTCATACGTGCCGCCGTTGCGGCGTTTCATGCGCGACTTCATCTGCCGGAACCACTTCTCGGCCCGGTCCTTGTAGATGGGCTTCTGGGTCACGTCGTGCATGGCCATGAGCCAGCACGCGACGAGGTTCTGCTTGTTGGCCGGAAGGGAGAATCCGTCGGTCCTGCGCTTCTCGTAGCCCTCGGCCCACTTGCCGGCGGCCTTGTCGATGCCCACCGGGGGCACGACCCACAGGCCGCCGTCCTTGACCTCGCGCCAGGCGCCCCAGGCGTCCCACTTCTGGAAGATGCGTTCGGCCAGTTGGATGTACTCCTGGGCCTTCGCCCCGTACTTGGCCTTGAGCGAGGGCGTCCTGAGGATCTCATCGGCCATGAGCACGATGGGCCGCAGGGCCATGGCCTCGCCCAACTGGCTGTCGGTGTACAGGTCCCTGCCGAAGGAATCGGTGCTGGTGGCCCCTTGCTTGGGCCAGCCGATGAAGCCGTCGGGTTCCTTGACGGCGCGCCTGATGAGGGCATCGGCCCAGTCGACCAGCAGGTCGCACCACTTGGGGTCGCGGGTGGCCTTGTAGCCGTAGTAGAAACCGTTGAGGAAGGGGCTGACGAGCCAGCCCAGTTCCTCGCCCATCTCGCGGTCGCAGTAGCGGGTGCGTGCGCTGGAGGTGATGTGCTTGTCCCATCGGGCGAGCCAGTCCCCGCCAACAGGCGGGCAGTCTTTGGCCAGGGTCTCGTCCATCCTGGGGGCCGTCGCGGCCGCCGGCCCAGCCCTCGCCCCGGCCGCAGCCGCTGCGCCCGCCCGGCAGAGAAGGAAGGCGGAGACGACGAGAAGCCCCGCTGCCGCCGCAGCCGCAACGGCCGCAAGGGCTTGACACCTCCGTTGGGTCGCCATCTTTGCCTGCTCCTTTCCTGCCAGCGCCGCAGGAACGCGCCGGCCCGCCGCCCCGGCCTGCGGCAGCACCGTGGCGCCGCCCGGCCGGCGCCCGGCGGTGTTGCCCGCCAGAAGATACCGCCTGCGCCTCGCGCCGCCCACAATAAACTCACCCCGCCCGTAATGGGCATAGTTTCGGTTGTGGCGACCGCTCTTGCCGATTGTAGCGCGGGGGTTTATCCCCCGCGCACGGCCGCGCGGGGCATAAAGCCCCGCGCTACATAATCCGAAGCCACAAGGTGCCCGAGTCCTCTCGCGGCGGGTGCGGAGACCCGCCGCGCAATTGTGGATAACTTTTCCGGACGCCATTTTGCGCCTCCGCGCCTGGGTAATCAGGACCACGCCGATGATGTGGATAACTTTTCCGGACGCCATTTTGCACCTCCCAAACGCGCTTTTTTGCCCTTGGGGAAGGCAAAAACGGCCCTGGCGCTAGCGCCAGAGGGGGGCAGCGCCCAAAATGTTAAGATGGGCATGACGAAATGCGCGCCTTTTTTGACCTTTTTTGACCCGATTTTGACCCCGTTTGACCGGTTTTTGACCCGAAAATGACGGAATTTACTACTAATGTATGGCCATACTTCGTTGTGCATAACTCCCAAAAGCCGGGAACCGGGAACGGGGAACAGGGAACCGGAAACCCGCCAGAGAGACCAGGCGGGCAGGCCCCTGGGGACACCTGTGGCCGTAAAGTAAGGCGGGAAAAGGAGTTACGAGTGCGGAGGGCAATAAAAGCGGGAACCGGGAACGGGGAACCGGGAACCGGAAACCCGCCAAAGGCGGGCAGGCTGAGGGAACTGCCAAAATGGCAGTCGGCGCCCGACGGCCGGGAACCGGGATTCGGGGGCCGGAAACCCGCCTTCGTTCCGGCAAGCCGGAACTACAGCGGGCAGGCCGGGAGCGGGGAACAGGCAAAATCCCACGGCACTTGGAACCCGCCAGAGAGGCCAGGCCGGCAGGCTCTGGAACCTGAAACTTGCAACTGCCGTTCTTACTTGACTTGATTGACCCTGCGGCATAACGTGGACTCCTCAACGGTCGCCCCTGAAGCGACCCGCGGATGGCCGTGCCGCCTCGCGCCCCGCCGCCCAGGCCGACCAAGGAAACCCCAATGAGAAAATCAGTCTTGTGTGCGAATTCCCGGAAAGCGATTCGCCGGCGCGAGTTTCTGAAGACCCTTGGCCTTGGAGTGGCCGTGGCGGCGTTGCCTTGCCTGGCGCGCGGGCAGCAGCCGCCGGCGCCTGCCGCGAAGGGGCTGAACCTGGTCTTTCTCTTCGCCGACCAGATGCACGGATTCGCGATGGGGTGCATGGGCGACAAGCAGATCCGCACGCCGCACCTGGACCGGCTGGCGAAGGAGGGCGTTCTTTTCCGCAACGCCTATTCCTCGGCGCCGGTGTGCACGCCGTTCCGGGGGACGCTGTTTACGGGCCGCTACGGCTCGCAGACGGGCATTCTGGACAACGAGCGCCCTCTGCCGCAGGGCGAGAAGACCCTGGCCGACTGCCTCAGCGCAGCCGGCTACCGCACCAGTTACGTGGGCAAGTGGCACCTGGGCGGCGCGGGCAACAAGGCCGTCCCGGCGGCCCTGCGCGGCGGGTTTACGGACTTCATCGGCTACCAGTGTTACAACGACTATCTGGAGAACGTGGTCTTCTTTGACGAGGAGGGGCGCGGGGTCAAGCCGGGCAAGCACCGCACGGAGGCCACGACCGACCTGGCGATCGCGCGGCTGGAGCGGGCCGCCGCCACGGGGCCGTTTGCGCTATTCGTGTCGTATCAGAACCCGCATTATCCGGTGCAGCCGTCGCCCGAGTACGATGCGATGTACCGCGACGTGAAGATCGCCCGCCGCCCGAACGCCAGGGACATCGACCCGTACACGGCCACGGTCAGCCCTCGGTCGCCGAAGAAGGAGGACGACGCGAACTGGAGGGCCTACGGCGCCAACCTCGACAGGTATCTGCAACTCTATTACGCGATGGTCACGCAACTCGACGCCAACGTGGGGCGCATGCTGGCCGCGCTGGACCGGCTGGGCCTCGCGGGCCGGACGGCCGTCATGTTCACGTCGGACCACGGCGACCTGCAGGGCAGCCACGGCCTGAAGAACAAGAGCCTGCCGTGGGAGGAATCGGTCCGCATTCCGTGCGTGGTGCGGGTGCCGGGCGGGGCGAAGGGCGTGGTCTCGGACATGCCGGTCTCCAGCGTGGACTACCTGCCGACGTGCCTGGACCTGGCGGGGGCGCCGCCGCTTGCGACGGCGGCGGGGGTGAGTTTCGCCCCGGCGGCCCGCGGCCGGGAGCAGGATACCTCGCGACCGATCTTCGCCGAGATGAAAGGCTGGTGCCTCATCCGGCGCGGCGACCTGAAACTGGTGGCCTCACGGGGGCAGGCCCTCCAGGCCACGCACCTCTTCGACCTGAAAGACGACCCCTACGAGATGAAGGACCTCGTGGACAACCCCGCCCGCGCGGGAGCGAAGCAGGAACTGTTTGCGGCGCTGGCGGAGTGGAACCGGCGCGTGATGGCGCGCGGATGACGGTTGCCTCTAGACGTGGCGCGGCCGGCGGCCGGGAATCGGGATTCGGGAATCGGCGTCCGGGATTTGTGGCTCGCCGCCCGTGGCTCGTGGCTTGTGGCTCGGCGCTCGTGGCTCGCGGCTCGGCGCTCGTGGCTTGCCGGTCGCCGCTCTCCGTTCGTTTCACCGCCGAGACCGCGAAGAACGCGGAGAGGCGGGCACCGCATCGGCAAGGCAACGCGTTGGCACAATCGGCATTGCGCCCCGGGAATCCCCGGAAATCCCTTTGACTTGTTCCATCGGCGTCCGTAACGTATCGTCTGAATCGACTCACTGTTAGGGAGATGCGAATGAAACTCAAGACTTTGAACTACGCACAATTTGAAGGGCAGCCCAAGCAGTGGCGGCTTAGCGGCCTATCCCTTGGCAATGTCAATCTCCTTGTCGGCAGGAACGCTACCGGCAAGTCCCGCACGCTGAGCATAATCAACGGCCTTGCCAAACTGCTGTCCAGCACCACGAAACTCATCTTCACGTCAGGCAACTATGAGGTTGTGTTTGACAAGGACGGACAAACGCTTGAGTACAAACTCCATTATGAGCAGAACAAGGTCGTGTCAGAGAGTTTTGCCCGCGAGGGGGAGCCACTCCTTAAACGGGGCGCGGGGGGTGTCGGAGAGATATGGGCGGAGAAGAACGATTGCTGGATGGACTTCCAAGCGCCAGAAGACCAGCTCGCCGCCGTTGCCAGGCAAGATTCAATTCAGCATCCGTATCTTGCGCCTCTCCACCAATGGGCACAATCTCTTTATCATTATTCGTTCGGTGGCTTTCTTGGCCAGGATCGGTTTGCCGTTCTGGTCAAGGACGCTGATGTTGCCTTTGACCCCAAGGACCCTGGCAACGTGGTTGCCATCTTCCGGCGGGGGGTAAAGGACTTCCCTGACCGATTTAAGCAGGCGGTCATGGCCGATATGGACTTCGTCGGATTCCCCTTAAGTGATGTGGACGCTCAAGCCCCGTCCTCAATCACGATTTCAGTGCCTTTCATCGGTCCACTTTTGGGGCTTTGCGTGCAGGAGCAAACTCTGGCCGGCCCGACCGACCAGGGTGAAATGTCCCAGGGCATGTTCCGATGCCTATCCGTTATCATTCAGATCAACTTCGCCCAGATGTCTAGCCCGCCCGGCACATTACTCATCGACGACATCGGAGAAGGACTGGACTATGAACGGTCGTGCCAGATCATCACACTGCTGGTCAAGAAAGCGCAAGAATCGCATGTGCAACTCACAATGGCCACGAACGACCGGTTCGTGATGAACACCGTTCCTCTCGATGCCTGGTCCGTTCTGCAGCGGTCGGGGGGAGATTCCCGCGTTTTCAACTACTTGAACTCCAAGGCCAAGTTTGACGAGTTCAAGTTCACAGGGATGAACAACTTCGATTTTTTCGCGACCGACTTTTTCAACGAGGATGGGGGGCAGTAATCAATGAAGAAGCTTGCAGTCTTCGTCGAGGGACTGACCGAGCAACTCTTCGTGACCAGATTCGTCACGGCCATCGCCGGAAAGCACGCCGTTGCCATAGAGCACAAACGGGTAACAGGCAAGCGCAACGGCGGAGAATTGATTAGATTGTTCGCATCAGGCCCAACTGTTGGGCAGAAGTACTTCATCCTGATCGTCGATTGTTCGGCAGACAACCGAGTGAAGTCTGAGATTCGAGATCAATATGACTCGCTGATATCTGCCGGCTACAGTGCGATTATCGGTATAAGGGACGTCTTCCCAGATTGTTCGTACGCTGATCTCCCCAGGCTTCGGGAGTGGTTGGACTACGGCATGGAGGAGATGAAGCCCATTCGTGTGACGTTTGCCCTCGGCGTCATGGAGATCGAGACGTGGTTCATCTGTGAGCACACGCACTTCACGCGGCTCGATCCGAGACTGGCACCTGAATACATCTCAAGCAAGTTGGGCTTTGACCCCTCCCACGATGACATTCAGCAGCGGCCGAAACCGTCCGCCGACCTCGATGGTGCGTACCGTCTCGTCGGACTTAGGTATAAGAAAGACCGTCAGTGCATTGAAAGGACCCTTGACCTCCTTGACTACGGATCACTTTACCTGAGTGTCGTTGAACGGATCCCGGATCTACTGGCTCTCGTGCAGGCGCTCAACGTATTTCTCGCCAACTAGTCCGAGGTTTGCAAGTTCGAGCCGGGAGTTCCGGAGACACCCATAACCGTGCCCGTCAACGGCTGACGCTCCCGCAAGGGTCGTGTTGTTTTTGTTGTGGCTGTTTGGGGCCGTTTCTTGGGTTATGATAAACGGGCGGCCTTGCGCGGCCCGCCAGGACTGAGGGCGGGCCGCGCGGCTTGACAAACGGGCGCGGACGCTGTCTACTCATGGCAACATGCCGGATGCCCGCGGGTTGGCGCTGACGCCCGCGGATTGGCGCTATCGAAAGGAACATACGATGCCCCGCAGCAGGAACATGACGCGAAGGCAGTTTGGCCTGGCCGCCGCCACGGCGGCGGGCCTGGCCGTTTTGCCGCGATACGTCCTCGGCGGGACGGGGTTCGTCGCCCCCAGCGCGACGGTGAACGTGGCCATCGTCGGTTGCGGCGGACAGGGGCGGACCAACGCGCGGTCGCTCTTCCAGCAGGACGATGCGCGGATCATCGCCGTGGCCGACCCGCGCGACCAGGCCGACTACAAGCCGTTCTATTACAAGGGCGAGGCCGGCCGCCTGCCCGTCCTCCGCGAGGTCCACGAGCGGTACGAGAAGAACAACAAGTCATTCAAATGCGCGGATTACGTGGATTTCCGCCGGATGCTCGACAAGGAGAAGGCCGTCGACGCCATCCTGTGCGCCACACCCGACCACTGGCACGCCTTCGTCACGGTGACGGCGATGCGCCGGGGCAAGCACGTCTACTGCGAGAAGCCGCTGACGCACAACATTTACGAGGCCCGCAGGGTCGCCAAGACCGCCGCCGAGACGGGCGTGGCCACCCAGATGGGCAACCAGGGCCGCAGCACCTCCTCGCACGCCCTGGCGTGCGCGTGGATCTGGAACGGCGCCATCGGCAACGTGACCGAGGTCCACGCCTGGAGCGCCGCCGGCGGCTGGGCCGGCGGGCGCGGGCGGCCGAAGGATACGCCTCCCGTCCCGGCGGGTTTCGACTGGGACCTGTGGCTCGGCCCGAAGCCCGACCGCCCGTATCACCCGGCGTATGCCCCGTACAACTGGCGCGGGTGGTGGGCCTTCGGAACGGGGGCCGCCGGCGACATGATGGTCCACAACGTCGATCCGGCATTTGCCGCGCTCGAACTGGCCAAGCGCCCCCCCGCCGCGGTCGAGTGCGTCCAGACCGAGTTCGTCGACGATGAAGTCATCGCCCCGGGCAACCACGTGGTATGGACGTACGCCGCCCAGGGCGGCCGGCCGCCGCTTCAGGTCCACTGGTACGATGGCGGTCTGCGGCCGAAGCGTCCGGCGGAACTGGAAGAGGGCCGCAGGTTGGGCGAGGGCTCCAACGGCGTCCTCATCGTCGGCACAAAGGGCGCCCTCATGGGCGGCGGGTGGAGCGGGTCGCCGCGCCTCATCCCCGAAACCAGGATGCGCGAGTACCTGGAGGCCAACAAGGGCAAGACCCCCGCGCGCACCCTGCCCGAGTCCAAGGGCCATCACCGCGACTGGCTGGATGCGTGCAAGGGCGGCCGGCCGGCGCGCAGCCGCTTTGAGTACGGCGCCGCCCTGACCGAATTCGTCCTCCTGGCCGACGTGGCCATCCGCGCCAAGCAGAAGGTCCAGTGGGACGGCCCGAACATGAAGGCGACCAACGTGCCCGCGGCCCAGGCGTTCGTGCAGGAAACCTACCGGCAGGGCTGGGACCTGGCGAAGGTTTGAATGTGGATAATATAATCTGAGGACACAAAGCAATTTTCACGGGAATGGGGCAATGAGAAAATCGGTATTGTGCCGCCCGAATTGCTTCATGAAGTGGTCTTCACCCGCCCTTGTCCTTGTTATGGCGGTTTCCTTCCTCGTTTTCCAGCCCGCCTGTGCAAGAAGGCCTTTCGGGTTCGGCACGGCGAAGCCTCCCGTGGCCGAGATCATCCCCAAGAAACTCACCATCCACGGCGACACCCGGATCGACAACTACTACTGGCTTAATGAACGCGACAATCCCAAGGTCATCAAATACCTCGAGGCGGAGAACGCCTACACCAAGGCGGTGATGAAGCCGACCGAAGCGCTTCAGGATAAGCTCTACAAAGAGTTCGTCGGCCGGATCAAGCAGACCGACCTGTC
>Ga0315294_10004343_pt1 | contig 15441 bp, 20 predicted proteins | sample YL17G13_40_MG_FD_203626 | JGI IMG/M metagenome (GOLD analysis project Ga0315294, IMG submission 203626) | Sediment microbial communities from Yellowstone Lake, YNP, Wyoming, USA - YL17G13_40 | ecosystem: Environmental > Aquatic > Freshwater > Lake > Sediment | place: USA: Wyoming | collected... | reverse complement strand
TGTCTTCAGTATCGCCAAGCAGTGCATCAAGTGAATCTTCAGTATCGCCAAGCAGTGCATCAAGTGAATCTTCAGTATCGCCAAGCAGTGCATCAAGTGAATCGAGTCTATCTTCAGTATCGCCAAGCAGTGCTAGTAGTCCCAGTAGTCCATCAAGCCAATCAACAGCTAGTAGTGAATCAAGTGAATCAAGCCCGTCTTCGATAAGCCCCAGTTCACAAAGCAGTCCTTCACTAAGTTCTATGAGCAGCCCATCATCTGCAAGTGCAACAAGTCAAAGTAGTAAATCAAGTGCCTCATCGGTATCGCCGAGTAGTTTATCATCACAATCGACACAAAGTAGTCTGAGTAGTGAATCAAGCTTATCTTCAGTATCACCAAGTAGTCAAAGTAGCTTATCTTCGGTATCGCCAAGCAGTGAATCAAGCCCATCTTCGGTATCACCTAGCAGTGCATCAAGTGAATCAAGTCTATCATCGGCAAGTTCAAGCAGCGCTTCTAGTCCTAGCAGTCCATCAAGTCAATCAACAGCAAGTAGTGCATCAAGTCCATCTTCGGTATCACCAAGCAGTGCCAGTAGTCCGTCATCAGTAAGTCCAAGCAGCGCTAGTAGTAAATCAAGCCCGTCTTCGGTATCGCCAAGCAGTGCTAGTAGTGCATCTTCAGCATCCCCAAGCAGCGCTAGTAGTAAATCAAGTGTGTCGAGCCCATCATCGGTATCACCAAGCAGTGCTAGTAGTCCATCATCGGTAAGCCCAAGCAGCGTTTCTAGCCCTAGTAGTCCATCAAGTCAATCAACAGCCAGTAGTAAATCAAGTGCATCAAGCCCGTCTTCGGTATCGCCAAGCAGTGCTAGTAGTACATCTTCAGCATCCCCAAGCAGCGCTAGTAGTAAATCAAGCCCGTCTTCAGTATCGCCAAGCAGCGCTAGTAGTCCATCTTCGGTATCTCCAAGCAGCGCTAGTAGTAAATCAAGTGTGTCTTCGGCATCCCCAAGCAGTGCTAGTAGTCCATCAAGTCAATCAACAGCTAGTAGTAAATCAAGCGCATCTTCAGCATCACCGAGCAGTGCTAGTAGTCTGTCATTGGTAAGCCCAAGCAGCGCTAGTAGTAAATCAAGCCCGTCTTCAGTATCGCCAAGTAGTGCCAGTAGTATATCAAGTGCATCAAGCCAGTCTTCGGTATCGCCAAGCAGTGCTAGTAGTAAATCAAGTAAATCTTCAGTATCGCCGAGTAGTGCTAGTAGTAAATCAAGTGTATCAAGTCAGTCTTCGGTATCTCCAAGCAGTGCTAGTAGTAAATCAAGTAAATCAAGCCAGTCTTCAGTATCACCGAGTAGTGTTAGTAGTAAATCAAGCGTATCTTCGGCATCGCCAAGCAGTGCTAGTAGTGAATCAAGTCTATCCTTAAGTAGTATTTCTAGTCAATCGATAATTAGCAGTCCATCAAGTTTATCTTCCATAAGTAGTTTATCAAGCGAATCTTCATCTGAATCATCGGAACCATATATTTTTTATATTCCGGTAATTTTAAATTCATATATATCACAACAAGCTGGAATAAATTCAAAAATAACTAAACAATTAACTATTTAAGAGGTTGTTATGCCATTTAAATCGAAGGCCCAACAGAGATTTATGTTTGCAGCGGAAGAACGCGGTGATGTTAAAAGGGGAACCGCCAAGAAATGGGCTGAACATACGAAAAATATTAAACGTCTTCCGGAGCATGTAAAAGAAGGAAGTTTAAAACTTATTGTTCAATCTATTTCTAATCCGGAAAGCATAAAAAGATTATCGTATCTTTTAAAGTGATCGTGAATTTGCCGTATATCAAGCCCAAGTTCTTTAAATCCTATTATATAATTTTTCACCCTGTCTTTTAAAATTAAAGGATATGGAACTTTCCTTCCGAATAAATGCATCCAGATCATTTTGGGATGGCACCATACTTTTCGCCCTGCTTTACGGTATTTTTCCTGAATATAACCGGTCTCTCCGCCAAAACCGCGGAATTCAGGATTAAACCCAAGCCACGCTTCGCGCCTGCATGCTAAAAATCCGGCTCCCATTGCCCATATTTCAAATGGCGCTTCCGGCAATTCAGTTACTTTAGGCGCCCATATGCCCCACATCTTTTCTCGCCATTCCGGAATCATGTCACATGTATATTGTTGAGTATCTACGCGAAGCATGGGGCCTTGATATAAGTCATTATTAGGAAGATCGATATCAAAAATTCCTTGTTTTAAAAGAATGTGTGAATCCATGCATAAAACATTTTTGCCTTTTGCTACTTCAAACAATCTGTTTTTAGCTGCAGAAACTCCGGTTATTTTAGTGAATCTTTCATAATTAATCAATGCTTCTTGGCAAAATTCCTTAAGATAATCATCACCATAATTATCAACGACAATAATTTCGCACTGACTGAGGTTATGATACATTTTCAATGCTTGTACAGTAAAAAAAACTTCTACAAAATTATTATATGACGGCATCCCGCAGGTCCAAAGCATTACAGCCCCTTTGGTACATATAAGCCGTTTTGCTTTTTATGCAACCCTTGTCCGGAAGAAAAAATAGAATCGACGCCGGCATGCGCATGAGACGCTTCGTTAAATATTTCTTTAATCGTAGTATCAAAAAGGTTTTCATACCATTCTACGGATTGCTGAATATCAGGAATACTCATTCCCCTGAATTCACGAATTAATTGATTTTTTGATTCGACAACGGAATCAAACGGCAATTTATTTCCGTTATTTTTATTGATTAGATACCATTCAAAAAACTGTGCAATAGTTGATTTGAAAATGTCGATCAATAGTTCTTTTTTATCTGTGGCGGGTGGTGCGTTGATAATTGTGTGTTCTACATTTTCTTTAAAATTCATAACTACCTGCCTTTCTTATAAAAAATATATATAATTTTTCAACAAAATACTATATTATTAGTATATGATGGAAAAAATTCGTGACATATCCAGTGCAGTTATCGATGCTTATGTAAAAGATAAGATTCCCCTTAATGATTCAATTTTACATCTTTTCGATTCCATCGACAACAATGAAATATTGAAACGGATATGTGAATTGGTTAATCAAAATGTATATTTATCATTATTTCATACTTCCGGCATAGATAGGTCAAACATAGTTTTCGACGTTGCTGATTATGAAAAATTAAAATCGGAAATTAACAAAAGGAAGATGGCCATGAATGATTATTCAGTCGGTCCGAAAGATTATAGAAATTCTTTAGAGATTGTCGCCGTTCCGGTGGAAATAAAAAGACCAATCGATAAAACAGCCGGGATAGATCAGAAATATCTGTTAATAAATGAATTAAACAGATTTGAAAAACTCGCCGGTTTCTTGGAAATTGTTAAATCCGCGGAAATAGGATCTGTTGATCAAAACTTTGATAAGATATTAAAAGACTCGCTCGCCATCGTTCATAAAGGAGAATCACTTGGCGACATGGCAAAACTTGCATCAAGAAATATTCAGGAAATGGGATTGAATCCGGCAAAAATAATGAGAGTTTATGATGAGGTGTCAAAGACTATTGGCGACGAAGGCTATCATGTCAGAAACGATTTTACAAAAATATCATCACAGAAAATTAATAAAAATTCCGATATTCTCAAACCATCAAAAGAAATCGCTCTTTCAATCGAAAAAATAGCAGCATTGAATGAAATGATTGAAAATGTTAAGAAAGTCATTGCCGGATATAAAAATGAACTTAAAAAACAGTGACATAAATCGTATTTCCGATTCCATGGTTAAAGTCGCATTAATCGGCGGCGTATTACGCGGCGCTTATCAAATCGGCAAGGGGTTTACGAAAGACGTTTTTGGCGCGGCGTTTTCAAGAGCTAAAGGCAAAGGCATAGGTCATAATTTATTTGCATGGGGATCGAGAATAGGATTGGGAGCCGGTACTTATGGGGGTGGGAAATCAATATATAATAAATTATCCAGACCTCCCGCGCAACCTAATTATACGACGGCTTTAAGAAATAATATACTCGCCGGGAATCTATCGCCTGACGAATTAAATATGGAAGATTTAAGATCGGTAAGGGGCCTTGGAATGAAAAAAATGTCTTTTCTTGGAACAGCTTCAATAATAGGGTTGAATGCTATTTTTGGGACCATGTCCGGAAAAGATACTTTTAAAAAAACAAAACTTCCTCCCCGAATACCACAGGAACCAATTAAAGTGGAAGGCGGTATGCTGACATGATACAAAAAATAGCTTACAAAATGTTAAAAGAAGGTAAGATAAATCAGGAAGAATATAATGCACTGGAAAAAGTGGGGATATTTAAATTTGCCGGTATAGGAAGCTTTTTTAAGGCTATTGGAAAAGCATTCACGCCAACTGCACATCTTGCTGAAATTATTAGACCCGGCGAAGAAACAATGACAGAAATAATAAGAAAAGCTCCTCTTGCACAAAGAATAGCAGTTCCCATTGCGGCGACAACTGCAACTGGCGCCATAGTTAAAGAATTGGCTGTCGATCCGTTTATGCAAGCTAAAAAAGAACAGGAATCTTTAAAACATTTAAGAGAATTAACGCCTCAATTGGAAGACGTCGATGATAAAACATTAAAAGATTATTTCGGCGTTATACAAACATTTTCACCTCGCACGGCTACCAATCCACTTGTTTCCGGAGCGCTTGTTAATAAAATGGTTCAATTCGAAGGTGTTGATACAAATCTTGTTAAAGATTTGGCTCAGATTCAACACGGCGAAGGGGATACCGGCGGATTGTTTAGAAAAATGCTCGAGGGCGGAACGGCATTTATGACGACTATGTCAGGTGGGAAATAGTGTTCACTGAAAAAACGGCTGATATAGCGGGAAAAATTATTGCAAAAGCCGTATCGCATCCGTTTATTACCGCAGGTATTATCGGAGGTGGTTTTGTCGTGCCGGCGGTAATAGATAAATTTTATAAATTTTATATGTTAAGAGAGCAGGGAAAAATAAATAAAGAATTACGGGGACATGAAAATTTATTACAAAGAATAGCTGAGAATACGACTAAGAATAATATTAATTCACGAAAAATGGTTGTTCCAATTCTAACTTAAAGGAGTGTTTATGAGTAATGTTTTTGAAGAAATCTATCAGGAATCGTTTCAGAATCAACTGACGAAAATCGCGCAGGCTAATAAGATGGAGCCCGAGAAGTTTGTCACGGCTCTGGAAAAAGTCGCAATCGGCGCCGGGCTTGTAAAAGGAGTTAAAACACAGGTTGGGCATACCGGCGCTTCGTACAAGAACCTTCTTGATGCGATAAGCGGACTATATTCTGCTGCAAAATCACCTAAGGGCGGGGTAAAAGGTGTAGCATTCTCCGCTGGAGGTATGGGAAAATTCAAAGAACATATTGGAAAAGCAAAAAGGGCTGTTGCTCTTACGGCAGGTGTTCCCGCTGCGGCCGCCGGGGCTTATCAAGTAACAAAATAACATGATAAAATACGTTCAATACGATTCCCATGATGAATACGGTCAACACATTTTTCCTGTTGACCGTCTTTATCAATTAAATAAGACTGCAGATAATAGTTATTCTCCAGAATTACTTAAAGTTATAGCAAGTATTCAAAAGAAGACGGGTTATTATTATGTTGTCATTAATGCGATGGGATCGTATGAGGTTTGGGGTGATAACGGAAACGGAGATGCTTTTCCTGAAACGGGTCTTAGTCATAAATCTTTAAGAACCGATATGGGAACCAAAGAAGATTATGGATATAAAACATTTGAATATTATGCCCATTTTTTTAAGCATCACGTCAACAAGCCGGATAGTCCCAGATATGGTGAAGTTCTTTTTTCCCACTGGAATGATAAAATTCATCGTGTTGAACTGATTGTCGGTATTGATGTTGAAAAATCTCCTGAAATCATTAAAGCCCTAGATAATAACGAACCGGTCGCAGTATCTATAGGAATTAAAGTTCCATTCGATCGTTGTGTTATTTGCGGTAATACGGCTAAGACCAGAAAAGAATATTGTAAACACGCCAGCGATTTTATGGGTATTGTCGTAGATGAAGTTCTTGCAAAACAATGGTCTATTGAATTAAACAAGATAATACTTCCTGGTTCAAAAGTTTTTGTTTTTAATGATTTTCCAAGAGGTTTTGATATATCGCGCGTATATTTGGGCGCTGATAAAACATCTTTTATATTAGCCAAGGTAGCGTCTAAAAAAATTATTCCATCCGTAGATATCGCGGAAGCTTACGGAATTACAGATAGTGTAGTTGATAAATTCGCTCAGGTTGATAAAAAAGGTGAAATGGATAAAGACATCGGCGCAAACGGCCTGAATGATATCGAGGGACAAGTTATTCCTTCAAGTAAATCGATTATTGTACGAAAAGCTTTACGTGAAAAATTAAATAAGCTAATCGAAAAAGAACCTGAAATACCAGCAGAAACACTTGATTCGATATCATCTACGATTCCCGTTAAAAATATATTATCTACAATGATCGGTCTTGGGATACATCCAAAGCCCAGAGAATTCCAGCGCATTATTCTTGTCAGTATCGGAAAAAAAGACATGGCTGACGATCTTGATAAGGAAAATACGGTTTTTAAATACGATGATTCACAACCTGAAACGATCGATATTTCAAGTAACAATTTTCTTGATAGCTTGGGAAGGTTATTAATTCCGTTTTTAAAATCCAGAAGTTGCTATCCGGATTTTATCGAATCAAGGCTTGGCGTTTTAGACAGTCCATGTTTTGGCAGGGTAACGGAAATTTCGAAAACGGCTGACATGAAAGATATTGCCTCGCTTTATGCCGGTTTAAAAATGAAAGCTAATGGCTACACTCTTAACGATATTGAAATGGTTTTAAGTAAGCCATGGCTATCTGCATTATTAAGCGGTGGTATTATGTACAAAATCATGCAAATTCTTAAAGCCAAGGAAAGCCCAATGATTTATACTCCTGCATCACAGTTTGAGGGATTGCTTGATAATACGGATTTTTCAGGACATATTAAACAGTCGTCTTTTAGAACGGATATGTATGGAAATTTAGCGATAGGCGCTGCGTTTGCGGTACCGGCAATATATGCCGCTTCCGCATACAATCAGAGATCTTTACGAACAAAAGGTTACCCGGCGTTTAACCCGGTTTTTACCAATCCAAAAACGGCAATACCGATAGGAGCCGTTACCGGCGCCGTTGGTTTGGGGGCTTTTAATAAAATTAAGAAAATTTTTAAATAGTAGTATTGCGTTTTTTTAATTATATTTATATCATATATATAGGAGGTTCCAATGAGTAGAAAAACAAGTTTCGATGATCATATGAATATGATCGCTGGCGCTCAGAAGACTGCAGCCCAGAAACCAGTTACAAATTCTTCAACTCAACTTCTTCAGAAACTCGCTGAAGAACTTGGCGTCGGCGGTACTGTTACACCGGTCGGTGGACAAACAACTGACGCGACATCAACTGTGGCCGAGGTGAATCCTACTGTTGCGGCGGCAACTGACGCGGTTATTAATCCGCAGGTCGCCGTAGCCGGTGGCGTTCCAGCGGTCGCTGAAGCCGGAATGGCAGCTGCCCCGACAAAACCGGATCAGGCAGAGGTTATATCCAGTGGTGATGGAACAGCGAAAAGCATTAACGAGCATGGTAAGGTCCCCGAAGCGGCAGCAGCTGCCGCTGATGAAAGCGTTGCGTCCAATTATGATTCGGCCGCCGAAGCGGAAAAAACCGGTGCTTTGATAGCGGAATCATTCGTTAAAAATCTGGAAAAAATCGCAAAACAGCAGGAGTACTCCTCGGCTCTTGGTACTTTAAAAGAGGCAGGGCTCCTGGAAGGTTATGATATTAAAGATGCTGGCATGGTTAAGGCTGCGTCCGCTGAAGTTGATTTTCTTCAGAAGATTGCAAGCAAACAGTCTTTGAGCCATGACGATATTATTGGCGCGGCTAACCAGTATGTCAATTTTGTCAAGGTTGCCGAAGAGGCGGAGAAGGCCGGAGAAGAGGACGCTAACAAACTCGTTGAAGCTTTGAATGAGCTTTCCGAACAGAATAAAGGCGAAGGCGAGGGAGAAGGCGAAGATAACGTTGCCGCAATAGCGGAAGATCCTGAAGTCGCAAAAGCGGTTGAAATATTACAGGCAAAAGGAATACTGTAATTGAAAAAAACAATCGGACGGATTATCTTAGATGATCTTTCCAATACAAAATCCGCTTCCTCAATCGATCATCTTGAGGAGGCGGTGTATATATCGGATGGTCTTAATAAGATTGCTTCTTTTTCATTAAATGAATCAACGGAGATATCCGTAAAAGAAATAATGAAAATAGCTTCCGGATGCATTAAAGACCTGGTAAAAGTGGTCAAAGAAATGCAGAAAGAAGCTAGCGTTAAATCATTGACAAAGTTGATGTTAGATAAAGGAATGATTAACAGTAATTCATTTCAGGAAAAGGTTTCCGAATTAATGAAAAAGGATAATAACGAACTTTCCATAATCAAAGAAACGGTTGATCTTTATGGCGGTAAGTCGTTTTCATTATTTGAAAAACAAGCATCTTCATCTGTTACAAAACTTGGAATGTTTGATTCTGTAATGAAGGAAGGATAATATGCTTGAAATTTTAACGCCTATTTATAAAGTACATCGCGTATCAAGATCCGTTAATCCGGCTACGTTTGTCGCCGTTCCGGGTATATGGGCCGTGCTAAATAGCGATGGAAGTCTGAAGAATGTTGTTACTTCTTCTCCAGATAAAACAAATAAATTAGTTATTAATTCGGCGTCTAGCAATCCATACGAATCCAACGACGTAGAAGTGGGCCGTGTAAGTACGGTTGAAGATATTGGAATTCGTTGCCTTGTTGATGGCGCTGGATTTACCGGAAATCCTTTGGTCGGCCATTTATTGGCTGTCAGCACGCCGCTTGGTTATGAAGGTAAATTATTTTCAACAACTGAAAACCCCTGGGGCGAATCAGGAGATTTCCAGATTGTTGCTCGCGTTGAAGAGGTCGATGCTGTTGCTGGAACAATTGTGTTCAGAACCATTTCACCATCTATAGTAACTCTATAATCGGAGGATAATATGCTTGAAATTCTTACTCCTCTCTCAAAACTGCACCGTGTATCGCGTTCAGTTGATTCCAGTACGTTTATAGCGGTTCCTGGAATGTGGGGAGAGTTACAACATGATGGAATGTTAATAAATATCGTTACTAATGTTCCGGCAAAAATAAATAAACTGATAATCAATTCATCGTCAAATAATGCATATGAATCCAATGATGTTGAGGTGGGTCGTGTAAGTACGATCGAAGATATTGGAGTTCGATGCTTTGTTGATAATAATGGATTTACCGGGGATCCGGCCGTTGGTGAATTACTGGCTGTCAGTGATAAAGCCGGAGCTGAAGGATTGCTGTTTTCAATTGATGAACAGCCGAATGGTGAATTTGGCGACTATGAAATTGTTGCCGTAGTTGAGGAAAAGGATTCTGTGGCAGGAACAATTGTTTATAGAACCCTTTCACCTGAAATAAAAACATTAATAGCGCCAATTACAACGCCGTAATTATTAACGGGTGGCGAAGGCCACCCATTCATTTTTTTATTCAAATTATTGTAGGAGTACAAAAATTATGTTACAGGACATTTCGGTCAGACAGGCTAATGAGGCGTTCTTCGAGAAGCTTGCAACTATCGAGGGACAATCACAGCTTTCTGAAGCAGGTCGTCAGTATGTAAAAACAGAACTGATGGAAGCCTCGTTCGCTCGAGCGATTATACCGCAAGAGCCGATTACAGTCGCTGATTGTCAAAGAAATATCAACGACAATTCCTTGTATGTGATTCGTGATATCGAGCCCACTGCTTATGCGGTTGGCGTAGACAACCTTGGCGAGCCGGATGGTAAATACGTCAAAGGGGAACGTTATATCATACCTATTATTAACCTCTCCACCCTTCGTTTCCAGATTACTGTGGAAGATCTTCGTGCTTATCAGTATAAGATCACAAAACGTATCGAGGACAAATCGGTTCCGATTCTGGAAAAACTGGAAGATAAATACTTCCTTCGTCTTATCGGCGCCGGTCTTGCACTTTCCGGACCGACAGGTTATAAAAAAGCCGTTACGTTCGTCGGAACCCCGGCATATGATCTTGAGATTACGGCTCGTGATTTTGTTAAAGTGAAGAATACCCTTGCTTCCGGTATTGCCGGCGGAGATGCAAAGAAAAAAGAAACCGCTTGTATTCTCATGACACAGGAAACATATGAGAGTGCGGTTGCAATCCCGAATGCCGGTGACGATTTTGGAAAAGATCGTGTTTATAATGGTATCGTTTCAGACACATTGTTTGGAACAAAAGTCATTCGCACGATCAAAAGCGATATTCTTCCGACCGGTCACTTATGGGCATTTACAGCTCCTGATTTTCTGGGCCACAATTTCGGCCTTGGTGATCCGTCATTCGAAATCAAATCCACATTCGGATTGATTGAATGGCAGACAAAAGAATCAGTGGCAATCGGCGAAGGAAATGCGTTGTCAGCGGCTCTTCTGACTCTTCAAGGTTCCGTTGCTCCTGGAACGGCAACAGATCTGGAGATAAAAAAAGATGGCACGATTGATGCAGCAGTTGCCACGTATTATGCATCATTCAAGATTTAAAACGTTAATGATGTTGCATGACAAAGGAGAAAGGCCCAGCAATGGGCCTTTATTTTAATTATGCTGACAATTTACGAAAAACAACCTTTAAAAATCATATGCAATATTAATATTGATATTACTAATGCAACTAAGTTGGCGGTATGGGTAACCAATGACGTTGATTTTGATGAAAAATATGATGCTTTAAAATATGAAAGTAATCCGCAACAGATATATTGTAACATTGAGGGCGGTATATTGCCGGCAACTGATCAAATGATTTTCAGGGCGGTGGCTTATTTTGACGATCCAGATAATCCATATTATGGAGAACCAAAATATATAGCCATTGATAGCCTTGCCCCGCCATTAAAAATAGGGACCAGGGGGCAGCTTACTTTAAGAGATTATCGATATACGTTACGTATGTATTTAAAAGATTTCGATCAAAACAACAGACTTCTTAATTTTACGACAGAAAACGAAATTGAATATCTTGATACATATATCTATATGGCTCTCAGTTTTTTTAATTTAATACCTCCACTCATCAATGCGGAAACGCTTGGAACGTTTCCTATTCCGAATCTCATTATTCATCAGGCAACGGTTGAATGCTTGCTATCAAACAGCATTGTTTTTTCAAGAAACGATTTGACATATAATAATGGAGGAGTAACGTTAAAGGTATCCGATGCAAATCGTTACGCGATGGCTCTTCAGCAATTGTATCGTGAAATTGACATTGAAACCAATATGTATCGTCAATACAAAATAGCTAAAAATATAATGTCTGCTTATGGAGGCGGCGTAGCTTCTCCATATGCTTATTTGCATGGAAGATACGCAACTCTGCAGCCAAACTCATTATTCGCAGGAAGGTAAACATGTTGACAAAAGAACAAATGATTAAACTCGCAAAAGCAAGTCCGAAATTTGCGGCAATGATTAAAAAGGCCGCCAATGATACCGGATTTAATGAAAAACCGGTAAGTGAAAAACAGAATCCCAATCCGCAGATTCCCCCGACCCCGGAAAAGGAACCTGCGCCTGTGGCAAAACCTGTCGTTGAACAGCCAGAAGTGCCAGCGGCAGTTCCTCAGGAACAGAACGGAGGGCAACAGGTATCCATTCAAGACATTGCCTCAATAACAGCAAGGGGATTTCTCGGACCGGAAATTTTTCAGGCAGCATTAAACGGCGACGAAAACGCTCAGAATATGGTTGCATTAACCGCGGCTAATGTCGCAAAACTCATGGTTGGTATGGCGTCATAATAATGATTTTTTCATTCGTAGAAGTAGTTAAAACGAGCGATAATTACCATTATATCGAATGGGATATGGATCAGTCTTACCCTCCGGATGATTATTTTTTTGAAATATATTGGAGTAACGATCCTGTATCTCAATTTCAAGTCATTATCGATGATCTTGGAGAACCGATAGTAATAGATGGATCGATCGGCCCCCTTACTTATACGCATCAAAGATTTCATTATGATTTTAATCAGAATTTTTATTATAAAATATGCGCTATTTTAAAAATCGATATTACACAATTATTTTATTCCGACGTGGCTTATACCGATAATAAATCTGATGGAATTCATAAAACGATCGTATTTAATGAACAAACTCTTTATAATAATTATAGTGGTGAAGAATGCAAAATCATTAAAAGAAAAACATTTGGAATGAGATGTACCGAATGTTGGTCCGACTACAGAAGACAATCATCAAAATCCCATTGTCCTAAGTGTAATAACACCGGATTTTTGATTGGATATTATAGTCCGATAATTTGTCAGATAAGTATGGATTCGGATCCAAAAAGAAATGATTTACGACAAGACGGTGAAGATCCGACAACTATAAAAAGGGCGAGATTGTCAAATTATCCGATTGTAAGAAACAAAGATCTTATTGTTACGATCAATGATAATAAAAGATATAAAATTATTAATGTTGAAACGACAAAACTTCCAAGACTATCATTAAATAGCCAAGTATTGTCAAGGCAAAATTATATTCTTAGTCAGTTGCTTACTATCGAAGAGATCGTATCTTCTGATCAGGAATTTTTAATAACCATTTAACAAATTGAAGCATAAAAACTATGGAAAAGCACCAATTAAATCAAGAACGTCATAAAAATGAAGATGATTATAATACAGTTTCTCTTAAGGAGTTTATAATCGAAAAATTCATTTATATAGAAAAATCAATAGAAACGTTGAGAATTACCAATGAAAAATGTTTCGATGGACTAAATGAAATTCGACAAATTCTTCAGGATCAAAATAATATTTTTCTCACAAGAACAGAATATGAACCAAAACATGAAATATTAAATAATAAAATAAATGAAGTTCAAAATAAAATTGGTGATTTGTTGCCAAGAAAAGAATTTGAACCAAAATATGAAATATTAGATGTTAAAATAAGTACAATCTCAAAAATAGTCTATATAGGATTGGGAGCAGTAATGGTTTTAGATATATTTTTAAAATTTATAAAATTATAAGTTTTGATTCTTTTATTAATGTTATTTCACAATAATGTATTATTTTTAATACTATGGCAGATCCTGTTAGTTTAAAAAATTTTCCACTTGCCGCCGTTGTTGATGGTTTGTTGAGCTATCTTCAATTCGTGTTTAGTACGCCGGAGATAGTACCGTCTGAATATCGCTGGAATGCAGACGATCGCAAGACTAAAATAAGAATCAGCGCGCCATTCGTAGTTGATGATGAAAAACCATTTAGCTGTCCATTTATTGTAGCAGAACGCGGCGGTTTTGCAAAAGACGATAGAATTATCGATAATTTAAAAAGCAGTGACGCCAATACGCTTGAAAACCCTGAAAGAGTCGTTATATGGAATGGTAGTTTAAATATTATATGCGGAGGGAGATCTGCTTCCGAAACGTCTTCAATAGCCAATTTCTTACTTATTAACATCGACGCCGATCGCCATGGTATTATAAAAAATTTAAAATTCATAAGAAATTTAAAATCAATGTCGATCGGACCGGAAATACCTATAAAAAAGAGGGATGAAATTATACGATGGCAGGTAACGCTTGTTCTTTCCGTTTCTTTACAAATGGGGTGGAAAGGCGCGTTAACGGATCCTGATAAATTTGAACAATTCTCTTTAAAAGCCATTGATACGGAAAAGACGTCCTCCGGTGACGCCGGAATAATAACCAAGGGCATTGATACCCTGGTTGATAATACCAAATCTTTTGGATTTAAAACAACAGACGATCCACAGCTTCTTGAGCAGGAATTCGAAAAGGGATGGTATTATATACGATTTGATGAACAATTATATAAAATAGTTAAAATAATCGATAAGCATACATTACAATTAGTAATGGAAAACCAATATCGGGAAGAGGTTCCGTGGGAAGCGCCCGAGACAAAAGATCATGTAATATATGATTTATTATGGAATAGTATTCATGTAATTATACAATTGCCAAAGGAGTTATAAATGGGCACATATAGAGGTCCTCATGTAGAGGTTACTGAAAATTTTGAAACCAATGCTCCCGCAGTAGCACTTGAAAGCCTTCCATCTACTGCCATTGCAACCGCTTATGACGTTTATAAAAAAGAAGCGATTGGACAGGTTCTTGGAATACTGCCAACCAAAAAGGTTGTATGGGGAATTGATGACGTATTATTTGATGAATCGGTATCAGGAAAGCGTGCATATAATTTTTATCCGGTAAAAATATATGCCGATACATTTTTCGGAGATATTTTACTGGAAGATGTAGAAAAAGACGATGATGGGGTTTCAATCGACGTTGATGAATCCTTTACGGTTCCAAATACCGACAAAACAGATAGTGGATATCTTCCATATTATAAAAAAATCGGCACCGCCGGAGACGTAAAAATTCTCGGAACAGATTTATCAACCGTTATTATTGTCGGTGGTAATGTCGTTACTGAAAGAATCAGGGTTGGCGAAAAGGTTTTTGTGACAATAGACGGTGGAACATCCTGGACATTGGTCGGCGTGGTCGGAGCCCTTACGGGTTCTGAAAATAAAATAAAACTCGCAACTCCATATTCCGCAGCGATAACCACCGGTGATGGTATTACAGTCGGCGCGGCGTCTGTTGATTTGGAAGATTATGTTGATATCCTATATGATATAAACGCCGATTTCATAGGTAAAAAAGTAAAACCCGGCGATATTGTCGTTTTTTCAAGCAATTCAATTCCCGATTCCGAAGGCACGCCGATTGAAGCAACAGTAATATCGATTATTAATAAAAACACGCTTCGATTTAACACTGATGCTTTAATATCCGGCAAAATCGATTATGATTTTTTAAAATATAAAGCATCAACAGTTTCTATATCGTCAACTGCTGATTTGTCTTCGTATAAAATCAAGCGTCTTATAGGATTTTCAGAAAATTACGGATTAAAAATTCTTGATGTTCAAGTTGTTGATTTAAGTAATGTTAAGCTTTCTTACCCGATATCCGGTAATCCAGCGATGACTATTGGTGATCAATTTGCCCTTACAACATCAAGACCTGGTGACAGAACTGATGAACGAACAATGGATAATCTGAGATTGTATACAGTAAAAACTTTTGTTATCAATGGATCAGATTACGAAGTAACTACAGATTCAATAATTTATAAATCAGTCGAATCCGGCGAAGTCGAATTTGTAACGGGCGATTATTTAACAGCATGGAATCCAAAA
>Ga0315294_10004341_pt1 | contig 15443 bp, 12 predicted proteins | sample YL17G13_40_MG_FD_203626 | JGI IMG/M metagenome (GOLD analysis project Ga0315294, IMG submission 203626) | Sediment microbial communities from Yellowstone Lake, YNP, Wyoming, USA - YL17G13_40 | ecosystem: Environmental > Aquatic > Freshwater > Lake > Sediment | place: USA: Wyoming | collected... | reverse complement strand
TACACCTTTTCTTGAATTTTTGGAAGTATGGAGTTTAGAAGGGGCATGGTAACGTCAAAGTTAGACTTACATTGTAGAATTCATTTCGAAAATAATCCTTATCAGAAAATCCCCCTCAGTCCCCCTTTTCCAAAGGGGGAAAATTGAGAGTCTCCCTTTGTAAAGGGAGATTTAGAGGGATTTTTCTAATCGATGCTTAACAGGACTTTGACAGGGCTATGTTAGAGGGGAAAGGTGGGGTGGGGGGATAAAGCAGCGAGGTAGTCAGTAGAGCAAATATTTCGATCGTAGTTTGCAGAACTGTTCAAGCGATGCCTGCCAGTTTAGAACGATTGCATTGGGATCTTGCCCCTCTTTAATTGCCTGAAGAACTTCGTATGACCCGATGAGAGGAAGTGTTTTATCGATCTGGAAATCATTGGGATAAAGCCGGTAGAGTGCGCTTGCGATCTCCACTCCAAGGGCCGGGGAATCCAGAGCCTGTCGATCGGTCAGCACGATCTGGATGCCATGACACAACTGGTTCTCAAAACGACTGCTCTTCGGAATGAAATTCAGCGGGATAAACCGGACCCCCTGGATTTTGCGTCTGTTCAGATATTCTGCGAGTTCTTTTGCTTTCATCCAAGGGGCACCAAGAAGCTCGAAAGGTGTCTCCGTCCCTCTTCCTACACTTACATTTGCACCCTCGACCATGGCCACTCCAGGATAGAGGATGGCTTCTGTGAGGGTGCGTAAATTCGGAGAGGGGTTCACCCAAAGCAAGCCCGTCTCATCGTACCAATCGGACCGTTGATAGCCACGCATCTTGATGACCTCTAACTTCACGCCAATCTGATTTTCAGCATTGAACATCGAGGCGAGCTCAGCCACTGTCATGCCATGGCGGATAGGCATGGGGAAATAGCCGACAAAAGATATGAGATCTCTATCCATCACAGGGCCCTGCACCACCGAACCCGTGAGAGGATTGGGCCGGTCGAGGACGTAGAAGGCAATTCCTTTCTTAGCCGAAGCTTCCATCGCATAAGCCATTGTAGTGACATAAGTGTAGAAGCGAACCCCTGCATCCTGGATGTCGAAGACGAATGCGTCGAGACCATTGAGCATCTTTTCTGTGGGGCGATCCACCTCTCCATATAAGCTGTACACAGGTAAGCCTGTGATAGAATCTGTAGTAGAGAGGATCTTACCTCCCATTTGACCAGAGAGACCGTGCTCCGGGACGAAGATGGAGATGAGCTTCACGCCTGACGCCTTGTAAAGTAAGTCGATCGTACGCTGTCCTTCAGAATCGATGCCTGTATGGTTGGTGATAAGTCCCACTCGCAATCCGGATAAGGGGGCAAACTTTTGAGCCCTTAAAACGTCGATTCCAGTTTGTACCTTGCCGTCGCGAAGACTGTTCACCCGATAACTCCTCATCAGGTCATAATAACCTGTGAGAGAGCGCCGGGTGGAGAGAATGCGCTCCTCTGAAACAGGTCCAAGCGAAGAAGCAACAAAAGTTGCGATCTGTGACCTGAGAGGTATCACATCGCCTTTCCCATCCAGAAGAACTCGGTTGGTTAAGACAATGATATAAGTCTTGGAAATCGGATCGATCCAAATGGAAGTCCCAGTAAAACCTGTATGCCCATAGGAACCCACCGGAAAGAGTTCGCCACGGTTGGAAGCAATAGGGGAGTCAATATCCCAGCCCAGTCCTCGCAAAATCATCTTGTTAGGTGGTGTCTGGGGAGTCGTCATCTTTTCAACCGTGAGGGGACTCAGAATACGCACCCCTTGAAAGGTTCCTCCGTCGAGAAGTGTCTGCGCGAAGGTGGAAAGATCGTCAGCAGTGGAGAAGAGTCCAGCGTGACCCGCTACGCCGCCCATATTGTAAGCGATGGGATCGTAGACTTTCCCCCAGAGAAGTTTTTCTTTGTTTCGACTCTGATACCGGGTGAGTGCAATTCGGCTGCGCAGGGCAGGTGAAGGCTTAAAACCTGTGTCCTTCATCCCCAGAGGCTTAAAGATGTTCTCGGTACAGTAGACGTCGAGGGGTTGACCAGAGATCCGATGGACCAGTTCACCCAGAATGATAAAGTTGATATCACTATACACAAAACGTGTTCCTGGAGGGAAAGCAGGTTTTTCCGCAACGATCATCCTAAGGGCAGTGGAGTAACCCGACCACTCTGGTTTCAAGTCCAGAGTTGATCGGAACCCGGAATAGTGGGTGAGGAGTTGTCGTACCGTGATCTCTTCTTTACCATTTGCTTTAAACTCGGGCCAATGGGCTGCGACCCGGTCCTCAAGACGCAGTTTTCCCTTCTCCACAAGTTGCATCAGTGCGGTGGTCGTGGCGATGACCTTGGTGAGGGACCCTAAATCAAAAATTGTGTCTAATCTCATGGGAAGCTTTTTGGGTTCGATCGCCCGATTACCGAAAGCATGCCGGTAGACAACCTTCCCCTGGTTCCCAATCAGGACCACAGCTCCCGGAATTTTACCGGAGATCATCGCCTCCTCAACGATCTCAGCGATAGGGGCCAATTGCTTTTCACTCAGTGACGGTATAGCGTCTGACTCATCCTGGGCCCACACCAAGGTTGCGATAGGCTGTTCAATAAGAATGCACAAGATCAAGGTGATGAGAGCCTTCCTCGTTCGCATCACAGTCTTCGGTCTCCTTTAAGCGTTCTTCTTTTCGATCCGATTAGTCGTTCAGTCCATGCCGGTAATAAACATTAGACGGGTTCCAGAGCATCCAGCCATGGGAACCAAATGTTTCTGCTGCCTTGATCTGGTTCCTAATTTCTTCACCATTGAAGCCTCTCTTGTCGAAGGCATAATCTCTGAATGCTTGGAGCCATGGCCTGAAACGAACAGATGATAATTGGGAGCGTTCTCGGGCTCGTTTGAGGGAAAGATAAACAATTTCGTAGGGATTTGCAACAGGGATTCGATAACCCGGTATTCCATATTGAAAGCCCGAAGGGTAAAGCATTGGAGAGAGGTAGTCAAGATGTGTGATGAGGTCTCCGAGTTTCTGTCCGATGAGCGTGTCGTTGAGATTCCAACACACATAACCGAAAATATCTGCAGAGAGAAAAACGTTATAGGGCTTCAATCTTCTTTTAGCCTCCATGAGGAATCCGGAGACGGCCTTTACTCTGTTCTCCTCTGTATTGGGCATGGAAAATCGGAGTTCAGATGCGTCAGGGAAACGGACATAGTCAAATTGTATTTCGTCAAATCCATATTGAGCGGCTTCAATGGCAATTTCGATATTGTAATCCCATACCTCTTTTTTGAATGGGTCTACCCATGCGAGATTCTCCCGATCGCGCCATATCTCTCCTCTCTGCGTCTTCACCGCGAGATCAGGCATCTTCAAGGCAAGGAGATTGTCTTTAAAAACGACGATTCGTGCGATGGTGTATACACGCTTTTCCTTTAAGGTTGCCATTAAACCATTCATGTCTTTTACGGTTATTATTTTTTGAGCACCGACTTCCGAAACGAGGGGAATTGAGCTCTTGTAGGGTATCATACCCCTATCTCCCTTCACATCGACGACAAGGGCATTGAGCTCAGTCTCTTGTATAAGCCTCAAAGCCGATTCGCGCAACGATCTGTCCCCTATGCCGTAAAATGAGAGATAGACCGCTTTAGGTGTGAAGGGGAATAGATTGATCTCTTGAGGGGCAGCGCTCAGAGGTGGGACGATCGCCTGCTCAGCTCTTAAATATCCATAAGCCCTCACTGCCACTTTGCTTCCGTTGTTTTTTATGGAGAATATGCCATTTTCGTCAGTCTGTTCAATATGGCTGCTATGGTTGCTGACAACGATTGCTCCTTTCAGGGGTTTTCTTGTAAAGAAATCGACCACTTTTCCAATAGTGTATGCAAAAATGTCATGAGGCATTAACAGAAAGAGGATTAAAAATAGAATGATAGTGCTCTTAAAAAGGGTGTTTTTCGAGATAGAAATCGAGTAGCGCCATGGGTGTAATGCTTTAAATTCATTGGCAAAATAAGACAAAAGATTTGTAATCTTTAGTAACATCTCATTTTCGCCTCTATATAGTTTGGTGGATATCTGAAAGATTATTAATGCAAGCGGAATGCCAGATTCTCTTCAGGTAGGTCTCTTCTTTGTTGAGGTTATGGTGATAATGGTCTTATCCGTCTTTGAAGGGAATTTTACTTGGGGTCAAAGCGGTGGGAAATCGAACAATTTACCCACATGTTCCATTGAAAAGGCAGTTGGGTGTACTTCCCAACCTTTCCCAAGCGGTTCTTTACTATGTTTTATGGGTAATGTGCGATGTCACTTAATGTGACCTTTGATATGTACCTGGGACTAAGACAGCAAAACGGTCAAAGGTTCCGCTGTAAAGGTTTCCCAGCACACCCAACTACCTTTTGGAAGGTTTTTTATGCAACTGCTAGGTTCACTTTCCATCGAGTATGGTTCGGATTCTATCGTTATTGACGATGAGATATCGGGGAAGGGCCATCATATTCTCAGAAGGACTGGCATGACGCCGCTCCATGGTGAATCCAGCCACATATCCCGCCTCGATGATCTTGCGGATAAGCCATTCATCATAGATACCGAAAGGCCATGCCAGCATGTCCACTTTGACATCGAGCTCCCTCTGCAGCCTTTCTCTCGACTTTTTTAGCTGCTTTTCAACAAAATCTTCATATTCGGCAGGTTTTAATCTCTTTCTTTCTTCCTTGAAGTTGGGATGCCAAAATGTGTGAGACTGGAAGTCGAAAAGCCCTGTCTCTTTTATTTCTCTGAGTTGGTTCCATGTCATGGCATAAGATGCATTAGATATTGCCGAAGGATATAAGAAAAGGGTCACGGGAATATGGTACTTTCTTAATAGGGGAAACATTTCAGTATAGACGGATTTGTGGCCATCGTCAGCAGTGATCACCAATGATCGGGAGGGAAGGGAGGGCCTTTTTCCGAGGTAATAATCGACCAAATGCCTGAGCGGGATAACGGTATAGTCATGATTCTTGAGATATTGGAGATGTGATTCAAAGGTGGACGTCGTGACCGTCATACTATCGGCAACTACAGGTCCGAAACGATGATAGAGGAGAATCGGCACTCGCGTCCCTGAGGGATATTTAGACTCCCCACTGGTCGGGGATTGCCATGATAGAAGCAGGACGAGGATGGAGAAAATGTAACACTTTAGCGCTTTGTAAAATCGCCCCCATGAGCCACCGGTCAGGGATGCTGGAAAAGTTTTAGAGCGGAAACATTTTACTGGATCATTCAGATGGCTCCAAAAATATTGCAGCGTCTTGTTCACTCTCTCCATTTCAATACGATAAAATATTAAAGACCGCATTCTAAAAGTTTGGAAGCATCTCTGACCGGGGGACCAATACCATTCTATTTATTTCAAAAAGCTAAAGTGTTACGAAAAGATGAATAGACAGGCTGTTCGTAACGGGGACAAAAGGGAGATCACTTTTTCTCTTTTGATATTTTCCGGCGTTCTTCTTCCCTGATTTCGCGCCTTAGGAGTTTTCCTACTTTTGACTTGGGAAGCATATCCCTGAATTCGATATATTGTGGGATTTTATAGGGAGCCAATCTTTCACGGCACCATTTCAGCAGTTCGGAGGAGTCCACTCCCCTTGCATCTTCCTTGAGAACAACCATCGCCTTGATACGTTCACCCACCCTCGCATCAGGAACACCCACGACGCACGCCCCGATGACCGTTGGATGGTCTTGCAACACCGCCTCTATCTCTGAGGCAGAGACCCGATAGGCCTTATATTTTATGATATCGGCTGACCTTTCTATATAATAGATCTCTCCCTTTTCATCTTGGCGGACATAATCTCCCATCCGGTAATAGATATCGCCATCTATTTCCACATAGGATCTACGGGTCTCCTCCGGCTTATTCCAATAATAGTTCACTGTGTAGTCCGAGGTGACCAATAACTCACCCGTCTCTCCGGTGACCACGGGTTCCAGGGTATCCGGATCGACCACTTTACATCGCCTGGACTTGAGGGGCAATCCAATGGACATCAACTCTGGTTCCTTATTTAACCGGGTGTAAGTGACATGACCAGCTTCTGTTGAACCATAGACTTGATGGATGGATAGTCCAAAAAGTTCTTTCCATCGCTTAAAGACCTCGATGGGAAGGACATCGCCCCCACAGTAGCAGTATTGCAGAGAACTCAGATTATATTGATCTAATCGGTCATTTTCAAGAATCATACGATACAGAGCAGGGACACCGAGGAGCCATCTGACTTTATGCTTTTGTATTGCCCATAAAATCGCATCGACCTGAGGCACAGGCATGATGATCGTCGTATTACCATAATTGAGGCCGATGGCCACAAACAATCCGAGAGCCATGATATGAAAAAGGGGATTGATCGCAAGATAGGTATCGTTTCCCTCCCTGAGATACCCACCTGCCACATCCTCCATAATGTCCCTGACATAAGAGGTCATCCCCATGTGATTTCCAGGCACTCCCTTGGGAAAGCCAGTCGTCCCGCCCGTATAAAGGATGTAGGAGAGATCCTTCCATGGATCGATTTCCACATCCAGCTTCTCAGGGGGGTGTTTGATGAGATCTTTAAAGAAATATACATTTTCATCCTTTTTGACAGTTCCACGGGGAATCTTGTCGAAGAGGAGGCCAATGGCACGCTTCCAGAAAGGGAGGAGATCAACCAGGTTTGTGACAATAACCCTTTTTAAACAAGTCTTAGGAAATATCTCTTTTACATAACCAAAATTGGTATCCAGGCAGACGATCGTTTCTGCCCCAGAGTCATTGATCATGTATTCGATCTCAAAAGAGGTGTAGATGGGAGGGACGGGGACGGCGATAGCTCCTGCTTTTTGAATTCCAAAGAATGCGATCACCCATTGAACGGAGTTCGAAACATAAATCATTACCTTATCGCCTTTGCTAACCCCCAATCGATTCAGAGCCGTGGCAAATCGGTTGATGAGATCCCTCAGCCTGGCATAGGTGAAACTCTCGCCCAGATAAATGATGGCTGGCCGATTCGGGTACTTTTCACACATCTGTTCAAATCGGGTGAAAGTGAGCTCTTCCTTCATCTTAAAAGCCAATTATCAATGGTCAATTATCAATGGCCAATGATCAATTTTGAATTACGTTTTTTCATTGATCATTGATAATTGTATATTGATCATTTTGCATTGATTTTTATTATTGGGCTTCAAATGTATAATCCAGCACCTTCTCTGAGCCCAGGTAGGCTTCCTTTACCTTCTCATCCTGCATGACTTCTTCTGGGATACCTTCAGTCAGTTTTTCCCCAAAATTCATGACCATGACTCGACTGGCCACCCGGAAGAGTTCCCTCAATCGATGCTCGATCATGATCAGAGTAATCCCGTCCATCTGTAACTTCTCGATGAGGGGAACCATGCTGGCGATTTCGCTCATGCTGAGCCCTGAGAAAACCTCATCACAGAGGATGACATCAGGTCTCAGAGCGAGACATCTCGCAAGTTCAAGGCGCTTCAGATACCCTGTTGGCAAGCTCGACGCAAGTTTATAAGGAACGAAAGAATCCCGCTCAAAACCGATCTCTTCCAAGATATCGATACTCACCGTCTCTCTGTCTCCGAGTTTGCCTCCTCCTCTCCATCCGCCCGTTCTTCTGGCCCTTGGTGAGAATAGGGGAATAACCAGATTTTTATATGCGGGCAGGCTGTAATAGGGCCTCATGATCTGGAAAGTCCTTGTAACGCCAAGATTGGCAATCTGATTTGGCGCCTTGTTACTAATATTTTTACCCTTATAGAAAACCTTACCAGAATCCATCTTGATAAAACCGGTGATGCAATTAATGAGGGTCGTTTTCCCTGATCCATTAGGACCAATGATTCCAAAAACCTCGCCCTCCTGAACATTAAAACTGACATTCAGTAATGCCTGGACGCCACCGAAGGATTTACAAACATCTGTCACTTGGAGAATGTCATCTCCAATCATACCTTCACCCACCTCTGAAACTGGTGATATTTCCGCTGGGCGTAGACCATGATCCCTTCACTTCGATACATGATGAAGCCCATTAAAATCAAGGCATAAATGACGATTCTGAGCGTTCCGAAGGCACGCAAAAACTCGGAGAGGGGGACAAGAAAAAAACAACCTAACAATGGACCCACCAGAGTGCCTCCTCCGCCGATCACCGTGGCGGCAATAGGGATGACAGAGAAATCAAGCGCGAATTGGGATATTCCCGACCACATGTAGATGTGGGAAAGATAGGCCCCTCCAAGCGAACCGAGTCCAGATGCAATGAAAACCGCAATGGCTTTGTAGAGAGTAATGCTTAATCCAGAGGCCCTGACAGCCTGATCATTATCCTTTATTCCGCGAAATACAAGTCCAATATCCTCATTCACCAATCTCCTCAACCCGAACAAAGCAAAGATGACGATAAGGATGATGAGATACTGTTCAATCCATCTGTTGGGGAAACTGGCCACTCCAAGGATACCGTCTGTTCCACCGAAGATATTTAATGCTTCGATGATTCTCATGAGAGCTAGGGGGTACATAAGGGTCACAATAGCAAAGTAAACTCCTCTGAGGGGAAGAGCAGGGAGAAGGAGAAGAGTACAAATAATAGCTCCACCAATGGTGGCCATGGGAATGGTGAGTGCAGGTGGAAGTCCAAGGGATTTATTAAGGATGGCTGCTGTATATCCACCTACCCCGATAAAGAAAGCTCCTCCCAGGGAGACCAATCCCACAAAATGGGCTAAGAAATCAAACCCAAGAGCAAGCAGGGCATATATTCCAGCAATAGATATAACACGTTTCCAATAAAGGGATGGGATAAGAAGAGGGAGGAGAAGAAAGCCTACAATTAAAACAAGCCTCGGAAGAACGAGGTAAGTCACCTCTTGCCATGAAGAGACAGCATAAATCCCTTCTGTCCGGACTTTGATACCCCTATCTAACCGCTCTTTCCGTCGTTCCTGAGTTGCCAATTCCCTGTCCAAACTTCAATGGTCAATAATCAATTATCAATTCTCATTGTTCATTGATTATTGCTAATTGGCCATTGATCATTTTACATTGATCTTTGTATTAGACTCTCTCCTCCAGTTCCTTCTGCTTGCCAAAGAGTCCCGAAGGTTTTAGTATGAGAGTAATGATAATAGCCAAGAGCGCCACCACCATATGGAAATGGGATTGGATGTAGGCGACGGTAATGATTTGGAGGAATCCAATCATAAAGGCAGCGATAATGGCACCGACCCAACTCCCTAACCCTCCCACAATGCATACAGCGATCGAGAGAATCAGTACATTGTAACCCGCCTCCACAACAATATTCCCCAAAGGAAGTAAAGCGATGGCGGACAGTCCAGCCAAAATAGATCCCATAGCCATGGCAATGACGGCCATCCAATCAGAATCGATCCCTAACATCATGGCAGCATGTTCGTCCTGGGCCATCCCTCTCAATGCTAAGCCGGTCTTGTTGAAATGGGTGAAGAGCCACATGAAAGTGACGACCACGATCCCTATGCCTACGACGATAATTCGTTGAAGGTCGACAGGAATGCCTCCTATATTGATACTGCCTTCAATGAAAACAGGAAGCGTATAGGTCATCCCTCTGAATCCTCCCCAACGCAGGCCTTCGAGAACGGCCAGCCCCAAAGCATAGGTGGCAATAATCTCAGAGGTTGCCATTCCTCTCACTCGAATGAGAACGAATCGATAAATCGCTGCTCCAACCAAACCCATTAGTACTAAGGCCAGGAGGATGGCAACAATATAATTTAGATGAAGTTTATTAAGAAACCACCAGACACCGAAACCTGTGACCACATAGAGTGCCCCATGGGCAAAATTGGGGAGTCGGCTGATCCCGTAAACCAAAGTGAAACCGATCGCCATTAAAGCGAGAGAAAAACTATTGATGATACCGTAAATGAGGATATCCATAGACAAAAGATTGGATGGAATGGTGGAATATTGGAATAATGGGTAAATCCAAAAAAAACTTAGACACCCTGTCTTTTCATTCTTCCGTTATTCCGAATCTTTTCCCAACATTCCACTATTCCAATATTCCATTATCCCGGTATTTTATTTCTTCATCCAGGGAGGAAGTTTAATCTCACCCATAGCAATTTTGGGCGGGAAAACCACGACCCTCTTCCCAGCTTGCCACTGGAAAATCGTCCCAACTGCCCCTTCATTCGGATCAACGCTGGGGATGACTTGGTGGTTTTTGGGATTAAACTTAATTTTACCATAGACTCCCATCATATCTGTCTTCTCAAGAGCGGCTATGATGGCATCGGGATCAAGTGAGCCAGCCCGCTCAATGGCGTCTTTCAAAACATAGACTGCCATGTAACTTGATGAAGTCCCGTAACCTTCAGGTTCTACCTTCCATTTCTTCGTATAGGCTTCAACGAACTTCATCGTCCATGGAGTAGCTTTAGATGGAGAATTGCCTGCATTGACCACACTGGCCAGGGCATATTCTCCTTTTCCTTCTGTGGCCTTCCAAAATCCAGGTTCCTCAGCAGCAGAAATGATTGTGCCAAAGGGAAGTGCAGGTACCTTCATATTATACCACTGCTTAAGGAGGATGGAACTTTCCGGCATATCCATCCATATAAGAATCACCTGGGCATTCTCTTTTTTAGCCTTCATCAGCCCCACAGAATAATCTGTTGTTCCAGTTGGGTAGATCTCTTTGCCAAGAACCTCCCAACCTTTCTCTGAAGCCAATTTGGCCACAAGATCGCCTCCACCTCGGGCATGAGCGACATCCTGGATCATGATGAACAATTTATTGAGGCCGTATTTTGCTTTGATATCCATGAGGCAGGGGAGAAATTCTCCTGTAACCATCCAACCGACTTCGCCGGAGATTCTGAAACAATACTTAAATTTCTCATATTCGGCTTCCACCCGCTTGTGATAGGCTGGAGTTAAAACCCCTGTCGTCAGGATGGAAACTTTCTTGTACTTTGAGAGCAAGTCCATTGCCGCAAGAGCTGCCTCAGAACGGACAGGGCCACCCACGATAAAATCAGCATTTTTCTCCAATATAAGTTTTTCTACCACCAACAAAGCATCGCTGGTTGGCACTCCAGGCTCGAGGTCCCGTGTATCGATCACCTCCACTTTAAATGGTCTCTTCACACCACCTACGTTTACCCCTCCTTTGGCATTGATTTCCTCCACAGCCAGCTTTATTGCCCTTTCTGCATCCCAACCGTAAAGAAAAGCTGTCGCAAGAGGGGCTCCGATTACAATTGGTTTTTCTGCTGCTCTAACCTCTCGTCCAAAAAATGATAGGCTCAATAGGCCAATAACCAGGAAGAGGCTTCCCATCAGAACTAATAAATGTTTCTTTCTCATACCCCTTACCTCCTTAAAAGAGATTTGTCCCACCCTTAAGGCTTGCCACTAAATCATCTTACAATATCCGCAAATTAAACCTACCTTTATCAGTTCTTAATTATTTTTGTCAAGATAATTCCTTGATATTTCGTAACCCTCAGTTTCGAGTGTGTAACTCAGGGCTTTAGCCCTGATTCATCAGCCCTAAAGGGCTGAGTTACAGGAGACGCTATCTTTCAGCGTCCATAACTGAGGGGTTACGAGATTTCTGAAAAAGTCCGGAAATCTCTGATTAAGAGAGCGTGAAGTAGTTTTTCAGAGCTCTCTCTTACCTTCCAACGGAAATGAACTCAGTATATCGTGAAATCTTTCCATCTTTGATGATAAAGATTCTGGATTCCACACTAGGGCGATGATCCATAGCGGTAATGGTCAAAGGTGGCACAAGGCCTCCCAAAACGAAATCTTTAAACCCTTCCAACGCTAACTTCACCCTTTCACGAGAGAACCCTTGTTCTGGAAGCGACCTTCCCAGAGCCTCTGCGATCACTTGGACAGTTGCCCATCCTTCCACATAAGAAAGGGTATGAGAATCAAAGGGATGCCATTTCTGATGAGCCTCTTTGATCCCAGCCATCCCTGGAATATCTTCTCCGAAAGGTGAAACGGGTTGAGCTCCAAAAACTCCATTGAACGCAACAAGGCTTTCATCAAAAGCCTTCATGTTGCAAATCCATCTGGTCCGGAGGCCCATTTCCTTGGCTTCTTGTAGTATGGAAGAGGCTTCTTTCGATGCGAGGCTTAAGTAGGCGAAGTCGGGATTGTAGGAGTTCATCGTCGAGAGAGGAAAAGATAGTCTTTTCACCGTCATGTCTGCAGATGGGGATAGTTCGGAGACCCAAATATCTGGCCCAATATCGAGCCCCATTCGTCTGGCATATTCCTTCGCCTCATCTAAAAAATGTCGGCTTGGATGGTCAGGAGACCCAACGAAGACGATCTTTGGTTTTCTCGCTTTGATGCCGGACCTCTCTGAGATAAATTTTATAGCAATTTTTGATAAGTCAAGGCTGGTCGGATTGATTGAAAAAATATAAGGGTATTTGACGGGGTTGGCTAAATGGGAAGGAAAGGAACTCGCCAAGGTAGAGATGCGATTGAAGTGGATGTGAGGAAGCAGGGCAAGGGCTGTCTCCGTTGAGTAAATATAGAGAAGGAGGATTTGATCCGCTTCATTCAATTTTCGGAATGCAGCCACAGTTTCAGCGGGCTCGGAGGTATCGTCGATGAGGAATACTTCCAATTTCATTCCAAAGATTCCTCCTCGTTGATTGAGCCACTTACTGGCATCCAATATTCCTTTGGCGCATTCCCTCCCTGAATCTCCCCATCGGCCAGTAAAAGGGATGAGAATTCCTACTTTGAGAGGTGCTTGGCTGGAAACAGAAGTGGATAAGATCATGAGGAGAAGAAGAACAAAAAGAGAAAAAGATAGAATTTTCATTGCTAATTTTGCAATGCTCAATTTGCAATGGTCATTTATGTACCAGCAGCATAGAGTACGGCTAAGATTTTCGTTCCCTTATCCTGGTGGCATTGAACTCGATGGGGAATGGTTGAGTCATAATAAATCGAATCTCCAGGGTAAAGGACATCTGTATGGTTTCCAAGAATCACCTCCATCTCTCCCTCCAGGACAAAGATGAACTCCTCGCCTTCATGGACAGAGGTTTTAGAAGTCTTAACCGTAGCAGGTTCTAGGGTTACAATGAAAGGTTCCATATGACGGTCTTTCTTCTCAAACCCTAAAGATTCATACGAATAGCCATATTTGACCCCTTCTTTTGAAGCGAATCGGGAAACATTTTTTCTTTCGTCCTTCCTCACAATCGTAAAAGGTTCTCCTTGGGTCTCACCCAAAAAGTCACCCACCTTTACGCCAAATGATCTTGCCAATTTGATAATTGTTCCAAGGGAAGGGGAGACGAGGTGGTTTTCCATTTGGGAAAGCAGTGCCGTTGAAAATCCTGTCAAATCGGCCACGTCTTTTAATGAAAGCCCCTTTTGTTCTCTCAATGCCTTAATCTTTTCTCCAACCCGGATCTCTTCAAAATCCTTTTCTTCTTTCATAAAATCCCCCTTTTGATGGGCTTTGTTGGATTCCTTCCCCCCTCACCCCTGAACCATGTGAGGTTCAGGGCTTTGCCTTGTACCGAAAGTGGTTCAGGGCCAGCCCTGCATCCCACGTGGTGCAGGGCCCTTTAAAGAGATCGAACAAATTCTGCTCCAATTTCGATGGCTTTGATATTGGATGGGATTAGATTGTGATAACGTTCATCCAATACTTTTTCTAAGGACTCAAATAGAGAAGTCATCTGAACCAATTTGGTCTTTTCGTTAAAAGCGCCTAAGGCCACCATATTAGCAAGTTTTGGGCTCCCATTCTCAATAGCAATCTCATTGACAGGGATTGAAAGAATTTGGATGTCTTTTCGATAAGTCTCTTTGGGCTCAATGAGAGAAGAATTGATAAACAAAAGCCCGTTGGGTAGAATGTGGGGTTCATATTTTATAAGTGAAGGCAGATTCATCACGATAGCGGCATGGGGACTTCCCACAACAGGGGATCCGATCTGGTGAGAGGAAATCACAACCGTGCAATTGGCAGTCCCGCCTCTCATCTCAACTCCATAAACGGGCAGATAGGTGACATGCTTACCTTCCTTCATGGCAGCATAGGCGAAGAGGTTTCCAATCACCATTACTCCCTGTCCTCCAAACCCAGAAATAATTAGATCATAATAAAATCGATCGCTCGACATAAATCAACCCAGTATCCAATGATCAATGGCCAATGACCATTGACCATTGACAAATGAATCATTACAGATAGTCTGCCATCTTCCGTTCTTTAAAGATTCCCAATGGAAAGTAAGGGATCATCTCTTCTTCAACCCGGCGATTGGCCTCTAAGGCAGTCATCCCCCAATTGGTGGGACAAGCCAATAACACCTCGACAAATGAAAAACCCATTTCTTCAATCTGTATCTGAAAGGCCTTACGAATTGTTTTTTTGGCTTTCATCAAATTCGCAGGATTGTTCACAGCCACTCTTGCCACGAAGGCGCTTCCTTCTAAGGTCGCCAACATCTCAGCCATTCGAATGGGGTAACCGTCATATGTGAAATCTCTTCCATAAGGGCTCGTGGTTGTCTTTTGTCCGAGAAGCGTTGTGGGCGCCATCTGCCCTCCGGTCATCCCGTAGATCCCGTTGTTGGCAAAGATGATGGTGATATTTTCCCCTCGATTGGCTGTATGAATGCCCTCTGCAATCCCAATGGCTGCCAGGTCTCCATCTCCCTGATAGGTGAAGACGATCCGGTCTTTCCTGGCCCGTTTCACTCCAGAAGCCACAGCAGATGCCCTTCCGTGAGGTGCTTCTAATACATCGATATTGAAATAGTCATACATAAAAACGGAGCAACCCACGGAGGCAACTCCAATTGTTTTTTCCCTGATCTTAAAATAGTCAATCGCCTCTGCCACTAACCGATGAGCGATACCGTGGTGACATCCGGGGCAGAAATGAAATGGAATATCAATGAGACATTCGGGACGTTTAAAAACGAGTTCCATGCTTCCTCCTACCAATCCTGCCCCTCACCTTTATCCTCTCCCCTCGGGGGAGAGGGGAGGGTGAGGGGGATAGTATTTTTTTATCTCATCCAACACCTCTTCTGGAGTGGGAAGGGAACCTGGAGGCCTTCCATAAAAATAGACTTGGGCATCCCGGGCCACCGAAAGCTTAACATCCTCCACCATCTGGCCTGTATTTAATTCGACAGTCAAAAATAGTTTGATCCGCTGGGAGAGGTCATAAAGAGCATTTCCTGGAAAGGGGAAGAGAGTGATGGGCCGGAAGAGCCCCACTTTCATCCCTTCCTCTCTTGCCAACTCGACAGAGGTTTTTGACACCCTCGCCATACTCCCGAAGGCTGCGATCACCAGTTGGGCATCCTCCACCCA
>Ga0315294_10004340_pt1 | contig 15446 bp, 13 predicted proteins | sample YL17G13_40_MG_FD_203626 | JGI IMG/M metagenome (GOLD analysis project Ga0315294, IMG submission 203626) | Sediment microbial communities from Yellowstone Lake, YNP, Wyoming, USA - YL17G13_40 | ecosystem: Environmental > Aquatic > Freshwater > Lake > Sediment | place: USA: Wyoming | collected... | reverse complement strand
CGCGACAGCGGATCGCGACGTTGTCCTCCTGGAGGGTGGGGATCCGGATCCCCATGATGTCGAACGGCACGGGCGGAGAATAGCAGAGCCCCCCGGACCGCCGCCGCGCAGGCGGGTGCGGGGGCGGTCCGGGGGGCTCCCGCTCTCTCGGCAGAAGTCGCCCCACGACCGTTCGGCCGGCGTCGGTGGGCGGCAGGCCGGGCGCCGAGCACGGGCCTTGCCGCCGCCGTCGGCGAATGTCGGCGCCGGGACCAGGCGCCGATTCCGCGACCATCCACGGCGGCCCAATGGCTGCCACGGCGACTTCTGCCGAAACGGGGCCGAGGCACCAGGACCCGGGGCAGCGGGGCAACCGAGCCTGAGGGCTCGCACCCGACTATGTGAAGCTCGACCGCGGGATCATCCATGGGATCGGCGGCGATCCGGCGCGGCAGGCGCTCGTCGCGGGGATGGTCCACTTCGCGGGCAAGACCGGGGCGACCCTGATCGCCGAGGGAGTCGAGACCGAGGCCGAGGCCCGCGAGCTCCGGGCGCTCGGTGTGTCACTCGGCCAGGGCTACCACCTCGGACGCCCTGCCCTCGCGGGCCGGCTCGTCCGCCCGCTCGTCGGCGTCCCGCGGGCGGCGATCAGCGGCGCCGGCAACGGGCGCAGACGGGTGGCCGCTCCGGATCCATCGGCCGAGTCGATCCTCCACGCCGTGAACATCGGGGAACTCTCGCGCCCGGGCTTCGCGAGGTCGGCATCTCGACCGTCGAGGACCTTCGCGACGTGGGTGCCTTCGCGACGTGGGAGCGCCTGCGCGGCTCGCGGCCGAAGCTGGCGACGGGAGCGACGCTCCTGCAGCTCGAGGGCGCGGTCCGAGGGATCCGGATCACGCAGCTGCCGCCGGCCGACCGCGCAAGGCTCCGCTTGCTCGCGAGGTTGGGGCACGAGGAGGACCAGGCGACCAGACCTGGCGGGGCCGCCTGACCGCACCCCGACCCGGGCGGGTCGCGGTACTGCTGGCGGACTTCGAAGCACCGGCGAATCGCGGGGCACGAGGGCTGGGTGCCACGGCGAAGACGCCGAGCCCGCCGAGACCCCGACACGATGGCAACGTCGTGTCGGCTCGGGGCCCTCAGGGGGCCTGCGGTCCGGCCGGATCCCGGACTCTGGCGAATCGAGGGCCTTCTCGAAAGCTGGAGGGTAGCGGCGCGCCCGTCAGGCCGCCACGAAGGAGCGATCGCGTTGGTCCTGAGTGCTCTGGGCGAGAAGGAGCTGACCCAGACCTGACGGATGACGGTCCGGATCGCATCCGAGGGCGCCAGTTACACCCACGAACAGGATGGTCCGCTCGTGGGCATGCCACACTTGGCACATTGCCAAGTGTACTTGACATCTCTGTTCGTAACAGTGATGCTGGCGGCGATGCCGACCGAACACGAACCTCGCCTGTTGAACCGACTCCGAGTGGCACGCGCGGAGCGGGATCTCTCGCAGGAGCGGCTCGCCCGGGCCGCCGGGGTCAGTCGCCAGACGATCAGCTCGATCGAGACCGGCCAGTACTGCCCCTCCACCCTCCTGGCGTTCCGGCTCGCCCGGGTCCTGGGTGTCCGCGTCGATGCACTCTTCTGGCTCGAAGGAGACGACCGATGAACCCCCTGGTGGTGCGCGATGAGCGGGAGATCAGCGTCGATCAGGCCGCCGACCGCCTGTCGTACCTCGTGCTCTCATTTGGGTTGCTGGCGATCGTGGCGTACCGGAGCTTGGCGGGCGGTGAGGCGCCCTGGGATCTCCTGGGCCTCGTGGTCCTGGGTGGTCTGGTCGGCACCGCGTACCGGGTCCAGAAACGAGCGGTCTCCCGGCGCTGGGGGCTGATGCTTGTCCTGACGGTCGTCGTCGCACTGGCCCTGGCGGCGATCGTGACGTTCGCTACGCGGGCGTAGACATCCTGATCGTCCTCGTTGCGGACGCATCGCGCTTGCTGGGCGACTGTAGGGGTCGATGAGCTTCGCGGCCGGGATCGGCTGGCTCGTCCAGGACAGGCGGCTGCCGGACGGCTCGACCGTCGACCGGTTCGCGTGGCTCCCCGGGCGCGACAGCCAGACCAGCGGCGGCGACCCCGACTTGGAGACCCCGGTGGCGCCGCTGCCGCGGCCGGTCGCGGCAGCGGGCTTCAACAGGTGGAACGACTGGTTCGGACCGTGGCAATGGCGGCATGCTGGTGCCGTGTCGGCGACCGCCAAGGAGATCGGCGAATCGCCGCTCCGCCGAGGGCGCCTGACCGTACAATGATCCGGGAGTGATCTCCCCACGTCCCCGGGGCCGGCCGCAAGGGTGGGATTGGGAGGCCCGACATCGTTCTGTTTACGAACGGCACGGCCTACATCTGGGATGTGAAGCACGTCCGGAGCCAGGCCACTCGCGTCCCACAAGGAGGTGCGCCATGGCAGCGGTGAGCGTCCGCGTGGCAGCCCTCCAACTGGAGTCGAGGCTTGGTGACGTCGCCGCGACCCTCGACCATGCCACTGGACTCGTGGAGTCGGCGGCCGCCCAGGGCGCGCAGCTCATCGTCCTACCGGAGCTCTTCAGCTGCGGTTACGTGGGGAACGAGGACATCTGGCGGCTCGCCGAACGGCCAGACGGCGCGACGGTCCGGTGGCTGGCACAGATGGCCCGGCGGCTCGACGTGTACATCGGCGGTGGCCACCCCGAGTTCGCCGGCAGCGACGTCCTCAACGTCTTCACGCTCGCGGCACCGGGCGGCGTGATCGCGGGTCAGGCTCGGAAGTCGGAGGCTGAGGCCTACGTCTTCCGACGCGGGCACGGGGTCCACGTCATCGACACCGCCCTCGGCCGGATCGGTGTCGGCATCTGCGCGGACAGCCAATTCAGGCGACTGCTCCGCCTGATGCAGGACCGGTCCGTGGACCTGATGCTGATGCCCCATGCCTGGCCCACACCGAAGTCGGTCACTCGCCTCGTGAGCGAGGCCGACGTCGCGGACCAGCGACGCAAGGTCGCGGAACTGCCCCTGATCTACGCCCGCCATCTGGGCGTTCCGGCGATCCTCGTTAACCAGGTGGGCAGGATGGCCCCGATGGCCGGGCTCCTCGGCCGGCTCATGGACCCGGCCGTGTTCCGGCTCCAGGGTCGCTCCCGGATCGTCGATTCCGATGGATCCGTGGCGGGCGCGCTCGACGATGGCGAGGGCGTCCTGGTCCGGGACGTCATCCTCGACTCGGCCCGCAAGGTGCGGCTGACGCCGTCGACCTACGGTCGCTGGCTGACCCGCGGCAACGTCGTGGCGCGGCGCGTCATCATCCCGGCCGAGATCGTCCTCGGCATGACGAGCTATCGCCTGCATGCGGGCCGGCGTCGGGCAGCCGCGGCCGCCTCGCTAGCGCTCGACACGCAAGCTCCGGCGACCATCGGCATCGAACGGGCGGGCTGACACGTCGCCCGCCGGCTCGTCGTCGAGGGCGCTGATCCCGCCGAGACTCGGACACGATGGCAACGTCGTGCAGCGCTCGGCATGGACCTCATGGGGCAGACTCCCCGACGAATGGACCGGCGCACGCACTGGGCTGACGCGGATCTGCTCGCGTCGCCCGCTGCCCGCATCGAACGGTCCGGGTGGCGCGCGTTAGTCGGGCAAGGGGCCCGGTCGACCGAGCAGGTAGCCCTGTGCCAGCCGAATGCCGAGCGCGACCAGGGCGGTGCGCTCGTTCTCGGTCTCGACACCCTCAGCGATCAGTTCACATCGGGTCGAGCGGGCAAACTGACGCATGCCCGCCACGAGGGCCTGCTTTGCCGGGTCGCGATCGATCCCCGCGACGATCCACCGGTCGAGCTTCACGAAGGCCGGCCGGAGCTCGAGGATGTGACGGAAGCTGGCGAAGCCGGCCCCGGCATCGTCGACCGCGAGACGAACCGACGGCCCCAACGCTTCCACGGCGCGATGGAACGCGTCGTAGTCGGCAATCGCGGTGTGCTCGGTGATCTCGACGACCACCCGCTGCCGGACTCCCCCGACGAGCGATCGAATCGCTTTCCCTTCCAGCACGAGCGCCGGGGAGAGGTTCAGGTTGAGGAGCATGCCCGGCTCGAGGCGGCCGGCCGCCGCGATGGCAGCGCGAAGCGTTGCTGCCTCGAGCGCGAGACCGAGGCCGGCAGCCTCCGCCGCGGCGAACTGTTCGTCGGGGGCTGTGCCGTCGTCGAACCGGGTCAGCGCCTCGTAGCCGACCAGCCGATCGCGCTTGAGATCCACGATCGGCTGGAAGACCGGGTGGAAGGCGAGGCGATCGAGGATCTCGACGATGCGCAGTCGCGCGTACATCGACTCGGCCTTCCCGGCGAGATCCGGGCCGATCAGGACCCCGGCGAGGCCAGCGAACTCGACGAGGGCGGGCATGCACTCGGCCAGGCCGACCGTGGTCGATTCCTCGGCGGACCCGACCGCGAGCAGGCCGATGAGCTTGCCCGCGTGGCGGATCGGCGCGTAGGCGTGGGCGCGCACGCCGAGCTCGTTGAGCGTCTTGTTGTACGTGTGCCACGGGCGATGGATCCAGGCCTCGATCCAGGCACCCTGCGCGGCGCGCTCACGGAGGTGTCGGCTGCGCTGGTACGGAAGGGGCCGGAGCTCCGGCGATCCACCGTTCGCGAGCGCGAAGCCCATCGGCCACGCGCGGTCGTCGTGGGCGAATCGGATGATCGTGGCGCTCACGACACCCGAGAGGCTCACCACCTGGCGGCAGATCATCTGGGCGGTGGCTTCGGACGTGCCCTGCGCAGGGAGATGCGCGAGCGTCTCGGCGATCAGTGCCCGCTGATGCGCATGGCGGGCAGCCATCACCGCGAGGGCACGTTCACGGGTGATGTCGAGCGCGATGCCCCCAAGTTGGACGCCCTCGAGGGTGTGGATCGGGAACTTCGTGACCAGGAACGGGACCTGCGTGTCGCCGATCGGCAAGAGCTCGACGGTCTGGACCGCGGCATCGGCCGCCAGGGCCGCCGCATCACTCGCGCGGCAGAGTGCAGCGATGTCGGCCGGCCAGATGTCGGCCTCGGTCTTGCCGAACCAGTCGGAGCCCAGGCAGTCGCCGAACAGCTCGAGGAACTGCCGGTTCACGTACCGGTAGCGGCCGGCCAGGTCCTTGACGAACGCGACCGCGGGCGTCGCCGCCATGAAGTCATCGAAGACCGTCGCGGCGCTTTCAGGCGTCCAGACCTGGCCCCGCCTTGCAGGCTCGGCGGCGGTGATCCGCGCCGGAGCGGCACGGCGAGGCAGCCTCGTGTCGAGCGCGGTCATGGCTGCGTCGATCTGCGGTGGCCTGCGGGGCCTTGAGGACATCGTGCTACCGAAGATCACAGACAAGCATGCGTTGTCTCGGTATCCAGTATATATGCACCGACAGAGGCGACGGGAGCGCGACGACGCCGCACCGGCTCAGGCGGAGGTCACCGCTCGCAAGCGGTTCTCAGACGGACAACGCCTCGCGGGTGAGGTCATACGCGCGGCGAAGGTTGCCGCTCTCGGCCAGCATCTCGGACCAGGCGCCGAGCACCTCACGGATTCGCCCGCGGGAGCCGGAGGCGCGCGCAAGATCCGCGGCTCGAGCGAAGTCACCGTCTGCGCTCTCGCTGTCGCCGCGCCGCCGCCAGATCTGTGCACGGGTCACGAGCGCGTCGATGAGCGCTTTCTGATTGCCTGTCAGCTCAGCGCCCTCGATTGCCTGCTCAGCGAGCGTCGCCGCCCGGTCGAAGGCCGATCCGGCCAGCGCGATCTGGGCCTCCGTGTCGGCGATGTGCGCCAGCCATCGGGCGTCCCCGAGCGCCTCGAATCGCGTTCGCGCACTCGCCGCGAGCTCGTTTGCCCGGGACAGGTTCCCCAGCTTGAGGAACGCGAGGGCCAGGTCGTTCTCGAGGGCAGCCGTCTCTGCGTCGGCGTGCATGGCCGTGAACAGGGTCAAGCTCGCGTAACCCGTCCGCACGGCAGCCTCGTAGTCACCGGTCTCGCGATAGCTGTGGGCGAGGTCGAAGAAGTAGCTTGCCCGGCGCCGGTCGTCGAGCTTGTCGGCAAGTCCGCGGATCTCCGAGAGGTAGGCGAGCGCTTGGTCGTACTCGCCGTCGCGTGTCTCGATCGCCGCGAGGGCAATCACCAGTCGGAGGTGGAAGTCGGGTTCGACGCGCAGGCCGGCGCGCACCTTCGCGAGAATGGCCCCGCTCAGTTGGCGCGCCTCAGCCAGGTTCCCCTGCAGGTACTCGCCACTGGCGACCCAGAACCGCGCCAGCGCCGCGTCGGATTCACGACCCAGCCGATCGAAGATCTCCGCGGCCTCGGACCCTGCCGCGGCGGCTTCCGGTCCGCGGTCGAGCCGCAGGAGGGCCTCCGCCCGCCCCCGCAGCAGCTCTGCGCGCGCGCCGCGGCCTCGGACTTCCGAAAGGTGCCGATCATAGATGTCGAGCGCTTCCTGCCAGCGACCGCTCGCGAGCAGGACGTCTCCTTCGAGCCTGCTCCAGTGATCCGCCTCACCGGCCAGGAGCGCCGTTGCCGAGATGTCCAGCCTGGTCGCGAGGTAGTTGAGTGCCGCCATCGAGGGCTTGGATGAGCCGTTCTCGAGCGCGCTCACGTATGCCTTCGTGTACCGATCACCCGCCAGCTGCTGCTGCGTCAGGCCCGCCTGGAGCCGCGCCTGACGGATACGCGCCCCAATCGAGCGCGCCAAGGGTGTGTCATCGACCGTCACGCGGCGACGTCGGGCAGTTTCGGGCATGGATCCCAGTATATATGTCTGGCCAAGTCCACTCCAGCTCCTCAAGGAGTTCTCCGATCGGCACGCCCAGGCGCGCCGAGATCAGTAGCAGCGCGGGCAGCGACGGAAGGGCACGCCCATGCTCGACGGCCGACACGAACGAGCGCGTCATCGGCGAGCCGAGCTGCGCTTGGGTGAGCCCGGCCCGTATGCGCAGCTCACGGATGCGAGACCCCAAGGTGGCGGCGTTCGGCTCGTCGTGGCGCAATGTATGTCGATAAATACTTGACAGTCGCATGCCACCAGTCTAGCGTGGCCTCTGTGCTCCCGTCGAGAGGGGGCCCCTGGAGGACATGCGACATGCCTAGGAACCCGCGTCTGCGTCTACGCCTCGTCGCCACTGCGCTGCTGGCTGCCATGGCGACAGCTGCGATCAGCGTCGGTACTGCTCTTGCCGGCAGCGGCGGGCCGCCCTGGCCGCGCTAGTGCCCCGCAATGGGCTTCCGCTGTGGCAAAGGCTGCCTACCAGCGACCAGACTCGGCCAGCAGAAGGGCGGCGACCCACGCCGGCCCGCGCGCCCGCACGGCCGTTGTGCCGCCCAGGCAGGTTCCGACCTACTCGTTCGAGTGGGATGCGTCGGGATCATCGGGCGGGGCGAGCGTGATCCAGCCTGCGTAGGCTGCCGAATGACGTGCTCGGCGCTCTCCCGCGCTCGGGTGCGACAGGAAGGAGGGCCCCGGTCGGAGAAGACCGGGGCTTTCTCTTTGCCGGTCAGGGCGGGCCTGTCGACGACCAGTCGCAGCGCGACCCGGCGGATGAGGCCACGTAACGGCTGCCCCCTCCGATCTTCACACTGCGCCCCGGAGCGGCGGCCACCCAGTGCTGGACCGACCCCGCGCTGCGGTCGCTCGGCGGCGGGCGGGCCCCATCACGATGGCAAGGTCGTGATGGGGGCCGCCCGCCGGGACCGGCTTGCTGGCCTCTACCCGCCGTCCGACGCCGCTCTCTTCGGAGGATGAGCATTCGGCGGGAATCGAGGGCCGACCGGGCCACGACGAGGCCGGCGCGCGCGTGACGATCAAGCTGGGTCAGCCCGAGTGAGACATGAGGTCTCGCCTCGACCTCATCCGTGGAACCTGGCCATTTGACCCTTGACAATTCGGTCAGAACTGGACTATTTGTGCAGACGGGAGGGGGCTGGACTGGTCCGTTGGAGGGCCCCGAGGCGTCGGGGCCCGAAAGGGTCGAGATGGTTCTGTCACTCATGGAGGACGGTGGCCGCGGAATCGCCGAAGCCGAGTTGCCCGCGGTCTTCGCGTTCTTGGCAAGGGTTGCGGAGGCTATTGTCGCAACCGTTGGTCCCGATTGCGAGGTCGTCGTTCACGACCTCCGCAAACCCGACCACTCCGTCGTCGCTATCAGCGGGCACCTGACGGGCCGACACGTCGGTGCACCGGTCCCGGACCCCGAGCTCCTACCCGGTGAGGTCGACAGATTCACCCACGACGACCTACGACGGGATGGCAGCACCGCGGGGGGCCGCGAGCTCCTGGCGTCGACCGTGTGGATCCGCAACCCAGCGGGCCACATCATTGGGGCTGTGTGCATCAACCTGGATGTGGCCGGGTTGCGCACAGCTCGTGATGTCATCAATCGACATCTCGGTCAAGACGACGTGCGCGGACGCCCCCTGCTCACCTTCGCCTCGAGCATTCCCGAGTTCGCCAGACTCGCAGTCGGATCCGTCCTAGGAAACGGACGGTCGGAACGGCATCACCCGCGCGGAGCCGACCGGATCGAACTCGTGCGTCGGCTGGACGCGGAGGGCGTGTTCGCACTGCGCGGCGCGGCGAATGCAGTCGCCGCGCAACTTGGAATCTCGCGTGCAAGCCTCTACGCAGATCTGCGCGCTTCCCGACGCGAGAGGCCTTCTGCCGACTCAGAACCCCATGCGGTCCCCGCGCAGTCCGCTGCGCGGACAAGGCGACGAGCGCGACCGGCGCGCACGGTAGACCCCGCGGGTCGACCTGCGGGGAGTTGATCGGAGGGCAAGAGGATGCTAACCGCCCCGTCGTTCGCCGAGCTCGTCGCCGGCGTGGGCCGCAGGCTTGCGCCCAGCCTTGTTGAGGACTGGCCGGGGCTCGCCGTGCAATCGGCCTCCGGGCTAGAGCTCCACTGCCTCGACGGAACCACCTACCTTGACTTCACCTCTGGAATAGCGACGGCCACTACCGGGCACTGCCACCCCAGGGTGGTTGAGGCCGCCAAGCGCCAGACCGAGTTGATGATCCACAGCGCGGTCGGGATCACCTACCACGAGTCGCTCGTCCGCCTGTGCGAGGCGCTCGCTGGCGTGACGCCCCCCGGGCTCGACATGTTCTTCTTCGGCAACAGCGGCGCCGAGGCGGTCGAGGGCGCGATCAAGCTCGCTCGGTATGTGACGAGGCGACCGGCGATTGTCGCGTTTACGGGTGGCTTTCACGGAAGGACGTATGGCGCGGCGTCGCTCACAACCGCAAAGGCGAAGTACCGTCTGCACTACGAGCCATTCGTCGGCTCGGTCTACTTCGCGCCCTATGCCGACCCCTTCCACGGCGGATACGGCAACGAGGAGGCGCGATGCGCCTCCGACGCGCTCAGCGGCCTGCGCCAGCTCCTCGATCGGATCGTGCCCCCGAGCGAGGTCGCAGCCCTCGTCGTCGAGCCGGTGCAGGGCGAGGGGGGGTATATCGTGCCGCCCCAGGCGTTCTTGGCCGGTCTACGCGAGATCTGCGACGAGATCGGTGCCCTCTTGGTCTTCGACGAGGTGCAGACGGGCTTCGGCCGGACCGGCGAGATGTTCGCCGCCCAAACCTTCGGCGTGACTCCAGACGTGATGGCGGTCGGCAAGGGGATCGCCTCAGGCTTCCCGCTCTCGGCGACGATCGCCCGCGGAGACCTCATGCGCCAATGGCTCGCCGGGTCCCACGGCACGACATTCGGCGGCAACCCGGTCTCGTGCGCTGCCGCCCTCGCGACGCTCGAGGTCATCGATGATGAGCAGCTCCTGGAGAACTGCCGGCTTCGGGGGCACCGGTTACTTCAGGGATTGCGGCAGATCCAAGCCCGGCACCCCATCGTGGCGGACGTCCGCGGGGTGGGGCTCATGGTGGCGCTCGAGTTCGCGGGGCCGGGCCAGTCCAGAGAGGCCGCACAGGAGGTCGCCATGCGGGTGCTCGAGGGCTGTCTCAAGCGCGGCCTGCTGCTCTATATGGCCGGGTCACACAGCCAGGTCGTCCGCTTGATGCCGCCCCTGATCGTGGGGTTGGTCGAGATCGAGCGGGCCCTGTCGGTCATCGACGAGGCGATCACGGAGGTGAAGGGTATGCAGTGAGGGTCGGAGGGGGAAGGCAGCAAGAGTGGAGGCTCGATCGTGAACCAAAGCGAACTCGACCGTATGCTGGCGGCCCGCTTATCCCGGCGCGGCTTGCTCAAGGTTGGTGCCGTTGTCGGCGCGACTCTCGCGCTCGGGGCCTGTACGAGTTCCGGAGCGACGACCGCGCCCGCAGGATCGCCGTCCGGGGCGGTGGACGTTGGCCCCGCGCCGCGCAAGATCGGCGGGCAACTCAACCTTCTCACGTGGGCTGGCTATGACGATCCGGCGATCCTCGCCGAGTTTCAGGACATCTACGGCGTCAAGATCAACGCCAAGCAGCACTCGGGCGACGAGGAGCTGATGTCGCTTTTCTCGGCCTCCAAGCCGGGCGACTGGGACGTCGGCGTGCCCGATACGCCCTGGATTGAGATCTTCAATAAGAACGGCTGGATCGCACCGCTCGATCCCAAGGACTTCCCTGTCAGCGACTACTTCACACAATTCCAGAAGTTCGACCAGTGCTTCGTCGACGGCCAGATGTACGGGATCGTGAGCCGCTGGGGCTACTACGGGATCGCCTACAACTCGAAGTTCGTCACCCCTGATGAGGCCACGTCGGCGGCGGTCATGTATGACCCGAAGTACAAGGGCAAGATCGTTCTCTTCGATTGGTACTTGCCCAACATGGGCATGGTCGGCCGCCTGCTCGGCATGAAGCAGCCATATGACGCGACCCCGGCCGAGCTGGAGCAGATCAAGCAAAAGCTGTACGCGCTGCGCCCGCAGGTTGGCGCCATTCAGGCCACCGCGTCCGACACGATCACGGCCATGGCGAGCGAGACCGGGTGGCTCTCCTTCGCAAGCGAGTGGGCACCGGCCACGCTCCAGGAGCAGGGGATTCCGGTCAACATGACGGTCCCGAAGGAGGGCGGGGTCTCCTGGACCGAGGGAATGGTGATCTTCAAGGAGGCGAAGAACCCCGAAGCCGCCAAGGCGTACCTTCAGTATATGAGTTCACCGAGAGGCTCGGCCAGGCTCGCGTGGGCGCAGGCGTTCCACGCCAAAGTGCCGAACCGCCGGGCGGTGGACTATCTGGCCCCGTCCCAGGCCAAGACTCTTGAGATGGACGACTGGGCCCGGGTCGAGGCCCTGCTGCCCATGATCGCAACCAGGAAGATCCCGCCCGACGAGAAGGCCTGGCAGGATGCCTGGGACCAGTTCAAGGCGATGAGTTAACGAGGGACGTAGTGGCCCTCCACGCAACGCAGACCGAGCCCGCCGCGGTCGAACTGACCGACGTTGTCAAACGGTTTGGTGCGGTAACCGCGGTCGACGGCGTGTCGATCACGGTCGAGCAAGGCACCGTCGTCACGTGGCTTGGTCCCAGCGGCTGCGGGAAGACCACCACGCTTCGCATGCTTGCGGGACTCGAGCAGCCGACATCCGGGCGTGTTCTCGTGTTCGGTGTAGACCCTTCCCGGGTGTCGGCGCGCGAGCGGCCGACGAGCATGATCTTTCAGGAATACGCGCTGTTTCCCCACCTCAACGTCGAGGACAACGTCGCCTTCGGTCTGAAGGTGCGCGGCATCGGCCGCGAGCAGCGGCACAAGCGCGCGCGTGAGCTGCTCGATCTCCTGGGATTGGGCGGATTCGAGCGACGCATGCCACGGGAGCTCAGCGGCGGCCAGCGCCAGCGCGTCGCGATGGCGCGGTCGCTCATCCTCGAGCCCAAGGTCCTGCTCCTCGACGAGCCTCTGGGCGCGCTCGACGCGCAGGTGCGTCGCCAGCTCGTGGACGAATTGCGCTCGCTGCAGCAGCGCCTCGGCCTCACGTTCATCTACGTGACCCACGATCAGGCCGAGGCCATGGCGCTCTCGAGTCGGGTGGTCGTCATGAACCGAGGTCGGGTGGTCCAGCACGGTCCGCCTGACCTCGTGTACCGGCGCCCGCGAACATCGTTCGTGGCGCGGTTCCTGGGCGACTGCAACATCATTGACGGGGTTGTCCGCTCCATCGACGGGGCAACGGCGCGGGTCGAGCTGGGCGGATTCGGGACGGTCTGCATCGAGGCGAGCGGCCAAGACGCGGCCCTCCCCGTGCCGGGGCCGGTCAAGGTGGCGCTGCGGCCTGAGGACCTTCGGGTCGTGGTCGAGGAGGAGGAGGAGGGGCGAGCGCGGGCGCTCGTCCTCGACCGCACATTCCTCGGTTCGGAGATCCGCTATCAGCTCGACGTCGCGGGCCTGCGGGTGCAGGCCATGACCGACCACGACACGGTGCATGACCCGAGGACTTGGGTTGGTCTGGGGTGGCGCGACGATCAGCTCAGCATCGTTGAGGACGACTTGCCGGCCGTGGACGCGACGACATGAGGGGCGACGGTCGGCCCGGCATCGGAACGTGGGTGGCGTTCTTGCCGCTTCTGGCCTGGCAGCTCATCTTCTACGCGGTGCCGTTCGGTCTTCTGGCTCTTGCGAGCTTCTGGCAGCTCGAGGGCAATCGGCTCGTTCCGGCCTGGACGCTCGACAACTACGCCCAGGTATTCAGCAAGAGCTTCTACTTCGGCGCTTGGATCGAGTCGCTCTGGCTGACGCTCACGCTGGTGACCACGGTCTCGGTCGTCGGCTACGCGGTCGCGTACACCATCGTGTTCTGCGTGCCGCCGCGTTTGCAGTCCATCGTGCTGCTCGCAATGGTCGCGCCGTTCTGGACCAACTACCTGATCCGCGCATACGGCTGGTCGATGGTCCTAGGTGGCTCGGGGCCGGTGAACTCCGTGCTCCAGGCCCTCGGTCTGATCTCACAGCCGATGCAGCTGCTATACACGCCGCTCGCCACGCGTATCGGCCTCACGCACTTCCTCTCGGTCGTCATGGCACTGTTCGTCTACGCCCGGATGGTCTCGCTTGATCGGCGCCTCCTTGAGGCTGCCACGGACCTGGGTGCGAGCCGCTGGCAGGCCTTCCGTGAAGTGGTCCTGCCGCTGACGGTGACCGCGCTCAAGACAGCGCTCGCGGTCGTCATCGTGTGGGGGTTCGCCGACTTCGTCACGCCGGCCGTGCTCGGCGGCCAGAACCCGCGGGTCTTTGCGCAGCTGGTCGTCGACTCAATTCAGCGCAACGCCAACTGGACGCTGGGTGCCTCGTTCGCCGCCATGATGGTGCTCTCGATTCTGTTCTTCTCGGCGCTCGTGAGCAGAATCCCGGCGCCCAGGTCGCAGGACCTGGCATGAGGCACATCAGGTCACGATTCAGCACGAGGCCCGTGCTGCTCGCGTTCTTGGGGCTGTATCTCGGGTTTGTGTACGTCCCGATGGTGATGGTCGCGGTTTCCGCGTTCAACCACAACCGCCTCGCCGCGCTCCCATGGCGCGGCTTCACGCTGGAGTGGTTCGCCAACATCCCGGCCGAGCCGGGGCTTCTCGACGCGCTCCGCAATAGCCTGCTCGTCGGGATCGCCGTGGCCTTCACCGCGACAACCCTCGGGTCACTCGCAGCTTACGGCCTCCGACGGCGCGATTTCCGCGGCCAGGGCGCCATCCTCGCGTTCCTCGCTTCGCCCATCGCGGTGCCATGGGTCTTGCTGGGTCTCGGGTTTCTGCTCTTCTTCAACGCCGTCGGCTTTCCCCAAGGACTCCTTGCAGTCTGGGTGGCCCACACGACGTTCGCGGCCCCGCTCGCGTTCATGGTCATCCGTCCCAGCGTCAACGCGCTCGCCGCTAATCTCGAGGAGGCTGCGTCGGATCTGGGGGCCTCGTCGCGGCAAACCTTTACCGACGTCATCCTGCCACTGCTGGTGCCTGCGTTGGCAGCCGCCGGGCTGCTGACGTTCACCCTCTCCCTCGACGAGTTCATCATGGCTTGGTTCGTGTCCGGCTTCGACTACACCCTGCCGGTGCGCATCTGGTCGTCCCTGAGGCAGGGCGTCAGCCCTTCCATCAGTGCGATCAGCCTCATCATGCTGTGCTTCTCGATGGGCATCCTCGTCGTGGCGCTGGCGGTCTACCGACGCCGCACCGTCTAGGAGTGCTGAGCATGCCCGCTGACATGACACGCATGGTCGATCTGACATGGCCCGAGTTCGGCGAGCGTCTCGCGGGGCGAGTTCTGGTGCTCCCGCTTGGGGCGATTGAGCAGCACGGACCACACTTGCCACTCGACACGGACACGACGACGGCGGTGCGCTTCGCAGAGGAACTCGCGGGCCGGATCAGCGGGATTGTCCTGCCCTGTTTCCAGTACGGCTACAAGTCCCAGCCCACATCCGGAGGAGGGCGGCTCTTCCCGGGAACGACGAGCCTGGGGGCGGAGGCTTTCGTCGCTTGTGTGCGCGACATCGTCGCCGATCTGTTTCGGCAGGGCGCGAGGGGCATCCTGATCCTCAATGCCAACTTCGAGAACACCATGTTCGCCGTCGAGGGCGCGGACCTCGCAACAGAGCGGTTGAGGGCTGGGAGCGCCAAGGTCGTCCTCGTGAACTGGTGGGACCAGGCGAGCCGGGAAGTCCTAGACAGCGCCTTCGAGGGAGCGTTCCCGGGCTGGGAAGCCGAGCACGCGGGCGTGGTCGAGACGTCGCTGATGCTCCATCTCGATCCAGCGCGCGTCGCGATCGGGCGCCTCGAGTCTCCGACGCAACTCCCGACCCTCCCGACGTACTGGGTAATCCCAGAGCGGCCGGGGATGGTGCCCGCCTCCGGTGTCCTCCGGACGGCGGCCGGATCATCGGCGATCGTCGGCAAGATGCTGTTCGACCATGTCACTGACGCGCTGGAGCGGCTTGCGCGACGCGAGTTCCCCGATCTGATGCCATGAAGGAGCGGGCCTCCGCTCCGATGCTTATGGCGCGATCCTGTGGTGGATCTGCCAGTGTGAGCGGTCATGAATAGCGCAGAGAGTTGAGCACGAAAAGTGCAGAGGCCCTCGGGGTGACCCGAGGGCTCTTCGTTTGGGTCGAATACGACGAGGTCCCCCCTGTCAGGCTCGGGCTGCTGAGCTCAGAACCAACGAACGGGAGGGACGACGTGCGAGCTACGCCAGCCTTCCGGCGGCGGGCGGCAGAGCTCCGGCCACGTCACCGGTGAGGCGGGCGGGGCCGTGACACCGGCGCGCGGAGCCGGGGGGGCGGAGTCTCCCCGTCGGTTCTGCGTTGGCCAGGGGCGGACAAGCCCATGCGTCTCGCGGGGTGCTCGTCGAGGGCGACCGGCGGTGGTGGACACGACGCTGAGGCCGGCCACATTCAGTGTCCATCCCGCGGTGGTCTACCGGGCCTGATCGTCCTCAGCGTGAGGATGTGCGCCGTCACCGCAACCGCGATGGCGGCGAGCAGGAACCTGAGCCAGACGGGATCAACGGCAAGGAT
>Ga0315294_10004339_pt1 | contig 15448 bp, 13 predicted proteins | sample YL17G13_40_MG_FD_203626 | JGI IMG/M metagenome (GOLD analysis project Ga0315294, IMG submission 203626) | Sediment microbial communities from Yellowstone Lake, YNP, Wyoming, USA - YL17G13_40 | ecosystem: Environmental > Aquatic > Freshwater > Lake > Sediment | place: USA: Wyoming | collected... | reverse complement strand
TCGTCAGGAGTAGCGGAGTGCGTCACTCCAAGAGTGACCTGGCCCTCTGCCACGGGCATATTGCAGCGGGTGGGGGCCCTTTGATGGTTCCCTACCGCAGCGGCCGCGTCGCTGATTACTACGTTATTGAGAACGTCTCCGCTGACTGCTCCAGGGGCTCCGGAAGTCAGCAAAAACAACATCAAAATGCCTGCACCCGAACCAGGCGTGACGGCAAAAGCCATGTCCAGCTCTTTGGCCGCCGCAGGAATGAGCGTGGTAGACGTCAGAACCGCAGTATCCGAGTCCGCGATAGGCGTCCACGACTTCAGCAACCCCTGCAACGTAGGCCTATTCAGCGAAGCGACATTGCCGGAATACTGTATGGTGCCTAGCTGAGAGAAACAAGCGATGCAGACCGCCTCCCCTACAGGTACCGTGGCTGCGTTGAAGGGGGCAGGATAGTGAAGGATTGCACTATTCGTGTTGCCGCCCTGGGAGGGGGCTACTCCAGAGAAAATGAGCACCCCCTGGGACTGGAAACGGGTAGGGGTCGCGGCGCCGCCCACTGCCGCGTACTGCCCTACTGGCGCCAGCCCATTCCAAGAGACCAGATACAGATACGAAAAGGCGCTCGTACTTATAAGATTGGGCAGATTCGTCGGATCGCGGGTCAGGGCGTGGTCAAAGTTGATACCCGTAGTCGCCCCAGGAGTAACCTCGTAGGAAGTACACAGCCGATACAGAATCGAACGGGTCTCGACGTTCAGAGAAGAGACGTACCCGGCATCACTGCGAATCCTGCGGTCTACGATGCCTACTCCTGCCGTAGCTGCAGGCACTCGTAGAGGGCGCATGTCGAAAATGTCTGCGGCGGCAGGGGCGGCTCCCGTGACGAGAACGCCGGCGATCGCCACCCAATCTCCACCAGACGGATTTGGGAAGTTAGTTGTCGTCCCGACGACCCACTGAGTGACGACCTGCGTCTGTACGACCTTAGGGACCAGGGTCGGCACGAAAGCAAAGGTGCCTACGTCCAAGATATCTCGGGACTCGGAGGAGGTAGTGACCTCCGAGACCTGAGCCTCAAGTAGGTAGTAGGTAGGGGCCCCCACGACTGGAGGAACTATGGTGGCGATCGATCGATTGGCCCCGAGCCGATACGGAGAGTCGTACGTGCCTGGTGTAGGCACCAGCGTCAAGCTGTACTGCAGCAGGGTGCCGATACTCATGGCGAAGTTCGCGCCTGAAGGCGAAAGTTGCAGACCGCCGAGCACAACACTGCGCGGGATCTCCAGAAAAACCCCGGAAGAGAGAAGCTGCCACAGTCCTGCGGCCCCGCCCATAAGATCTAAGGCATCACGCTGCGACATTGCCTGCGCGTTGTTCTGATCTGTGCTCTGCGGGCGTTCGCGGGTGTTGAATACGACTCGATCACTCATGGGTATCCTACCTCGACCAAGGCGGCTACTCCGCCGGCTTTGATTTTCTGCAGTTGTTGAAACAAGGAAGTCAGCAGGGCTCGGAACTGTACGTCGTAGCCGTCATAGACCGCAGGGTACACGCTTGCTGCCGACATGGAAGACGTCAAATCGTATGCGCTCGTGCCCCTCTGCCTGCCGGTAGCGGGATCTCGAAAGTCGTACGGATAGACTCCAGGATCGTCGTAGGCCATGCCGCAATCCATGAGAGGAGTGCCCTGAATGTTGACGATAAAGGCGCCGCGGGACTCCAGCTCGTCCAGATACACCCCCCGCACAGGATAAGAAGGGCGAGGATCGTCGTAAGCAAAGAGATTCGAGTCGTATCGAATGTTTGCATAGGGAGGAAGTAGATACGAGGGAGTCCCGACGTTGGGACTAGGCGCATCGTAGCAGGTTTGATACGCGATATCCCAGGTCTCGACGAAGTTCCAGGGCACGTTCAGCGGATTCAGAATAGATGCCACTAGCCGCAGCATCGCTCCTGGGCTTACAGTGTCCGCCAGCGTCCGGATCCGCAGTCGATAGGCGGGATCTGGCTCCCCAGGCTCTCGATAGATACCCCGATCTGCCCCTAAACCGTCCAGATCGGGAGACACGCCGCCCGAAGTGGCCAGGATTTGTCGCACCTCAAAGGAAATGTCTGCGAATACGGGCGACGTAAGCAGCATTTTGATGGTGTCGATAGCTCCAGGAAGCGTGATTGCGGACAGAGTTACGCTCTGTCCGGGCAGATTCCACTCATATCCGCGAGCCGCGGCCTGCACATAGGCCGTGATGGGCCCCACATCCAGAGCCCCAAAGACTACATCCTGCAAAACCGCGAACTCTCGACCCGAATTGTCTGAGACTATGGTGCCTGCTAGGATGTCTACGGCCCCTGCGGCGGCAGTAGGGCGGTAAAACTCGACCTCTCCTGTAGCGAAGGCTCCGCCAGTGGCGAAGATAATCACGTTCCCGCACTCGAAACGCTCTGTTGCAAGCGACGCGCGCGCGAAGATCTCCGAGGCTTGCTGGTACATCTCATAGCCGCTATCTGAATACGCCTTCAAGGGGCTCAGATACTCAGACGGGAAGATACGATCGAGCAAATCCAGGAAGTGAGACCCTGAATACGACACCGCATTGCAGGCTGCACCCCCTCCATTGTCCGGAAACACAGGAGCTACGGAGGCAGAAGACGCGATCGAGGGCGTCACGGACAGCAGATATGGGGCCAGATAGGGCACTAGAGCTCCGCCCCTGCAGTATCGAAGGCGAAAACTCTCATGTTAGGCTGGTCCGGCCACGCCGGAGACCTGCGTAGAGAGTACCGAAAGCCTCCTCCGATGGCCTCTACGGTGCTGAGCGCTGCGTAGGCCCCTAGAAACTCGCTCCCGTCGTAGGCGAGCTCCGTGATATGGTAGCCCTCGAAGTCGAAAGCTATCAAAACGCGCAGGAAAGTGGCGCTCAGAAGGTCAAAACCTACCGCATCCGTGGCCGCAATCCGACTGTCGGGGAGGGCTACGGGGTCGAAAGGGATGAAATTGTTGATGGTGAAGGCCATGGGCTAGCTCTGCGAGGCCACAACAAGGGCCTGAGACGTGCGAAGCACCTGCAAAGGCAGCGGAGTAGTGTCTCCGAGAGGGGAAAGTATCTCGTTTCCCTGCACATCAAGCCCCTGCACCATTCGCAGCCGGTTGATGGCAGCCTCGTAGCTGAATACTTGCCCCGGAGACAGGCTGTTTACGTAGTTCACCAAGGCTGCCTGGGCGCGAGCGGTCACTTCTGAGGCGGAATACCCTGCTAGAAAGGCCAGCCCGAGTTGAATACCTAGCATCTGCACCGAGGCGACGGTCACGAGCACGTTTATGCCAGCGGCTCGAGTATCGTACAGAGAATCGAACACGGTAGTAGCAAGCGTCTGGCTTTGGGCCTGGTAGGCGACCGGAGTAGGACTCGCAGCCACGAGACTTAGAGTGAACGGATCTGAAATCACAAGCTGCACGACCTTCGCAGGGCGCCCGAACTCGTCTAGGAACTCGAAAGCGGTAGCAGTCTGCACTCCTGGTACTTCCAAGGCCTGATTCTGAATCGCCCCTATCGTGCCTCTCCGTGCGTTCGGGAAGAACTCGCGGGCTCGAGTCACGAGCTCGCTATCTAGCTCCGCGTCGGCTGCACCTACCGTGGCGAGCGGGTTTGTCACTGTCAGATCGGAGGGGGCGTTCACGATCTGAGACGCAAGATTGGTGATAGATCCGGCTTTCGCCTGGAATGCAGACCCCGCATCCTGGGAGCGCATAGAGACGGAGACCGGCCCTACAGATCCGAAAGGATAGGTGACGTCTACGTCGGTGACGTAGGCTTTTCCGTCCTGTGTCACTGCCTTTGTGCCTGCCGGGATAGTGAAGGCGAGCGGATTGGCGGCTATGGTAGAGAAAGCGAAGTCCCCGCGAGCGGGCGCCGCAGGCTTACGCAGCAAAGTGAATCTGTCATACACGAATCGGTCCAGCGCCTTCGACTTCGCCGAATCCAGGTACAGTCCCGTAGCTGCCGCCAGCAGTTGACCCCCAACCTCGTCCGCCATGGCTGCACTGCCTGCTACGATTACGTTGGCGTCCGATCCTTCGCGCTCAATTGCTTCGAGAGTCAGCCTCGAGTTGCGAGACAAGATCTCGTCTCTGCCTGCCCGAAAAAAGTCCTGAAATGTAGGAAAATCCGCCACACTACCTCACTGACTGGGGACAGCATTCACCACAGGTACCGAGATCGCAATCTCCTGATTGGTGGCGCTTAGGATAGCACGAACGACTATCTTCAAGATTCCCGAAGAAGACAGCGAGACTTGAGAAGATACGGCAGAAAACTCCGGCTCTCGGCTCAGTTGGAGGTCGACCTGCGCTTTGACTTTGCCTAAATCGGTCGTCTGCAGAGGGCCCTTGGCTTGCAGGCCCATGCCGTAGTTTTGCATGTGGAAGAAGCCGCCAGGATCCGTGGACAGCCTCCGTGTAATGATCTTGAGAAGGAAGGCCTCCCCGTAGTCGCTTACGTAGTCTCCCGTGGCGTCTACTTGGTAGTTGCCTGCAATCGCTCCTGCACTGGACTGCGGATTCGCGAAGTCTGTCACGCCGCGGGGAGTTCTCCCCGTGCTCGGAATCTTGCACCCAGGAAAGGTGCCGAAGGTGGCCGGCACGATCGGGGCTCGATTGGTGTCTACCACTCCAGCCGCAGACACCGTGTGCGTCACTGAGTAGTCGTAGAACTTCTCAAGGGTGTAGAGCTCGAACTGAGTGGTGCCGGAGTACAGTCGTGACGACAAAATCGTAAACACGGTGCCGTCGTCCGTGCGGAAGAGGGACCACGAACCGGGATTGAGTGCATCCCCGACCCCTATGGGGGAGTCCTGCAAAGGAGCCGCGGCGAAAACAACAACGATAGATCTCTCGGACGTAACAAAGACGCGAGACACCGATAGGACCGCAGTTGCGCCTATTCCGTAGAGAGATAGTCCGTACGATCCTAGTCCGAAGCTCACGTACCCTCCACCTTCGTTGACAGATACGTAGTTCTAGCATTCTTGAACGTGGAAATGCTGGGCTTGAATGCGGTGACCGCAGCAATCACACCTGCAGCCAGCAAACCTCCTTGGGGATCTGCCCCTGCGCCGCTGACCGCAGTGACGAACGTCTCGAGCGCGTCCAAGAAAGTCCCCTCCGCATCTGCGTAGTCGTTGCCGCGAACGAAAGGCTGGTCCGCCTCGCGGTCTCCTAGCTTCGCGGTTCCTGCGCCTTTGACTTCGAGGATCAGATCTCCGTCGCCCTCCACGGAAATGTCTACACCGTCGCCCGAGCCGGAGGTGCGGATAAGGTACGGCTGGTCTACCTCGACACGAAGGACTCGGGCCTTCCGAGCCTCTCCTTCGTTGTCCGGATCTTGGAAGTCCAGAGGAGGCGGATCTCCCGCGGAGTTCCATCGCGCCAGGATAATGGGCCCGTTGCCTGCGTCTCCAGAAGGCAGACCTACAAGGACAGTATCCTCGAGCTTCACTGGACAGTAGTCGCCGGCCAAGTTCCCTGCATACCCGGATCCAAGATATGCAGTCTCCAACTCCCCCGTAGGCACTAGCTGAACGTCCACAAAAATGCCGTGCTCCGCATCGAAGGCAATATCTTTGACGATTGCGAGAGACAGATTGATTCGCGGGTCTATCCCAGGACGAGACGCAGCAGCAGAGAGTCTGCTTGTATCAATGGTGCGACGGATGCTGGTCATGGTGTGGGAGTCCCCGTGCCAGGCCGGGCTGCAGCTCGGGCTGCAGCTCGGGCTGCGATCTGGGCTGGCGTTCTGCGAGGTGCGGTGCGCTCCACGGCAACGCCGGGTGCCGGATCTGCACTCTCTATCTGATTTCGCGACACTACATAGTTCTGGAAATCGAAGTTCACAGAGATTCCGCCGTCCCCCCAGCTATAGCTGACGTTCTGCACGCGAAAAAAGCTCTGAATCTCCTGAATCTGCCCTCGCGCCGTAGACACCAACACACGCGCTAGGTTTTGGTCTCCGATTCTTTCCGTTACCGCAGCCACCTGAGCATCGAACGAGGTGCGTTGGTTGTCCGTCAGAGGAGACAGCAGAGGATGTGACGATCGAGACGCCCTGACGTCCACAGCAAACTCCACACCGTCTCCAGGGCGGAGTCTCAGCATGTCGGTATCTTCGTTGTCTCCGCCGAAGCTGGACAGGTTATTCATCTCGCACGCCCCGCCCATCTCTCCTCGCCCCACTTCCTCGAAAGTCGCTCGCGCAATGTCCAAGAGCTGTGCCTGGCTCGTCACTCCAGCCACCGGAATAGTGAGAATATCTTCCTGGGCGCTTCTGCCGCTCGGGGCGACGCGCGTGCGACGCGCAGGCTCCGCCGCTAGCGGAGGCCAGCGAGCCTCGAGAGTGGCCAGACCCCCCCGCTCCGGATGACTTGTGTCGTGAGAGACGCATCTCACTACCGTAGGCTTCCGAGATCCGGCCAGCTTGCGGCTAAAGTTCAGTTTCGAGACATCTCTACCGTACACCAACTTGCGCGAGCGCAGTCCGGGAGATATCGGAGCTCCGCTTTCCGCATCTACCGTGCGAGGGCGCCCCCCAAGGAAGGGGGTAGGGTTGCGAATAGGGTCCAGAGGCCCTCGGTTCTGATCGAACACAGTGCGGCTCGGCCGAATGCACAACTGCGTGCCTCTGAAATAGGGAATGCCGCCCACAAGGTAGCAATACTGGACGATAAGATCCCAAAACTTCAGACTGTTGCCTGCCGCAGGAGGGGACGCCTGCCTCCGGGAGCCTCGCGCACCTCTGCGATGTCTCGGAATGGCCTCGGGCGACGCAGGGGCAGGCACTACTCCCCCTCGCCACTCGATCGGATTCACGAACACACTAAAATCGGCAAAACCGGGCACAAAACCCAATATCTGCTCGACGACTTCGTTAATCGGCTTGGTCAAATCAAGCTGACTCACCACTTGTTCAAGCGACTCAGACACAATGCTGACAGGGACGTCGAGTAAGACGCCTCGCATGTCTCTGCCTTTGATGGACACCGTACTGCCATCTTCTCCGTGCTCCACTTCCCAGTCATCCACGATGCCGGTAAGCAAGAGAGTATCCGGATTGGGCCTGCCGTTCACATGCGTAACCAGAACAGACGCCAAAGAGCCGTCCGCTTCTGGACCCCTCATGCCCTTGGCGAACCTATCCGCCGCTACCGTGCCCAGATAGATGTCGCACGCGCAGCTTCGCACCGTGCGGGGGTCGATAGGCAAGTCGCGAAAGTTCAAATCGAAGTTGAAAGTGCCTGCCGTGCGATATCCAGGAAGCTGGATAGACGCCTTGAGAGGGGTTCTTCCGAGCACCTGAGATACGGGCCCTCCTCCGAGCAATAGGGGCTCTATGTGGGGATCAGAAGGCAGGGCCACTTGGCGTAGGCAGTCAGGAACGGACTGCGGTGCGGGGTAAGTCACAACATGTAGAGCCTCATCGAACGTCAGCCGAAAATCCACAACAAGGCTAGGGTAGTACGTAGGCATTACGAGCCTGTAAGCGCTGAGATTTTAGGTATTAGAATGATGTCTCCAGGAGACAGCGTGAAGTCTGATAGGTTATTGAAGACTGCCAGCGTTTGCCACTGGAACGGAGTCCGGTAGTAGGTCTGGCTGATGGAACGGAGATCGTCCCCTTGCCGAGCCTCGTAGACCGCGAGCAGTTCGTTCTCGATTCGGTTCACGTTCGCTGCGCGGGTGGCCACGGCGAGGCTGAGAATGTCACGAGACCCCTTGCGGAGCTCTCGCGTCCACTCCAGAGCCTCCAAGGTCTGCCCGTACGTTTGGTCTTTGATGTTCGCGATAGAGTTCGTAGAACTCGCCACCGTCGAGTCCAGCACGTCTCGAAGCGCCTTGCCCGTATTGATCAAGACATTGCACTGGGTGACGATCGCAGACACCACCATCAAAGGAGAAGTGGTCACGAGTGCAGCATTCGCGACTACGGCCTCAATACGGTTCGTGGCTCCATCGAAAGCGACCAGAGCGGCAGCAATCTTCGCAGTAAAGCCCGGAGTTACGGGGTATGGAGGGGTCTCCGCTATCGCGGCGAAGCGATCTACGAACCCTCGGGTTGTGCCTGCCGTGCCTGCCACGCTCGTAGTCGTGGCGAGCACTACCGCAGTCGCGGCCTGGCCTCGAGAGATCCACTCGAAAGTCATCGAGTAGTCGATATCGTTGATGTTCAGGCGCGAGCTTTCGATCTCTTCCAGATACCCTACGCGCGTGTCTTCATCCCATGTAACTTCGAGCTCCTGGCCCTCCCGACAGAGGGAATCGAAGAGGGTCACAGCCTCTCGCGAAGTCAGTACGGGCGTCCCGTTCACTGCAATACAAGGGCCTGCGGTCTCGTCTCCGAGAAACTTGGTACGCCAAGCTCCAGTAATGGTCGTGGGCTCCTCGGTGGCCCCCATGACGTTGCCAGTGCCTATCGAATAGCCTGGATTCCAGCTAACGGAAACACGCTGCTTGGTTTTCAACGTGAACGGCCGATACGGCAATCCGCGCTGTTGCATGACCACGGTACGGGTTTGTCCCGTAAGTTCCCGGATCGTAAATGTGCTGGAGGTAGGCATTACCGGATTGCAAACATGGGCTCGAAGCTGCTCTGGAGGCGCTCGGAGGCGACGCGCCCGAGATCCTGAGCAAAGGCAGTAGCGATTCGATCCGGATCGAAGCCTTCCTCGAACTTCTGCTCAATGGTGAAGCGCGAATTGATGAACGTCTGTTGAGGGGCGCCGCCGGATCGACGACCCCCGGCTGCGGCAGGCTCCGCCCCTGGAGCTGCGATGGCGTTCATGGCCTCGTCGCTGGCTGCCTCGGCAGCGGGGGCGCTGGCCTCCGCTAGCATACGAGCAAACTCTCCAGATAGTCCCCCGCCGCTGGCCGCTGCAGATGGAGTTCCTCCGGTCAGTCTCTTGATCCAGTTGGCGAACCTCGTGAACGCCGAAGTGACCACGTTGAAAGCCGCAGAGATGTTGGCCACAAGGATGCTAAGGACGGGCAGCACGTATTCCTTGATTCGCGACCAGAGCATCATCATCACAACCTGCAGAACCCGGAAGCCTCCGCCGACCACGGCCCCGATGACCTGGAAGAGAGCCCCGAAAGCTCGTCCTATCGCCTGGAACGCGGGACGTACGGTGGCGAAGATGACCGAATAAATCGACATCAGCGAGGCGCCGAACCGCTGCATCCCACTGAAAAGAAAGCTCACGCCATCTAGCGCGGCAGGGAGGAAGCCCGTGAGGAGATCCACGATCATCGTGAAAGGGATTGCCAAATAGGAGATGGTCGTATTCAGGAACCCTTGGGCGATAAGAACCATGCCGGCTAAGGACGTGAAAGACTGCCCGAGCGCCGCCATGACGCCCGACATGCCGCCCTCCGCCCCTCCAAAGGCTCCCATAACCGCCGTTTTGATGTTCCCTACAAGGACGCCTACGTTGGAAAATGCCGTAGCAAGCAGCGCGAAGCCTGGCGAGTCCAGAATACTTCCGCCTATCTGCGTCACCATGCCGAAAAGCTGCTTCGCAAACTCGAAGGCCTTGCCGAAACCTGTCACTACATGTCCGCCCAGTATCGTGCCGATATGAATTATTTGGGCAGCGAACGGGGTGATGGTTCCGTGGATGTCGTACATCAACCCGTTTACGTAAACCAGGGCCCTCTTCATGCCGTCGAACATAGGCGCAGAGAGTTTCGTGGCGATCTCCTTTACGTTCGACATAAAGGCGCCGCTTACCGCATCCCAAGTATTTCCTGCCGCATCCATCATGGGCTGCAGATGCTCTAGGCCTCCTCGGAGCCTCTCTAGGCGCTCAGGGGCCGACATGTTGTTGAAGGCTGCGGCCGTGAGGTTGGCTTGTCCCTCAGATCTTCGCATGAAGGTGAGCATACTGTTGAACGTGACACTCTGCGTGTCTACCTGGCCTCTACCTGCCGCCAGCATCCGGTTGATATCGGACCCTACCTGCTGCGCTCCTAGTCCGAACGTAGCCCCTGCCGCAGTCATCGCGTTGGAGAACGTCATAGTCTCCCGCAGAGTGCCTCCGATCGCGCCGTCCATGGCAGTCATGCCGGTCTGGAACACCGTTACGTAGTCTGCTGCCTCTCCGGGGAGCGCCGCGGCTGCGACGCGAATAGACTCCATGATGGTGGAGGCGGTGGAGAGCCCGTCAACCATGTTTCCCGTACGTCCGATGGCCGTAAGCATACCGCCGATCTGAAGCTGGGCGTTCTCGAACGCGCTGCCTAGACTGATAATACCAGATACGCCGCCGCCGGCTCCGAGGGCTCCGAGGGCCATCGTGAGAGGAGACACCAAGGACATGAGCCCGCCCATGGCCGAGCCCGCGGTGCTCGCTGCGCTTGAGAGCTTAGAGACAGGCCCCGAGAACGGGGCCGTCACGGCAGAGAAAACGGTCTTTACGCTATTCGTAACCACAGAACGCCTCTCTATTCGGTGCCGGCTGCGTGTTCCTCTTCCACTAACGTATCAATGGCGTGGCAGTAGGCGCGCATATCTGTACGAGACATCTGCAGAATCTCACTGAGGGGCTGATGCGCGTATCGCATCAGATACGCGATACTCTTACGAAGCTGCTGCAGATGATTGTCCCACTTCGCATGGGCGATTACGAAACTCGAGAAGAGAATCAGCCTACTTGACTCTCTTGGCTGTCCAAAAAACCTCTAACGTCCGCATCCTCCGGCTGATGCAGCTTGCCGTACGCAGTTACGACCAGATGGCGCACCTTAGGGTGCATCTTCGCCCAGGCTGCGTCCGCGGTGCCGTCCACCGTCGTCACGCGCTGTCCGTTGACGTATCGCAGAGACTCCTGCGCAAGCTCGTAGGCAGTCCGCATGGGGTCGCCCAGGGCCCGCTTGGCTCCATTGAGCTCTTCCTGCACCCGCAGCTCGACCAGGCCTACCGACTCGATGCCGAAAGACGCGATTGCCTTAGGGACTCGGAACGTATGCACGGTTCGCTCTGGCTGCGCCGTAGGGGCCCCAGTTGCGCTACTTAGTTTCGTGAAATCAGTGCTCGACATGTGTCTTTTTCCTGTCTTTTCTATCGTTAGCTTGAGATGGTCTGTGCGTCCTGCGCCTCGAAGGAGAAGGTGGTGGTGCCGTAGTCCGTTCGGCTTCCGAAATTGATCGGAATCTCTCCGAATTCGCAGTTGGGGATGATCACTCGCACTCGATCTCCGTTAGGGAAATTGAGTGTGGCTTTGATATTGATGATCGTGCCGGGGGTTCGGCGACGGGCCTTGTCGACGATGGCCGCAATGGTCGTGAAAATGGCCTTGGTCTCAAGGTGCACCTCCATCGAGCCTGTAATGCCGTTGAAGAGGGAGTCACGGCGATCGGAAGTCTCTCCGAGATATCCCTCTTTCTTGATTTCGAGCTCGTACTTCATCTCGAAAGACTTGATGGCAGTGAGCTCTACCTGTGGCTGGCCGGCGACGACCATAACCACGACGACTTCTTGCCCTTTGATCCTCTGTGCCATAGCTAAACACCTACTAGGAATGAAAAAAGCTCGCGGATCTTAGGATCCACGAGCCCTATTCCCCCTTGAAGGGGGCGCGGCCGTGCTGAGAGACTATTCAGCCACAAAAAAACGGAAAGCGCAAGCTAGAAAACCACGCGAATGCCTAGTTTCTTGCACTTGCTCATTCCGCCTCTTCGCTGATGACGGTTCCCGCGCAGCATTTTGTTCAAGTCCTCGAAGTCCGAAGGCTTGAGTTTCTTGCTCAGGCTTCCTGGGACGACGAGGCGAATGTCCGAAGCAGCCTTTACGGGCGCGTCTTCTACCGGATATTGAGGATAGGCGAGTAACTGAGGATTTTCCATCCAGGCTGCATATCACGCAGCCTGGCGGATTTCCACAGACTCTCCGATATTCGTCTGCAGCACGATGAAGTCTGCAGTAGGCGTCAACTGGACAGAGACGACTACCACGAAGATGCCAAGAGCCAGCGACGTAGGGGTGTTGCCGCTCTTGGGGTCTACGCTGAAGTCCGTGATCCGACTCGCCGAGGGCTGATCGGGGGACTGGAGAGTGGACAGGAAGGCCACGATCTCCGAGACGATCGTGTCCTGCAAGGACTGCGACATGGGCAGCTTGCAGAAGTCGATCAGAGTGCCCGAAAGCGAGTCCTGGATATAGTCCGCCATGCGGCGCCGGAGGATGTTTTTCTCTCCCGTCACTAGGCTGGTAGTGACACCGGACTGGAATCCTGGGCCCGTCTTCCGGTCGAACCTGAGACCGCACACGCCTGCGGCGCGCAGGGCTGTGTACTCCGCCAATCCGAGAGCCGGAGTGCCCCGTGCAAAGGCGATAACCGGCGAAAGCACCGCGGGGACGGGAGCCTGCGACTGGCCGGGGTTGCGCTCCGGAGGAAGATTCGACTCTACCGAAGCGAGCCAGGTATCCCCCGTGACGTCCAGGATGCCGTCTACCGTGGTCTTCCCGTCCGAAGTAGCAAGGACGTACCCTACCGCTTCCGGAATCGAGGTTCGCACAGCGGGCCAGGAGTAGTCGATGCGATCGCTGCGATTTGCGCCGACGCCTGGGTCTGCATCTCCCAGAACCGTAGAGAGCGTAAGCTGATCGACCGCAGGACTAACTTGTGCCCGGCGGGTAAGACCCTGCGTAGCGGCGAGCAGGACGTGAGTCTTCAGCGTAGTGCGGGTTGTCGAGTCCTTGCGAGCAGAGACGACCATGTTGATGTCTCGTGCAGGGTACGAATCTGACAGAAGGGCTGCAATGGCTGCAGTGTATCGAGCGCTTAGCGTGGCGTTCGACGCAGGATTCGCCGCGTGGACGTTCGCGTCGTACGTCAGAGCTACCGTAGGATGCGTCTTGCCTGCAAGTCCCGAGAGCGAGTCCCAGGTCGTGGCCGTGCCTGCCGTTGGGACGACAGAGGGGGTCAGAGCAAAGGCTGGTGCGATGGTTGCGTCCAAGGGACGAGCCAGAACCGCATACCCCGTGTTCGCAGCAAGGGCCGCAGCGGCCACCGAGCCTGCAGAGTCCGCAGTCGCAGCCACATGGACGCGATAGGGCTGCAAGGTGCCGGTCGTCAGCACGAAGTTCGTGCCGTCAAGCATCTGGAGAGTGAGCGTGGTGGCCGTAGTTGCCGTGACACGGTACGTATTTGCGTTGGAGCCGAGAAACGCTGCTCCTCCGATGACTCCCAGAACCACGATATCGCCAACAGCCACGATAGGCGCCGATGTGAACGCCTTGCTTGCGCAAGTGAGCACCTGAGTAGGCCCTGAAGCCGCAGTGGTGGTGGCTCCATCGACTCCGGACAGGTAGGCGGGGGCGTCCGTGAACTGTACCGTGGACGCCAAGCGACAGCGATTCACGCCGTTCACGAACTGGCGGCTCGGACTGACGGCGGCGGGCGCGAGGGGGACGATAGGCTGAGCCACGGTCACGCTCTGATTCGTCGGAAGCTGCCGCCAAATACGAATAGCTCCCTGAGGGCCTGACGCAGGGACCACGAGGTCTACGGGCGCGCAGATAAGTCGCGAAAACAGCTTGTTACGGACTTCTACGAAGCCGTTCCCCATGTCTCCGCCGAAATCGCCCAAGCGCTCGTCAAAGCCTCCGACCTTGGCGAGAAGATCAGTGCTCGAGAAGATCTCCGTAGGCTGCGGATTCGTGGTGATACTGCCGGCAGAGTCCACAGTCACCGAAGATGACATGTTGGAGAACTCCCCGACCACGCACACGACTCCCGTCCCGACTCCAGCAATGCTGCCAGGGGGCGGGAGATCGATGATAACAACGCCCTCGATCTGCATGATCGTCGCGTTGTCGGGAATGAAGCCATAACGGCGAACGAATCCGGGCATAGGAATCTCCTAGTTGTCAGTTGTACCCTAGTTGATACCCAGGGGAAAGGTCCGAAAAAATAAACTCAATATCAGCGACCGATCGCCGCGAGCTCGCTGACGAGAAGGGTCGCCCAGAACGGCGACGACCCCACGGGAAACACCGTAAGCTCTACGCCACCGTCAGGGTTTACGCGTGTGATCATCGCGGCGAGGATTTCACCCTGGAAGTCGTATCTAACCATGACACCTACATCGAGCATGATGATCTCCTAGACCCAGCGTCCGTTGAACTGGATGGTGTGATAGAGCGATCCGCCGCCGCCCACGGTGCCGCCGTTCTTCACAACGGCTTGGATGAATTCGCCTGGATGTGCGACGAAGTGACACGGAGCACTGACGCGGTTCAGCACCGTGCCTGCCACTGCGTTGCCGATGGCTGCTTGGCCTCCCACGGTGAGCAATACTGGCGCACGCGACGTGCCTGAGGCTGTTGTAGTCAAGGACACGTTGTTGTGCCCGAAGGCAATAGCCCAGATGTAGTTCGCGGCACCCGCGTTGGTGAGCGCGGCCTGTACCGTAGTGTCGATGCACACGGAGGTAATCAACAAGGACTTATTGTTCAGCCCCACGGCAGAGACGGGCACCTGATACGAGGAGATGATTCCGTAGGTATCAATCGCCAACGTATTCGTGTGCAGGAAGTCTCCGCCTAAGCCGCTTCCGAGCGCGGCCGATATGTTCGCGGGCACGGCCCCTGTAGGTGCGGTGCCCGCAGCGAGCGTTCTGCTCAGTGACCCCAGGGTCGCACCGCCCTGGCCCGAGCCCGACTCGCAGCCGTAAAGCAGCGACGCCTCTTTGTGCGGAAGGGGATTGTCCATGCCCGAAACGCTGGCTGTGATGGCCCCTATCACTAGCTGCGTGGCCGTGATCACGCCCGTAGAGCCATTGAACATACGAGCGAAAACACTCAGTCCGCCCCCAGAGAAAAAGACGGGTATTCTGTCTGGCTTAGGGAGCACGGCGACGAGTGCGCCATTTATAAACAACTGCGCGTTTAGGCCTGGATGCACTACGAACGTGGCGATATGCCATCTGCCCGTGGCGAGCCCCGAATAGTCTATGACTACGGCGGGGCCTATGGCGTTGGCTCCGTCGAAGTTGGACTGGAAGGTGAGCACACCCGAGAGGTTCATGGTGAGGGCTAGGCCCTCAGTCAGGATGGTGGTGCCCGATACGCCCATGGAGAGGCCTACCTCCCACGCCTGATTCGAGATCCCGATCGTCGTAGCGTTGATGCGGAACGGAATCCTAATCGCAGTGGGAAAGGTCTGCAGTACGGGTATGGCGACGTAGCTCTGCACCCTGATTATGGTGCTCGCCGCCACCGAGGAGCCCGAATTCAGCGTGATCTGCCCACGCTGGACTACCGCAGTCATCGTGGTCGCCACGGACGTCCACGCCGACGAGTTCAGCGCAACACCGTTCCACGTCTCTCGGAAAATAATGGAGTCCGTGGCTACGAGGAGGCGGAAGTCCTGGTCTACATTGAGGTCAACGTCGCGAATGACCGCAGTA
>Ga0315294_10004338_pt1 | contig 15449 bp, 11 predicted proteins | sample YL17G13_40_MG_FD_203626 | JGI IMG/M metagenome (GOLD analysis project Ga0315294, IMG submission 203626) | Sediment microbial communities from Yellowstone Lake, YNP, Wyoming, USA - YL17G13_40 | ecosystem: Environmental > Aquatic > Freshwater > Lake > Sediment | place: USA: Wyoming | collected... | reverse complement strand
TCCGTTTTTGCAAAGATAAGCAGCAGAATCAATTAACGCTGGATACTCTGATTTGTAGTGATACAATAAACAGGGTCCGGCCTGGCCTTATTGGCAGGCACAGGATGTTCAGCGGGACGTAAAGATAATATCGGTTTTCAAGACGCGGTTTTATGCTTTTGTGGTAATAAGTTCAGAATTGAGAATACGGAAATGCCTGAGGTTAGTGTCGTCATACCTGCGTTCAACGCCGGCAGATTCATCAACAGGACAATAAACAGCGTCCTTGCGCAAACTTACAAGGACTACGAGGTCATTGTGGTTGATGATGGTTCGACGGACAACACCGCCGAGGCCGTTAAAAGCTACGGCTCAAAGGTGCAGTACATTCATCAGGCAAACGCCGGTGACGGCCTCGCCAGGAATACCGGCATCAAGGCGGCAAAGGGCCGCTGGGTCGCCTTTCTCGACCACGACGACGAATGGCTGCCGGAAAAACTTGCGTTGCAGATGAATATGCTTTCGAGCAACCCGGATTTGCGCTGGTGCGGGACAAACCGGTATCAGTCGGACGGTCAGCGATGCGCAGTTGTCGCCGACAGCCGTAAAGTCGAGATAAAACTGGGCGGGCGCGATTACTTTGAAAACTATTTCAGGGCGGTAGCTGATGGAGTATGCTCCGTAATCACCTCAACGTTGATGATTCGCAAAGACGTTTTCGCGCAGGTGGGGATGTTTGGCAACTGGATGCGATGCGCAGACCTGGATATGTGGTGGAGAATAGCGTACAAGTTTCCTCAGATAGGGTATATAAGCAGGCCGCAGGCCGTAGTGCATCTTGATACGGGACACGTGACGACCGTCAGGTTGAGTATAATTGCCAAACGGGGCGAGGAGGCCCGAAAACTGGTAGCGAAACACCTGGAGATGGCCGCAACAGAGGGAAAGAGCGAAGAATTCAAGCCATTAGCCGTCAGGGCATTAAAAGATGCGCTATTGATGATGTTGTACCGCGGTTTCGGCGCAGATGCCCGTCTTACAATCAATCAGTTTGGTCCTCTATTCCCGTGGCACTGGCGTGTCGGAACCTATTTGTTGACAATATTACCCAAATTCACAGCAGTTGTCGCCCAGACGTTTATGTATTTGGGACACAAATTAGGTTTGGAGCGACAAGTCAGCAGGAGATGGGTTTACCCAAAAGATATCAATCGCAAAACAGAGAAACAAACTTGAACCACAGAGCGATTGTAGCCGCTTTTTCCCATCTGATACCTTTCCCAGTATATCTTCAGGGTATCTTTGTCGAAATAATCGAGCAGGTCAAAGTCGAAAATCTGCTTATACGCAAAATCTTTCGGCTCATTTCTGAAATAGCGAAACAGGGAAACACCAAAGCCCTGTTTTTTGCTATGCAGGACTTCATAATCTGCAACCACTGACAATGCCGCGATTGCAGATACTCAATATTATGACACTGCTACCGTTCTACTTTTTCAATTTTCTAAGTAAAACGCCGCCGATACTCATCAACAAAAGCGTCGCCGGCTCAGGGACAAGGTAGGAAACGTAAATATCTCCGGGCTGGCCGGCTGATGAAACGACGAAGTAGAAAGCTGTGCCGTCGCTGCTTATAGCCATATCGGGATGGTTACTCCCGCTGCCAGGCATATCAAACGCTGAAAGATGCTGAATGTTACCAAACGGGTCGTTCAGGGAATTGCGTATTGCTTCGAAAATTTGTCCACCATTGGCCCAGTAAATACTCAGTGCATCAGGCGACAGGAATGGTCGCATTTCAATGCCGGCAGTATTAATCTCGCTTAGATTTCTTATGTTACTAAACGATGAATTTTTGTCCGGGCGAGTGGCCATATACATGTCCCAACCTCCTACATTGGGATTGTTGAAAACAATAGTCAATTCGTCCGAGGAAAGCGATGGTAAAGAGATACCGCTGGGAAGCCCAGATACCGCAGTTCCCTGCGACCAGGGGTCGCTGACAGACGCACGCTGGCTGACCTTTATCTGCCAACCTGATGTTTCCTCGTGGAAATACATTCTAAGATTGTCGGGCGATACCCATGGTGAAATGAGATGCCCAGGGGCACTTAAGACCTGCTGAACCGATGTAAATAGTCCTGACGGCTGGCTACGTTTTGCTTCAAAGATGCAGGCATAAACGGATGAGGAGTAATACCGAGAGAAATACAGCGACAGGCCGTCATACGACAAGTATGGCGTCCAATCACCATATTGAGTGTTAATTCCCGATTCCACCGGGATAGGGGTAGTCCACTCGGCAGCCGTAACGGGCACCGACAAAACAGCAGCCAACAAGACCGCTACACACATAATTTGGTTTCTCATTTTTTCTCTCCTAAAAAAGGTGTGAATAAATTGGTTTATTATTGCTTTCAACCGGACTCGAGGAGCAAAGTGGTTCACAGGAAAATCGACTGGGGATTTTAGAGGCGCAGTATATGCGCGGCAAGGTTACAAAATGAATAAACAACGCCCTTCTACCTCTCTTCACCGCCTGTTCTTCCCTTCTTGCTTTTTACAGACAATCCGCCAAAACACAGGCCATCCTCGCCTGAATTGGCGATTCAGATAAATCTCATTCTCTCAAAATGCGGCGCCCACCCAAATCCGTTCACCTGTTATAGGACTCTACCATAACTATACTCGCCTGTCAACCTCAAAAGGTCGATAATCCAGCGGCAATGCCCAAAAAGCTGAATGTTGAACGATTACGAGTCATACATCCATCATTAAGGGCCAGCCATATTAGTAGTCCACAAGCAGGGCATTGCGTTACAGTTTTTCTTAAAAAAACGCGATTTTAAATCAAAAACTGATAATCTAATGTTGTATTCGTCCCTTTCCGCCGTGCCAGAGAAAACCATCTTCCAGTACCGCTAACAATAAGATTATCGGGTGTATATGACCTTCCCCCCAAAAACTTTCGGCAAAATCCGAAAGAACCTTTCTTGGCGCAACGAAAACCAGCAAAGTTGAGGCCGCTAAGGCAGGAACTGTTAGAGCGTATTTACCTCGTGTTGTTATAATAGCTGAATATAAATGGCATTCTTTTTTAGATACTGCCACTGGAAACTTGCTGGAAGACAGAAAAACCAGGTTTAATCCACAGGTGATTTCTCAAACCATCCACTTTTTGAACCACAGGTTGAACATCATAATACTCCAGAACAGCCGGCAGTAATCAGAAAGGCCCGCCTGGTGCCTGTCCCACATACTCCTTACCAGCTTCTTGTCGTAGTAGTCATACAGGTCGAAATCGAAAATCTCCTTGTAGGCAAGGTCTTTAAGCTCTTTTCTGAAATAGTGCACGATAGGAACGCCGAACCCCTGTTTTTTGCGGTAGAGGATTTCGCGGGGCAAAACGTCGCTGAACGCTTTTTTGAGGATATGTTTTTTGTCCCAATTTTTTATTTTGAACCTCGACGGTATCGCGGCAGCCAGTTCAACCAGCGAACGCTCGAGGAAAGGTACGCGGACTTCCAGACTCACGGCCATCGAGGCCCTGTCTTCCTTGACCAGCAGAGAGGCGGGCAGGTATTCATTTATGTCGTAGTTGCTAACGCTGGAGAGGTCATCGGGGTATTTGAAGTATTTGGCCATATCGGCGAACTGGTCGAGCGACTGGCGGTCTTCGTCCCGGGTGCGGAACATATAGCTCAGCAGCTTAAGATACAGCGACCAGACATCTTCGCGGGGGCCGAGGAAGGTTGTCAGCTTGTTGAGCTTTTCGATTCGCAGCAGATGGTTCGCGCAATCAACGGAGCCAATAAGGGCACGTTTCAGCGGGGTCGGCAGGTGGTTTAGCATCTTAATGATTTTCAATTCCGTGTAGCGTGGATAGCCGCCGAACAATTCATCTCCGCCGGTGCCGGAGAGGGAAACGGTGACGTGCTGTCTGGCGACCTGCGAAACGAGGCAGGTGGGAATCATCGAAGGGTCCGAGAACGGCTCGTCGTAATAATACGGCAGGTCGGCAATCAATTTTCTTACGTTTTCGGCGTTGAATTCGATTTCGTGATGCGTCGTGCCGAACAGGTCCGAGACGATTTTGGCGTATCGGGACTCGTTGAAGTCGGGGTAGTCAAACCTTACCGAGAACGTATTAAGGTCTTTGACGTATCGCCGCATAATGGAGACGATTATGGAGCTGTCCACGCCGCCGGAAAGAAAGGCGCCGAGCGGGACATCTGAAATCAGGCGTCTTTTAACGCTCAGGTCGAGCAGGCGGACTATCTCCCGCCTGATTTGCGGTTCGGGCATATCCAGTGTTTCGGAAAATGAGACCTTCCAGTAGCGCGAGTATTCGGCTATTTTGCCTTTGGCCAGGTCGTAAATGATGTATGACCCCGGCGCGACCGGCCTGACGTTTTTCAGAATCGACTCATCCGAGGGGGCGTTGCCGAACAGCATATAGTAGTTCAGCGTTTTAGGATTGATTTGTTTCGGGATGTCGCTTTTGAGGAAGACCTTAAGCTCCGAGCCGAATATGAATTTTCCGGCGTTATCGTAGTAATACAGAGGTTTGACGCCCACGCGGTCCCGCGCGAGAAAGAGTATGTTTTTTCGCTTGTCGAGAATACAGAAGGCGAATTCGGCGTCGATTTTATCGAGCAGGCCCGTTCCCCACTGTTCGTATCCGTGCACGAGGACCTCGGTGTCGGTCCGGGATTTGAATATATGCCCCGCCTTTTGCAGCTGGTCTTTAAGCTCTTCGAAATTGAAGACCTCGCCGTTGTAGGATATGCAGACGGTATTGTCCTCGTTGTAAAGGGGTTGTCGGCCTTTTTCCGAGAGGTCGAGTATTTTGAGCCGTTTGTGCCCGATGGAGACGCCGTCGGCGACATGGAAGCCCTCCTGCTCAGGGCCGCGATGGTTGAGCAGTGAGGCGAGGGATTTTATCTTTCGCTCATCCTGCCAGTTAAAGCCGACGATGCCGCACATTTAGGCAACCTTTTCGAAAACGAACTGATTGCAGCCGGTGAATCCTTCTGTTTTTATGAGTTTTTTCAGTTTGAAGCCGCGTTGTTCGAAGAAGCGGGTGACCTCGTCCGTCGAGGCGTATTCGTAGGGATATCCGCCAATCCAGTCAACGGTATCGATGTAGTAGTTCATTCCCCTTTTTTTCTTGAGGGGGTTTCGGCGGGTCGTTAAAAGCACAATGGGGAATTTGGCAACCAGGCCCAGCAGGATTAAAAGCTTCTTGACGAGCCAGGGGCCTTTAACATAGGCGTATTTTATCATAGCCCAGAGCGGCGAGGTGAAGTGCTTGTTGTAGATTGCTATTGCCAGTGTGCCGTTTTCTGCCACGAGCCGAGAGGCAATATCAAACGCCTTATACATATTACCCGTATGATGAAGGACGCCCCAGCTATAGACGACGTCGAACCGGCCCAGGGCGAGATTTTCATTGAGAATCGAGTCAACGGAAAATTCTATCACGTTGTCTTTTATCTGGGGGTCCCACGGGCGGACGTGCTGGAGCATATTCTGGGCAGCCAGGACGCTTTGCTGGTCAACGTCAAAGGCGACGACTTTTTTTGCGCCCAGCGCGCTTGCGGCGACAGTGAACAATCCGCTGCCGCAGCCGACGTCGAGGACGGTTTTTCCGGTCAGGTCTCCCACGAGCTCCTGCATAGAATTTTTGGCGCTAAGATAGCCCTCAGGAGTAAGTCGCTTAATGAAGTTTTGCCAGTTTTCTCCGAAAGCGAATCTTTCCATTTTTTCTCCTTTTGCGCAACCGCGTTTGACGGTCGCGTCCGTTATTGTTTTTTGGCCAGCCGGGTAAAGGTGGCCCCATATACAGCGGCTATTTTGGTTATATCGTGATACTGTTCGGCGTATCTGCGGGCATTGGAACCGTACTCGGCATAGTGATTGTTTTCCAGCATAAGCCGCAGGTTATATGTTAGCTTGGCGGCGTCGCCATTGCAACACAAACCACAGGCGTGGGTATCGAGAAAGCCGTCGGGATTTACGCCGAGCGACAAAATCGCCGTGCTGCACTTACAGGCATTGATAAAAGTATTCGGGAAGCCCTCGGCATAGCTGGTGCTGACAAAGACCCTGGCCCGCTGAAAGTAAGCGTCTATCTGATTGAACGGCACGTGTCGAATGAACTGCAGATTAGGGATTTTGCCGGCTTCCGCGATAAGATCATCGTAATGCTGGTCTTTATTCAGCGCCTGGCAAACCATAGTGAAATGCTCATTCGGTACGGCCCTGGCGAGTTCCAGGAATCGGTCAGGTCTTTTGAGCGGGTCATCCCGGCCAACCCACAGAATCGTGTCGCGGGTTTGCTGCTGCATCGCGGGGAGTCGATGGGCATTCGGAATCGCGCGTGAAGAAACACCCACTGTCCTGGTCAGATTTCCCTCGTCGGTGATATTCTGGGCGAAAACCAGGTCTGCCCGCCGCAGGGCCCAGTTAAACAGGCGTCCAACAAAAGGGTGCTGCCTGACATAAGTTCCGTCGCTTTCGAACAAATGGGCGAGGCGATACACGAAAATCCTGCGGTGGAGCTTGCAGAACGCCGCCACTAACGGCACACCCGGCGAGGCGCATTTGAGGATGTAGATGTCGGCGTCGGCGCGCCTGAGGGCGTTCCAGGTTCGCAGCAGGCCATTAAACATGTTTCTGCGAAAATCCAGCGACCTGATAAGTGTGACGCCCTCGATTATCTCGGTATCATTCTGTCCGTAATCAGCCACTACGCAACTGACTTCAAAGTTGTCGTCGCGGGCAATTTCGGTCGCCAGGTAATACAAATCAACCTCGGCGCCGCCGGCGTAATCGCCCACCTCCGGGTTGAATATCTCGTATGCCTTTAGTGCCACAAAGCAAACCCTGTTTTTTTTTGTAACGCCTATTTTCATTGAGCCACCACCAAACAGCATTCACTCAGATAACACATCAACATAGTCCGCGACATCGAGACCTGCCTGCGAGCAATGCAGTGCAAATTACGCCATTGTGACATCCCCGGTAAAGTTCCGTCGCGAAACGAAAACCTTAAAATTCGTAACTGCTTGTTGTTGTTCGACTTACAGCAATAAGCAGCGTGATTATTCTTATTTTAAGAGCAATCGGTGCTTCATTGCAACGATTTTTTCATTATAATACGGTATGGGCGAAACCGCAGTTGGAATTTTTATGAACAAGAACTACGAAAACTGCTTCAATCCCGGCTTTTGCAGCAGAACCAGCGGAATAATTTTGGAGTAGTTTCTAATATGATGCATTAAAATGGCTGGAAGTTCAAAAGTGTCTCGAAATGCGTTTTAAGAATGTGATGTCTAATTAGAGGTATCAGAATGAAGGTAGCTTTTGTGTATCCGAAGAAGGGCGGCATTTTTCCGAGGATGCCCGTTAATTTATCAATAACCCCACCGCTGGGGATTATGTATTTGGCCTCCGTTTGCAGGGAAAATAAGATTGACGTCAACCTAATCGATTTGACGTTTGACAGAAGCTGGGCTGCTTATGAAAAACGAATAACGGAACAAAAGCCCGATGTTGTGGGTTTCACCGCCTTGTCGCCGTTTTACGACGACGTTCTAACGGCAGTGTCAATCACAAAGAAAGTTATGCCAAATGCTAAAATAATTATCGGCGGCCCTCATGCGACCGCACAGCCGCTGGAAGTTATAAAAAATGATTTGATAGACATCGTGGTTGTGGGAGAAGCTGAACAAACCATTGTGCCGCTATTGAACGCACTGCAAAATCAAACCGACCTGAAGGAAGTAAAGGGCATAGTTTTCAAGCAGAACGGCCAGATTATACAAACTGAAAGGCCGGAATACGTGGATTTGGAAAAGCTCCCGTTTCCTGCAAGAGAAATGCTGCCGACGGTGAAAAAATATTTTCGACAGATACCCCTTTTCCCCAGCATACCGCCCGTCGGTTTTATTATAGCCAGCAGGGGCTGTCCGTTTAATTGCTCATTTTGTCAGCCAATGCTGAGGGAAATTTTTGGAAACAGGGTGCGATTCCGAAGCCCTCAAAGCGTTCTGCGGGAGCTTGATGAACTGGTCGAAAAGTACAAAATCAAAACTCTGTTGTTTGCCGATGACAATATGACGGTCAATAAAAAATGGCTTTACGAAATATGCGACGGTATCGAAAAAAGAAACTACGGTTTGATAATAGGGATGCAGGGCAAGGCGGATACGCTAACGCCGGAAATGGCGGAACGTCTGAAAAGGATAAATTGCCGTTATATGTCTTTTGGAGTTGAATCCGGCTGTCAGCGCATCCTGGATGAAATAATGGGCAAGCATCTTACCATTGCCCAGATAGAAAATGCTTTTAAGATTTGTGAGCAAAACAATATTCTAACCTGTGCCTCACTGATGATTGGCTCGCCCGGCGATAATAAAGAATCCATATTAGACACCGTCAAATTGCTGGAAAGAATAAGGCCCAATTTTATAGACCTTCATTACACTGCGCCTACGCCGGGGTCAAGGATGTTCAACGAGGTGGAATTTGATGATTCTCATGACGACCGCTGGAGCGCCGGGTCCATTAAACTCGACAGTATAACCCCGGAAGAGCTTACCGACCTGTTCTTCCAGATACAGTTGCGATACAGACAGGTGAAAAAACGCCCGCCATTTAACTTTATGTGGGACTATTTCTGGGGGACAATGAGATACGGCTATAATTTCCTGTCATTGTCCGCTCAATATGCGTACTTCTGCCTGGATAATTCGGTCCTGGTCTATCGGCTGCTGGGGAAATGGGTTTTCTCGCTCAAAGGCAAACATTAGCTTTTTCTTCAGTGGTTTACGGACATCCAGTAATTAAACACAAAAGTAAGCCATAACTGTCTGGCGTTATCGGCCCTGTTGTTAATATGCGCGTTAAACAGCCGCTGAACATAATCATAGTTTAACAGGTTGTGCTCGTAAAACTTCCGATTAGCTAAGAACTCCCGGATTAAATCGCTGGTTCTAATCCACGAGCTCACCGGCACCGTGAATCCCCTTTTCGTCCTGTGCACTATCTGTCGGGGCAGGTATTTATCGGCTATTCTTTTCAAAAACCATTTAGTTGTCAGGCATCTGATTTTGTATTTATCTGGCAGCGACAGTACAAGCGGCACCAAACGGTAATCCAGATACGGCACTCGCGCCTCCAAAGAGACCAACATCGAAGCAAAGTCAACCTTTTTGAGTATGTCCTCGGCAAGATAGTTATGGATGTCGTTCAACTGCACCGAAAGCAAACTGTCTTCGCCGCCACAGGGAATAAGTTGCTCGTCCGGAATAAAGCCATTAGTTAACAGGTCTTTCCTGTTCGCCTCTGTAAACGTCGCCATCCAGTTCAAATGTCGTCGGTTGCAGCCCGCGTCGAAATCCCGCAGGAACCTTTTCATTTTGAAGCCGAGAGTTACTTTTTTGTCCGAAGGCGGAATCATATTCACAAGGAATCGGGACAATCCGGCAACGGGGGCAGGAACGAATTTAGCCAGTTTATACGCCATGTAGGTATCATAGCCGGCGAACACCTCGTCGCCCGCGTCGCCCGACAGTGACACCGTAACCCTCCGGCGGGTAATTTTCGACAACAGATACGTCGGGAAAACAGAAGAATCGCCAAACGGCTCATCCATCGCTCCGATTATCTGCTGGATAATGTCTTCGTTGACGTCCATATATTCGTAGTGATGGGCCGTCTTGATATACTCAGCCGCAATCTTTGAGAACTCCAGCTCGTTGTAGGACTGGTCTTTGAAGCCAATCGAGAAGGTGTCGAAGTCCTTTTTGTTTTTAGCGATTATTGCGGATATGAGCGACGAATCGACGCCGCCCGAAAGGAAACTTCCCACGGGGACATCGGCAATGAGGCGTTTTAGCACGGCATCGGCAAGAATTTCCTCCGCCATTTCGAGCCGGTTTCGAACGGGTATTTCACTTCTTTTTTCTATTTCGGCTTCGAGGTCATAATGTTTTGAAATGGTCAGTTTTTTGGTGTTGAGGTCGAAGAGAATGCTGTGAGATGGTTTTAGTTTTCGGCAGTTTTTGTAAATCGTCAAATCGCCGCCGATGTACTTCTGGTAAAAGAAGAAATTTACGCCTGCGGGGTCGGTTTCAAGGGAGATATTGTGTTTTCTGATTGCTTTGAGTTCCGAGGCGAAGATGAAACGCCGGCCGTCGAAATAATAATAAACCGGCTTTATGCCAAACCTGTCACGCGACAAAAACAGCGTCTGTTTGTCCCTGTCATAAATGCAAAAGGCCCACATCCCATTAAATTTTTCGACGCATTTGTCGCCCCAGCGGTGATAGGCGGCCAGGACGACTTCGGTATCTGTGCCAGACGTGAATTTGTAGCCGACGGATTCGAGTCCGCTGCGTATTTCCTGGAAGTTGTAAATTTCGCCGTTGAAGACAATGGCAAGGTTCTGAAAATACATCGGCTGATGGCCTTTTGGGGACAAGTCCAGGATTGACAGGCGCGTATGTCCCAGTGAGACCTTGTCATCGAGATATGTCCCCCGGTCGTCAGGGCCGCGGAGCCGCATCACCTCGGTCATTGCCTCGATTGTCCCGTTATCTTTCCAGTTAAAGCCGGCTATTCCGCACACTACTTACTGCTCCTGCTGACTATTTCAGCGTAAACTTCTGTCAGTGTTTTGCTCTCAAAGCCCCTTTTTTTCATATATCGCAAAATAGAATTCAACCGACATAAATACATCTTTTGGCCGAGCTTTGTTCTTACAAAAGGCGTTTTGCCGGGCAGGACCTCCATCGAGTGAAACATAAGGTTCAGCGTCGGCGAGGAATAGTTTCTCACAAATTCCGCGACAAGCATTTTCATTTCAAAGGCCGTCATATGCGTCGGCCGAAGCCATCTATAATACATCCACTTGTCGGACAAAAACGGCAACCGCTTTCCCGAAATAGTAATCGGCACCTCAAGGACGCCCGACTTTGCCGGCAAGTAATTGTCATCGGCGGAAATAAAATACGGCTGTTTAGGCGCCCGCGAATGGTCCGGCCCACCCTGACTATACCAGCTTATTTCCGGCGTTACCGAGCTGTCAACCTTGTAGCCCAGCTTTTCCAACGCCTTTATCGTATCCAAATCCGCACCGTATCGGGCCGCCCTGTAAGATACGGGCCTAACGCCCAATTTCTTTTCAATCAGGTCGGTCAGGTTCTTTATCTTTGCCGATTCGACTTCGGCGTCGTATGCACAGCAAGGGAACTCGTAACTGGTAGTGCCCGCAATATCTTCGTATTTTTTCTGCGGTTCAATGTATTCGCTGTGAAGGTGAGCCCCTATCTCCGCGCCTCGCCCGAGTTCTTCTTTGAGCGCCCGGCAGCACTGGTCATTTTCGGCCACCTCCGGCGAAACAAAATAGACCGGCTTTATGCCGAACTTATCCCAGATTGGCCTGAGGATTGAAGGGATGCCGAAGGTTACGGATTCAAAGGTTAGCGGCCGCGAGCGTCTCCAGTGCACGTCGCAATCCGGCTCAGTATCTATCGTTACGCAAATAATTCCTGCCATTTTGTTTTCGCCGACTATTTTTTGCCGAGAACCCGCTGATAAAGTTTTATATATCCATCCGCCACTTTGTCCCAGCCGAAATTTTCCGCCCGCCTCCTTGCCAACTCACGCATAGTACCGTAGGCCTGCTCGTTTTCAGCCAGATTATTTATGGCCTCTGCGAGGGCCTCCGCGGAATCTTTTTCCACGACAATACCATTGTCGGAAACCAGTTCATCCACACCCTCGCACTGAGTTGTTATAATCGGCAGGCCCGACGCCATCGCTTCAAGCATCGCGTTGCTCATTCCTTCCTGCATACTGGCGCTGACGAATATATTGTTCTGCCGGTAAACATCCGGCATTTTGTCCGTTCCGACTCTGCCGGCAAACTTGATGATGCCGGTTAATCTCTTTTGTTCCGCCATCGCCTTTAGCTGTTTCGCCATCCCGCCGCCGCCAGCTATTCTCAGGGAAACGTCTGCGCCTTTTTTACTTAATATCTCCACGGCCCCGATGAGCATCTCAACCCTCTTGGTTGCCGATAATCTCCCGACGGTTACCAGTTTCAGTTTTCCTGACAATTCACCGGCTGGGGCCGGATAAAACTTGTCCAGGTCAACGCCGTTGGGAATAACATCGATGTTCACCGACGACAAAAATCCCAGCGCCCTAGTCTTGAGACCTCCACTGCACGCCACGAGCGCCGAAGCCCTTGTCCAAATACGTTTCAGCAACGGCCCAAACAGCTTGTATTCGAACCGCAGCCGAACGTTGCCACCCGGGACGTCGGAGCCGCGAAGCGAAATGATATACGGGAGTTTTTTCGCCGTCCCGCAGCACAGCCAGCCCGTAGGCAACCCAAAAAAGGCGTGAACGAGGTCGTATTTATTTTCCTTTATCAGCCGATGGTAAGTCCACCGTGCCTTTACAAGCCATTCCACGACTTCAATCTTATGCCAGTGATGAAGGTTTTTTTTGTGAACGCCGACTTTGTAAATGGTGATATTGTCGGATAATTTTTCGACATAAGACCCTGGTTTCGGGCCTGAAGTTACCACGTCAACCAGTATGTCATTTCTTATGGCGTACTGTTTGAGTATAGCCAGATGGGCCTTTCCCGCTCCGCCGCCGATGGGCGGAAACTCGTAATTGAGCATCATAATCTTCATTTTACAGCTGGTTTCCCGTCGTTGCTTTTCTCGATAATTACCGTCATAAACATACCCAGCAGGTTATTAGCCGGCGAAAGCAGGCATTCTAATGCCCTGACCACTGGATACGCAAACCCCGGCAACAACTGTCGCAGGGTCAATCCCCCGCTTATCAAGTATCGCATCGGCGTGTGATTGTGCAGCGATACAACCTTGAGCCGGGGGAATTCACGCTCAAACATTGCCCTGTCGCGGACAAAAACCATCCACGGTATCGCACCATTGGCCTGCGAAAGCGGCCCCGTCTTTGAAAGTTCCCAGCCGCCTTTCGGGTCAAACCCTTCGTGGTGAAAATTTGTGTAAACAAACCTTGCCCAAGGCGTATTGGCCGGCTCAATCATAACAATCTTGCCGCCCGGCCTGAGGCACCTGTCCGCCTCGGCGAAAAACTTTCTCGGCTCGCCGATATGGTGCAGTACGTCGAACATAAAAAACGCGTCCACACTTGTGTTTTCAAAGGGCATATCCGTCGCCGAAAAAACCTTGTCCACACCCTCCACTTTGAGAATATCGGAAGTAATGACGTTTAGGATTACCTCTTTGATAAAGCCGCCGCCGCTTCCCAGTTCCACCAGCACCTTATTATCGGGCCGTTCCACGGCTTTTTTGAATTGTTCATAAAAATCGGCGTAAAGCTTTCTGAGGAACAGCTTGCTGCGTAAAATCTTACCGTGCAAAAGCGTAGTCGCCGGGTCATCGAGGTCTTTTATGCCTCTGGTTTCCGGCAGCTTGAGCCAATCTAAAATCGCCATATTTTTCCCAGGAGAAAAAGGGGTCAGGAGCATTTTCCCCGTTACGGACTTTTTTTGACGGCGGGGACGAGGCCGGGTTGATAGGAGAACCTGACCTTATGCTTTCCCGGCGCCAGCCGCACTGACTTGAATGTTCCGAACAAAAGTTCAATTTCCACGGGCTGCTCGTCCACCCACGCCTTCCAGTCGGGGTCCCAGTTATCTATAAAACTAATGTACCCCTCTTTGGGCGCATCAACCTCCCACCGCAGTTCATCCCCGTTGTACGATATCAGCCGTCCAGTTTGTTTGTAACGCAGCGCATCCTGAAGAAACGATTCAATACTCGGATGTTCAATTGACTCCGAAAAAAACATCTTCTGTCCGCCTCTGACACCCAGCAGAACGCTCCTTGCCAGCGCCTCATTAGCCGTTCTGCTCAGGAAACTTACATACCGGGCAAAATACCAGTTCTCCAGAATGCCAACGTTGAAACTCGGACTGAGCGTAATAGAATTACTAATGTCTGTCCGCACATACCTGAATGACAACTCATCCACCCTGGCAATATCAAACTGAAAACGTTTTACGGGCTCATTCAACGTTTGCGACCACATTCTTGCTCCAGTGTGCCACATCTCGACCGTTGCAACCAAAATCAGCAACGCAGCCGCCAGCCGCCCACGACCAAGATAAATCTTCGAGCCAACAATCATAATCAATAAGATGGCGACAAACGCGGCCGCGCCATACAAAATAAACCATTTTTCATTCGCAACAAAATCTTTGAAATACTGCACCCACGACTCGTCACGAACACCCCTTAGATGCAGATAGAGCTGGACGCCGAGCACGACCGCATAAACAGCGGCAACAATGGCCAGTTTCGCCGCCACGCGACGCAACCCGCCGCCAGCATTGTCCCTGAGCATCCCGGCAAAACGCGAGTACGCTATCGACAGCAACCAGGCGAATATGGGCACAAGGATTATATTCAACCGGCCCCAGACACGCAGGGACGAAAAGCCGGGCATATACTCCCAGAGCAGAACAAAAAGATACGAACCCTTCCCGTAGCTGATGTAGGTGATTAGTCCGATCCAGATTACAAAAAACAGTTTGACCCATAAGCTTCCTGTGTCAACGGGAAAAGTTTCCTGCGCCTCTTTACCGACTATGGGCTTTCGACGACTAAAGAGATAAACCGTGATTATCAATAATGCCACGATACTGAAGAAATACCACCCTTCTGTCGATGAGGCGGGCGGATAGACAAGCGAGCCGATTGTATCCTCGAAGTTGAAAACGTGGCTTGTAGAATATTGAAAGTCCCTGCCTGCGCGGTCGATGGTCTGCGACATTAGCCTTTTGACGCCTACCAGATAAGGTGCGCAAAACAGCAATGTCGCAAACCCCGCCGCCGACATCGCAGCAAACGCCCGTTTAAGATAAACCGGCTGTTCTCCAAATAGCTTTGTCCGCAGGGGCTTAATCAAAAAGGCGAGCAAATACGGCAAAACAAGAAAAACGGTATAGTACGCGAAATACGGATAGCCGGCGGTGCACAAAAATGCGCCAAACAGAGCCAGCAGGCCGGTCGCCTTTACTGTCTCTTTCATGGAACTGCTGAACATTATCCGCGTAATCGCATAAAGTATCCACGGATACCACGCCGCCGAATGCACGGCGTTGGGAAACCTTATAACCTCTGTAATCTTGAAGCTTACAGACATCACCAGGACCGCAAACACCACCGCAGTAATGTCCTTGTTGATTCGTCTCAGCCACATAAACAGGCCAAGCGCGAATATCGAAATGCCGAGGACAGTAAAAAGCTGGTGGTCGAGGGGACTGTAACCGCCGAAAACTTTATACCATAATACCAGCAGGGCGTTGAACGGATAAAACACCTGGGCAAACGGATTAGTGTAAAACGGAAAACCAGCAGCTTCGGAAGGCGACCAGAGTGGAAAGTGTAAAT
>Ga0315294_10004337_pt1 | contig 15455 bp, 18 predicted proteins | sample YL17G13_40_MG_FD_203626 | JGI IMG/M metagenome (GOLD analysis project Ga0315294, IMG submission 203626) | Sediment microbial communities from Yellowstone Lake, YNP, Wyoming, USA - YL17G13_40 | ecosystem: Environmental > Aquatic > Freshwater > Lake > Sediment | place: USA: Wyoming | collected... | reverse complement strand
TAGGCCTCGTGAACGGAGCACCGCTTCGCGGAGCGGAGTGAACGAGAGAGTCAGCGGAGGTCAGGACTGTAGCGTAATCTTCTCGGGAGTTGTATCATAGGCTCAGACGCAATCCGCTAACATATGCGCTACTCCTTGCCCGTTTCGATGGCGCCAGCGACCTGCGCCCGAGTCGGGCTGCGGAAACTTTGAGCCACAAACACAAGCTGCTCGGCCATGTCCTCACACTGTTGGCCGACCCGCAGACTAGGCGGGAAATAGGTACCGGCGTCGATATTCTGGTAAGGGTAATCGAAGCTGTGGATCCGGCGAGACTGATGGAGCGCGACCCTGACCCGTGGCTCTATTTCTACGAAGACTTCCTCGCGGCATACGACCCCAGAATGCGTGAGGAGCGTGGCGTCTATTATACTCCGGTACAGGTCGTTCGCTGCCAGGTGCGTCTAGTTGGGCAACTCCTTGTAGAACGTTTTGGCAAAGCGATGACTTATGCCGATGACGAAGTCGTCTTTCTTGATCCTGCCGCAGGTACGGGGACGTATCCTCTGGCGGCAATCACGGAAGCTGTAGACCGGGTGCGAGCCCGGTATGGCGCGGGAGCGGTGCCCCAGCGAGCTACCACGCTGGCGAAGAATGTGCACGCCTTCGAGTTGCTGGTCGGGCCGTACTCCGTTGCCCATCTTCGGGTGACGCAGAAGCTCCAGGAGGCTGGCGCCACGCTGCCTGACGACGGGGTTCACGTTTACCTTACTGACACGCTGGAATCACCCGACGTGGCTCCGCCCGGCCGTCTCCCACTGTCTCTGCGCCCTCTGGTAGACGAACACCGGCGAGCCGGGAAAGTGAAGAGAGAAACACGCGTGCTGGTCTGCATGGGTAATCCGCCCTATAGTCGGCAGGCTTTCGATGCGAGCGAAGGTACCGATGACCCTGAGGCCAGACTTGACCGACTCCTGGGAGATTTCATCCGTCTGGCCCGCGGCCGGACTATGTTCAGTCATATTGCCAGCCTGTACAACACCTATGTCTACTTCTGGCGATGGGCACTGTGGAAGGTGTTCGAGACCACCGACAGCCCCGGCATCGTTTCATTCATCACCGCGTCAAGTTACCTGAACGGCCCCGGATTCCTCGGGATGAGGGAGGTGATGCGCCATGTCTTTGACGAGCTTTGGATTATCGACCTGGAGGGTGGGAGTTTGGGCGCACGGAGAACAGAGAATGTCTTTGCCATCCAAACCCCGGTGGCTATCGCCATAGGTGTGCGCTACGGTGGTCCCAGTCCAGATACACCTGCAACCGCGCATTACGTGAAAACCACCGGCAGCCGGGAGGAGAAGCTGGCCAAACTTGATTCAGTACAGTCTTTCGACGACCTGGATTGGCAGGAGTGTTCGACCGACTGGATAGCCCCTCTTATTCCTGCTGGGCGTGGCGCCTTCTCTTCCTGGCCGTTATTAACCGATCTTTTCCCGTGGCAAACACCAGGAGTGAAAGTTGGACGAACATGGCCCATTGCTACAACTGCAGAAAATGCAAAACAGCGGTGGCAGACGCTCGCAGCTAGCTCACCTGACCAACGCCACCGGTTATTTCCGGACCGACGATTTGGCCGAAAGACAACCACGGATGTCATTGCAGCTACCCCACCGGCGGCTTCGCGTGAGCGAATAATAGAAGTTACAGAGCGCAGTCCTGTGCCAACTGTTATTCGATACGCCTATCGCTCTTTCTTTCGCCATTGGCTTCTTGCCGACCCTCGCATAATTGACTTACCACGTCCACCTCTCTGGGCTGCACACTCGGAAAAGCAGGTATACCTTATTAGTTGGTTGACTGGGGTGCTCGGTAAGGGACCGGCAGCAGTGGTCTGTGCCCTGATTCCAGACCTCGATAGTTTCCGAGGCTCTTTTGGGGGCAAAAATGTGGTTCCCCTCTGGCGTGACGCGTCCAGGACAGAGGCCAACATCACTACTGGTCTACTGGACTACTTAGCAGAGGTCTATGCTGAGTCCGTATCCCCGGAAGACTTCTTAGCTTACTGTTACGCAATCCTGGCTTGCCTGGAATACACGCGCCGCTTCGCTGAAGACTTGGCAACGTCTGCACCCCGTATACCTATCACCGCCGGGGTAGCCTTGTTCAATCGGGGCGTAGAATTGGGCCGGCGCCTCATCTGGCTGCACACCTACGGAGCACGTTTCGTACCCGAGGGCGAGCGACCTGTTACCATACCGGCAGGCAGTGCGCGTGCAGTGCGCCCGGTGCCCGTGACTCCCGAAGGCTATCCGAATGACTTTCACTGGGATGAAGCCACCGAAACCCTGCATGTGGGGGAGGGCACGTTCGCACCGGTTTCGAGAGCCGTGTGGGAGTTTGAAGTATCTGGCTTACGCCCGGTACGCTCCTGGCTCGGATACCGAATGAGGGAGCCAGCGGGCAGAAAGTCCTCACCATTGGACGAGATTCGCCCTCGTGAATGGCCTGCAGAGTTCACGGAGGAATTACTGGAACTGCTCTGGGTACTGGAGCACACAGTCAATATGTCATCAGACTCGACAACATTCTTTGAAGCCGTACTTCAGGGCGATGTGCTGGCTGCGGAAGTCTTGCCTCAACCAACAGAGGAGCAACGGAAGGCGCCGGAAATAGCGCGGGGTAATGCGACTACTCCATCTGAGCAAATGGCTTTCGGTGAGCAATAAGGCTGGTACTATTAATCCTGCTCCACTGAACATTTCGTCATTTGGTTCAACGCGGTGGCAAGGCAGGCATTGCCGGGTTGCTGTGGAACGCGAACTGTGTGGTTCCGAATAGCGGTGACCACTCCCGTCTCACCGCATGCAGCACAATAGCATAACGTCTTGTCAAGATAACCGAACAAAGGCTTACCCACGGTTGTGTGGAATAAAGCGAAGTCTGCGGGCTGCTATGACCACCTGCCTTAGGCTGTGTCTTTGCGTCTTGTTCCTGCATCATGGGGCAACAAAAGGCACAAAAAGCCGAATCCTTCACTAATAGCCATCCCCCTTTCCGCACTGTGCATTGGTTTCCTTGTTATTGAGGTGGCCTTTTCAATTTCCAGTGGGAAGGGCTACGACCTGCCCTCGCTGCCCCTTCCAGTTGGGTTCTCTGTTGGGTCTACTATTGAAGACAAGCCATTCCCTGTCTGCATTGCAGTCCTGGCAGCTAGTAATCTTGCCTTCCGTCCATTAAGCCAGATGAATAAGGCCGGCACTGCGATTCCAATCAATATAGCTACAGTCAAAACAACACCTAATGGCACGGGGAACTGAGATTCGATGAGCTTGTCTTCAAATATCATTCTGGTGCCAGTAAAAACGATAACGGCGGCACCCAAAAAGACTAACCACCTAAATCTGTCAATGAGCAGCGATATGGCCCCACCCGTGGTCATAAGCAAGGGCATACTCAAGAGCAACCCGGCGATGAGCAGAAGGGCGTTGCCATGCGCCGTACCAGCGACTGCAATGATATTATCTAGGCTCATCATGAAATCGGCGGTCATAATCAATGTGATGGCCTGGCGAAAGTTTTTGGCTTGTCGTGCTTTCTGCTCCTCCTCACTCTCAGTCTTGCCCACATCCAACCGCAAGAGCTTCCACGCCACCCAGAAGAGCACACAGCCACCAATGGCTGAAAGCAGTGGTATCTCCATCAGCAAGGTGGCAATGGAGGTCAAGAGTATGCGCAGCAGTATGGCTAATCCGCCTCCAAACATGATAGCCCACTTTCTCCTGTTTCGGGCGAGAGAGGCTGCTGCCATGCCAATAACGATGGCATTATCTCCGCTCAAAGCCAAATCAATAAGGGTGATGGAAAGGAAGCGGATCACAAAGTCCCAGCTCAAACTGAACACCAGCGTACCTGACATTTCGCTTCCTTCATGTTAGCCCACTCATACGAGAGAGTCGAGGCTGGTTTGTCGACCGTTTTCCCCACATCACCGGACGGTATCGGGCCACCAACCGGGCCAGCAGGGTCTTGCCGATGCCGGGCAAGTCTTCGATGAGCACACGCCCTTCGCACGGGACAACTACTAGGACCGCTTCCACTACCGGTCCCTTGTCAACGATGACCCGTTCCATGTGGGCTCTCACCTGCTGGGCCGGCATGCAAATCAGTCCGATGTCCTCCTTGCTCGTGGCAGATCTCCTCTCTTAGCCCGTGTTGTCGTCCGTCATCCCCCGTGCACGGCTTCCTTGCACAACTACCTCAGGATCACCTTGCCGACGAACAAGCCAATGCCGACTGCCAGGCCGACAAAGAAAACCAGTGTCAGCACTGCCGTCTGAAGAGCGGCCTTCAGCGCCCATCCCTTCTCGAGCGAATGGCGTCTGTATTCTTCGTAGGTGATCAGGAATGCCATGGCCGCCGCAATGGGGCTGAAAGCCATGCCGATCATGGCCACTGCGAGGGGAAGCGTCACCGTTGACCTGCTGGCCCATGGCTGACTGGGCGACACCATCCCTGATTGCGCGCTTCCTCGTCATCAGCGCTGCTCCTCTGGCGACCAGGCTCCGCCGGATTCCTCACGACGCATGACCCCGCCTGGCTGATGCAGCCAAACACTGGTCTTGCGTCCCGCAGTCCCGACCTCATGCCGATGCAAGACGCTTTGGACGCTGCATCCGTGCAATAGACAGCAGGATGGGAATGCTCGCTACCTGAGCCAGCACGGAAAAACTGATCAGCGCTGGAAGCGATACGTCGTACAGCACACCGATGAGCGCGCTCCCGCCGAACCAGAGGACCCCATAGCCCATATTGAAGACACCGTAGGCGCCAGCCCGCTTGTCAACTGGAACCATGTCCGCCACTACGGCCCGCATAATGGACTCCTGCGCCCCCATCCCAATACCCCAAAGGGCAGTGCCCACTACGATAAGCCCAAAACTTCCCCAAAAGACGAGTGGTGCAACGAAGGCGGAGCTTGCCACCGCAACGACCAGCACCGAGATGCCAAACCGGTCAAACAAGCGGCCGAATGCTAGGGCTGCGACGGCGTCCGTGCCCATGGCCAGGGCATAAAGGAGCGGAATGGTCACCGGAGATACGACGGACTCCCTTTGGAAGTGAAATGCGATGATGGGAAAATCTACATAGCCGGCGGCCACTAGTCCCACCGCGGCCACGTAGAGCCAGAACCTGCGAGGAAGACCCTTACCCTCGATTCTACCCTCGTCGATCTCGAAGTCTCGTGGCCGAGGGTAGATATAGCGCGACAGTGTCAGCACACCGAGCGCCAATAGCGCCGGGATGAGCAGGAGAGCAAAACTAGCTCGATAGCCATTGTCCAGAAAAAGGGCCGCTGCGACGAAGAGGGGGCCGGTAACCGCGCCAATTTGGTCCATGGCCTCATGGAGGCCAAACCCCCATCCGCGGCCGGTCTGATGCGTGGCATAGGAAAGCATGGCGTCGCGCGCAGGGGTGCGGATAGCCTTGCCCATACGCTCGGCGATGATCAGCAGAGCAGCAATCTGCCACCAACCGGCTAGTGCCAGGAGGGGCACCGAGAGCAGGTTCAAGGCGTAGCCGGCCATGGTGAATGTCCAGTACCGGCCGGTCTTATCCGCCCAATACCCAGACACGAGCCGAAAGCCATAGCCAAGCAGTTCCCCAAAGCCCGCAACGATGCCTACAGTGGTCCCGTTGGCCCCGAGCACCTGAAGGAAGGGGCCGGTCACGCTCCGCGCCCCTTCGTAGGTCATATCCGCTAGGAGACTGACCAGGCCGAGCAGCAACACGAACTTGATGGCTGTGCCTTTGCTTAGAGGCTGAGGGGGTGAGGTTCGTACTATCCCCTCTTGCATGTGTTAGTCCTCCGTTCTATTGGGCGAGCGTGGCCCCGAGCCGTCTCGTGCCCCAGGTCGCTGAGAAAGCTCGTGGCGGACATCGCTGCAACGTTGCGGTTCAGCCACCTTTCACCTGGCGCCGTTCTGTTCGCTAGCACGAAGTCCTTTTTTCTCTGCCTAGCCATGAGGCTACCCCCCGACCGGCTTCACAAGGTTTTGAGTTCGTCCAAGAGTCCCTGCATCTGGGCCTCGAAGTGGCCCAAGCGCTCGATGTCCGTGGCTACCTCGCGGGCATGCTCTGCCCGGCGCCGGGACGCGCCCTTGATAGCGCCCTGGGTGGTCTGAATGACATGCTCCATCTGCTGGTCGAGGTCTGCGGAGAAGCGCCGATGGGTATCCTCAATGTTCTGCACCATCGCCCACCGGGCGTTTTCGATGTTCCTGAGCACCACCGTTTCAACCTCTTCCAGCAAATGTTTCCTTAGCCTCTGGATGCGAATACCTCGTGGCAGAAGCCGTTCTAGCGGCCCGGTGGGGATGGCTCCGAAGGCGGTGTCCCACCTCTCAGTCACCCAGTAGGGCTGGTGTTTTACTTCCACGACATCTCCGCTGGTTGGCGCACCGTAGGGGATGTCGAACAACTCCGCCGCCGTTCGCCGCACGGACTCGACAAGTTCGCTGACACGCGTCTGATGAGCACCAAAGACGTCCTGCACCTGCCCAGCCACCGCCCGGGCAATGGCATTTAGCGCTTCGTCAAATAGTTCCTCCACCCGCTGGGCCAGGCGGGCGCGGGCCCGCCCTTCCAGAATGTCGGGGCGCTCATCTCCCTGAAGAGCCTGCTCTACCACGCGGACGAGCTCGCCCCGCGCTGGGTCACGGAGCCGATGCGCCTGCTGGTCAAGAAATTCCAGGCTTCTCAGCCGGTCGCCAGCAAGGAGGTCCTTGGCATGCACTCTTTGCCGCTCCGCCTCTTGCAATACCTGTTCAAACTCCTTCACACGCCGCTCCAGGTCGTCCATGGGAAGGGTGAGGGCGCGCTGGTGGAGACGCAGGCGCAGCAGGCCATCGGCCAGGGTGTCTTCGGCTTTCCGGGCGATGGCCTGCTCAAGAGCCCGCTGCTTTTCTCGGGCCAGGAACTCCACCAGATGGCGTTCCAGCCTGTCCATACCGCTCTTATGCCACAGCGAGCGATCGCCCTTCAGCCTTGCCTCCAGGCCCTGGCGGGCAGAAACAGCGAAGATAGGCTCGCTGCTGTCGTTGCTGACCTCCTCCTTGAGCACTTGTCGCAGAAAAGCTACCACCGGCTGGCGCTCTTCATCTGCCAGATAGTCCACCTTGTTCAGCACGAAAAACAGCCGCACCACCTTTGAGCGAACGGCGCGAAGGAATTCCAGTTCCACTTGGGTAATTGGGGGGTCTGCCGAGACCACAAAAAGGGCGGCGTCGCAGTGGGGGAGGAAGGCAAGCGCAGCATCGGTGTTGTGCACAAATGTGGAGCCTATGCCGGGAGTGTCAATGAGCACAACTCCCTGGTGGAGCAGGGGAGAGGAGTGCTGCACCTCGACATGCGCTACACCCTTAGAGTTCTTAGGGTTGCCCTCTTCCGTGACATACTGGGCAAGCATTTGCGGAATGGCGCCTTCCCCCTTAGGCATCAGGTCCACGGCTTTCCCTCCCCTAAAGTGTACCTGAACACGGGGGCTTTGCCCCCACGACAGAAGCGTGGGGACCGAAGTCACGGGCACCACAGCCGATGGGAGTAGGGGCTCTCCCAGCAGGGCGTTCAGCAGGGTGCTCTTCCCGCGCTTGAACTGCCCCAGCACCGCCAAGTGGAAGCGGGCGCCGGTTAGGCGCTCCCAAAGCTCTTGAGTGCGCGTTCGCTCGGTGGCAAACCCAGCGCCCAAGTTGCTGAAGACTTCCATGATCTTTTCCAGTACCCCTTGGACGCTGACTTCAGCGCCCTCTGGAGCTACGTTTGTTCTTGGACTACTAGAACCTTCCAAGATGTTCATTACCTCCGGGCAAAAACCCCATTTGCTTGAGCACAGAGACGGCGTAATACGTGTACTCAAGGGTGGGGATGCCAATAGGGACACCACGTGCAAAGCCCCCATTTTCTCTCCGGCAGCCGAGGACAAAAGAGACCACCCCGCTCGGGTTGAGGGGCGTTTCGCCCAAGCCGCAAAGAGCACCGACGAGATAATAGAGGTCTTCCAGGAAGTATATGTCGTCTTCTCGGCTCCTGAGGAAGGCCACAACCTGTTGGGGCTCATCCACTCGCAATCCTAGCTCGCTGAAAGTTTGGATGGCGTAGTGGGTTGTTGCCAGGGTAGACCGTGCACCGCGTCCGAAACCCCCGTCCTTGTTCCGGAAGGAAGAGATGAACTGCGTGATCGCCTTCGTCGGTAGCGGGACTCCGAGCCGCGCCAACGCCCAGGTCGCTTCGTATGCCGCCTCAAGTTCGGAGGCGACCTCGATGTAGATTCCATCGACGCTGTACTCGCTGACCCAGCGTCGGAGCTCTTCAGCAACAGCCTCGCTTGTGTCAGAGAGTAAATCGGTTCCTTGACCCAGAGCCTGGATGATGCCCATGGCCAGGTAGAGCGAGTGGGCATTGTTCACCAATCCCTGCCGCACAAATGACTCGACGAAACGCCTTAAGGCTGCTGGTCTCTTGCAGCACCGTCCCAGCATCTGCAGGGTTCTTACAGCAAAGTAGGAGTCTAAGAGGCTCCCCGGCGGCACACGGGCAAAAAAGTAACCTCCGTCTTGTGTTTGCTTTGTGTGGATATATTCACACACGCGCCGGACAGTGTCTCGTGCCTCACGGGCAACCACGAGCTATTTCACGCCCCCTTGGCCGGGTTGCGACGGCCCATGTGTTCTCCACGTGCCCTCCTTGGTAGAGGCCCGGCCTGTCAGCAAAAAAGCCTCTACCGACCTAATCGGTAGAGGCTATCATCCCGAACGAGGGCTGTTTGGGGTTACCCCCCGGCGAGCCTCATCGCCTGAATATTCTATTGTCAATAATACCTGCTATCTCTCCCAGCGTCAACAGGCACCTGTGACCAAAGGTGTGGCGTACGGGGGCAACTATATGCCACGCTTTTGGAGGCCTGCCAGACAGAGATGAATCTATTCTGCGCCAATCTCATATAGGGCTTTGAAATAGTCGGTTTTTCACTTGACCTGAAGCTCTACAAAGGCAGCCTTCCATCTCAACAGGACAGACGTTGACAAAGACCGCAGCCAGGACTAAGCTCAAGTCTGCAAGAGCCAAGGAGGTGGGGTGATGCAAACAAGAGGCACATACTACGAGAGCCTATATGGGGCGGCAGCCTTGCTGAACTCAGCGCGTGCTCCTGACGCCGTACTACGCTCCCTGGTGGAAAGCGTGGCAAAGGCTATGGGGGCAAAGGGTTGCTCACTGATGCTACTCACGCCGGATAGGAAGCAATTGCTTCATACGGTTGCCTATGGGCTAAGCGATTGGTACATCCGTAAGGGTCCGGTGTCAGTAGACAAGAGTATTTCGGAAGCACTGGAAGGTAAGGCAGTTGCTGTCCTGGATGCAACCGAAGATGACAGGATTCAGTATCGCAAGCAAGCCAAACAAGAGGGGATTGCATCCATGCTTTCTGCCCCGATGCGGCTCAGAGGGGAGAGTATAGGAGTAATAAGGGTGTACAGCGCGGAGCCGCGCCACTTTACCGATGCTGACATTCATTTTGTGGGTGCAGTGGCTAACCTTGGTGCTATTGCCCTGGAAAATGCTAGGCTCTACGAAGCTGTGCATCGAGACTTCAGCACGTTCAGGCAAGAGATGCTGCAATGGCGTGCTGCCCTAGGTCACGAGTGGATGGTAGGGGAGTCCGTGGTCCCTACGGAAGAGTAGAAGAGGGCTAGCCTCCGCGCCAGTCCAAATGCTGAGTTGCTGGCAGCCTCACCGGGGGGAAGGTCAATAACCCAACAAGGAGGAAAGAACAACTTGGATCTAGTTCAAAAAGGCTGCCCCTTCTGCAAGATGATACAACACAGGTCAGGTGCTGTTGTTGTACATGAGGACGAGGAAATACTCGCGGTTATGGACCGGTATCCTGCTACGCCCGGCCATGTATTGGTGCTTCCCAAGGAACATATCGAGAACATATATGCGATACCGGCAGAGTTGGGAGCTCGCATCATGGCAACAGCTATCGCTGTGGCAAAGGCAATCAAACAAAAGATTTCAATTGACGGCTTGAATTTGATTCAGTCTAGTGAGTTGGCGGCGGGGCAGACAATCGCTCATTTTCATCTTCACATTGTGCCGCGATACAATAGCGACCCGGTAAGCCTGAGATTTGGCCATGGCAACGTACCGGCAAAGATCAATGACCTTGAGAAAGTAGCTTCCTTAATCAGTTCGGCATTGGTCATAAGGTAATTGGGGGCATCCCGAAACTATTCTTTGATTATGCCGGTGGCCAAGCGAAAGTCACTGTAAGACCCTTTCGTACGAAAACGAACTCTTACCAAGCTTCTTAAGAGTTCTAGGTATTGTCCCCTTTGGTGGACCTCAGGGGACTCGAACCATTCATTCAACAAGAAGCCATCTTGTTCAATATGTGCCTCATTTCTGACGATAACAGAAACTCATGAAAAAGAGACTGCAAGACGATAGGAGGCGCTCGACGCTGTTCCCTAGCCCTATTCCAGTTGCGCCTCCTCTAGTCCAAAGAAGTGCCCCACCTCGTGGAGTACCGTGAGCTTCACCTCAGCCTCAAGCTCTTCTTCGGTGCGACAGGCGCGCTCAATTGGCCCCTTAAACAGCGTTATCCGGTCGGGCAAGGTCATGTCAGCCAGCGAGGGCTCTATGAGGGGCACCCCCTCATAGAGCCCCATAGTGTCGGGCATGTTTGCAGGAGGCTCGTCCTCTATCGCTACCGCCACGTTCTCCAGCCTGATCCGGAATTCTTCTGGTAAAGTCGCCAGCGCCCTCATTACTAGGCGCTCAAACCTTTGGCGAGATAAGCGGCCTCTCCTGCCCATGTCACAGCTCATCCATCCATAGAGAATCCAGTGCGATACCACGGCCGTCCGGCCACAATCTATCGAAGAGGGTACCTTATGGTCTCGAAGGGCAACTTCCGTCCCTTGCTCCAACAGGGTGGAGCGTTCCCGCGAGATATTGGTAGACCCAGTGAATTTGGGCGGCGCTCAGCCCTTGCCTATGCGAAATACCTTAGTGCCACAGACAGGACACACACCCTGTGTGGCGGGACGCTTGTTCTTCATTACTATGGACTTGGGATTCTTGATCTCCCTTTGGGCTCTACACTTCATGCAGTAGGCTTTCATTCTACCCTCCTTGAACGTTTACTACCTGGATTGAGTCGGCCACAAGGTAGCAGAAGGAAAGCTATCTGTCAATACCTTCTCTATTGCAGCGGCCAGAATCCACTCCGCCGCAGTCTCAACAGAACATCGGAATGTTGAGGGAGAGCCCTATCTCTCCCGAGAGGCTGGCTTGCCGTGCTCCCGCCCCAAATCGTCGGGGATTAGCTCCCGGCGAGGGAACTCGTAGGGAGTCTTGCCTCCTGGGTCAGGTTGGGGCGTAGCGTTCCATGTGTTCATCGCCAGAGCAAGCCAACGGTTCAGACCTGGTTCTGAGGGGGAAGCACACCATCCATGACCGGGCTGCTCTGGCGGAAGGCCTTCCAGCCTGGCGACCGCTAGGGGGGCCTATGGTCGCTGAGACGGTGGTGGCAGACCTCTCCTTTGCCCTCCTGATAGTGGGGGCGGTGCAACTGCTGGTGGCCCAGAACGTCACCAAGCGACGGGAGCTGGTCGTCTCCATAGTCAAGCAATATATTGGTGACCTCAAGGTCCGTCCTGAGGTTCAGGCCGGTGCCTTCCCCCAGCCGGGCCGCGCTGGGACTGGCGCTTACTACTATCCCGCTGCCCCGGGGGGGGGTAGGGGGGGCGGAGTATCCGGGCTATCCCAGGCGCGAGCAGGCCGAGGTGGTGACCTACGGCGACCTCTACAAGGAGCGGGAGACGCAGAGGCTGGAGCAGCAGGTGCACCAGCTGGTGGACCGGATCACTGAATTGGAATCGAAGCTGAAAGAGGCGGGCCACCAGGCTGGTGAGCAGGCTGGTGACCAGAGGACTATGACCATCACCGACGAGCGGGGGCAACCCATGGTGGTGCCCTATGACCCCCTTCTCATGGACGTCATCCGCCGAGAGCAGGAGGCGAGGGCCAGAAAGCCCGAGAGGGAGGAGCTCTTGACCCAGCTGGGCATGGGCAAGACCGGCGGCACCGACCAAAAGGACGCCCGGCTCCCCCCCAGCTTTGCCGCATGAGCCCGTCTACCTTCGCCCTCGGGGGGTCAGAAAGAAACAAATGACGACATTGTCAGCCCCAGCCTGCTACCTAGAAAAGCGCAACCTAACGTCTTTATGTCTCCTCCGAGGCCCTCGGATACCCTGCGTATTCCCTCCTCCCCCTACCCCCCAGCCTGAGCCTCGGCTGCGAAGGAAGAGCCGACCGGCCGATTGCTCAAGGAACTGGCAATTGAGATCTAAATCCTGGGGACGATGGTTTCGGAGAGTCGGCAGCGGTGGTTCAGATAGGTGTAGATTATTTCAGGTAGGAAAATCCACGCAGGGGAGAGTGTAGATGTCCCAGACAATGAGCGTGAGGCTGACCGATGAGGAGGTGGAGCTCATCCAGAGTGCCGTGAAGCTGCACCACAGGCTGGGGGACATACCAGAAGCGACACCCTCGGCTTACTCCGCTTTCTCCTCATGGCAGATATCCAGAAGATGGCGGAGGAAGCACAGAAAAGGCGCCGGCAGATAACAGGATAGGAGGGATAGATGCCATACCTATGTCCGCAGTGTGAAGGGGTGTTCCCAACCTGGGGCGCGCTCAAGGGGCACCTGATTCACAGCCACAAGCTCCAAGAATACAAGGAAAGCGCCAGGGAACAACTGGAGGACTACGCTATCACTGAGGAGGAGGCCAAGGAGAGGAAGAGGAAAAAGATTCTGGGCGAGCTGCTGCCATCACCGAGGTCCCCACCGACCCCGTGGAGAGGCTGGAGGCCGTCTTCAAGCTGAACTGGGTGGACCCGGAAGTAACCGAAACGGTGGTGAATATCTTCCGGCTCAACCCCCGGTGGTGGGGCGACCCCTACTAGGTTGATGACCTCCTCAGAAACCGGGTCAAGCCCCAGGGGATAATAACCTCCCTGGTCCGGCAGTATATCGACGGGGTAGAAATCCCCCAGGAGACGGCTGAGAGATACGGCATCCCCCCTCGCTCAGCTTCGGCTTCTCCCTACTACCCGGGAGGGGAGGGGGGTAGGGGGTGGGGAGAATACCCCGGCTACTCCCGAGTGCGGGGCTCTGAGCCGGTCACCCAGGTCGATCTCTGGCAGGAGAGGGAACGCCAGCGCCTGGAGCGGGACCTAGAGGAAAACCGGAGGAAAATCCAGGAGCTGGAATCCAAGCTCCTTTCCTCTACTGGACCTGCCGCAGTATCCACCCCAGAGCCCCAGACCATGACCATCGCCGACGAGCACGGCAACCCCATGGTCATCCCTTATGCCCCCATGCTCATGGATGCCATCCGCCGGGAGCAGGAGGCGAAGGCGAGAAGGCCGAGAGGGGCGAGATGGTCTCTCAGGTCTTCCGCCAGTGCACAGGGGCCTTCACACCGAGACGTGGAAGTCCCCGGTGAAACCGCTGGAGGACAGCATCGCCAGCTAAGAGGGGTCGTGGCGGGCATGGTGGGGGCCTGGTGAGGGGCTGCTGTAGATGCCCCTGCCCCCTGTTGATGGCCCTATCTGGGGGCCGTCTACCACATAGGGGTTGCAAAAGGGATTTGCCCCGGTTTATAACAGGGATGGCAGCGGTGTGGCCCCAGCCGTTGCCCCCGGTTGGGCTCCGGGCGGACTGCCTGGGGGCAAGGTATCTTGACCCCTCCCCGCCCTTGACAGTGGCCGGGAGGGGTTTTACCATGGTCTAGGCAGCCCGATGCGAAAGCTCAATACCCCCGCAAACGGTTCCCGACCGAAGGACTTCCTCCTTCACCAGGCCGGGGTGCCAAAGCTTGCCCTGGCCAACACTGCCCTTGCCACCCTCGGCGAAAACATAAGCGCAGTGTTAACCCAGGTGGCCCAAGGCCTGCCGGAGGTGGAAGAAACGCCTCCAGCGCCCCCTACCCCGAGCAACCTTTTCAGTAGCCTCCAGGTTGAGCTTTCCCCCGGCCAGCCGAAGCTTTCTGAGGGGCAGGGGGCGCTGCCCACCGACGACGGCCGGGTGAGCACCCGCGACGTCATCGACGACCTGCTCCGGCGGAAACGCCATAAGAAACTGAGGGAGAGCACCGTTGACACCTACCTCAGGGACTGGAACGACTTCGACGAGAGATTCCCCTTTCTCCCCAGGGAACTCCCCCCTGTCTTGGACTACTTGGACACCTTTGATGGGGAGACTGGAAGGCACCGGCTCAACAAGCAGGCCAATATCGGCATGCTCTACAGGCATGCCGAGAGACACTTTGGCGTGCCTAATATCCTAGCCGGGCTGGAGAGGCCCGAGGTTAGGAAAAGGCCTCCCAGGAGCCTGTCCCTTTCGCAGGCGCGGGCCCTGGTCGGGGCGCCCCAAAGGCTAGAGGAGAGGGTCGCTCTTGAGTTCTGCCTGGGCCACGGCTGGCGGCAGGTTGAGGTGAGGAGGGTCCTCAAAGAGGACGTCGAAGCGATCCAGGACAGCCTCATCCTTTGCCACGGCAAGGAGAGGGAGGAGCCGACCCCCATCCTCGCCGAGACAGCGCAGGGGCTGAGGGCCCTGGCGGCAAAGGTTGCTGGGGGGCCAGTCTTCTTGGGCCGGAGGGGGCCCCTGGGCGAGGATGGCATGGCCCAGCTCCTGGGGCGCCTCTTTGACAGGGCCGGGCTTGATGGCTTCACCGGCCATGACCTCCGCCGCACCTTCGGCACCCTGGTCAGGAAGGCCTCAGGGGACGAGTTTCTGGCCATGAGGCTGCTGAGGGACAAGGTTCCGGGGATGTCAGACCGCTATCTGGCTGTTGACCTTGAGGAGCTGAAGGCGGCCCTGGAGAGGTACTCGCCCCTACGCCAGATAAAGGAAGGCCCCCGGCCTCAGGGCCGGGGGCCCATATCTCTGGTGGAGACGGGGGAGAGTCGAACTCCCCGTCCAAAGGAAGCTCCCCGATGGGCTCTACAAGCTTAGCTGGCTTTTTTTCTCGCCCCCCGGGTGGAAGCCAACTCCACTGTTAGGGGACCAGCCGTGTTTTTCTTTGGTGCCCCTTACCGGCGTGGGGGACACCGCACCTCAGCTTTCGGCGCCCCTCCCCAGCCCCTGAGGGGGGCCGGGGGAGACGTGGCAGCCTAGTTAGGCCGCCAGAGCGTAAGCTTTTTCGCCGCTTATCTTTTTGCCACCGGATTAGCCAGGTGATGGCCCCTGGGCCTGCACCCTTCGGTCCTCTTCCCCTGTCGAACCCCTCGTCCCCGCAATTGTTATTTTACACCACCGACGCCGAAAATTCAAGACTGAGGTGGTCCCCGAAATTCGGACAGGTGGTTAAGAGCGGGTTCTGCTCCTAAAATAGGCAGAATAGGAGGAGCA
>Ga0315294_10004336_pt1 | contig 15456 bp, 11 predicted proteins | sample YL17G13_40_MG_FD_203626 | JGI IMG/M metagenome (GOLD analysis project Ga0315294, IMG submission 203626) | Sediment microbial communities from Yellowstone Lake, YNP, Wyoming, USA - YL17G13_40 | ecosystem: Environmental > Aquatic > Freshwater > Lake > Sediment | place: USA: Wyoming | collected... | reverse complement strand
TATTTTAACATTTTTGTAGAATTTGTATAGTAGTTGTTCAAATTCTCCTCTCGTTAATTCCTTCCGGTGAAATGGATATCCACCCCTGTGTATTGCTGCATTTGGAGAAGTGATGTATAACGCTCCATCATCTTTAAGAACTCTTACAGACTCTGCTAATAATCTATTTTGATGTTCTTCGTCAAGATGCTCTAAAACCTCAAAAGCAATGACTGTATCAAAAGAATTATTTTCAAATCTAACATTAAGGGCGTCCATTTGGAGGAATTCAAGATTTTGTGATTTATAGTATTTTTTGGCAAATTTAATTGCATCAGATGAGATATCCACACCGATTATCGTATTCACGTTATTTTTAGCAAGATAGTATGTTCCGTATCCACAACCACATCCATCGTCTAAACAACGCAAGCCCTTTACATAGGGCAATACCCACTCATACCTCTGAACATGGGCTAAAGTAAAATCTTTTGAACTCTTTGCAGAATGCCAATTCTTTATAACCAAACGTTCCCCGCCTCCCCTTGCTTTTGCGTTCTCAGTAATCCTAAACTTATTATTCACCAAAGCAAAGACGTAACGAAAGGATTTAATCGGGTTTTTAATTCCTTTCATCAAAAAATCAATTTTCTCCGGCATTCTTCTAAGCTTTTCTAAAATTTTAATAAACAAAACTTTTGCTTTCATTTTTTTCTCACAACCATAGTAACCAAATTTATATCCTCCTTATCTATCCCTCCGATTATATACAACATTATAAAATATAAGAATGCTGCAGAAGGTATTAATGCTAATAAGGTTAAATTGTGGAAATATATGATAAAGATGCCCATCGATGCGCTTGAAATAACGACTTTAGCGATAATGTTTGCAAAAACTTTCCTGAAAACGCTATAACCAATTCTTGAACTCCAGATAAAGATAAACAATAAGGCTATGAGTTGGGTCAAGGCGGTTATAATACTTGCTCCAATTAAGCTATATTTAGGTATCAGGATTAAATTCAAAACCACGTTCACACCAAGGCAAATACCCATCACCTTTGTTATAATAATCTGCTTATTTATAGAATTAAGTAAATTGGCAAAAGCGTTGTACATAAAGATAAAAACTGATGACCAAGCCAAAATTTGAAGCGCAATTGTTGAGTTGGTATATTCGGCTCCAAATATCACCAAGATAAGTCTCTTGGCCAAAAGCATTGTTCCTATTCCAATAGGAATGCCGAGTATAGTTAAGTACTTGAAGGATTTTTCTAAGGAGGGTCTTAAGGAACTTGGAGAGCTTCTAAAAAAAATTGACATAACAGGGTAAATCGCCGCCATAAAAATACCGGGGATAAATAATGAAATGGATACTATCCTGTAAGCAGCATTATACCAACCGACGACGACATCTCCTTTCATTGCTGACAGCATCACCGTGCTTATCCAGTTATTTATCATTCCAAAAACGGCAGTCAGACCAAAAGGCAATGCGTGTTTGAGCGTTGCTTTCCAGAAGTCAATATCCGCTTCTAATTTCATCCCCCCAAATTTCCACAGGTAGATGCCAACCGCATAACCTAATATCAACAACTCAATCAAAGAATACGACAGCGCAAACATCAGCACAGAAGATTTAACGGCTATAATCAGAATCGCGATAAGCAAGAGCAGGGAATTTCTCAAGATGTTCCCAATGGCCTCAAATTCCATTTTTTCATGTGCCTGGAAAAGGCCGTAAAACATCTGGAGAAAGGCAGTGAAGACAATAGACAAGCCGATGAGGTAAACCGCGTATTTCGTTTTCTGCGGGTAATTCAAGATGCTCACCAGGATAACCAGACCTGCCGACACAATCACCACCAGGATGATTTTCATCCCGACAACATTACTAAGGTATTTCTTTGCCAGCGATTTATCACGAGCTACTTCTCTGGTAGTTATTTGCCGCAGCCCTAAATCGCTAAAGGCCCCCAATATCGCAGCTAAGGCCAGAGCAAAAGATAAAATTCCAAAATCATCCGCGCCCAAATAGCGGGCTGTGTACATGAAAAAGAAAAAACTTAAAATGTAACTTATAACTTGAGCAAGAAAGGAAACACCGCTGTTTTTAGCAATTCTTTGGGCAGTTCTCATACTTTCATCTTCTTTGTAGCAGATAAATTATGGGCCACAATAAAAAAACACCCAAGGCGCAGAGCGTACCAAAAAGTACAAAGTACGAAGGATGAAGTACTAAGGCGAAGAGTAAAGGATAAAGTACAAAGTACGAAAGATGAAGTACAAATGAAGTACGAAAAGCAAAGTACAAGGTAAAGTACTAAGTACGAAATAATTTTGTGCCTCTGACTTTTTCCTTATTATTTCTTTTTGTCATTTCTGCATTTCTTGATGATAGAAGTAAGAATCGCAATCAACTCATTGCACTCCGTCAGAAGTCCATCAACTTGATTAGGCGATACAATTTGCGATTCAGCCAGAAGACGAAGCCAGTAGTGTGTTTCGCGAGCCTCTTTACGGGAAATTGAGTATTTGGAAATAAAATCCGCTCTACTCTGTGCAGCTTGACCTTCTTCTATGTTTGCACCTATCGAAGTCCCCGATTGAAGCAGTTGTTTGCCAATCGTTTGTCCGATACCAGGTTTTTTCGATAACATCTGGCATAGATTAACAATACCCAGTGCAAACTGAAAAGTTCGCTCACACAAATCTCTCTGGCTTCTGCCCTCTTTCATACTTTCAACTTTTTTCGTACTTAGTACTTATAACTTCGTACTTCCAACACTGTTACAGCACAACCATTACGGTATTACTGGGTTCGCTTTTACCTGTTCCGTTTTCAGCGATAAGTTTTAACATACTCCGTCCCTGTGGGTTGCAATTAACCGCTTAATATTCTCACCTCTTCATTTGTTCAGCCAAAGATACAAACGCTTACAAAACCCGAGCTTGGCTTTTTTTAAGACCTTCTGACAAGAAGGCTGCAAATACTGCTATCATTAACGATACCACAAATACTATGCCGCTCTTCTTTACTGTTCCTTTAGCAATGGGATATATCCTCGGTTTTTCCGTGACAGGTTTACTGGCGGATATTGTATTCTCTATTTTCCTAATATAAGAATTCAAGTAGTCCTTCAACTGCGGCTTTTCGTAAACATCCACCAAACCCGTCAAAAACGATTTAAATTGGTCGACCGTATAGTCTGAGGAAAGCTTATTGTTTAGTTCAGCAAAAAACTTGCTATTCAAATCAAGTAAATCTTTGTAGTATTTGTAATCTTCTTCGTTTGCTTTAATATTTCCTTCCAACCTTATCCTCTTTGCTTCTGCAGCTTGTATCTGATAGTTCAAAGGCAAATATTGGCTTTGTTCCCCAACATTAAACTGAAGTACAATATTGTCCTGTTTCTCAACTGTAATCCCGATACTTACTTTTTTTAGTCCTGTCAATATTCCATTAATATCATTTAAGGCTTGTCCCAAACCAAACCTGTTGCGTTCGATGTCAGCTAAATTGTTATTATATTCTTTTACATAAGCTGATAACTGCTCCCGAACCGTATATAAAGGAAATATATCTTCAATATTATCTTGTATCACAGAAGACATCTTATGTATATCTTTCCTGGATTTGCCGGTAATTGTTACATTCAGCAATAATGCTTTCATGCTTCTGATTTTATTAAGCTGCTCAGGATCTGTAACATTTAATTTGGAAAGATTTAAAAAAGGAGGGACCGCTTCAAACTTTACCAATTTTTCTAACTGTTCACTATTATTGCTTATCTGCTTAACATATTTTTCAAGTCCATTTTTCTGCAACTTATCAATTAACTTGTCTAAGTTCTCTTCGCTATAAAATCTACTAAGCAGCATATCGTAATTTTTTTCGTTAAGGTTCCAACCGCCTAAATCACTTGTTGCTCTTACATCATAAACACTTGCTGCTCTTGCATCATTAACACTTGTTGCTCTTACATCATAAACATAAGTCACTTTATAATTTCTTGGCAGAAGCAATAGGGTAATACCAACGATTAAGGCCGGCAGGACTGTCAGTAAAAAAATAAGGTATTTCCATTTCCATAAAACTCTTAAATAATCCATCAGGTTGATTTCATCTTCATAGGTATTGGCCTCTCTCTGTACTTCTTTTAAATCATCATTTTCTGAATTTGTCATAATTATTGGCCTCCTGCCATAGCAATAAAGAAATATACAATCCTCTCAACACATTATGTAGCACTTAACTCATTTTTAGCCTAAAGATATTCTTGTACACATTCCCTACTCAGAAATCAACTATTTTTTAGGGGGTATAAAATGTCCGAAGGGGCTCGAACTCTCAACCAAATTTTTTGCACATTTGTTATGTGCTTTGTTGTGCGCCCCTTGAAAAGACAACAAATGCAAAAGAGCTAACAAGCATAACCGCTTGTCAGAACTTAACTTGCACGAGCGAGGCCGAAGGGGCTCGAACCCTCAACCTTCGGATCGACAGTCCGATGCTCTAGCCAATTGAGCTACGGCCCCGTCAAATTCTGGACTTCCTTGATGTTAGCAGGTTCGCAGTAGTATTGTCAAGTGCGGAAGTGTCGAAAGCCCCAAAAATCTAGCAGAGTATCGTTTTTATGCCTGTTTGTTGCTTGTCGCACCAGGAGAAACAATTGAACCCGGGGTGAAGGGGAACAAGGCCGTCGCTTTTGGAAACTAAGGCATTGAAATGATGTCTATCAATCGCAAAGCTTAGTTTCCTTGTTGGTTTGCACATTTTTTGATGTGGATACTGATTCGATTTCTTGCTTTGGTAACGTAAAGAAGAATGTGCTTCCTTTGCCGAGCTTTGATTCTGCCCAAACTTTACTGTTATATAGCTCCACAATTTTCTTTACGACCGTTAGGCCGATACCGGTGCTTTCGAATTCATCTCCATCAATCGAACCCTTGAAATACAGCAAACTTTTTTGCTGCTTGCCTTTAAATTTTCCAAAGTGCTAAAGGTATGAGCGTTCTTTGAGCGTTGTCCGATGTCAGGACATAGCCAGTTTTTTCTGAAAGCCCGATACCGATAAAATATCGGCCAAAATAGGAGGGGATTTTTTGGATAAGGGCCACAGTTCGCAAATCTTTCTAAACCGTTGTTTGAGGCAACGCAGGTCAGTACTTTCAAAAAGACTCAACTGGCAGCTTGTTATTTATGGGACGTTGGGTAGAAATGCTAACGCACGAGTTTTGTGTAGCATTGCCGTAAGCAACTAAGCGGCAAAAGCTGCGGGATGTTAGCGTCAACTAGATATAGGGAATTGTCTGGGGTCCTTCCGGCAGGATACAAATGGAAGCCTGTCTTCCATATTTTTGCAGTAATTTGGCAATTGTCGCTTCGATATTGCGGCAGGGTTTTAGCAGGGCGGCTTTGATTTGTTGGTTAGTCAGATTGCGGCTGTAAAAATATACATCTGCTTTCAGGCTGACTAAGGCATGGATTTGTACCTGCCACATATCCCGTCTTAAAAAGCCTGGAGCGAGGATAGCTTCCAGCAGGGACTTTGCATCTTTTGTCTGCGCCAATAACGCTCCATACTCGCCGTGGTCGGGTATGCCGTCACAGCAATCAGCAGCGACTATAATACTGCCCTGGTCCTTGACCACCTGGGCGGCGGCACTCATTCCTTTAACCGACTGGTACAGACTCATATCCAGTGGGTAGCCGGAATTGCTGCTAATCACGATGTCGCAAGGCTGTTTCACCGGAACCATTGCGTTTTCTTTTGCGAAGGCACAACCTTGGTCGTGTGCTGCTTCGAGGTCACCTGCAAATACTCCTGTAATCTGTTTATCTTTGTTGAGAGTCACGTTCAGAAGAAAGGTCGGCTGTACCATGGATGCCGCTTCACGAATTTCTTCCCATATTGGGTTGCCATATGTTACGCCCCAGTTTGCCTGGGGACTACTCATGTTCGTGGCACTGTGATTGTGAAACACTGTTTCCAACAAAGCCAGCCCCGGCATACAGGCCTTACCCCCGCCGGAAAAACCTGCAAAAAAGTGCGGTTCTATAAATCCGGTAAGAATATGGAGGTCGCACTCGACAAATTCGCGGTGAATCCAGATTTCATTTCCGCCTTTTGTTTTGCCTACCATTACGTGTGAGCTGCGGGCATTGGCATTGTTCTGTACAATCCGGTATTTGTTTACAACTTCGTCGCCGAGCATTTCCCGGAGCTCTGCCTCTGTGTTGGGTCTATGTGTTCCGGTTGCGTTGAAAAGAATTATCTGTTTATCGGGCACACAGGCGATTTCACTTAACAGGACCGGCAGGATGACGCGGTATGGGGTAGGGCGGGTAATGTCATTAAATACAATACCGACTTTTGAGGAAAGCTTTACCTGCGTTTTTAGCGGTTGCGATGCTATAGGTTTTCGCAGAGCATTTCGTATGGCACCAGCCTGGTCGGGAAGGGTTTTTACGTATTTAGGCTCCACGACCGTGACGTTCAAATCGTCGGGCAGGGTGATGTCCAGGCCGGTTTTGCCGTAAGCTAACTTTATTTTCATGGTGATACGTCGTATTCCCTCGAGTATTGTCCAGCTCTATACATTCTTGATTATCGAAAGGTTTCCATCTCGGGCCGCCTCTAGTACCGGCTTCATATATTCATCTACCATTTCGGCGGTGAGCGGCACAGGCATATTTTGCAGTTTTGACTTAAGCTGCAGGTCTTTGGCGGCCGTTAATGCCCTGCTCATATGGTTCTGGCTGAATCCCTTAACCTCACCAAGTTTTGTCGGGAAACCAATTCTCTTTGAAAATTCAAACATTGCCTCGGCAACAACAACTCCCAATTTACGCCCCTTTATGTTCCTTATATCGGTTCTAGTCAACCCTGCATCTTTATATACCTTTCCGAGAAGTTGCAACGGCCCTTCGATAGCTGGTGCAAAGAAAACGGTATAGTAAGGCTCCATAATCGCACATGCCCGGCCATGACTTATTATATCTACAAGTGAAAAACTGGTCAGATGCGCCCCATTTGTTCCGCCTATCATTATCGAATATCCGCCAAGGTCGGTCGCCAGGCACAACGCCTCTCTTGCTTTTGCATCTTTCGGATTTTTCAGAACAACCGGCAGGTAATCCAATACCAGTTTAACCCCCGTTTTCGCTATCTCCTCCATTTTGCTGTAGTATGGTTTTCCGACAGCGCTATAAAGCACTTCGATAATATGTGCGATGCCATCCAGTGCGCCATCAGAGGTAAGACCAATCGGGGCTTCATAAGTTACGGTATAATCAAAGACTGCATATTGAGGCGTTACTGCCATATCGATAATTAACTTTTTCTGGCCGGTGGCAATGTCGGTTATGTTAGAATATTTTGTAAGATGGGCCCCTGAACTGGCAGCTGTCTGGATGGCTATATGAGGTGTCAACTTCTTGCCGCTTTTATTAAGGTTCTCTGTAACCACGCCCACCCCGAAATACTCATCTATCTTACCGCCGAGTGTCCGAAGCACCTCTGCTGCCTTTACGGCATCAATGGTACTGCCTCCGCCAAAACTTATAATGACTTCGGGATTTGTTTTCTTTAATTGCTCAGTAATACGAAAAACGTCTTCGCGTGGCGCATTGGCATCAGCTCCTTTTATTTCAGCAACCAGTTTGACTCTTGATTTTGACAAAGAGTCCTTAATCTTTTTTACATAATTTTCAACGCCGGGGAACTCCGTGAATATAAGCACAGCCTTATTGCCGACAGAAGCCGCCAGTTTTCCCGTCTCCGGCAATACACTATTACCGAATAGATATGAGTCGCCCTTAAATTCCTTCAATAAACTGCGTGCTTTATCAAAGTCGGTCATATTCCTCTCCTTTACTGCTTCAGAAGGGCCTTGGCTTTTTGCACTATAGCTTGCTTGGAAATACCATACTTGGCCATTAGGGGTATGTAGGGGCCTGATTCAGCGAAAGTGTCCTCCAGGCCTACAAAATCCATTCTGACAGGACAGTGTTTGCCAAGGGCTTCGGAGACTGCGCCGGCAAGGCCTCCAATAATACTGTGCTCTTCGACGGTGAGCATTCTGCCTGTTTTCGAAGCAGAGGCCACCAATGTCTCGGTGTCTATGGGCTTTAGTGTGGAAATTTCCAATAGGTCTACCGAGATATCTTCCTGCGATAATTGTTCTGCTGCATCGACGGCCATAAACGTAGGGACGCCACAGACGCCGATAGTCAGGTCACCACCATCTCGGATTTTGCGAATTTTGCCGATCTGCAATGGTGGGTGGTTTTCGAAGAGCACAGGTGTAGGGTTTCGGCAGATGCGGATAAATGTCGGACCATTATAAGATAATGATGACTCTAAAGCCTGTCGCATTTCAATTGCGTCGCCGGGGACTATAACAGTCATATTGGGCATGGCACGCAAGATAGCCAAGTCGATAACCGACTGGTGGCTTGTGCCGTCAAAAGAATCGGAAAGGCCTGCATAACCGCCTACGAATACAACTGGTAGATTATTGTAGCAGACAACATTTCTAATCTGGTCTGTGCATTTCAATGATACGAAAGTGGCAAAGGTACTGACGACAGGTCTGAGGCCGCATGTGGCCATACCCCCTGCAATGTCAGCCATATTGGCTTCGGCAACACCTACATTGAAAAAGCGCTCTGGGTGTGCTTTTCCAAATAGAAGGGTTTGCGTACTGGTTGAAACATCTGCATCGAGGACAACCATTTTCGGAAATTTATCAGCTATCTCCAGCAACGCCTGGCCGAATGCTATGCGCATTGAGATTTCTTTTGTTGTCAAAGCTGTGCCTCCAGTTTTCTCAGTGTCTCTACAAGTTCGGGCCGACCTTTGGTGTACGATTGGTCATCTATAACCGCGCCATGCCATTTGTTCTCGTCTTCCATAAATGAGACACCTTTGCCCTTGTGGGTTTTGTAGATTACAGCCACCGGCCAAGTGGTCTGCTGACGAATCCAGTCCCACGAATCAAGAATCTCCAGAACACTGTGGCCATCGTAGACTTTCGGTGGTATAGTCCAATTGAAGGCCCGCAGTTTATCCGGCAAGGGGTCCATTGGCATGATAACGTCAGAGGGCCCATCTAATTGCACCTTGTTATAATCAATCAGTAGTACTAGGTGGGGGGGTCTAAATTTAGCAGAGGCCATGATGCCTTCCCAAGTCTGTCCTTCGTTGAGGCAACCATCGCCCACCAAGACAAAGCTCCAGTAGTTCTTTTTCATTGCTCTTGCAGCCAAGGCCATGCCCAGTGCTACAGACAGACCATGTCCCAGCACACCTGTAGACATTTCCACACCTGGAGTTTTGTTCATGCACGGATGGCCTTGCAGCCGGCTGTTGAGGTCGCGGAAGGTTCTCAATTCTTCTATGGAGAAATAACCCCTGTTGGCCAAGATGGCGTAAAGCATGCTGGAGGCATGACCTTTACTGACTACCAGGCGGTCGCGGTCGGGCCAATCGGTTTGTTCGGGCCGCACGTTCATGATGTGAAAGTACAAGGATGTCAGAAGTTCAGCAGCTGATGTTGCTCCGCCCCAGTGGCCGGTGCCTTTTTCGTGCAGCACGTCGAACACATCCAGACGGCACTGCTGTGCGAGGTACTGCATCATCGCGGCTTTCTTTTTTGGGTTTGTCTCAGCCAGTATTTTTTTAGGGTCTAACCGTCCGATTTTGTTTTTCGCAATGTCTAGCGGTGAAGCCTTTCTTTCCATGTACTTTACTTTTTATTTGAAGTGTTTGTTTTCCAGTTGTTTTAGTTTTTCAAAGCCGTCGGCCTGTACTTTTCGTCGCACTTCATTGAAGCCTTCGCCGATTTTGGCGTTTAACCAAGCATCCACAATATCACAGGCTACTTTTTGTCCGACGACCCATGCGCCCATGCAGAGGATATTGCAGCGGTTGATAACCCAATGTAATCTGGCCGTGGTGGCGGATTCCGCAAGGCCGGCGTAAATCCCCTTAAATTTATTTGCGAACTGGCATACGCCATTACCTGTCCCACACATAAGAATACCCCTTTCTGCATTACCCTCCTGGATGTATTTGGCCATCGCTGGTGCCGTCTCGTAAAACAGCATGGGCTTATCCGCTTCCTGCATACCGAGGTCAACAACCTCGTGTCCCTGCTCAATCAGGTGCTGTTTGATAATCTTCATAAGCTCAAAAGAACATACTTCCGCAGCTACTGCTAATTTCATTTTCAATCCTTATCTATTAATCTGATTTTAACTAGTTTCCAACAGTTGTGCTGTCCGGCACTTCCATTTCGTACTCGGGCAGGATATTTTATACCTTGAGCCTCTCTAAAACAAACTCAAAATCTGTGTTCTTGTGGCTATTTTGGGTCTGGTCATTTTTGGTTTTTTGCCGGGATTAAAAAGAATAATTTTCAGACATCCGGCTGAACGGTTCCAAAACAGTTTGGGGTTTTAGTAAGAGAAGGGTGCTTGTTGCTGCAATGTCGTGATGCTGGAGTTTCGTGCGAACAGGAGATACGCGGCTTCAGCATTAATGCGATATGGGGCAAATACAAAGCAGAAGAAACAAAAAAACCGCCCTCGGGGGCGGTATAGCACGCCTATTGTAAGGCTTTGCTGGAAAAACCAAAAGTTATCTCAACCAGGTATTTGCGGTTCTCCGCCTGTGAGCAATTGAGCTGCACTACTGCTGGGGCGGAGAAGTACGTATGATGCTATGCGGCAGCTCTCTTTTTGCTGAACAAGTAGAGAATAATACCCAGAGCAATGAGGCCGACAAGGCCGTTTTGGCCCAGGGTATTAATTAGTGCGGTGAGATTGGCAACAATTCCTCCGAAGAAGGGAACGGTGGTGCCAAATATGATTTCAACCGCAATCCCAATAGCAATCAACAGTAGCAAGATTTCCGTGATCTCACCAAGCCATTTTCTGATTTCTTCAAAAAGACGCATCATTTGGTCTCCTAAAATGAGTATTAAAAAAGGAAAACTAAAGACATCCTAATTATCCTATTCGGCGTATTCCTTTGAATTCCTTTAACTTTATACCCAAAATACCAAGAAACACTTTTTTGCAAAAGGATTCTACGTATTCAGAGCTTCTGAGGAGGGGTACGCGAAAAACAGTCATTTTTACGCTGAAAAGGCGATTAATCGGTAGTGTCAAAGAGGTGGGGGGGCCTAGGAGTAAGCTTAGTTGCTTTTCTGCCGCCTCTGGCGTGTTTCAAGACAGGTTGCGGGGGCAAGATGGGATATATAGGCTTGACAAAGCATGTTAAACTGGGGTATAATATATGTATGTTTATAAGTGCTCTGATACTCGTTTTGCGTTTATCGCTTATTGTGGCGTTTTGGGTTGTTATATGGCGGTTAATGGAACCCAGAACACAGGTCATGCGGGTATTAAGGGCTGCGTTGCTCGTACTTGGGCTTTTAGTTATCTCCGCCCTATTAAACATCACGGGCTAGGGACTCCGATTGCGGAGTTTTTGTAGCCATATCTGTTGTACCCATTTACCCAGTTTTTGCAGTGGCGGCAAGATAAGTGTCACGTCATTGTAGTGTTGTTTGATGTGAGTGAATCGGATGGGTTACGGATTACGATGGGGTGGGGCTGTTCACCAATAGACCATGGCATCTTCAAAAATCTTGTGCAAGTCCTCCTCGGTTGCTGCCCGCGGTGAAAGTTTTGTCACGCGGTGCTGGGGGAGTGTCCCCTTCACCAGCGCAGGGATATCATTATTCGTATAGCCGACCGCAGCCAGGCCATTGGGAATGTCAAGCCTTTGCATAAAGTGGATAATCCGGTCAGAGAGAATTTTGCCGGCATCTTTTGGATTAGCGCGGCTTATGTCAGCGCCAAGAGCTTCTGCTGCTATCAGGTGGCGTTCCGGCCAGGCTGGTGCCGTAAAGCGAAAAACTGCAGGGGCATTCAGAACCACCGATATGCCGTGTGGAATTAGGGGGTGGTCTATATCGTAACCAGCTGGCTTGTAGTTGCGCACCATTCCTGATACCGGATATGACATCCCATGTGCCAGATGAACGCCGGCGTTGCCGAAACCAATGCCAGCATAAGCAGCTGCCAGCAGCATCATGCCACGCGCTTGGTCGTCACTTGGGTCTTCGACGGCACGAGGCAAAAACTCAGCAACCATTCTTAGCGAGTGCAGCGACCAAATGTCGCTGATTGGATTTGAGCCTTGGTACGCCGGCCGGAAAATCGGTCGGGCTGGTTTTGGACGTTGATTATATGGCTTGGCTGTGTAAGATTCGATGGCATGCGTGAGTACGTCCAAACCGGTTGAGGCAGCGACTTGTGAAGGCATCATCTTGGTATTGTTTGGGTCAATCAAGCCGAGAGTGGGTTTGAGCCGGTGACTGGCAATACCGGTCTTGGCGTGCATTTTCGCTAAATCGAAGATAGCCACTCCGGTTGTTTCACTTCCTGTGCCAGCCGTTGTAGGCACAGCAATCAAAGGCTTGACCGGGCCGGGGATTGGACTGCCCTTGCCAATCGGAGCGTTGACATATTCTAGAAAATCAGCAGGATATGTGGTGTAGAGATTCGCTGCCTTTGCCGTATCTATTGTAGAGCCGCCGCCGACAGCTACAAATCCGTCAAATGGCGCTGAGCCGGCAAATGCGATGGCTTTCTTGAATGACTCGTCGGTTGGCTCGATATGCACACCGTCGAACAGTCTGTAACTTATTTTTTCAGCTTCGAGTGACTCCAGCACAATGGCAACAGGCTCCAGCTTGGCGAGTTTCGGGTCTGTTACAACTATGACGTTGCGAATCTGCATGTCGGCCAAATCCATACCGATTTCTCGCGTGATACCGGGACCGTAGCGGATGTTCGACGTGGCCATCTGGAACGCAATATCGTTGTCCATAACAACTTCTCCTATTAGTCTTCTTCCCAGTATCGCTCGGTGATAACCTTGTCCTGGGTAAAGAAACTTATTGCTGCTTTACCCTGCATTTTGATGTCGCACATCATAGAGTTTCGCATGCCGCCAAAAGGCAGATATGCTACAGGCGCCGGTATGCCGACGTTGATGCCTATCATTCCACACTGCACCTCAAGTTTGAACTTGCGGGCGTAGTAACCATTCTGTGTGTAAATAGAAGCACCGTTGGCATACTGGTGATTATTGGTGATTTCTATTGCTTCATCGAGATTTTTTGCTTTAAGAATAACTACCACAGGACCGAAAATCTCCGTTTTGTGGATTTCCATGCCCGGCTTTACGTCAGTGAAGACTGTTGGTCCGACAAAGTGACCTTTCTCGCACCCAGGTATCTTGATGTCTCGGCCATCCAGTGCCAGTGTCGCACCTTCCTTCACGCCAGTTTCAATCATCTCGCAAATAAACTTCTTGGCTTTGGCTGAGATGACCGGGCCCATAACGATTGGCTCATCGGCGATTTTTGGGTCCAGCGGGTTGGCAACAATAACCTTTTTTGATTCATCGATAAACTTTTCGCAGATGGTCTTGTACATATCATCACCGACCACAACGATAGCAGAAGCAGCCATGCATCTTTGTCCTGCGCAGCCGTAGCATGAGGTGCTCATATTGCGAATAAGCTCATCAATCTGGTAGTAATCCGGCATTACCACCAAGTGGTTCTTGGCGCTTCCCATAGCTTGGTATCGCTTGTTAGCGGCGGCGCACTTCTGAGCTATTATGCGGCAGGTCTCCGATTTGCCGACAAAGGATATCCCGCTCACTTTCGGATTATCAACTAGTGCAGATGCCGCTGTCTTATCGCCGTTGACAAGGTTGAATACGCCTGGGGGTAATCCTGTTTGGTCTATGTATTCAGTGATCAGTTCCATCGTTAACGGCACCAGCTCAGATGGCTTGGTAATAAAAGTATTGCCAGTGGCTATCGCATATGGGATAAACCAGAATGGCGCCATTGCGGGAAAGTTAAATGGAGCTATCATGCCGAACACTCCTAACGGCGCGCGAATTATCTCGCCATCAATGTCGTAGGAACATCCGACCACCTTGTTTCCCTGCTGAAGCATCGGCATGCCACAGGCAACCTCGATGTTTTCGAAGACGCGTTTCATCTCGACTCTGGCGTCTGGAAGTGATTTACCCATTTCCGAGACGAGTACTTGACTTATCTTTTCCTCGTTGTCACGCAGCACGTTTCTTAAGGCATACAGATAGCTGACCCGTCGGGCAACCGGCGTATGGCTCCACTGGGGAAAAGCCAAGGCAGCTGCTTCGACGGCGTGGTCAACTTCGCTTTCTGTTGACAGGGGGACTTTGGCGATTACTTCACCGGTGCCGGGGTTTTCAACATCCAGCAGGCCTGTGCGTTCGGCGTCCCTCCATTTGCCGGCAATATAATTTTTGACGATTTTAACCTTGGCCAAAATACCTTCTTTTCCTGAATTGTTGAATAAAGGAAACACTCTTTTTACCACGGCTGTTTGGGTTGGCCTTAATTGTATGGGCTTAAAACCACTAGTCAACAATCTTTTTCTGCGCCATAAGAGAGCCGGCTATAAGCGGCTGATATTGCAGGACCGGCAAGATGGGCGGGAAAAGAGTCAATCAAAAGCGCTGCACTCGGGGAAAAGTTGTGCAAAGATGCGCATTTTTTCTGCAATTTTTTGCAGAATTCTGCAAACTGTTGTATTTTTTCTGCAATTTTCTGCAAATTTTTGCAGTTTTTTACACCCCCTTGCGCGTTTGATTGAAGAATTTATGTTGTTTTTTTGAAACATGCCCCCTGCGCGAATGATTGAATTTCAATCATAAGCGTACCTGTGAGAATGATTGACCCGCCTTCGCTCTTCGAGCTACGTCGCGGCAAGGCGCCGGGACGGCGAGTTCACTGTTCATGGTTCAGGGTTCGTTGTTCATGGTTCGTAGTTTGTAGAAAAAATGGAGACAGAAGACAGACGACGGAGAGTGGAGACGTACTCGAAAAGAGTACGAGCCGTGAAGCGGCAAGAGAGTAGAAAGTGTAGCAGGGGAGCAGGTAAAGACCGTACTCGAAAAGAGTACGAGGGGGACATAGTTGAGGTGTGGAGTGATACGGTCTTCTAGTCGAAAGGACTAGAAACTTTTTAATATAGAATGATACGGTCTTCTAGTCGAAAGGACTAGAAACTTTTTAATATAGAATGATACGGTATCTAGTCGAAAGGACTAGGGGTATTTTATAAGCATTTCCAATTTTGTGGGGAAATTAGCAACTGGTCGCTGGTGGATAGTGGCTCGTGGTGAGTGGTTAATTGGTGAGTGATTTTCAATCGAAATGGTTGTTAGATTTTGATTGAAGAACTTAGCGGACAGCGTATAGCGTACAGCGGATAGCGGATAGTGTCTTGTCCTGTAATAGGTTGACACATAAATATTTGATAACTTATTGCAGGAGGTTAGCATGATTCAGAGATTGGTATATAGTTACAGCACAGCATTCAAGAGGCAAG
>Ga0315294_10004335_pt1 | contig 15460 bp, 12 predicted proteins | sample YL17G13_40_MG_FD_203626 | JGI IMG/M metagenome (GOLD analysis project Ga0315294, IMG submission 203626) | Sediment microbial communities from Yellowstone Lake, YNP, Wyoming, USA - YL17G13_40 | ecosystem: Environmental > Aquatic > Freshwater > Lake > Sediment | place: USA: Wyoming | collected... | reverse complement strand
GAGCGGGGGCCGCAATTTGGGAAAGACGCAAGCACGTCATCAGGGAGACTTCGCTCTGTGATGAAAAATCACCCGCGAGCCGCTTTCAGTTTCTCATCAATATCGCCAACCATTTGCTGTTGTTTGATCCACCATTCCTGGCTCTTTTGCGCGTCGAGTTCTTCAACCGTCTTGCCTTGTTGCTCAACCCAAGTATAGTATTTCAAGTTGTGCCACTGGCGGCGCATCTCGGTTGTGCCTTCGTGAATCCAGTCAGTAGTCTTGTCGCGGAAGATATGCACGCGTGCAGTTGCTTCGGCTTCGTCCATCTTGCCAAACATCTGCGTCATCTCGCCCATCACCGAGTGATAGCGATCAATCGCGTCGGTGCAAATCGTGACAACGGTGTCGTTCTTGCCGAATCCGTAGAACTTGGCTGTCTTGATTGCGCCGAGGACGTTGCACACGCCGCTGATACCGAAAGTCGTCGCCATTTTCTTGACCGATGCTTCCGGCACGCCAAAGCGTTTGACGAGCGTGTTCCACCCGGCGTCTTCGGTGAGCAATTGCAGACCCTTCTTGCATTCGATGTCATCGAGGCACATGATCGCATCCATGTTCATCACGTTGTGAATCCACGTCACGTGCTTGTCGCCGATGCCTTGAATATCGTGCGTGCCGTAACCGTTGTTGTAGAGCGTGGGGCATTGAATCGGTTCAAGCCCGACGATTTTGTGATCGTGCCACACTTGTTTCAAGCGGTCACCTGCAGCAATCGTCCCTGCGCTTCCCATCGCCGAGCAGTACGCGGTAATGTTTCCGTTACCGATGCCTTGTTGCTTGAGCACGTCCGCGAGTTCGACAATCGTGTTGCCGGTGACGTGATAGTGGAAACGATAGTTACCCATCACCTCGAATTGATTGAGGATGCGGACGTTGGGGTCTTGGCGCAGGCGATGCGTTTCGTCGTAGATTTCCTTAACGTTCGATTCCGAGCCGACTGTCTTGATGAGTTTCGCACCGTACGACTCGATGCGCTGAAAGCGTTCCTGGCTCATGCCCGCCGGCAAAACGACGATGGTGTCAAAGCCCATACGGCAACCGACATACGCGCCGCCGATGCCGTAATTACCGGTCGAAGGCCACACGAGTGTATGCGTGCTGGGATCGACTTCGCCGAACATTTGCTTTTCGATCAGCACGGAGTAAGCCGCCCCGACTTTGTGCGAGCCGCTTGGAAACTCCTTGCCGTAAAGGACGACGATGTTCGCGTCCACGCCGCTCAGCTCTTTTGGAATCACCTGATAGTAAATGTTGTTGTTGCCATCGCGCCACGTGATATTGAACAGGTTGATCGGGTCGAGCGGGTCTTTGGTTCGTGCTTCAATCGCCCGCTTGCGGATTTCCGGCGCAATTTTGTTGGGGTGAAGCATCTCTTCGAACATGGGACCGAGAATTAGTTTAGACACTTGAGACTCCTTGATTCCACTTGAGGTTTAATTGCTTAACTGCCTCCAGCGCACGTGTCGTGGCGTCCGTGCGACCTATTCATCTTGCGCACTTATCTACTTGTTCACCTATTTACTTCCGAACAATATGCGTCCCGGTTTCCCCGCGCAACGCGCGTCCGAGATTCTCAGGATTCGTGATGATAGCGTGCTTCCCGCCGGCTTCGAGAAACAAGATGATCGCCTGAATCTTAGGCGCCATCGAGCCCTTGGCAAAGTGTGTGCCTTCGGCGAGATATTGCTTGGCTTCCGCCATCGTCATCTTGTCGATCCATTGTTGGTTCGGCCTGCCAAAGTTGATCGCCACTCTTTCGACCGCCGTCGCAATTAAGAACAAATCGGCCTTGATTTCGCGCGCGAGCAAACTCGATGCGAAATCCTTGTCGATGACTGCGGCCGTTCCGCGATACTCACCGTCGCCCACGTCGATGACGGGGATCCCGCCGCCGCCGACCGTGATGACGATGATGCCTTCCTTGAGCACTGCTTCGATGGTCGTCTCCTCCACGATTTCCTGGGGCAGTGGCGATGGCACGACCCGCCGCCAACCGCGCCCCGCATCTTCAACGACGCTCCAGCCCATTTCACTCTTGCGGCGCATCGCTTCGGCTTGATCCAAAAATCCGCCGATGGGCTTGGACGGATTCTTGAAAGCCGTATCGTTTTGATCAACCAGCACCTGAGTGATGATGGTCGCGCAACGTTTGTTGATGCCGCGGTGATACAACTCGTTTTGCAGTGCTTGCTGCAATTCGTAGCCGATGGCGCCTTGCGTGTCCGCGCCGCACACATCGAGCGGGACTTCGTGCATGCCTTCAATCTTCGCCGCGATTTCGGAACGGCGCAAAACAAAACCAACCTGGGGTCCGTTGCCGTGACCGATTGCCACATCCCAGCCCTGCTCAACCATATCGGCGATGTGATGCGCGGTCTCGCGCAATGCGTCATGTTGATCCTCGACCGATTGATGCGCCGCGTCTTTGATCAGCGAGTTACCGCCAATCGCGACGACGGCCAGTTTGCGTTTTGGCGCACGCTTGATGTTTGTTTTCTTCGTTGGTTTGATTTGCCTGAGCATTTTCCCTTTCATTGGCATTTGGATTCCTTCTGAGTGCAATAGTGCGTTAGTTCGATAGTGAGATAGTTTAACTCACCGGCTGACGCACTATCTAACTACTGCACTCTCGTACTAACTCATTGTGAGCGCCATTACCGCTTTTTGCGCGTGCAAACGATTCTCGGCTTCGTCGTACACGACCGATTGTGGACCGTCCATCACGCCGTCGGTGACTTCGATGTTGCGGTCGGCAGGCAGCGGGTGCATGTAAATTGCGTCCGGCTTTGCCAGCTTCATGCGGCGTTCGTCCGTGATCCAGGACGAATACTTGCTGATGATCTTTCCGCCTTCTTTTTCGTCCGGCGTGTGCACCATCGCGCCCCAGGATTTCGCGTAGATAATATCGGCGTCTTTGAACGCCGCCTCCATGTCGTCCAGCACCTCAAAGCCCACGCCGAATTTCTTCGCTTGTTCGCGCGCTTGCTCCATAATCTCCGGCATCAGTCTGAATTCCGGCGGATGCGCAAGAATGACGTCCATCCCAAAGCGCGGCATTTGCAGGATGAGCGATTGCGGGACCGACATCGGCTTTTGGTACGATGCGGCATAAGCCCACGACACAACCATCTTCTTCCGGCGCAAAGCGCGTCCTTTCTTCTCGATGATCGTCATCAAGTCAGCGAGGCATTGAAACGGGTGATAGATGTCGCATTGCATGTTGAGAATCGGCGCCCGCGATGCTTTAGCGACCCCGTTAAGGTAGCCATTGCCCACGCCCCAGTCCACATGGCGAATTGCGATGCCGTCAAAGTATCGTCCAAAGATCTCGCCGATTTCTTTCGGCGTGTCGCCGTGCGCAATCTGCGTCGTACGCGACTCAATGAATGCGCCGTGTCCGCCGAGCTGCGCGATGCCGGCTTCGAACGAGCCGCGCGTGCGCGTGCTGGAGAAGAAGAACAGCATCGCCAACACTTTGTCGCGCAGTATCGGATGCATTTGATTGAGCGCGCGCTGGCGTTTCAAATCGAACGCGACATCGAGCACGGTTTCGACTTCCTCTTTCGAGAGATCGAGGTCGCCGATGAGATCGCGACCGTGTAAGAAAGTTTGCATTGTGCCATCTCCTTGAATGGAGTAGACAAGGATACGGGTAAATAAGTAGACGAGTCAGCGCTCGCCATGCACACTTGTTTAGTCGTTTCCTTGTCTACCTGTTTACTATTCAACCGCTCCCAACACCATCGCAATCAACGTCATCCGCATCACCACGCCGTTGAATGCTTCCTGCCAATAGCGCGACCAGCGCGTGATGTCGACGTCCGCCGGAATCTCGTCCATGCGCGGAAGCGAGTGCAGTAGAATCGCATCGCTCTTGGCTTTCCCCATCAACAGCTCGCGCGTGATCCTGTAATTAGCCGGCGTGAGAGACTTGTCCTTGCTCGCTTCTTGCCGCGCTTGCGCGTAATCGGGCTGCACGACCGGCTCGACCAAAATGACATCTGCGTCCGCAATCGCCTGCTCCACGTGATCGGCTTCGCGGAAGTTGAGCGAGTACTGTTTGAAATCAGCTTTGTACTCTTCCGGCATGCGCATATCTGGCGAGTTGGGGAAAAGCGCGTTGGCGCCCGGCGAAACGAATGTGATCGGGCAGTCGAATTGTGAGAGCGCGTAACCAAGCGAGTGCATCGTGCGCATCCGCATGTCGCCGACAGCGAGCCATGTCAAACCATCGATTCGACCCTTTTCGCGCAAGACGGTGTAGAGATCGCTGAGAATCTGCGTCGGGTGTTCACCCCAGCCATCGCCAGCGTTGATGATCGGCACGCTCGAGCATTTAGCGGCTTCTTGCGGCGCGCCTTTTTGGAAATGGCGCATCACGATTACGTCGCCGTAGAACTCGAGCATCTTGACGGTGTCCTTGATCGATTCCTGATACCAGTCGCCGGCGCGCGTCATCTTGAAATCGGCGAACCCGGTGACGTGCCCGCCGAGGCGATGCATCGCGGCTTCGTGCGCGAGGCGCGTGCGCGTGCTGGCTTGATAGAACGCGGCGACGAGCGTCTTCTCTTTCAGCATGTCGACGTTCTTGCGCCCGCGCGCGATCACTTCCATGTTTTCCGCAACGCCGAACACGTGAAAGAACTCGTTGCGTTCAAACTCCTTGAGCGACAAAATGTCGCGACCTGCGAAACTACGCATGGTAAATCCTCCTTGTTTGATCTGTCATTGCGAGGAGCTTAGTTAGTTCTTATCGGAAAATCCAAATCTGAGCCGTAACCTTGTGTTAGGACGCCGAGGGTGTAAGATGGTTGTTGCCAAACAACCCATATCGCCCCCCCCCCTCCCCCCGCCGGTCCCAGAGTCCCAAATGATTATAGACCGTTACGCTCGTCCTGCCAACCTTTCTGAACCCATTGTGAGCGATCTGATTCTGCAAGCATTGGATTGGATTCTCGATGATCCTTGTCTGTTCGCGCTCGTCCGGCTCAGATCCCCTTCGGGCCATATCATGCCCCTCCCTGGCCCAGAAACTACCTCCAGAACCGCACTAAAATCCAGGGGAAAGGTCAGGGTTGTTTACTGCTTTAGTATGACGCCATGGTATCTAAGCAAAATAGAGTCACTGTCGCCAATTTCTCACCGTATTATTCATTTGGTTGAAACCCGTCAATTGAAAGCCTATAGTCTTTACGATTGATCCTTTAAGGCAGTTCGAACGATATGCCAAGTCCGTTCCTGCGTTTCTATCCAAGAGAGTATATAGAATGCCATTTTGATGGCGAAGCGGGATGAACGATCATTTCTATTGCAGTCTCGAAATTACTGGAAGATTAACAATGAGCAAAAAGAGCCCTTTCTTCTTGACGGATGCCCAACTGAAGAACGAAATTGAAAAATGTGAATATTGCGCTGAAAAACCGTGCAAAGAGGCCTGTCCGGCGGATTGTTCACCCGCTGATTTTATTATGGCTGTGAAGGTGGGGGAAAAGGCTGATTTTAGGCGCGCGGCCGCCCTCATCATGGGAAACAATCCGTTGGGGGGTGTTTGCGGAGTCGTTTGTCCGGACAAGTTCTGTATGAAAGCCTGTGTTCATAACACGTTTGATTCGCCGCTTAATATCCCTGCCATACAAGCCACTATCATCCAGCGAGCCAAAGAGTTAGGGGTTCTTCCTCAATTTTCGAAACCGAAATCCAATGGGAAAAGAGTCGCCGTTATTGGTGCCGGGCCATCGGGTTTTGGAGCGGCGGCTGTTTTGGCTCAGGAGGGTTATAGGGTCGACATTTATGACACGGAGAAAAAGACAGGCGGAATGTGCAATCTGATTCCGGACTTTCGCCTAGACAAGAAAGTTCTCCAAACGGATTTGGATTTTGTCAGGGGGCTGGGAAGCATTTCCATCATGATCGGAAAGAGCATTCCCGATCCGTCTCTCCTTGCGAAGGAATATGATGCTGTCGTTGTCGCGGCCGGTTTGGACAATCCCGTCCGGTTGGGGATTCCTGGCGAAGATGTGGCGCTCTGTTGGCCTAACTATTTGAGAAATTCCTCGAAATACGGTTTGAAGGGGAAAAGAGTCGCCGTCATAGGCGGGGGCGCGGTTGCCGCTGATTGCGCCGAAACGGCAAAAGCCGCCGGGGCACAACACGTGGAAATGTTCGCTTTGGAAAAAGCGGGCGAGATGCCGTTGACGGCAAAAGAGTTTGACGGTCTTCTCAAAGCAGGAATACACGTGACGGGCCGAACCAAGGTGACAGCCATTATCAAGAAGCGGCAGAAGGTTGCGGGATTAAGAACGCTGAAAGTGCTTTTGCCGAAAGGGAGAAAGTTCCATCCTCGGGACGTTACGGACGTCAAGGGGACCGAACAGGTTCGGAAAGACTTTGATTTTGTCGTTGTGGCCATTGGGAACCGCCCCTCGTTTAAGCCGACCAGAACGAAGGGTGTTTTTTATGCGGGGGACTTGGTGAACGGCCCCACGACGGTGGTGGAAGCCGCCGCTGCCGGGAAGAATACGGCTCTTGAAGTGGACAGTTACGTTATGGTGACTTCGAAACCGCACATTCAGAAGAACGTGAAAAGCCGTATTGTGTTGTCCGGACGGCGTCTGTTGCCCGTGTCTCTTGGAACGGATTTCTTTGGACGGAGGATTTTGTCTCCCTTTCTTCTTTCAGCGGCGCCTCCTTCCGACGGGTATGAACAGATGAAAAGAGCCTATGATGCCGGCTGGGCCGGCGGCGTGATGAAGACGGCGTTTGACAACATTCCGATACACATCCCGGCGGAATACATGTTTGCTTTTACTCAGTCCGCTTACGGTAACTGTGACAACGTTTCCGGTCATCCTCTCGTTCGCGTCTGCAAGGAGATACAACAACTTAGAAAAGAATTCCCTGACAGATTGACGATGGCTTCAACGGGCGGACCGGTCACCGGCAACGACAAAAGCGATCGTAAGGGATGGCAATCCAATACGAAAAAACTGGAAAATGCCGGCGCCATGGGCATTGAATACAGCCTGTCCTGTCCGCAGGGTGGAGATGGTACGAAAGGAGATATCGTCTCCCAAGATGCAGAATTAACAGCCAAAATAATCGGTTGGATTATGCAAGTGGGAGATCCTCAAATTCCGAAATTGTTTAAGTTGACGGCGGCGGTGACATCCATATATCCGATCATAACCGCCATCAAGGCAGTGTTTGCAAGATATCCCGATAAGAAAGCGGGAGTGACTTTGGCAAACACGTTCCCGACCCTGGCGTTTCGTAAGGGAGACAAGAAATCGTGGGAGGAGGGAGTTGTTGTAGGAATGAGCGGAGAAGGCGTTATTCCGATAAGCAATTTGACTCTTGCGAATGTGTCCAAACTCGGCGTGGTTGTGTCGGGGAACGGCGGTCCTATGGATTACAAAGCCGCCGCTAATTTCCTGGCATTGGGAGCGGAGACGGTTCAGTTCTGCACGATTGTTATGAAATACGGCTATGGAATTGTCGACGATCTGCATGCCGGATTGAGCTTTCTGATGGAAGAACGGGGACTTAAGTCAGTACATAATCTGATTGGATGCGCCCTGCCCAATCCTATAACAGGATTCATGGAACTCACACCGGTCAAGAAGATATCGGCGGTGAATGCGGAATTGTGTGAGCATTGTGGAAACTGCACGCGGTGCCCTTATTTGGCCATTACTCTTGATAAGGATCTCGTTCCGGTGACAGACGCTTCCAAATGTATAGGGTGTTCCATCTGCGTGCAAGAATGTTTCTCGGGGGCTTTGTATATGCGGGAACGCACCAAACAAGAAACCGCATTGCTTTGCGAAGCGTAAGAACATAACTCTACAACTCAAACTCGCGGGAATAATCGTGGAAACCGACACTTTGTTAATCAGGAACGGAATTATCGTCACTCTGGAGGAGACGAACAGGGTTCTTTATGACCATGCCATTTTGTGTGAGGGCGGTTGCATTAAGAAAATCGCTCCTCAACAAGAGGTTAAGGGAAACTTCACAAAGATCATTAATGCTCACGGCAAAGTGGTGATGCCGGGTTTTATAAATGCCCACATGCATTTTTACAGCACGATGGTTCGGGGACTCGGCAAAGCCAAACCATCGAAAGATTTCCAGGACATTTTGGAGCATTTATGGTGGAGGTTGGACAAGAAGCTTACGCTTGACGACTGTTATTACAGCGCGCTTCTGCCCTTGGTGGATGCCGTAAAACGAGGGACAACAACCCTCATTGACCATCATGCGAGTCCTTTTGCTGTCCGCGGATCATTGAATCTAATTGCGGAAGCGGTCAAGAGAGTGGGGCTGAGGGCTTCTTTGTGCTACGAACTCTCTGATCGGGATGGGGCGAAAGTTGCCCAAGACGGAATTGATGAGAATGTGGATTTCATCAAGAGATGCCAGGAGGAACAGGATGCGCAACTAAAGGCCCTCTTTGGGCTGCATGCGTCTTTCACAATTACGGATAGGACGATGGAGAAGGCGGCGGCGGCGGGGAAAGCGCTCGGCGCGGGTTTTCATGTTCATACCGCGGAAGCAGAATCAGATCAGGATTTTAACGAACGGAATTTCGGGCTAAGGGTTGTAGAGCGCCTGTACAAATACGGGATATTGGGACCACAGACCATTGCGGCCCACTGCGTTCATATCAACGAACACGAGATGGATCTGTTAAGAGAAACAGGCACCGCCGTAGCACACAATCCGCAATCCAATATGAACAACGCCGTTGGCGTGGCGGACATCATAAAGATGTTCAAGAAAGGGATCCTTGTGGGACTGGGAACCGATGCCATGACGGTTAATATGTTGGAAGAGGTCCGCTCAGCCTTGTGGGTTCATCATCTAGCCCAGAACAATCCAAGCGTGGGTTTTGTGGAGTCGCTTTCAACGTTGATGTCCAACAACGCCCGGATTGCCAATAGGTATTGGGACACCAAGATCGGAGAACTTAAAGAAGGATACGCCGCCGATATTATTTTGATGGATTATTATCCGCCCACACCGTTCAATGAAAACACGTTTCTTGGACATTTGGGGTTCGGACTTTCCCAGTCGTTTGTCGACACGACGATTTGTGCCGGGAAAGTTCTCATGGAGAACAAGAAACTCAAAATTGATTTGGACGAGGAAGAAATTGCCGCAAAATCTTTGAAACTATCGACAACGCTTTGGGAAAGGTTTTGATGTTTTCTCATTTCAGGAGAGCAAGCGTCTTCTCGTGGCCACCAGCTCTGCTGCGATGGCGAGCGCTATTTCGTAGGGTCCTTCTGCTCCGATGTCGAGCCCTATGGGGGTGCGCACCTTCCCGAATAGCGACTCGTCTATGCCTGCCGTCTTCAGCAGAGACCAGGTCTCCGCTATCTTGGTCCTGGAGCCTATCATGCCAAGGTAGGCCAAATCCTCTTTGATTACCCTGGCCAACACTGCCCTGTCACATGAATGGCCTCGTGTGACTATGACTACAAGGCAGCTGCTGTCGAGCATGGGGAGTCCGGTCTGATATTCCGGGTCCGTGAGAATAGTCTCTACGTTCCCCCCGTACTGCGAGAGGATTTCCTTCCTGTCGTCGACGACCGTGATCCTGAAGTCAAGCCCCCCGGCAATCTTCACCAGGTCCCGACCGATGTGACCCCCGCCGAAAATCACCAGCCTGTCCGGTCTGGCGAAGAGCTCCATGAACACCTCCGCTTCGCCTCCGCACGCCATCCCCGTGGCGTCTGGACCCGACGCGGCAAACCTGTACGTCTTTAGCAGGTGACGCTGAGGGCCGTTGAAGAGCGAAGCACAATCATCAATCACCATCTTCTCGAAGGCGCCGCCTCCCACGGTTCCTGAGATTACGCCGTCAGGGAACACAAGCATCCTGGCGCCGACGTCCCTCGGCGAAGAACCGGCGGTCCTGACGATGACCGCGGCCACAAAAACCTGGCCCGCATCGCGGCGCTCGGCTATCTCTCCATGAATGTCCAAGTACGCATCCTTCTTTCACGGCAACTGTTGCTTTCCGCAGCCGCCGGCACTGCCCAGAGGGAGGCGGGCCACAGCCAGATAGACCGGCACGTGCGCCACTGACGCTCCGACCGCGTCTGTCGTTAAGAAACGTCTATCGCCCGTCCGGTCCTGCACCACGTCCACGCCCCACCACGAACTCACCCGCAAAGCACGGCTCCGCCGTTCACATTCAGTATTTCGCCGGTGATGAAGGTGGCAAGGTCTGAAGCAAGAAAGAGAACGGGGCCCGCAATCTCGTCGGCCGTGCCGACTCGTCCCATGGGTATCTGGGCGAGGATTTTCTGTCTGTCCGCGGACTTGAGCGGCGCCCGCGTCATGTCGGTGTAGACCCAGCCAGGGGCAACACAGTTGACCCTGATGTTGTGTGGCGCCAGCTCGACCGCGAGCGACTTCGTAAGACTTATGACCGCGCCCTTCGACGCGGCGTAGGCGGAATGGAACGGCTCGCCGCGCTGCCCGGCGGTAGAGGAAATCGTGACGATGACTCCGCACTTGCGCTTCTTCATGTGCGGCACAACGGCGTTTATGACGTTGAAAACGCCGAGGACATTGATGTCCACGGTCTCGGCCAGTCTCTTTTGGGACCTGCTGTCGATGGGTTCGTGTTTCCAGATGCCGGCGTTGGTGACAACGACATCGATCCTGCCGAAGGCCTCCAGCGCGCGGGCCACCATCCTCTGGACCTCCCCCCTTCTGGACACGTCGGCCCGTGCCGTCACGGCTCTCACCCCCAGCCTCTCCGCTGCCTTCTTCACGCGCCCGGCGCTTCGCGCGTCTTGATTGTAGTTGATGATGATATCGTACCCAGCGCGCGCGAAGGCCAGCGAGATGCCCTTCCCTATGCCCCTGGACCCACCCGTGACGAGCGCCACCTTGCCTTCAAGCACTGTCATCGCCTTCCCCTCGAAACATGCGCCATTCTCCGCCGCACGTTCCTTCCAGACCATCTTTCCGGCCGGTCAACACCCCTCCAGGCCAACGCGGCGGGTTCACCTGCCGGCGCCAAAGCTCCTCCCCATCGCGTCAAAATCGATCTCTCCAGCCGTCTGCCGGAACCACCCCTCCGCAAGCTCGAGCTTCCTCGCCAGGTCCCCCTCTCCCGAAACAAAATAGAGCGCCTTCAGCCTCTCGACCACGTCTCCCGGCAGGTCATGAAGGATGTGATGTGTCCGGAAATTGTAGTGCAGAGGATTGTGCTTCATTCTGAGCGCTTCCAGCAGGATTTCCAGGATTAGCCGGTTGTAGAGGTCCAACGCCTCGATGTAGTTTCCGCGTTTCATTTCCTTCGGCACGAAACATCGAAACATCTCGAAGCGCGCCTGCATCCTGTCCAATCTGTTGCGTAGACTGGCGACAAGTTTCTCGCCGTCCACCTTGGGGATCCTGACTGCGTTCGCCTTGTTGAAATGAAACAGCGCCTTGCCGTGTATCTCCGGCTCCAGGAACTTGTCTTCCGCACCGTGTCTCATGACAGCCAGGTCCACGAGCAGAAACTCGCTGGCCCCTTTCAACCGGTAGAATGCCTGAGCGTAAGGATTGGACGGCGGCAGGGGAACTTCGTATTTTAGCTTGATTCCCGACACTCTCTCCAGCGCTTCCTCGACGACCGGGAAGACGTCCGCGACGCGAGAATCCTCGACGTCGACGTAGAGGTCGATGTCAGACATCTCGTCCGTCCGTCCGAAGGAGATCGCGCCTCCCTCCCACATCGCGTGGACGTACTCGAGGGGTTCGAGTGCCGCCTTCAGCGCGGCAAGAATCTCGTCTCGTCCCATCTGCCCTGAACCTCTCCCCGGGTCTGTCGTCCTCATTCGTTCTCACATCCCTTGCGGGGCCGCAGCACGCGCATCACGCCTCAAACTGCTCCCACGCCACCTTCACCCTCTCCATAAGCCTGGCAAACCGTTCTTCGCCACGGACGTTCTTGAGCAACGGATCATGTTTGCTTAGATACGGGTAGTTAGTGAAGCCTCTGCTCACGGAGTTCTCGAGCCAGTCCAGAGCCCTTTCCTTGTCATTTAGGACCGAATAGAAGGCGCCCATCCAGTTCGAGTACTGCGGGTCTCGTCTCGCAGTCCCGACCACGTCTGGAGTGATCACTTCCGACACGGCCGCTCTGTCTCCTCTGAGAGCGTACTTGAGAAACAGGCCCAGCTTGACATAGAAATGCCCTGGTGCTCTTTTCGCGGCCTCGTCTATCTGCGCAATGCCCTCCTCGTGCCGCCCGCTGTAAACCAGTGTGTATGCATACCAGAGCTGCCGTGCAGGATTGGACGGATCGAGCTCAAAGGCTTTTCTCATCACTTCAAGTGCGCGTTCGAAGTCTCCGCCGTAGTAGTAGACCTCTGACAGGGCGCCGTAGGCCCTCGAGGAAAGCGGCTCGATTTTCACGAGGCGCTCGGCAAGGGGTAGAGCTTCGGCCGTCCTTCCACCTACTGCATAGCCGATGGTCAGCCAGGCCAGTGTGTCGGGATTGTTCGGTTCCACAGCCAGGGAGCGCTTGAAGTGTCGCACGCTCTGCTGCTGGTCTCCCCTGAACGCCTGGTAGATCACGCCGAGAAGAAGATGTCCCTTCGCAGACTTGGGATCCAGCTCGAAGGCCTTTCTCACGTACTCCTCAGCCTTCTCGACGTAGTCCTCCTGCCTGGCGCCGATGTTGACGTACTGCCAGTAGACGTAGGCCATTCCCGCGTAGAGGAGGGCGTTCTCTCCGACCACCTCCAGCCCGTTCCGGAGATGCGTGAGCGCGCGCTCGAGAGCTTCCTCGGTCATGTGTACGAGTTCCTGATTGGCCCTGAGATAGCACTCGTAAGCGTACGGGTTGTCTATCGGCCTCTCCAGGATCCCCATGTTCTCCTCTGGCGTGAGCCTGAGTTTCAGCGCATCCACGATGGACCGCGAGACTTTCTCCTGCATGTTGAAGACGTCCTGGAAGGCGCCGGAATACTTGTCCGCCCAGACCGTCACGTCGTTTGCCGCGTCGATCAGTTGTGCGTTTATCCGCAGGCTGTCTCCAGATTTTCTCACGCTTCCCTCGAGAAGATACTGCGCGTTGAGTTCCTGTCCGATCGTCTTGGAATTCTTGGTAGTGCCCTTGAGCTTCATCGTCGAGGTGCGGGAGATGACGCGGAGACTGTGGACTCTGGAGAGATCGTTGATCACCTCTTCGGTCAGACCATCGCTGAAATACTCGTTGTCCTTCCCCGGGCTTATGTCCTCGAACGGCAGAACAACGATTGACTGTCGTCTCTCAGAAAGAACGGCGCCTGCCGCGGAGGAAATGCCAAGGTCATGCAGGAACGCCTCCACGTCTTGATAACGTTTGTGCTTATCCTTCTCGAGCACCTTGGAGACCACGCGCTGCAGCGCCTGTGGTACGTCCTGTCTGAAATTCGCGAGCGGTTCCGGCTCTTCGTTGAGGATCGAATACACCAGCGCCTGCTCATAGTCTGCCTCGAACGGCAGCCGTGCGCTGAGCATCTCGTAGAGCACGACACCCAGGGACCAGATGTCCGTGCGCTCATCTACTTCCTCGTACCTGGCCTGCTCGGGCGAGACGTAGGCGACCGTCCCCACCAGAGTCTTCGAACCGGGAGTGTCGGGTGTGCCGGCCAGTTTGGCCACGCCGAAATCCATTATCTTGGCCCGCCCGGCCGTCGTGACGATTATGTTGAAGCTGTTGATGTCCCGGTGAACGATTCCCTTTCGGTGCGCTTCGCGAAGTCCCTCCGCCACCTGCATCGCGATGTCCAGAGCGACCTCGACGCTGAGCGGACCAGACGCCAGCTTCTCCTTCAACGTCACGCCCTCGTAGCAGGACATGGCGATGAAGATCTGGCCGTCACTGGTTTCGTCGATCTCGTGAATCGTACAGATGTTGGGATGGTCGAGCGCCGAAGCAGCTCTCGCCTCTTGAACAAAGAGATCAATGGCCTCCGGGTTCCGGGTCAGTTGCGGGGAGAGAAACTTGAGCGCCACCGCCCGCTTGAGTTTTGTGTCCTCGGCCTTGTAAACAATCCCCATCCCGCCCTCACCCAGCTTGCCGAGGATATGATAGTGCGATACCGTCTTGCCGATCATGATTTCACCCTAAAGAAAGCGCGCTGCACGATACGTTTGTTCCCAACTCTTTTCCTGATCCTGCGTCCTGGTCCTGCGCCTGGCACTGCTTCCCGGTTCTATTTCCTGGTTCTACTTCACTCCAAGCTCCTGCAGCACGTTCTGCGCGTCATCAACAAAATCCGCGACCCACAAAACGTAGCGAATGTCCACGTGGATCGAGCGAGTCACCTCTTCATGAAAAGCGAAGTCGTGGCCCAGACCCTCGTAGTTCCCGTCGAACAGGCAGCCGACCAGTTCTCCCTTCGCGTTCAGCACCGGGCTTCCAGAATTGCCCCGAGTCGAGTCATTCGTGGTGAGCAGGTTGACTGCCACGTCGCCCAGATCCGGGTCAGAGTAAGGCCCGAACTCGCGCTTCGCTGCCAGTTCGAGTATTTTCCCGGGGCAGTCAAACGGTCGGGCACCAGTGTGCTTCTCGATGACCCCCTCCAGCGTGGTAAACGGTGAATAGACCACAGCGTCCCTGGGTGAATAACCCTTGACCTGACCGTAGTTGAATCTCATGGTACCGTTTGCGTCGGGATAGAGTTCTCTCTCCGACACCCTGGCCACAGTCTCGATCCACTTGGGCATCAGCATTTCGAGCGTACCTGAGAACTCCTTGTCGCGTTCCAACCTCTCCTGGTTCTCCTCATAGAGTTTCCCGGCCAGCGTCAGGAACGCGTCGTTCTCTGCCAGCAACTTCTTGCGCGAGAGCTCGAACAGACGGAGTCGCTCGTCTTCCCGGTCGAGCTTAGTGTTCGCATAGAGACCATCCAGGAAAAGATCAACGACCTCCTGGAGCTCACTCCTCGGTTTAGAGCCGAATATGGCATCGAAGGTCCCCATCCTCTGCCCCACCGGGAGCTCGGCGATTTCCAGGAGAAGCATCTTGAGTATGGCCCGCTCGCTTCCCAGGTGCATCTGGGTCTGAAACACGCTCAGGTCGCGTTTCATGTCGGGGACCCTCCGCTCCATGAATTCGGGTTCCCTGTCCATGTCCCGTTTTTCCTTTTCAACGCTCCATTTGTAAAGAAACATCGCCTGGGCCAAGAGTGACTTCTGGTCTGTCAGAGATCCCAGGAGGAGATCTCTCATGTCGTACTTGCCGTGTTTCTCGTAGAGGGACTTAAAGTCTTCCAGGAGGGCGGCGAACTTCGCCGCGGCTTCGGGCTCTGACCGGAGCGCGGAGGCGATCTCCCTCTCCCTTGCCTGCTGGGCGTCGACCACTCGGAATCTCTTGAAGCCTCCCAGTATTCCCTCAAAGTCCTTGATGTTGTTGTAGATT
>Ga0315294_10004331_pt1 | contig 15464 bp, 10 predicted proteins | sample YL17G13_40_MG_FD_203626 | JGI IMG/M metagenome (GOLD analysis project Ga0315294, IMG submission 203626) | Sediment microbial communities from Yellowstone Lake, YNP, Wyoming, USA - YL17G13_40 | ecosystem: Environmental > Aquatic > Freshwater > Lake > Sediment | place: USA: Wyoming | collected... | reverse complement strand
CGCCGGCGCCCGCGTCATCCTGTGCACGCCCAGCGTCATCGGCGAGAAGACCGACGGCTCCAACGAACGCGACAAGATGCTGGACGAGTACGCCGACGTAAGCCGCAAGGTCGCCAAGGAGACCGGCGTCCAACTCCACGACCTGCGGAAGGCCTTCCTCGACTACCTGAAGACCCACAACCCGGAGCAGAAGGACCGCGGCATCCTGACCGGCGACTCCGTCCACCTGAACGACGCCGGGAACCGCTTCGTCGCCGACCAGATGCTCATGGCCCTCGGCGTGAAGGGCCCCGCGAAGCAGGAGTAGCGGGCGGCGCCTTGGCAGGCTTCGCGCGGCGGTCCTCGCGGGCCGCCGCGCTGCGTTGCGCCGCGGCCCCGGCGTCAGGCGCCGCGCATGCGGCGCAGGATGTCCCAGTAGGCCCCGCGGGCGCCGGCGGCGATCGCCTCCACCAGCGGCGCGTTGTCGTTATAGTTGTAGCCGACCGACGCGTCGCCCGGCGCCGCGCCCGCGTCGACCTCCGGCGCCGGCTCGAAGAACCGCTTGTCCCCGCCGACGAAGTCGCTGACGAGTTCCGCCGGCCGGTCGCCCAGGGCCCGCGCGATGTAGAACGTCGGCCGGAAGAACTCCACCGGCCCCTCGTACCGGCGCCGCAGGTTCGGATTGGACTCGGGCGGCCCCTCGGCCAGGACCGCCTCGGCCATGCCCGTGCCGGGATAGACCCGCACGCCCAGGGCCGCGCCGGCGCAGTCGGGGCCGATGTGCTTGACGAACGCGATCGTCTCGCGGACGGTGTCGGGCGTCTCGCCGGGCCCGCCCAGCAGGAGGTCGATCATGACCGCGATGCCGTTCTGGCGGCAGAGGCGCACGGCGGCGGCCAGGTCGTCGCGGCGGTGGGGCTGGCGGTAGGTCGCCAGCATGGCGTCGGAGGCCGAGTCGCCCGTGAAGTTGATCCCGACGCAGCCGGCCCGGCGCATCGCCGCCGCCAGCGGCGCGTCGAAGGGCGTCGCAGCCAGATAGGCGTACCACCGCACGCGCTCGCCCAGGGACCGCCGCGCGAGTTCCTCGCAGACGGCCAGGGCGTGGTCGCGCGGGACGTTGAACTCGGCGTCGCAGAGGTGCAGGACGTCGACGCCCTGGCCCAGGAGCGACGCGAACTCGTCCGCGACGTCGGCCGCCGGCCGCAGCCGCGACGCCGCGCCCTTCGCCAGCGGGTCCGCGCAGTACAGGCATCGCCGGGGGCATCCGCGCTTGGTCTCGACGCCGCCCTGTCCGCCCAGGCGGAAGTAGGCGGCGTTGTCGACGGCGTCGCGCGCGGTCGGCACATCGGCCGTCTCGCCCCAGGCGGGCGGGTTGCGGCGGACCGCCCCGCCCTCGCGCCAGACGAGGCCCGGCACGCGCTCCAGGCGCCGGCGGCCGCCGAGCTCCGCGAGGAGCGCCGGCACGGCCCGCTCGCCGTCGCCGCGGACGGCGGAGTCCGCCCCCGTGTAGGCCAGGAGTTCGGCCGCGAAGATCGAGAGGCCGATGCCCCCGAGGACGACCGGCGCGTCCGTCAGGCCGCGCACCGTCCGCACCATCTGCGCGAGGTCCGGTGCGAACCACCGGGCGCTCGGCCAGAAGCAGTCGTCCGCGTTCCGAAAGGAGATGCCGACCAGCCGCGCGTCCTGCCGCGCGAAGTGCTCCCGCAGGGCGGCCGCCGGGTCCGCGGCCAACGCCAGGTCCACCACGGCGGTCTCGATGCCCGCCCGGCGGGCCGCCCCGGCCACATAGTCGAGGCCGATGGGCCCGACGAGCGGCTGCATCCGGTTGGTGTTGACGAGCACGAGCATCGGTCACCCGCGGCCAAGAGACCGGCGACAGGCACCCCGGCCTGCCGCCTGGGTTCCGCTTCCTCCCCGCCGCACCGGGCACCGCTCACGAGCGCAGCCTCTGCTCCGCGTCCGGCTCGGCGCAGGCCGCCAGGACCTCACCCCAGTAGACGCGGTGGAAGTCGCCGCCCGGGTAGGCGCTGGCGTGGATCTCCTGGGCGAGGCGCGGCGGCAGGATGTCGTTCGAGTGGACCACCTTGCACTCGTACACGATCGGGCACTCGGCCACCACCGGGGCGGCGATGGTCCGCGCCCGCTGGGGCGTCAGGCGGCACGCGGCAAACTTGTCGGTGTCCCGCCCGCTCCGGGTCCCGCACAGGCTGCACGCCTCGGCCATGGCGGCCGTCGGCACGTTCACCGTGAAGCAGCCGCTCGTCTCGATGCACCCGTACGTATAGCGGCTCGGCCGGACGAGGACGGCCCAGAGGGCCTTGCCCCAGACGGAGCCCATGAGGCCCCAGCCGATGGTCATGAGGTTGGGCTTTCCGCGAGCGTCGTAAGCGCCGAGGAGGAGCCCCCGCGAGACGAGGGCCCGCGTCACCGCCTGGAAGTGGTCGCCGCAGCCGCCGTCCTGTTTCGCCATGCCGCCCTCCTCCGTCCCGGGCCCTGCTCCGGTTCGGCCGCCGCCCGTCAGCGCGGGGCCGCCGCGTCCTCCCGCCGCCACGAGGCCCGCGCCCGCGCCAGGAGGATACGCAGGACGAGGCCCATCAGCACGGTCCCCGGCCCCTCCCCCAGGGTCCAGAGGAGGGGCATGCCCAGCCGCAGGTCCACGACGCCCATGACGGCGCCGAAGGCCGCGACGACGGCGGCCAGGTAGGCGATCACCCGCTCGTATCGCCGCGGGTCGCCCGCCGCCAGCCACACCAGCCCGCCCATCATCGCGTAGAGGGCCGAGGTCGACCGGGCCAGGTACTCGACGATCTGCCCCTGCGGCAGGGGGCCCAGCCCCAGCCACGCGTGGCATGCGTCCATCCACGCCAGGGGCATGAACACGGCCACCGTGGCCAGGAGGCTCAGGCCGCCGAAGACGCGGAGGACGGCCACGAGGACCCGTTCCGACGTCGCCATGGTCCTCCCCCTACGGCCGCTCGGCCAGCCGATAGACGCCCACGCGGTTCTTCGTGAGCATCGGGACGTACAGGATGCCGCGCTCGCGGTCCAGGCCGATGTCGGCCGGCGTCTCGGCCGCGAGGAGCGTGCGGACGGTCTTGCGGTCGGGGTCGATCGCGCAGACCTTGCCGCCCGTGAAGTCCGACACGATCAGCGTGCCGTCGTCCAGCACCTCGATGCCGTCCAGGTTCTTGAAGTGCGACGCCAGGCCGAAGGGCTTCGGGTCGCGCAGGCCTGTCGGGTCCAGTTCGTACACGTCGTGCAGGTCCCAGGAGACGGCGAACATCGACCCCTTGGCGAACGTGATGCCGTTGACGCCCGCCGGGGCCCGGATCGTGTTGACCTTGCCCTGGCTGTCGATGCGGTAGACCTTGCCGGCCGCCGTGTCCGACACCCAGACGGCGCCGCGCGAGGTGGCCATGTCGTTCAGGCGCTTGGCGCCGGGCACCGCGATCACCTTCGCCGCGGGCGCCGCCGGCGCAATCGGCAGGCGGACCACGCGGGTGTTGTCGGCCGCGTAGAGCGACCCGTTGAGGACGCACATGCCCTTGGGCGCATTCAGGGGCAGGTCCTTGGTGCTGTCGGCCCACCGCAGCGCCGCCATCTGGCCGTCGGGCCCCAGGCGCGAGACGAAGCCCTTCCCGTCGTCCACCCAGTGGCCCTGGTCGGACGTCTCGATGTTGGAGACGAAGGCGACCCCGGACGCCGCGTCGACCGCCACGCACTCCGGTGCGTCGAGCCCCTCCACCATCCGCGCCGGGGCGACGCTCCACTTGCCCGGCGCCCGGTCGGCCGCCGGCCCGCACCCGACGACGCCGAGCGCCGCAACGCCGGCCGCCACGAACACTGCCCACCCGGGTCCGCGCGTTCGCATCGTCGGCCTCCGCGTCAAACGGCGCCCCCCTGCGGCAGGGGCCACTATCGCCTTGGCGGCGGGCCCTGTCAAAGGCATTTCGCGGAGCGGCCGCCCGCCCTACGGCAGTGCGCCGGCGGCGCGTTTGCGGCGGCCCATCAGGATGCGTTTGCCCTTGACCCGCATCCCGGCGTTTGGTCTACTGGTAGAGGTAAGGGATGGGCTGCCGGCCCCTGCCCGTCGGACGGCGCCGGGGCGCGGCAAAGGGCGTTGGGAACACCGGGGTCTTTGCCTCAAAGGAGGCTGCAATGAAGAGACTGGCACTGGCTGCGATTCTAGTAACAGGACTGGTTCTGGCGATCGGCTCGCAGGGATGCAAGGAGCCGACGCCGCCGCCGGAGAAGCCGCCGGCCGTCACGCCGGCCGAGACGCCGGCCGTCACGCCGGCCGTCACGCCGGCCGAGACGCCGGCCACGACACCGGCCACGACGCCGGCGGAGAAGCCCGCCGAGGAAGAGGCGACCAAGTAGCCGCAGGTCCGGCGCTGGCGATCGGGCGCGCCCGGCGTCCTGCCTGAGGGCCGGGCGCCGACGTGGTGGTTCTGCTGCCCCCCTGGGGCGGCGGAGAGGAGTCTGCTGTTTCCGACGCCGTCCGTGCGCCGCGCACGGGCGGCGTCGTGCTTCCGGACCGCCCCAGTCAGAGCCCGAGGCCGAGGCGCTTGGCCGCGGCCAGGTTCCGCTCGATGAGCGCGATCCGCTGCGCGACGCAGGCGGACGACCGTCCCGGGTCCTCCGGGGTGTTCAGCGCGTAATCGAGCAGCCGGCCGACCGTCGTCGCCGCGACGTGGACCCGCGTGTCGGACGAGCCGTAGTAGAGGAAGACCCGCCCGTCGCTCCGCGCGACCGCGCCGTTCGAGAAGACGACGTTCGAGACGTCGCCCGTGCGTTCCTCGCCCCGCGGCGCCAGGAAGTAGCCCCCCGGCCGGCGCACCACCCGCGCCGGGTCCGCCAGATCGCACAGGAACACGTACAGGACGTACCGCAAGCCAGCGGCCGTCCCGCGCACGCCGTGGGCGACGTGGAGCCAGCCCTCGCGCGTCCGGATCGGCGCGGGGCCCATGCCGTTCTTCGACTCCTTGATCGTGTGGTACGCCTTGGGGTCGATGATCCGCTCCGGGCCGATGACGGCGCCGTCGATGCGGTCCGCAAGCGCCCAGCCGATGCCGCCCCCGCGGCCCGCCTCCAGGAACGAGTCCTGCGGCCGCGTGTAGAGCGCGTACTTCCCGTCGACGAACTCCGGGTGCAGGACGACGTTCCGCTGCTGGGCCGATTGCGACTCGAGGTCCGGCAGGCGCTCCCACCGGTCGAGGTCGCGGGTCCGGGCGATGCCGCACTGGGCCGCCGCGCTCGACTCGTCGCCCGGCGGCGCGGCCGGGTCCTTCCGCTCGGTGCAGAACAGGCCGTAGATCCACCCGTCCTCGTGGCGCGTCAGGCGCATGTCGTAGACGTTCGTGTCCGGCGCGTCGGTCTCGGGCAGGACGACGGGGCGCTCGCGGAACCGGAAGCCGTCGACGCCGCTCGCGCTCTCGGCCACGGCGAAGAAGGACTTGCGGTCGTACCCCTCGACGCGGGCCACCAGGGCGATGCGGCCGTCGAACTCGATCGCCCCGGCGTTGAAGACGGCGTTGACGCCCAGCCGCTCCACGAGGTGCGGGTTCCGCCCGGCGTCCAGGTCATAGCGCCAGAAGACGGGCACGTGCTCGGCCGTGAGCACGGGGCGCCGGTACCGCTCGAACCACCCGTTCGTCCAGGACGCGTCCACCTTGTTCTTGCGCGCCAAGAGGGCCCTGTGCCGCCGCAGGAGGCCCTGGAGCCGCCTCTGAAACGCCTTTTTCGTCATCGCATCGCTCTCCCAGGGCGGACGGTGCCGGGCGCGCGGTCCGCCCAGTCATTCCTTCCGCTCCTGCGCCTTGGCGCCGGGCGCGAGAACCCGGCGGACCACCTCGGCGTAGGAGCGCAAGGTGACGTAGTTCCGCAGGACGAACCCGTTGTGCTTCAGGCCCTCGGCCGAGTAGTCGCCCTGCCACGCCTTCGGGTTCGAGGGGTGGACGCCGTCGCCCGAGACCAGGGTCGGCACCTCGTAGACGTCCTTGGGGGCGTCCTTGAACTTCTCGGCCGCGCCGTCCCAGTCGTCGGGCCGCCGCGCGAGGACGGCCTCGTAGTAGTCGCACAGCGGCACCTTCATGTCGCGGGCGATGCGGCGGAGGGCCTCGACGAACACCTTCGCCTTCTCGTCCTGGCCGTGCTTCGGGGGGATCGTCGAGAGGATGACGACCGTCCCGTTGTCGAGGCACCGCTGGACGACCTCGCGGGTCTTGGCCTCGTACTCGTCGGCCTCGAGTTGCCCGAGGTCATTCGTGCCGAACATGAGGAGGGCCGCCTCGGGGTTCAGGTCCTTCAGCCACTTGCCGGCGTTCTCGTGGGCCCAGCGGATGGTCATGGACCCCTCGTTGCCGAACTGCGGCCCCTTCCACTCGCGCCAGCAGGGCTCGAGCAGGAACTTCTTGACGAGGTCGAAGTCGGCCTGCGTGGCGGCGTCCATGTTCTTGTGGTCCCAGAAGAGCGACGCCCAGAAGGCCATCGAGACCGTGATCGAGTCGCCGAAGTGGGCGAAGGTGCCGGGCTTGCCCGTGAACTTGGCGTGGACCGCGCGCATGGGCCCGACCCAGTAGGGAGCGTCTTCCGCGCCCCGGGCCGCGCCGACCAGCACCGCCATCGCCACCACCGCCGCCGTCCCTGCCGCGCCGAACCTTCTCATGGTCCTCTCCTTTCCGCCGCCGGCCTAGTCGAGCGCCTTCGGGCTGGCGGCCTTGGCGTCCAGCCTGAGAGCGTACACGTCGACCCGGTTCGTGTCGACGCCCCAGACCAGTTTCCGCCGCGCGTCGTACACGAGGCCGCACGACCGGCCCCGCGCACCGGGGACGCGCGGCCGGCGCCCCTCGTCCGCGGTCTCGTAACCGATCCGAAGCGAGACCCACCGGTTCCCCGCGCAGTCATAGGCGGGGGTCCGCCGCGACCCGTCCTCCTCGGGCGGCAAGAGGGCGCAGAGCAGCATGAGGTCGCCCTCGGGCTCGTAGCACGCCCGGTCGATCGTGAACGTGACCGACGCGGCGGCCGCGCGGTTCGCGGGCTCCAGGGCTGCCGCCGTCAGGCCCTTGAGGTCGACGGCCCAGACCTGGCCGTCGAAGGGCTTGCCGTAGTCGCTCCGGATCAGGAGGAGCCGGTCGCGCCGCGCGTCGTAGGCGATGGCCGAGTAATCCACCGCCGGGCCGGGCAACTTGCCCTCGACCGCAAGGTCCTTCCACGCGCCGGCGGCCGGGTCGTATCGGTACAGGCGACCCTCCGGCGCCCAGCACACCAGGCCCCACGGCGTCGGGCAGACCGTCAGGTCGTAGAAGCAGCCGCTGTAGATCATGCCCTTCGGCTTGGGGCCGCGGCCCACCCAGTCGGCCACGTCGGGGTCGTACACGTAGAAGTGCCCCGGGTGACCGGTGAAGACCAGCCGCCGCGAGACCGGGTCGTAGGCGTAGTTCTGGTACGTGTGGCCGGTGACCCAGGGCCGGCGGTTGAAGTTGAAGCCGTCGGGGTAACTCGTGTTCGAGTAGAGTTGGCCGAGGGGGAACTCGACGGGGTACGGCAGTTCCCAGCGGTTGGTGGCGAGATGATAGTGGAGGACGTCGGAGCCGCCGTGGGCCGAGTGGCCGCCGCTCCAGACGAGAATCTGGTCGCGGTCGGGGTCGAGGGTCACGGTGCCCCAGTCGCGGTTCTGGCGCGGCCGGTGCGGCGGGGCCAGGTCTACCCAGCGGTTGACCGGCAGGTCCGCCAGGTGCGCCTCGCCCGCCGCCGCGTCGGGCCGCGGCCCCGCCAGGTAGAAGTCCGGGTGGAAGGGGCCCGTGCGGTAGACGCGCGAGTCCGGCGGCGCGGCCGTGCCCGAACCGGTCCACGTGCCGGCGATCGCGTCGAACACCCACTCGCCGTCGGCCACGTCGCGGTACTGGCCGCCGCAGTAGTCGGTGTTGGATGCGTAGGTGTAGCCGCCCTTGAGGACGACCTTGCCGTCTCCCGCGGCCTCCAGCGTGTGGCGGGCCCGCGGCGACGGAGCGGTCGGCGGGCGGCGGTTCGTCCACCGCCGCGCCTTCGGGTCGAACGCCCACGTGTCGTTCGTCAGGTAGTCGAGGTGATCGCCGCCGAAGAGGAGGTACAGGCCGGTCCTGGGCTCGTAGACGAGGGGCGAGAGGGCCCGCGGCGGGGGCTCGGCGTCGAGCGCCTCGGCGGCCTGCTCGAGTTCGACCTGGGCGGCGGCCATCGCGCGGACCGCGTCGTCCGTCACGCCGTCGGCCAGGGCGAGGGCCCCGATTCTCGCCAGGGCGTCGCGCAGGCGCGCGGCGGCCGCCTTCGCCTGCCCCTGGGCGTAGGCGCCGGGGCGGCCGGGCGGCGACTCGCACGCCCGGGCCTCGGCCTCGAGGTCCGCGCGGACCTTCTCGACCCGCCCCAGGAGGTCGGCTTCGACGGCCTTCCGCTCCTCCGGCGCCGGCAGGCCGCGGAAGTAGACGGACCGCGCCGCGGCGGCCGCGTCCTTCACGCGCGATCGGATCGCCCAGACCCGATCGTGCAGCGGCTGGAGCGGGTTGGCCGCGCGGAGCGCCTCGTGGATCGCCCGCCACTGGCCGCCGTCGCGGACGCGGGTGTGCGGGCGGCCATCGTCGGCCTGCTGGTCCTCGCCGCCGAACGCGAGGCCGCCCCCGTCGGGCCCGTCGCACTCGGCGCCCCAGAGGACCCGAGCCTTGAGGTCGGTGTCCTTGAGGCGGTAGTTCTTCTCGGCCGCCCCGACCGCGGAAGCCGCCGCCGCCGCGGCGGCGAGCGCCAGGACCGCCGCCAGGGACCGCGAAGCGCTCGGCCGCGCAAGCGTTCTCATGGCCCTGCCTTTCCCCCCTCGGCCGGCATCGCCCACGTCAGGCCCGGGACCGCGCGGCCCACGTCGTCGCCCAGCCGCGCGAAGAAGCCCCAGCCGCCCGCGATGTCGGCGACCTTGAGGAACACCAGGTTCGTCCCCCGCTTGAGGCGGACGCGGGCGACGGCGTCGTCCTTGGCGGCCGCGCGGCCGCCGACGAAACGGTAGACCTCCTCACCGTTGACGTAGGCGACGATGCTGTCGTCGTAGCCGAGCCAGAGGCAGGCGTCGCGGTCGGCGTCGCAGGTGACGGTGGCGGCGGCATAGGCCACCCGGTTCCCGCCGCTCCCGCACGCCGCCACCAGGTCGATGAAGTCCTTGTCCGACCGGAAGGTCTTCCAGGCGAGGTCGCCGGCCCGGTCGCCGTCGCGGGGCGGGCGCGCCGGGTCCCAGGGCGACGCCTCGAGCGCCTTGCCGATCTCACCCTCGTAGGGGACCGGCCCGAGCACGCGCCACTGGCGTCCGAAGACGACGCCCTCCCACGGGCGGCAGCGGGCCTCGTGCCACATCTTCGAGGTGATGTGCTCGCCCATGAGGTGGCGGTAGAAGCCGAGCCAGTTCTTCTCGTCGCGCTTGCGGCGGAAGTCGGGGTCGCCGCCCTCCTCGCCTTCCATGCGGCCGCCGTCGGACGTCGGGACGATCTCGTCCGGGTAGCGCAGGCGCGCGGCAAAACTCCAGTCCGCCTGGTGGAGCCACTCGTGGAGTTCGGCCTCGCCGTCGGTGTCTGCCTGGAGGATCCAGGGGGCCCACATGAGGCCGGTCCAGCCCGCGCCGCCGGGCCCGAGGTCGCCGCCGAACGCGCCGCCGAGCATGGCGCCGGGGACGTCCGTGCCCCGGCCGTCGCTCAGTTTCACGTGGGCGACGACCGAGTCGACCTTGCCCGGCTCGTAGCGGCCGGCGATGAGCGTTTCGACGTCCCAAGGCCCGAGCCAGAAGGCGCCGTCGCCGGAGAGGCGCGTGACCGGCTCGTCGATGACCTCGATCTCGTACGCGATCCGCAGGGCCCCGCGGCTGAACTCGAACACGAGTTCCGCGAAGCGGGCGAAGCGGCGCTTCAGGTGCTCGACCTCGTCGTCGGTGAAGCGGATGACGGCGTGCCTGGGCTCCGTGGCGTCCTTGGGCGTCCAGGTGAAGTCGAGCGTCCGGAAGACAAAGGCCTTGGCGGTCCAGACGTTGGCCTTGGCGGGGTCGGTGTTGGGCGGAACGCGGGGGTTGAGTTCGTGCAGCCGGGCGACGGCCTGGAGCCGCTCCTTCTCGGTGGCGGCGCAGGTGTCGATGACGCGTTCCCAGGCCGCGCTGGCCTCGGGCCACTTCTTCGCGTCCTCCAGTGCGCGGGCGCGGGCGATCGCGGGCCCGGCCGGGGGCCGCGCCGCCGCGCCCGCCGGGGCCCACGAGGCCAGGTGCATCGCCAGGATCGTCGCGAGTACGGGGCGGACCACGCGCATCAAGAGTCCTCTCCTTCGCCGGATGGGTCCTGCGCCCCGGCGCCGCGGCGCGCCGGGGCCGTTTCACGCGTGCGCCAGGTCGGGGAACGCCGCGCGCACGGCCTCGTGCACCAGCCGCCCGTCGCGCAGGTTGACGGCGGCGGCGTGGCCGGCGCTCAGGCCGCAGAAGCCGTCCACCCCCAGCCGCGCCAGTTGCCGCGCGTACGGCAGCGTCGCGTTGCAGAGGGCCTGGCTGGAGGTCCGGCCGACGGCGCCGGGGATGTTCGTGACGCAGTAGTGGACGACCTTGTCGACCGTGTAGGTCGGCTCGTGGTGGGTGGTCGGGCGGCTCGTCTCGGCACAGCCGCCCTGGTCGATACACACGTCCACGAGGACGGCGCCGGCCTTCATCCGGGCGAGATGACGCCGCGCCAGGAGCCTGGGCGCGCGGCCGCCGGGGATCAGGACGCCGCCGATCACGAGGTCGGCCTGGGTGGCGTAGCGGTCGATGGCGTGCGGATCGCTGTAGACGGTCGTGACGTTGGCGGGCATGACCTCGTCGAGGTGGCGCAGGCGGTCGATGCTGACGTCCATGACGACGACGTTGGCGCCGAGGCCGGCGGCGACGCGGGCGGCGTTGGACCCGACGACCCCGCCGCCGAGGATCAGGACGTTGGCCGGCTCGACGCCCGGGACGCCGCCCAGGAGGATCCCGCGGCCCATCATGGGCCGCTCGAGGTACTTGGCGCCCTCCTGGATGGACATCTTGCCGGCGACCTCGCTCATGGGCGTCAGGAGGGGCAGCCGCCCGGCCGCGTCGGCCAGCGTCTCGTAAGCGACGGCCGTGATGCCCGCCCGGAGGCACCCCTCGGTCAGGTCGCGCGACGAGGCGAAGTGGAAGTAGCAGAAGACCGTCCGGCCGCGGCGGAGGGCGGCGAGTTCGGGGGGCTGGGGCTCCTTGACCTTCACGATCAGGTCGGCCCGGGCGTAGATCTCGGCGGGCGCATCGACGAGCCGCGCGCCTGCCGCCTCGTACTCGGCGTCCTCGAAGCCGCTCCCCTGCCCGGCGCCGCGCTCCACCAGGACGGTGTGCCCGTCGCCGGAGAGGAGTTCGGCCCCAACCGGCAGCAGGGCGACGCGATACTCGTCGGCCTTCGTTTCACGAGGGACCCCGATGATCATGGCGGCCTCCTTTCATCGGGCCGGGCGCGCCCGGCGCCCCGTGATTATGCGCAACGCGCCCGCCCGCCACGAGAGTTTTCTGGCGATCGGCCGCCCCCGGCCGCGCCGAGCCGGGGTTTAGAGCCTATCCGAGTAACCCCTCGTCGGCCCGAGGCCGTGCGAGGCGGTCGCAGGCAAGGAGGGCGACTCTCCTTCGCCCGCCGAAGCAGCCGGCGGGCTGCGAAGAGCGGAAGCAGCCAGCCCTTGTGTGGGCTGGCGATGCAGCCCGACGCCGCCTGCGGCCGCCGCAGCCGGCCGAAGCCAGAGGGTTACTCGGATAGGCTCGAAATAGGGTGGCCAGGCGCCCCCGCCCCGGGTACAACGGCGCCGTCTCGGACGAAACGGAGAACGCGATGCGCCTGTCGATCCGGATGGCGTCGCTGGCGGCCGGCCTGTCGGCCCTGGTCGCCGGCCAGGCCGCTTGCATGGAGGGGACCCGCATGGGCACCGCCGTCCCGCCGGACGGTCGCATCCGCATCGCGGACCTCGGCTACCGCGACTGGGGCCCGGAACTCGTCCACTACGCGCTCGACACGGCGCGGCTGCGGCCCGGGCGGCTCGTCCTCCTGGACGCCCGGGGCAAGGCCGTCCCCTTCCAGGTCGAGGGCGGGGTCCTGGCGTTCGTCGCGACGGTGCCGAAGGGCGGCGAGGCCGTCCACGCGCTCGCGGCGTCGCCGACGGACCGCTCGGGCGAGAACTCGACGCTCGCCTGGGGCGTCCGCGGCGACGCGTTCGAGATGCGCAACGAGCACCTGGCCCTGCGGATGCCGGCCCCGCGCACGGCCGCGTTCGACCCGCCCGTCGACGCCGCCCAGGTGCCGCCGCCCATCCTCCAGTGGGCCCACGGCGACGGCGGCTGGATGGGCGGCGCGCGGTTCCTCACGGACCGCCGGGTGGCGTCGTGCGCCTTCTCGGTCGTCCGCCAGGGACCCGCCTGCGCCGAGTACGAGGCCCGGTACCGCTTCGCGCCGCGCGGCGAGTACGTCTGGCGCGTCCGCCTCTCGCCCGGGATGCCCATCGCCCTGGTCACCGAGGAGTTCGACCTGGGCGAGGTCACCGAGGGCCGCGACCTCCTGATGCTCGACCTGCACGCGGGCTGGAAGCCCGCCAACACCGCCGCCGTCGGCGACGCAGGCGAGCAGCAGATGCCCGGCGCAAAGGCCTCGGCCTACGATGCGTACGTCGCCTCCCGCCGCCAGGCCGCGAGCCAGGCCGAACCCGTCGGCGGCGTCGGCGACGCCCCCAAGCCCTACGTCCCCGAGAAGGACCTGCTGCTCCTGTCGCGGACGGCCCCCGCCGGCAAGTGGGGCGGCTACGTCGGCGCCATCGCCGTCTGGGATGGCCAAGCCCCCGGCGCCGGGCGGACGATGGCCCTCGTGCCCCTGCACGCAGGCAGTTGGCGCCGCGCCATGGTCCTGAGCGCCTGGTACAAGGAGGGCACGGGCATCACGGTCGGCCTGCCCCTGGGCGTCCGCCACGCCCGCTGGTCGCTGGACATCGCCGACGACTTCTCCCCCTTCTCGACGCACGAGCACGACCCGGGCCTCCCGCCGACCTACGGCCGCCGCGAGTGGGGCCTGTACGTTGGCGCGAACCTCGCCACCGCCCAGGCCGACTTCGGCTACATCGGCCTCGACCGCTACAAGGACTGGCTCATCGACGTGCCCGACCGCGCGGGCTCGCGGGCCTATCCCGGCGGCTTCTTCTCCCCCAAGCACGTCGAGCGCCTGAGGAAGGTGCTCGACAAGCATCCCGACGGCGAGTACCTGAAGACGTGGTACCTCTTCCGCGGCAGGACCGACGACGCCGTCCGCCACGCCCGCCAGGTGATCGAGGGCCTCCGCAAACCCTACGGCGAGAACGACTTCTACCTGGTGGGCCTGTCGAACTACCGCAAGAGCCAGTTCCTCGTCTTCGCGAACCTGGCCGAGGACGCCCTGGCCTGCCCCGACCTGCCCTCTGACCTGCGGACGGAACTCCGCCGCCGCCTCGCCCTCTTCGCCTACGTCATGGCCGACCCCGACGTCAATCCGCGCGGGTCCGGCGTCCACCTGGGCAACAACAACATGACGATCAACCGGACGCTCGCCCTGACGTACTTCGCGGGCCTCCTGCCCGACCATCCGCGGGCGGCCTACTGGCTGGCCGCCGCCCGCGACTTCGCCCGGTTCAAGTTCGCCACCCAGACGGCCCAGTGTGGCTCCTTTATCGAGTGCCCCTCCTACCAGTTGTACAGCCCCACGCGGACGCTCAACATCACCCAGAACATCCTGCGGAACCGCGGCATCTCGGACTTCGCGAAGGACGGCTACCTGGCCGACACCCTGCGGTACCTGGCGAACCTCACCATGCCCGACCCGCGGTTCAAGGGCCTCCGCATCATCCCCGGCATGGGCAACTCCTGTAACCAGGTCGAGAACGTCTGGGGCTTCGCGATGGCCGCCGTCGCCGACCGCGACCCCAAGTTCGCCGGGTGGCTGCGGTTCATCAACCGCCTGGCCAACGGCGACCAGCCCCTCGAACCCGGCCCGAATCCCCACGACAAGAACGTCCCGCACCCGCTCTACTACCTGCCCGACGTCCCCGAGAACCCGCAGCCGCTCCGGACGGCCTTCTTCCCGGCCTACGGCGTCGTCTTCCGCGCCCACTTCGGCACGCCCGGCGAGACGGCCATGCTCCTCCGCGCCGGCATGAACTGGTCGCACTGGGACACCGACAACCTCAACGTCGTCCTCTACGCCAAGGGGGCGCCCCTTTCGCCCGGCACGGGGTACCAGTACTACTCCGGCCCGGCCATCGAGGGGAATGCCGTCTACCACAACCAGGTCAAGGTCGGCCGCCGCGACCTCCAAGAGGTCTTCGGCCGCGTCGACGGCACGATCGCCGACTACGGCTTCGGACCCTCGGCCGACTACGCCGTCGCCGACCGCTACTACCCGCCCGAACTCTTCGACGACGGCCGGGGCGAGATGCACTGGCGGCGGCACGTCCTCTTCCTCAAGAGCCCCCGCCCCGACGGGCCCAACTACTTCGTCCTCCGCGAGACCTTCCCCGGCGGCGCCGGGCGACCGACGTGGTGGACCTGGCTCAACCTCGACACGGCCGACCGCATCGCCGTCGACGGGACCGCCTTCGACCGGGCCAAGGCCCCCGTCAACAAGGTCGTCCCGGAGGCCGAGATGCCGACCCTGCGCGGCCGCACGGTCGAGATGCGGACCGCCTTCGGCGCGTCCGCCTGGTTCCAGTTCACCCGGCCGCACGACGTCCGGGTCCGCATGACGTTCGACTACCACGCCTCCGGCCTCCCCGACGACAAGGAGACGAAGACCATCCTGGAGGTCCCCGCCGGGCCGGGCGAGGACTACTTCTACGCCCTCTACCCGCGGGCCGACGGGGCGCCCGTGCCGCAGTGCACGGTTCTGGCCGACGGCGTCATGACCGTCGCCACCGACGAGGCCGCCGACACCGTCTTCCTCGGCGACGCCCCCTTTGCCTGGGACCGGGACGGCGTCGTCTTCACCGGCAAGGCCGGCGCCGTCCGCGTCTTCAAGGACCGCGTCGCCCTGTGCCTCGCCGCCGGCAGCGGCCGCGTGGGCTACAGGGGCCACGTCCTCGAAGGCCACGGGCCGTTCGAGCGCGTCGTGCCCCTCGCGGACCTGAAGCGCGGCGTCTGGCCGGCCGGCGATGCCTACGAGAAGCAGGTCGCGACCGTCGACCTCGGCCGCGGCGTCAAGGTGACCGGCGAAGGCCCGTTCTCGGCCGCGATGGAGGGCGAGACCGTGAGGATCCGGACGGGCGGCCGCGACCGCGTCCTCCACGTCACCCAGCCGCCCTTCATCGTCCGCCCGCAGTACTGGGTTGACGGCCTCGAGTCGATGGCCTGCTGGACCGACTATCCCGCGAGCGGCTGGGGGGCCTACAGGAACTTGTGGCTCATCGGCCTCTCGGTCCCCGCGGGCGAGCACGAACTGGTCGTCAAG
>Ga0315294_10004330_pt1 | contig 15466 bp, 14 predicted proteins | sample YL17G13_40_MG_FD_203626 | JGI IMG/M metagenome (GOLD analysis project Ga0315294, IMG submission 203626) | Sediment microbial communities from Yellowstone Lake, YNP, Wyoming, USA - YL17G13_40 | ecosystem: Environmental > Aquatic > Freshwater > Lake > Sediment | place: USA: Wyoming | collected... | reverse complement strand
TGAATTACTTATTATTCTTTTAATGTAAGCGTTTATTGCTCTATTTTTCTTTAATCCCTCGCAAGGCTAATCCTAAAGCTGTTGTATACTCAAGCGATTTTTCAAAAGATAGTCTTGGCAATTCTTCAAAGGGTGTCTCCAAGATATTTATCCAGGGATTAGCAAGCTCAACTGGAATTCTCAGCTGTATAGATAAAAACTCAGTAATTCCTTTGAGGTTAGCTCCTCCTCCACAAAGAAGAATTTTTTTAATGCCCCTACCATCAAGAGGTAAATGTTCATGGGTGATGTGAGTGTGATAATAATCTAAATATTTTTTAATTTGGGACACTAAGTTATCTAGACCTGGTAATAATATTTCAAATATTTTTCCCGGTTCTATTTCTTTTTCGGTCCCATCCTGAATTTTTATTTTATATCTTTTTTCTAAACCATACTTTAATTTTAATTCTTCGGCCTCCTGGAAGCTAATTTTTAACGTCTGGGAAATGATCTGAGTAAATTGACGGGCAGAAATGGGAAGAACGCTTGTAAACCTAAGAGAGTAACCAGAAAAAATCATAAATCCTGTCCTGTTTGCTCCTAGATCAATTAAAAGTAGCGGGTGAGGAGAAATTTCATTTTTAATTACAGCTCGACAAATAGCTAAAGACTCAATTTCTAAAACTTTTGGCTGAAGACCTGCCTTTGCTAAAGCTGTAACATATGGATCGACAGTTTTTTGGGGTAGGGCAGCAATCAAAATATCGGCGTGATCTAAATGGTCTGCAACTGGCTGGACAGTCTGGAAATCAAGATAGGCTTCATTAATTGGTAGGGGAATATAATTTTCGGCTTCAAAATAAACAGCTTCTTCCAATTCTTTCTCTCCTAGGATTGGCATTTGGATAACTTCTAAAAAAGCTTTTTCTTCTGGTAGAGATGCCATAACATAGTTTGTTCGTAATTTCTCTCCTTTTACTTTTTTTATACTTTCCTTGATAACCTTAATCAAAGATTCTTCATCTTTAACTTCGCCCTCTTCGATTATTCCCGGCTTGATTTCTTCCTTTAGATAAGAGGTTAATTTTAAAAACTTACCTTTTCTTTTTAAATTGGCAATCTTCAAAGATGTGTCGGTGATATCTAAGCCAAACGAATCTGGTTTTAAGGTAAGAAATTCTAGCATAATTTTCTCATTTAATTATATCATCAAAGAAATAAAAACAAAAAGAGCTAAAAGCTCTTTTCAACTTAAATTATAAAATAGAAATTATTCTACTTCCTTCCAGCTGGTTACTTTCCATTTCCCTCCCGGTCCGCTGCTAAATTTTGCATCGGCCAACCCGGTCACATAGGTAACTTCGGCATTTGAAGACATAGAGATTCCGTAACCTGTCGCTTCTCTTAATTTTGCATTAGAGCTCAGGCTTATAAATCCATCAGAGGCGTAAAGGATTGCTGTTTTTGTGTTGCTTGTCGCAGATATTGCAGGATTACCAGGGTCAGTGGAATTATTGGTAGAAAGCAGCATTAAATAACTTCCCATAGAGGAGTTGCATTTTTTACTTGTTTTATTATAACCTTCAGCCCCACAGAGGGTAACATTACTAGCGACAGAAATATGACCATCAACTACAATAACTCCGCTAAAAGAACCATAGCCAGAGGCAAGCTGAAGCGCTACATTTGAATTTAAGCTTAAATTACCAGTCACCCAAATAGTACCCGTAATTGTTAATATCGCATTACTATCAAGGGTCATATTACCGTCCACCTTCACAGGCCCTAGAGAGGCTTCGTTATTGCCTCCTAAAGAATATCCTGAAATAGTCCCGCCTGCAGCTGCATCATTTTTCCAGCTAGTAATTTGCTCATCGGTTATTGGCATCTGCTGGGGCGCGACCCATTCTTCAGTCTGATAAAGACTTCCTTTTACCGAGCAACTGCTAATGCTCGTGTAGTATGCGTCACCATCGATCTTGCAATCCTGTAAATATCTAGCCCAAGCACTACCACCTCCTTCTGTGGATTTAATTTCAATAGATTGAATTTTTCCGTTAGCTCCGGCTGAGATAGCGTCACCATATATTTTAGTATTGGACGCCCCAGCTATAATTCCATTGGAGAAGATATTGCCATGGACTACGGCATTACCTGCCATTTGCAACCCTAAATCCCCTACCTGGACTCCGTAGTGGAAGGAGATTTCGTCAGTCGATATCTGGTAGACAACCTGGGTTTTTCTTATTCTGTTTGAGAAGTTCCCTTGAGAAGTAATTGTTCGTGACCCTCCAATTACATCGGAAATCCCTACTGCAGTAGTACTTCCCTCAACTGAAAAAGAATAGGAACTCTGCCATTGTTTACCTTTTGCAAGGCGTAATAAAGCATCTTCAATTCCAGCTTCAGCGGTAAAATATGCTTGGTTCGATCTAGTCACGTTGCCAGACACTTTTTGTAGATTAAGCACTAAATTGGAGACACTTAAACCAATAGCTAAAATAATCACCAATATTAAAATCGCAATAAAGATCGCGACGAAACCTCTTTCTAATATTAATTTTTTTATTTTAACCATTTTTTATAATTATCCAGCGATCTAAAATAATTTTAATAAGATCTTAAAGAATCAACCGATCGGAGACTAACTGAGGATTGATATTCTGGCCGGCCATTTGGGTTTTTATAATTTACCGTTAAATTAATCTGTATAGATGGGGTTTGACTAGTAATAACTCTAGAAAAAACTAAATTTATTACCTCTACTCTATCTGAGGTCAGGAAAATTGGATTTTGTGATTCTTTTTTGAGACAAAGTCTACCATCTAAAATATAAAAATCAATGTAGGATTTATCTTCTCCGGCAGGAAGATATTTTTCCGTTTCCAGGGAAAGTTGGCCAGGATTAGAATCAAAGACGCTAGTTGGGCTATAAACGCCTTTCGCCTCTCTTATTTCATAGGTTATTTGTTCCATTACTCTTCTTGCATTACTCAAAGTTTCAGTCATCACTTTATTCTTGGTATTTGTTTGAATAGACCAAATTAAAACAGAAGATACGCTAAAAATAACAATTACTAGAATGGTGATATAAATTAAAGTCTCCATTAAAGTAAACCCATCTTTCCTAATTTTTATAAATATAGATTTTAACATTAAAAGAGTCGCTTATAGGTATGGCTTATTTCCAATTAGCAAAATAAGTCGTTATTTCTACTTTCTTATTCTTCCAAGAGACAGTAACTTTTGCCTTTTTTGTTAAGGGATCCAAAGTGCCACCCGTTGCAACAATATTATCATTACTGTCTCGGTTAACGTTTTCAAACACAACCTTTCTTGCAAAATTGCCACTTATTTCTTCGCCTGAAACCATACTCCATTTAGGTGGATTATCAGTTGTCTTTGCTGGATGATAAGGATCACCAATAGTTAAAATGCCTAGGCCGTTTGTAGACCAGTTTGTTCCGTCTCTAAAATTACGAGTAGCATCTAATGTTTCTTGAGCCAAGAAGTCAGCATAAATTGTTTCTTTGTTCAAATTAGAAACTTGAAGAGAAAAAGCTAAAAGACCGACGATACCGCTAAAAGCAATCGATAGAAAAAAAATAACTACTAAAATTTCTATCACTGATATCCCTTTAGTTAATTTTTGGTTATTATTTATTGCCATTGGGGTTCAGAGACGAAAACTGAGGTGCCTTGGGCTGTCTGGCCGTCAGCGGTATAATTTATTAAATTTTGGTAATCGAGGGTAATTGACAAGGCTTTGTCGTTATATCTTTTGTCTCTATGAATAGAAAATTGAGCGCTGGCTATACCCAAAGAGTGGGTATGAATTTTTAACTTTTGGTCAGCTTTGTTACCAATGGGCCCAACCGAAATAGTACCTTCCCAGTAAAATTCGGTTTTTTCAGGATTGAGATAATTTTGGAATGAAATATCATAGTTATCTCCTGGAAAGTCAGGAAATATTAAATGTAAAGTTGTGGCTGTCTGAGCGTCTTGATTATAAGTAAAATGAACATGGCGGGAATCTTTAATCCTGCTCGTATCAGAAGGGACGGTAGGGAATGTTAAGCTCACTTGGCCTGAGTTATCAACGTAAATAGTTTTCACTTTTTCTGGAGTGTCTTTCAGCCGAATAGATACAGAGCCAAATTGAGAAGTAGTCCCTAAAATTCTATCAAAAACAACTTCCGATCCGCCGGATAAATTTATTTCTGAAATTTCTAAGGAATCTGCTAATTTATGATTTTCGTCAAAAGAACTATCTCTGCCAGCATAACTTCCTCCCTTAAATAGGGTATATTGATGGGGATTAGTTGACTGGTTGAAATAAACCCCATATCGACTAGCTCCTTCAGATGCTAAAGTTTTATTTTGAGCCAACCTAAGAACATTAATAATTTCTTCTGCTGAATTATTTAAATCTGTCTCCTTTTGAAAAAAGCGGTACGAAGGAACAGCTATGGCAACTAAAGTAATCACTATGCCAATGATGATTAAAATTTCAATCAAGCTAAAAGATTTCATTTTTAAAATCCTGACTCTTAATTTTTATTGAATCGCTCCCAACATAGAATACATTGGCTGGATCATTGAAATTGCAAAAAAACCTACTGCCCCCCCGACTAAAAGCATTAGGATTGGCTCAATTAAAGAAGCGATGTTTTTAGTGGCCACGGTAACCTCTTCCTCGTAAAAATCAGCTAATTTCGCTAAGATGTCAGCAGTTTGACCCGTTTCCTCACCAACTTCCATCATCTGAATCACGACCAAGGGATAAAGATTTTGATAGGGCTTTAAGGCCTCAGATATTTTTCCTCCTTTCCGAACTTCTTCCTGAACCTTAGTTATGGCTCCTTTGAAATAAACATTTCCTAGGGCTCCAGAAACAATCCCTAATGCCTGAACAATGGGTACACCTGCTGTAATCAAAGAACTTAAGGTTCTAATCGTCTGGGCAGAATTTATTTTTTTAACAATTGGAGAAATAATTGGTATTTTTAAAAACAGTTTATCAAAAAATTTTTTGCCGATTTTCGTTCTCAGGGTTTGCCTTAAAAAGATGAAAAAGGCGATGATAATAAAAGGCAGTAAAAACCAATCTTTAGCAAGAAAACTGCCAAGAAATATTACAAATTTAGTAGTTGGTGGCAGATCAACGCCAAGCTCAAGAAAGGTTTCGGCTAATTTAGGGACGACCATAATTAACATTAAAATTCCGATACCAATCATGGCGCAAATAATTACAGCGGGGTACATCATTGCCCCCATTATTTTTGACCTTAAATCATTCTCTCTTTCCAGTTGGAGAGTAAGATTTTTAAAGACATCTTCTAAGGTTCCAGACTCTTCTCCAACTTTAATCATGCTAACGAAAAGTTCAGAAAAAATCTGAGGATATTTTTCTAAGCTTTCGGCAAAACCTTTTCCTTTCGTAATCTCATCTAGAATATTTAAAAGCGCCTTTTTAAAATTTTTATTTCTAGTTTGTGCTGCCAAAATAGTTAGAGCACGAGGCAGGGAGATACCAGCTGAAATCATCACTTGCAGATTCCGGGTAAAAAACACCTTTTCAGAAAGCGAAACCCCCTTAAAGAAGGGCAGGGAAATTTCAAATTTTGCCTTCTTTTTCTCTTCTTCTAAATTAGCCGAAATCAAAACCAAACCTTGTTGGTGCAAAGTCTTGGCTAGCTCATGCTCATCTTTAGCTTCTAACGTTCCTGTTTTATCTTCCCCGTGAAAGGATTTAGCTATATAGAAATATTTAGGCAAATCTTAAATATAAAATAAATTTTAAATTTCTAGTTTTGGAATCTTTAATTCCATGATTTAACTCTAGATTTTGAACTTTTATTCAATAATCACCCTCAATACTTCTTCAATACTTGTTATTCCTTGAGCAGCCTTTAAGAAGCCATCCTCAACCATTGTTTTCATTCCTTCTTTTTGAGCTTGTCCTTGGATTTGATCAGAAGTAGCTCCTTTAACAATTAATTCTTTTATTGATTCAGTCACAGGTAAGGATTCAAAAATACCAATCCTTCCTTTATAGCCTTCTGGACATTCTTTAGTTGATTTTGGTCGATAAAAAGTGATGTCCTTCCATCCTTTCTTTGGGTCAATTACCTTTTCTTCTTTTAAAATTGTCAAAATCTTATCTAGGTCACAATATTTAGCCAGGTTTTTTAGTTCCGGATCTTTAAGTACATACTTTTCTTTCTCTGAATGTAGCTTTCTAACTAGCCTTTGGGCTAAGATTAAATTTAAAGTAGATGCAATCAAAAAAGGTTCACATTTCATATCAATTAACCTGGGCAGTGCGCCGGCTGCTGTATTAGTATGCAAGGTTGATAAAACTAAGTGGCCAGTAAGAGCGGCATTAATTGCCAATGCTGCTGTTTCATTATCTCTTATTTCTCCGACCATCATAATGTCAGGATCTTGCCTAACTAATGTTCTTAGGCCGGCAGCAAAAGTTAAGCCAATTTTAGGATTAACCTGTGTCTGGTTAATTCGGGGCATCCGATATTCAATCGGGTCTTCAATTGTAGAAATATTCACGCCTGGGATATTTAGAATCTCAAGCATGGAATAAAGAGTTGTGGTTTTCCCTGAGCCTGTTGGCCCAGTTACTAAAATCATTCCTACTGGCTTTCTTAAGTTCCTCTGAACCCATTCCAGGGTCTCACCCCTCAACCCTAAACCTTCTAAGGTGTCGGCTCTGGAAGTTTCAGGCAATAATCGCATAACAATTTTCTCTCCATCAAAAACTGGCAAGGTGGAAACACGAACTGAATATTTATAATCTTCTGTCTCTACTTTAAAACGGCCATCTTGAGGAAGCCTGTGTTCGTCAAGTTTTAAATTGGAAAGAACTTTAATTCTAGCAACAATCCCTGACTGAACCAATTTTGGCAAAATCATAGCATCTCTTAAAATTCCATCTATTCGATAACGAACTAAGACCTCTTTTTCCAATGGCTCAATATGAATATCAGAAGCTATTTGTAAGATGGCATGCTTTAATAGAGTATCAACAATCCGAATTACGGGCAGTTCTTCAGCTATCTTCCGAAGTTCAGCCTTCTCCTCTTTAATCTCCTCTTCTCTAATCGGCCTAATTCCTTTTACTTCTTTCTTTATAATCTCCCCAAATTCAGCTTCCAAGGTTTTTTGGTATTGGGAAAGGGCATTTTTTATAGATTCGGGAGTAGTTAATCTCGGCAGAATTTTTAAATTAGCTGTTTTTTTAATAAATTCAATCGTGCGTAAATCTTCTGGATCCAACATAGCCACTTCTAGATTCTGACCCTTTTTTCTAAAAGCGATAATATTATGAGACCTGGCAATCGGTTCGGGAATGATTTTTAGAACATCGGGGGAAATAATTTCTTTTTCCAGATTGACAAAAGCAATGCCTAGAATATAAGCTTCAAGTTTTATTAATTCTTCTTGGCTTATTAAACCGTCTGAGATTAAAACATCTCCTATTTTTTGTTTTGTTTTCTCGGCTTTTTTTAAGGCTTTTTCAAATTGATCTTGTGTTGCCAAACCAGCGTCCAAAAGAAAAGCTTTTAACTGTTGAGGTTCTACTCTCATAGGATTACACGCTTCAAAATATAATTTTAAATTGCTTATATCTTATATTGTTTATTTAAATTTTTTGAGAGCCTCCTTTACTTTCTCTACTATTTCTTCTAGGTTATAATTTTCTTTAACTAAATAAGTAGTTGCCCCTATTTCTAGAGCTTTTTCAATATCTGACATATCTTCGAGGTTGGTCAAGACAATAACAGGAATTTGTTTCGTTTGTTCATTCTCTTTTAGACCCTTCAAAATTTCTAAGCCGTGGAGTTTTGGCAAAACAAGATCTAGCAAGATTAAATCTGGCTTACTTGTCTGGGCCAGCCTTAATCCAATCTCGCCATCTAGTGCAGAAATTACCTCATATCCTTCTTGCTTTAAGACCTCGCCAACCGTCTTTTGAACAGCAGACTCGTCTTCTATAAAGAGTATTTTTGTCATATTATTAAATTCTCAGCTACAGTTAGCAATTAGCAAAAAGTTGTATTTTTTGTTAATTGCCTGCTGATTGCTGTCCGCTATTTACTATTTAATTGGAAGGGAAAACCAAAAAGTTGAACCTTTATTTTCTTCTGATTTAAAACCAATTTTACCGCCCATTTTCTCAATAAGGGATTTTGTAATGTATAGACCAAGCCCAGTTCCTTGAGTCTTATATTTTAGAATATTTGAAGAACGGAAGAATTTCTGGAAAATATATTTTTGGTCTTCTTTGGGGATACCGACTCCATTATCTTTAATTTCAAAATTAAAACGGCTATCTTTTTTTACCAAGTTAATTTTAACCTCTCCCTTTTCTTTTATATAGCGGATTGCATTATCTAAAAGATTTTCAATAATTAATTTCAATTGAGAGGGATCAGAAAATATTTTGGGCAGATTATTTTTTGGTTCAAATTTTATTTCAACATTTGACGCTCGGGCGAAAGGAGCAGAAAGAGAAATAACGCCTTGAATTAAATCTGCCAGAGGAACCTCTTGGTCTTTAAAGAGCAGTCTTCCTTGTTCAATCCTAGAAACAATTAAAAGGTCTCTGACTAATTCTCCCATACGACTGCTGTTATCCTTTAAGATTTTGAAATAATCAAGCTGTTGTTCTTCGATTTTCCCTAATCTCCCTGACATTAATAATTCTAAGGACCATCTCAAATTTGAAAGAGGAGATCTCAGCTGATGAGAAACAATGCTGACAAATTCAGATTTCATCCTGTTTGCCTCAACTAGCCGTTCGAAGCTTTGAGTAATGGTGAAGGTAATAATTAATAAGATAGCTGATAGGGCAAGAACAATTAAAACAACCACTTCTGGCTCAGAAACATATTTGATGCCGATAGCGTAAGTTGTTAAAATTGCGGCGATAGTAATTATTCCCATAACTAAAAAGAGGAATTGGGGATATTGCCAAATGGTGACGCCTGCTTTTTTTGATTGGACAAAAAGATTTAATTGAGAAACTAAATTTCTGAGGGCCATTGTTTGATTATATCATATTTTGACTTCAGGAAAAAATAGATTTATACTGTTAAATTAGTAATCAATAAAATGGACCTTTTAGAAAATCGGGGGATAGTGCCCTGAACCAGAACAAAATTCGGTTCGGGGTTAGTCCCGTACTAGAGCATAGGCTCAGTACGGGATAACGGTAGCACCCCGATAGTATCCCGCTAAAGCGGGAACTACGGGGCGGGCGAGTCCTTCTTGCCCCGCACTAAAATTGTCGGGATGTGGTGTAATGGTAGCATAAACGCTTTGGGAGCGTTTGGCCTGAGTTCGAATCTCGGCATCCCGAAAGTCAATTTTTAGTACGGGGCCTGCCCCGTAGTGAAGCGAAGCTTCTACTACTGGGGTAAGAAGATTTAGTTCCGGTTCGAATCCGGGTACCCCGACGGGCTAAGGCATTGGCAGGTGGCGGAGCAGGAGTTTGTCAGTTCGAGTCTGGCATCCCCGATCAAAAGAGGTACGAGGTGAGAAATCTCGGCGTCCCGATAGTTTTAATAGATTCAAACAGCTCCTTAAATTTAAATACTTGATTATGTTCTGATATAATATAGAAAGTGGGTTCGAATTAATGCACATTTATGAAACCCCTGAGCCTTAAAGAAAAAGCTATAGATTACAGAAAACGAGGTTATTCCTATAACATGATCTCAGAAAAATTAGGATTGTCTAAGGGCACTTTAAGTAATTGGTTAAAGGAAGTCCCCTACAAGCCGAATAAAGAAGCATTGAAAAGAATCCAATTAGCCCCCTCTAAATCAGCTGAGATTGTTCATAATCGTAAAGTTGCCAATATTGCTCGAATTAAGAAATTAGCGGTGGAAGATTTTGGAAAATTAACAAAAAGGGATTTATGGCTTTTAGGGATTGGCCTATATCTTGGCGAAGGGTCAAAATTATATGAGACCATACGATTAATTAACTCTGATCCCGAAATAATAAAGTTAGCAATAAAATGGTTTCAAGAAATTTGTGGTCTGAGAAATGAAAATTTTACCCCTTCTGTTCATTTGTATCCAGATAATGATATCAAAGAAACTATAAACTATTGGTCAAAAATAACTGGTTTTCCCAAAAAACAATTTGGGAAAACTCAAATAGACCTAAGGAGCAATAAGTCCAAGAAGAAGAAAAGAAAGTTGCCATACGGTACACTCCATTTACAAATCAGAAGTCGAGGGAAAAAAGAATTTGGAGTAAATCTCCATCGAAGAATTATGGGTTGGATAGAAGCTGTTTTAAGTCAAATTTAACGCGGGAGTAGTTCAGCAGTAGAATGTCTCCCTTCCAAGGAGAAGGTCGCGGGTGCGAATCCCGTCTCCCGCTCAAGAAAATCCCCCACCAAATTTGGTGGGGGATTATCCGTGTTTAATCTCGGAGATTAAACATTATCTAGCGTACTCAACCACTCGATTTTCCCTAACTACTGTCACTTTTATTTCTCCAGGATATTTTAATTCGCTTTCTATCCTATCTGCAATTTCCCTAGCCAGTTTTTGGGCAGTCAAATCATCTATTTCTTCTGGTTTTACAAAGACTCTTAATTCTCGGCCTGCCTGTAGAGCCCAGGCCTTATCAATTCCAGGAAAGGAAGTAGCTATTGCCTCTAGATCTCCTAATCTCTTTAGATAATTTTCAACTGTATCTTTTCTAGCACCTGGCCTGGCTCCGGAAATTTGGTCTGCCACCTGAACTATTATTGCCTCCAAAGTTTCGTAGGGATACTCTTCGTGATGCGATTTCATTGCATCTATTATTTCTTTCTCAACCCCAAACTTTTCCAAGATTTTGATCCCAATTTCAGTGTGAGAACCTTCAACTTGATGGTCAACTGCCTTGCCAATATCGTGCAAAAGCCCTGCCTTTTTAGCAATTAAGGAATTTGCGCCTAATTCTTCGGCTAGGACTGCGGATAGGTGAGCCACCTCTATTGAATGGAGTAGAACGTTCTGGCCGTAACTTGTCCTGAAATCTAATCTCCCCAAAAGCTGAACTATTTTAGGATGAAGACCTATAATCCCAGTTTCATAAACCGCTGTTTCGCCAGCTTCTTTTATTTTATTTACAATTTCAGTTTCCGCTCTCTTAACTTCTTCTTCAATTCTGGCTGGTTGGATTCTTCCATCGCGAATTAGTTTTTCTAAAGCAACTTTAGCAATTTGGCGACGAACGGGGTCGAATCCGGAAATAACTACAGCTTCGGGAGTATCATCAATAATAATTTCTACTCCGGTTAATCTTTCTAAGGTTTTGATATTTCTCCCTTCCTTACCAATAATTCTTCCTTTAATTTCATCTGAGGGCAAAGGTAAAGTAGTAGTAGTTAATTCTTGGGTCTGATTGATTGCTAATTTTTGAATGGTTGTAGCTAAAATCCCTTGGGCTTTTTTGCTGAATCTTTCTTGACCTTCGATTTCCAATTTTTTAATCCTGCCGACAATGTCCTTCTGATATTCTTTTTCTATATTATTCAGAAGTTCTTTTTTAGCCTCTTCTTTTGATAGCTTAGAAACTCTTTCCAGGTTTTCTAGCGCTTCGGTCTTAAAAATCTCTAAATTTTCCTTAATAATCTTTAATTTTTTAACCTTTTGCTGAAATTCTCTCTCTTGACCATCTAAAGCTTGAAGTTTATTGTCTAGAGTTTCTTCTCGCCTGAGCAAAAATCTTTCATTCTTGAGTAATTCTCTTTGTCGTTGATCTATTTCTTCTTTGGTATTTTCTAGGATTTGCAAGGATTTATCTTTTGCTTCGGTCAGAATTTTTTGAGCCTCGGCTCTGGTTTGGGAAATCTTTTTTTGAATCCTTTCTTCAATGGTTCCGACTTGTTTTCTAGCTATTGATTGGCGAGCATAATAACCTAAAATTGATCCGATAATTAAAAAAGCTACTGCTCCAAAAAGTAGAGTAAGTTGATTCATAATTTGTAATAGAAATTTGGCTCTTCATTTTTAATCCACTAATAAAATCACTAATTTTTTGCTAGCTGCTTTGGATAAAATTCCGGAGAATAAATTGGCGATTATCCTCAAAGAAATTTGTGATAAATATTCTTGGTTAGGAAACCAAAATTTCATAGTTAATTTTACAATTAAATCTTAACAAAAAATTTTCCGGATGTCAAAAAACCGCCCTACTTTCGACAGTAAACTAAAAGCCTTAAGTTTTGAGCCTAAGGCATGTTTAAAGATTATAATTTTTTAATTAAAAGGGGGCTATTTCTATCCAAATAGGTAAAGGCGATAGTAAACCACCGAGATTTTGGGTACTGCTACAAGGTATACCATTATCAGTAACCTGATGAGTAATTTCGTAAGGGCCGCCCCCTGAAAAAGGACTGCTAACTTCTGAACCAGTTGCGTCAAAAACACTATCATCATTAAAGTCCCATTCATAAAGATCGTAACCTGCAATTGGATTGCGGAAATAAACTGTCTGGCCAGGCGATATTTTCACGAGAGAACAGTTGGCAAACCATTCTCCGCCGCTTTTCTCACACTGGAAGGAAGGATCAGGCGGAGGAGCCGAAGGAGTAATCACCTCCTGGCCATAAACCCAACCAGAATCTGCACCCTGATCATCAATAGCTTTCACCCGCCAGGCATAGGTTTTGCCAAAAAGCAGGGAATTTGGTTGGGACGCTTCATAAACTGGTATTGTTTGCTCCATGCGAGGGTAAGGGGATGAAACAGATCCGTTCTTGTTTACTGCCAAGTTATTCCAGTCAGCTGGTTCTTCATCAACTTGGAAAAACCAAGTAAGGTCATTATTCTCAGAATCAGTTACTTGCCATTTAAAGAGAAAGAGAACCGGCGACTGGCAGTCGGGACTTTTTGAGGGAGCTAATAAGTCTAAAGTAACTTGAGGAGGGCTATTTTGTTTAATGCCCAAATAAACAGTTCTTAATCCTCCTTCTACAACAGAAAAAGGGGTTGTAGAATACTCATCATTAGGAATATAATCGCAGCCATCCAGGCATGTTCCTGTCCAAGAATATTTAGTTCTAAACCAACCATTACCTTCGTCAGGATTTATTGTTAAATAATGGTCTGCCAAGGAGATTATCTTTCGATAATAGCCGGTCTTATTTATATATTCCGTAATAGGGTTACCATCTAAGCTAATCTCAGCAAACTGACTATTAAAATCATTAAATTCCTCACCCGGATCATATTTTCCGTCCCCGTTTAAATCATTAAAAACTTTGACCTCTAAAATCCCAGCCGGGCCGCCATCAATAATGTCTGCCCAATATCTGCCGGGATTCCATATCGTGGGGGCGGTAAGGACGAAATCTACCGGAAAGGTTCCAGGATAGGGTTGGTTATTTATTTTCTGGTAAGTCGCTGAGGTAACTTCGTAAATGTCTCCCAAGGAGTCCATCATAAAAAGAGGACCGCCAATACCAATGCTTATCTTTTGAGGAAATCCTGGGCCAGAGTAGGAAGTAATATTATATTTTATCCAATTACCTGATGCATTTAAATAATATATATTTCCGCTTTTAGCTAAAACATAGGGAGGAGCTGTAGGAAGAAAACTATCCACTGCAATATCAATGGCTTGCTCGGGATCTAAATAAGGAAAGGGGAAAGGCTCATTATTTATTTTATTTTGATCCCAAGAGGGCCACGGCCACCCGGGCCCGTACCAAGTCATTGGTGGCCAGACCTCACCGAATCTTGGTAATTTATAAACATCACCATTTGAATCTAAGGCGTATAATATGCCGCCAAAGTCACAATAACCGTTACTGTCCATACCAGTAAAATCGCCGGTGGCAATTACAATAGAGCCTGGAAAAGGATTTGAATTAACTTTCAGCCATGATAAAGGCTGCTCTTCACACATAAGCTGTATTGGAAGCCCTCCCGGCCCAGGACCCAGTGCTGGTTGGCCATTAGTATAGACATCCCCATTTTTTGTTATTAGCCAGCCTCGGCGATAAAAACTTTCCGCGCCAGCCCAATCAGCCACTGGTAAACCATTGGTCGTTAATTCACAAGGTTCTATAAGAGAACCCCCCGGTGGCGGTTGCGTGCCGCCCCAATGCATCAACCAAGGCTGGCTATTTGAATCAATAGAAATTCTATTTGCAAAATCCCCTTCCAAAACAGAACAGAATGGCCCATTGTTGCCAAGGGCCCAAGGAAGACCATTTCCAGAAGGATAAGCAAGGGAGCATTCTCTCCAGTCGGGGGTTCCATCATAAAGATTTTCCCACGTAAAAACTTGGCCTGGCAGGGCAAAAGATAAGGCTGGATGGCTAAAAAGCAAAAAACCCGAAATTAAAAAGAAAAGTGTTAATTTTAGAATATTGAAATTTTTTGAAAAAATAGGCATTTTAGTAAACAAAAATATAAGCTCCTATTTTACCTTCGCCTCTTAATTCAACGCTATAACGTGAGCCTTTTTCAAGCTGAAACCCTTCCTGGCTTCCCGCTAAAAGCTGAAATCCCTGAGGGATGGTTAAAAGCTCGTATAGCGGCAAAATGGCCGGACGATTTTCTAAAGCCTTATTTAAATCTTCAGCGCTTGGAATAGTTTTCGGATTATTCTTTATTGCCTCGGGGCTTTGACTTATAATCCTCCAAACCAATTTGTTGTCTTTATCGGTATAATCAAATCCCAAACTAGCCACCAAAATTTCATATACCTTAGTATTTTCTTGCCAATCAAGAATTACTTTGTCTCCCTCTCTTTCAAGAGAAATTTGAATCTCAAAGTCGCCTAACGGTCCTTCTTTTTCTTTTTCTCTCTGGCCCGGAACTTCTGGATATTCTGGAGGAATCGCTTGGGGGGAGGGAACTTTTTCTTTTGAAATAATAAGAAAATAAAGTCCGACCCCAATCAGGATAAACAAGACTGCCAAAACTAATAATATTTTAATTTTATTACTCATAATTTAAGGCAAGCCCTGGCTGATAATCAAGCGTATAAACTTCTAGAGTTGGTAAACCGCCAGGATTAAAACAATCCCTCTGCTATTACAATTTCTGTTCGTAACTTAACTGTCTAATTTGGAATAGTTAAAAGACGAGGGAAAATATTAAGCTCTAATTTGATTTTAGCGTAAAAAAGATCTGTCAACAATAATAGTTATCAACAGCACTTCGTCAAGCTCAGCGCAAACAGCCCCGCCGAAGGCGGGGCTGTTGATAAATTTCCGAAATTTTTTGAAACTTAACTTATCCTTTTTGCTTAATCACTTCGTCAATGATTCCATACTCTTTTGCTTCGGGCGCTGACAAATAAAAATCACGGTCAGTATCTCTTTCAATTCTTTCTAAGGGCTGGCTGGTATGATAGGCCAAAATTTTATTTAATTTATCTTTAATTTTAATAATTTGCTTAGCTGTAATTTCAATTTCAATTGCTTCACCTGTAACCCCGCCTGCTA
>Ga0315294_10004329_pt1 | contig 15471 bp, 13 predicted proteins | sample YL17G13_40_MG_FD_203626 | JGI IMG/M metagenome (GOLD analysis project Ga0315294, IMG submission 203626) | Sediment microbial communities from Yellowstone Lake, YNP, Wyoming, USA - YL17G13_40 | ecosystem: Environmental > Aquatic > Freshwater > Lake > Sediment | place: USA: Wyoming | collected... | reverse complement strand
GGTGAGAATTTATCTATGTTCATCCCTTTCATCTGTGGTTGAAAAAGGAGAGTTCGATGCCTATCAAAACCGGTTCCCTGACCCTCAGCACGCGCGGCGAGGCGGACGTGCACGACATCACCGATGAACTTGCGCGCCTCGTGGTTGAATCCGGCCTGACCTCCGGCACGTTGACTATCTTCTGCCCCTCCTCCACCAGCGGGGTGACAACCATCGAGTACGAACCCGGCGCGGTGGCTGACCTGCGCCGCCTGTTCGACGAGATCATCCCGCCGGGGCGCACTTACGCCCACGAGGCCGCCTGGCACGACGGAAACGGTCACAGCCACGTTCGCGCCGCGCTGTTGGGGCCTTCGCTGACCGTACCTTTCGTGGCTGGCCGCCTGACACTCGGCACCTGGCAGCAGGTGATCTACGTGGATTTCGATGTCAGGGCGCGAAGGAGGGAGCTGGTGGTGCAGATGATCGGAGAGTGAGAGTTGTGTTAAGTTCTTCTGCTCTCACGCGGCCGTCCTCGTCTGGGGCTGGGGGATGGTGAAAATCCCGAACAGCTGCCTCAGCCAACCGGGTTCGACTTCCCTGCCGCGCGCGTAGCCCACCCCGAATTCGTTCAATCGGCGCATAAAGACCGCAAGCCGCTGCTGAAAATCCTTGAAATCCTTCTTCTCTTTCGGCGTCCAACCCGTCTCTGCGAAAGCCGTCAGGCGGGGATAGGTTTGGTAATCGAGGCGCGCCCGCGTTGAGACGAACTCTGTCCACATCAGGGCTTCCAGGCCGAGGACATTCCGCGCAGCCCGGGCATCCAACTCCCGGAAAATCGGCTCGAAGTGGTAGGCCTTGCTCAAGGGAGTCAAGCTGTAAGAGTGATCTAGGTAGGCGTACAGGTAAGACGAGATGACCGCCTGCCTCCCGTCCCGTATGGCTTTAATCAACGCTTTGCGATTCCGCATCCAGTATTGGGGCACGGCGCTCGCATCCAATCCCTGCGCCAAGATTTCATTCCAGCCCACCAACCTGCGCCCGTGCGAGGCCAGGTATTTGGCAATGCGGTTGGTGAAATACACCTGGAGCGCGTGTTCGTCTTTCAGCCCCCCCTGCCGGATGCGCCGCTGGCAAGCGGGACATTCCTTCCAACGTTTCTTGGGCGCCTCGTCGCCGCCGATGTGGATGAAAGGTGAGGGGAAAAGCGCCATCACTTCGTCCAGCACATTTTGCAGGAAGGTGAACGTCTCCTCTTTACCGGCGCAGTAAATGTCCTCCATGATGCCGAAGCGGCAGGCCACCTCGAACGGTCCGCCCGTGCAGCTCAATTCGGGATAAGCCGCCAGCGCCGCCAGTGAGTGACCGGGCATCTCAATCTCTGGGACGATGGTGATGTGATGTTTGGCGGCATAGGCGACGATTTCCTTGATCTCCTCCTGGCTGTAGAACCCACCGTGAGGGACGCCGTCATGCTCCCCCATGAATCCGCGCGCTGTCCCCTTGCGCTGCGAACCGACCTCAGTCAACCTGGGATAACGCTCGATCTCGACGCGCCAGCCCTGGTCTTCGGTCAGGTGCCAGTGCAACACGTTCAACTTCTGCAGAGCCATCAGGTCGAGGGTGCGCAGCACGGTTTGCTTGCCGTGGAAATGACGCCCTTCATCCAACATGTAGCCGCGCCATTCGAAGCGCGGCCAATCGCGGATCGTGACACACTGCGCCTGCCAGTCCATGGACGGGACAAAGACGCGCCGCTCGACCTCGGCCGGCAGCAATTGGCGCAGCGTCTGGATGCCATAGAATACCCCGGTCGCTTGGGGCGCTTCGATGCATACCGCTATGGGCGATACAACCAAACGATAACCCTCCCGGCCCAGGCCCGCGCGGACGTCTCCGCTCACCAGACGGATGGCATTTGTCCGGCTCGGCTCATCCGGTTGGATGGGCAAAGGAAAACCTGTTGGCGGACTCAGCAAATCTTGCATATAGGCCGCGTTCCACTGGTTTGACTCTTCCGCACAGATGACCGTATCCGGTGTGAGCACGAACTGGCCCATACCCGGCTCCATCTCAGCCGGGCGTGGGATGATGGAGAATGGCTCAAGGGAAGTAGAGTAATTTTTCATAAAACAACCTACCTCCAGTATAGAGCAAATCCTGTTCCGAATCAACACCCGAGACTGAACTCCGGATTTTGGTTCGGAAACAAGGAATCGTAGCCACAGATTTCACAGATTTTCACGGACAAAAGAAAAATCCGTGCTAATCTGTGCTAATCCGTGGCAAAAATGAGGCAACCAAAATCAACTGCATTGGACGCTGTGCACAACGTCAGAGACGTTGGACTCCGTTCGGGGTGATTGCATACAAGCCCTGCTCAGGTTACAATACAAATGGATGAACGCCATCCGTAGAATCCTCCCCTTCCTTCTATCCCTGGCCGCCCTGACCTTGGTCTCGCCGCGCGTTCCCCGCGCCTGGGAACTGACTCCGCAAGGATTGCAGCTCGTTCCCCTCCCCGCGTCCTTCGAGTTATTGGAAATACCTGAACAAGCCGATCTGAATATAGATGGACTCCCCGAAACTCTGCGCCTGGCGGACGGCCACCTGGCGATCCTTTCCGGGACGCAGGCCGTCTGGCAAAGTCCCGAAGCCTGGCGCGTCGCCCAGGCCGCCTTTAACGACCTGAACCGCGACGGAACTCCTGAAGTCACCTTGCTGGTCTGGCGGCCTTTCCGCCCCTGGCCGGTGGACGCCTGGCTGCCCCACGGGGGGCGCATCTCAGAATTTCACGACGCCGAAGGGCAATCCTGCCACCTGATCCTGATCGGCTGGAAGCGGGGGATTTACCGTGAGTTGTGGGCCGGTTCTGCGCTGGCCGAGCCGCTGCGCGCCTTTGCCGCCGCAGACTTCAACGCGGATGGCAAGGAGGAGCTGGCCGCGCTGGAAGCCGCGTATGACGATCCGCCGTCCGCTGCGGCGAGCAGGCTCAAAGTCTGGGAATGGAACGGATTCGGCTTCAGCGCCGTCTACAGCCTGGAGGGAAGATTCCGCCAAATGCAGATCGTACGCGGCGCGGATGGCCGCGTCATGATCTTGTCCCCTTAATCCGTGCTTCGATAATCCAAAAGGAGAATGCCATGCAAAATCCAAAATACAAATCAATTTGGCTGGTCATAAGCGTACTATTGATCGTCTCGCTGGCCTGCGACATCCCCATACAGCTTACCCAGACGCCCGCCGCGCCCACCGAGCCAGGCGCGCTCGCCACGCCGACGACTTCCGGGCCGCTCCCCACCCCGCCGCCCGGCATCTACCCGCCTGCCTTTTCGGAGTATCCGGTCGTGCTGGTCAACCTGCCGGTCACTTTCGCTGGCGGCGACTACACCCTGCCCGTGGATTTGAACGCCGTCCAGGGCATGGATACGGTCGAACTCACGCCGCAGGCCCAGGCGTTGCTGTCGCAAAACGGCTTCGTCGTCCTGCCACCCAATCCGGGCGAATTTCGCGAGTTCTACCAGATCTACGAGTCATATCGCTACGAGCAGGGCAACCTCTTCGTCACCACTGACTCGATCTACCACGTCTACCACCTGATCTTCGACAAGATGCTGCGTGACCTGGAACGGGATTACTTCATCGCCAACCTGGGTTCTTTGACCAGCGCCATGCTGAGCGCTTCATACCAGCAGTACCAAGCTTTGCGCGGCACCTCGCTCGAAGAACCGGCCTTGCGCAACGTGGCTTTCTTCGCGGTAGCCGCGCAACTGCTCGGCCTGCCAGACGCGGTTCCGGGCGAGGCCACCGACCTGGTCAACGCTGAACTCGAGCTGATCAACGCCGCTGGCGGCGCACAGATCTCGCCCATCTGGGATCGCCCCGACCTGGCACCCGACGATAAGCTGATCGAGGATTACAGCCAGTACAAGCCGCGCGGCCACTACACCCGCAGCGAAGAACTCAAGAAATACTTCCGCGCCATGATGTGGTACGGACGGTTGACCTTCCGCCTGAACGACGCCTTCGAGACGCGCCGTGCCCTACTCCTGACCCAGGTGCTGCGATCCGCCACCGCCGCGGACGGCACCCCGGCCGTCCAGCTCTGGGAGAACATTTACGATCCGACCGTCTTCATCGTTGGCAAGGCGGATGACCTGGGTTACCACGAGTACGGCGCGCTGATGGACGCCATCTTCGGCGCCAATGCGGCCCCGCAAGCCTTTGCCGACGAAGCCAAGTTTGCCCAGTTCATGGAAGCCACCAAGACCCTGCCGCCGCCGCAGATCAACTCCATGTGGGTGTGGATCTGGCAGGATCAGGAACAGGTCACCAAAGGCTTCCGCTTCATGGGACAGCGCTTCACCCTGGACGAGTACGTTTTCGGCCAGTTGATCTGGCGCAAGGTCGGCACTCAGTCCGATCCGCGCGGCCTGCCTAAGGGCCTGGATTTCTTCGCCGCCATGGGTTCAGGCGAGGCGTATACCATCCTGGACGGCATGGGCGAGACGCACTATGCCAATTTCGATACGCAGATGACCAAGGTGAAGACCGAAGTCGCCACCCTGGGCCAGGATTCCTGGACGCAGAACCTGTACTGGTCGTGGCTTTACGCCCTCCAGCCCATCATCGGCGTCAAAGACACTCGCTACCCGGCCTTCATGCGCACCCAGGCCTGGGCACGCAAGGACCTCCAGACCGCCCTCGGCTCGTGGACCGAACTCAAGCACGATACCATCTTGTACGCCAAGCAGGTCATGGCCGAGCTGGGCGGCGGGGGCGCGGAGCAGCCGCCGCACGGCTACGTAGAACCCAATCCCGAAGCCTACGCCCGCCTGCTGGCCCTGGCGCAGATGACCGAAAACGGCTTGCAGGCGCGCAACCTGCTCTCCGATCTGACCAAGATGAATCTCGACAACCTGATCGAAGAGTTGACCTTCCTCAAGACCGCCTCCGAGAAGGAAATGGCTGGTACGGCATTGACCGAGGACGAATACTGGCACATCCTGTACTGGGGCGGCATCCTGGAACAATTCACCCTGGCCGCCGCGGATACGACCGGCGACATGGATCGTGACTTGAGCGACCAGAAAGCCGCCCTGATCGCGGATGTGGCTACCGGCCCCTCTCCAACAGGCGGACTGGTCGCCCTGGAAGAGGCCATCGGCCAGCCGACGTGGATCTACGTCATCCTGCCCGACCAGCCCTGGCGAATCGGCATCGGCGCGGTCTACAGCTACTACGAGTTCTCCGTACCGGCTGCCAATCGCATGACCGACGAGGAATGGCAGGCACAAGTCGAAGCCGGCACCAACCCGCCGCAGCCGGATTGGACGAGCCTGTTCATCGCGCCGTGAGAAACACAGTTGCACGTTGCAGGTTGAAGGTTGGAAGGTTGAACCTTCAACCTGCAACTTTCCAACTTATGGTTCTTTTACTCATATTCCTAACCGGATGCCAGCCTCGCCAGACAGTCACATTGGCCTTTTTAGGAGACGTGATGCTCGGACGCGGCGTCACGCCAAGCGAAGACCCGCTGGCATATCTGGCCCCTTACCTTCAGTCTGCTGACCTGGCGCTGGCGAACCTGGAATCCCCTCTGACCACCGTCCCCTCGCAGACAAGCGGATATAACCTTTGCGCCTCGCCCGAGCGCGTCCGCTTCCTCGTCGCTGCGGGGCTGGACTTGCTCTCTGTTGCCAACAACCACAGCCTGGACTGCGGCCCGGACGGCCTGGCCAAGACCGAGTCCACGCTCCACGCGGCCGGGCTGACGGCCTTTGGCTCCACGGACGAGCCGGTTTATCGCACCCTGAACGGCCTCCGGCTGGCTTTTCTGGCTTTCGAAGATGTCTCCGCTCCATTGGATGGAGAGGCTGCCGCTCAGCTTATCCGGGGAGCGCACGATAGCGGCGCGCTGGTCATCGTTTCGATCCATTGGGGCATGGAATATCAGGGCGGCGCAAGCGAACGTCAACGCCAGTTGGCGCAACAGTTTTTTGACGCCGGTGCAATCCTCATCTGGGGGCACCACCCGCACGTTCTTCAACCCGCCGCGTGGATACAACCTCCCGCAGGTTCGGCCCCTTCGTCTCCGCCTCAGGGCAAGCCTGCGGGAGGTTCAACACTTGTCCTCTACAGCCTGGGCAATGCCCTGTTCGATCAAGGAGGCCTGGCGGATACGCGTCAGTCCGCGCTTGTGCTGGTTGAGCTAAGCGAAAATGGCGTGCAGAGCGCACACGCCATCCCGTTCGAGATTGACATTCAACACAGCCGCGTCCAGGCGGCGGATGATCAGGCTGCACAAACAATCCTCGAACACTTGAAGTTGAAGTAACAACCGCCTGGCGGAAATCCATGCAAAACGGGATATATTTAAATCCATGAAGGTATTATATGATCGTGAAACTGACACATTGACAATCATTTTCTCGGATGGGATTGTCTCCGAAAGTGACGAGGATAAGCCCGGCGTAATATTAGATTACAACGCTTCGGGCAATCTGGTTTCAATGGAAATCCTGGATGCCTCAAGTCGCGTAGCTGTGCCAGGCAAGATAGAATATCAGGTCTCCCCAATCGCAGTATAGTGTGCCGTAACTAACAAATCTATGTGCGGCGCGTTTTAGAGACGCGCCGCACATTTTCACTCTCTTCCCAGCACGAACGATCCCCTTTTCAGCATAGCGCAAAATTTTCCCCACAACATCTTCACCACCTCCCCCGCCCGCCAGAAAGCCACCGCCGCCATGCCATGCGCCAGCACGGCAAAGAACGGCGGCTTTTGCAGCGTGTAATACGTCCAACATTCGCGCGTCGTACCCCAGCGTTCGAGGAAATAGCCCAAGGCGGAACCAGCCACGAAGGTCAGGACGGCGAAGCGGTGATCGGTGGGGGTCAGGATCAGAAAAGTGACCAAAAGCACGGCAAGCAGCGTCAGCGACTTGCCCATCGTCGGCCAGACGAAGTAAAGCATCAGGGCAAAGAAGGCAGGAAAGATCAGCCAGTAAAAAACCTGAAAATTCAACAAGAAAGGAGTTCCTTTGTGTCCCTTCATGACCTTCGTGGTGAGAAGGTTTATTGCCCACACCATGCGGTAAATCGTCAGGCTGGAGATCGGCCAGGCCGGGATGATCCACAGCGGGGGACGCTGCGCCGTGAAGTACCACCACAGGTAAGTCTGCGTGCCCCAGCCCTCGATCACCAGTCCGCCCACCGCGCCGACCAGCACGATCAGCGCGTCGGTGCGTAGGTCCGCGCCGGCCATGATCACCAGCGACATGTACAGGAAAATACCGATCAGCAGCCAATCCATGTACAGCCACCAGGGACCGCGCCAGTCAATGTAGGCAAGTACCATCTGCGCCAGCGGCCACCAGACGTAAATGATAAGCATAACAGTGGCCAGGAAAGCCCCCAGGATGGCATAGCTGGAGCGCGTCCAGCCCATGAAGGATACAAATCGGCGGAAGAGGGAATATTTGTTCATCCCTTAGCCAGCGACAGAAACACATCCTCCAGCGTTGGCTCGCTGCGGGCCACAGACTTTACGGCCAAACCAGCGGATGAAAGCCCAGCGCGCAGCCTCTCAGCCGTCATGCCGTGCTGCGTGATCGCCCGCAAGTGATCGCCCGCCAGACCAACACGCAGGATGCCAGCCACGTTCGGAAGCACGTTCAATCCCTCCTGCAGCGAGCCGCCAAAAACCTCCCACACGTCGCCGGGCAGGACGTTTGCCTTCAAGTCGGCGGGCGTATCCATCGCCAGCAGCCTGCCATCCCGCATCATCCCCACACGATTGCAATACTCAGCCTCGTCCATATAATGCGTGGTGACGAAAACCGTCACGCCGGAAGCAGCCAGCTCGTAGATCAAATCCCAGAAGACGCGCCGGGCTGCCGGGTCCACGCCGGAGGTGGGTTCGTCGAGGAAGAGCAGCTTTGGATGGTGGACCAGGGCAATGCCGAGCGCCAGTCGCTGCCGCCAGCCAGCCGAGAGGGAGCGCGCCAGTTCGGACCCGTGGCCTGCCAGCCCAACCAGGGACAGCGTCGCCTCGACCTGCGCTTTCTCACGGATGCCGTACACGCCGCCGTAGAAGGTCAGGTTTTCCCAAACGGTCAGATCATCGTACAAGGCGAATTTCTGCGACATATAACCGACGCGGGCGCGCACTTCCTCCGACTGGCGGAAGGCGTCGAAACCGAGCACGGCCGCGTTGCCTTCGGACGGCTGGAGCAAGCCGAGCAACATTCGGATGGTGGTCGTCTTGCCGCAGCCGTTCGGGCCAAGGTAGCCAACGATCTCACCAGCCTCGACAAAAAAGGAGACATGGTCAACGGCGAGGAAGTCGCCGAAACGGCGGGTCAGGTTTTTAGCAATAACGACAGGTTCAGACATAGGAATATTCACGATTTACGCTTAACGATTTTCGGACAGTGCGATGAACACGTCCTCCAGCGTCGGCGGGATAGGACGCGCCTCGGACAGCGAACCGCCCCCAGCGGGGATAGCGTCCCGCAGACGCTGGATAACGGGGTCAGCTTGAGTGGCGGTGACGCGCAGGTGCAGTTTGTCACCAAAAGCGCGGACATCTTCCACACCATCTTCTCGCGCCGCGATCTGGCGCAGAAGCGGCAGTGGGCGGCCGCGCAGCTCGACGATGCGGCCGTCGAGCGTGGCGCACAGCTCGGAGGGCGCGCCTTCGGCGATCAGTCTGCCTTTGCGCATGAAACCAACGCGATGGCAGCGGGCTGCCTCGTCCATGTAGGGCGTGGTGATGAGTACGGCGACGCCACCCCCCTCACCCCCACCCTTACCCCTTGCCCCTCTCCCAAGGGGAGAGGGGGACACTAATCGAATGACCAACTGCCAGAAATCCTGACGCGTGACCGGATCCACGCCAGTGGTAGGCTCGTCCAGCAGAAGGACGCGCGGCTGGGTGACCAGCGCCGAGGCCAGGCCAAGCTTCTGCTTCATGCCGCCAGAAAGCTGGCCCGCGCGGCGGTCTTTGAAGTTCGCCAGGCCGACGAAATCGAGGATTTCCATACAGCGCGGTAGCCATTCCTGCTGGGAGAGGCCGCGCACCTCGGCAAAGAAGCGAATGTTTTCCAGTACAGTCAGGTCTTCGTAGAGCGAGAAATGCTGGGAGAGGTAACCGATCTGCGCACGCGCCTGCTCGGCCTGCTTGCGGACGTCGAAACCGCAGACAGTGATCTCGCCCGCATCCGGTTTGAGGGCGCCGACCAACAGGCGCAGCGTGGTCGTCTTGCCCGCGCCATCCGAGCCGACCAGGCCGTAGATCTCACCTGCATCCACGTTAATGCTCAGGTCTTGTACGGCGTTGACGGGGCCGAAGGATTTATTGAGATTTCTGGCCGTAATCATGGGTTTCACGTTTCAACGTTCGAATGTCACGTCCGCCGGCATCCCTGGCTTGAGCTTCCCGTTCGGGTCCTGGACCTGGAGCCTGACAGCAAAAACAGTGGAAGTGCGCCCCTCTACGGTCTGGACGTTACGCGGGGTGAACTCAGCCTGGTCGGCGATGTGGACAATCGTCGCGCTGAAGGTCTCGTCAGGGAAGGAGTCCACGCTCATGGTCGCGGATTGGCCAAGCGAAAGTTGACCATAGCGGTCTTCGGGGACGTAAACAGTAATGGTCAGGCTGTCCAGGCAGCCCAGCGTGATGGCAGACGCGCCAGCCGGGACGACCTCGCCGGGCTGGATGGCGCGGGTCAGGATGACGCCATCCGCGGGCGCAGTGACGGTCAGTTTGGCAATCTGGGTATCAATCAGGGCCAGGCTGGCCTTCGCCTGGGCGACAGCCAGGTGCGCCTGGTCCGCGGCGGCCTGCGCCTGGTCGAGGGTAGCTTGGGCAGCCACCAGGCGCGGCGAGTAGTCGCCGGTCTGCAAGGCGAGCAGGCGGTCCTGGGCGGATTCGTTACGCTCCTGGGCTGCGGTCAGGTCAGCGCGGGCAGCGACGATTTCCTTGGCCGCGTCGCTATCTTTTAGGTCATCGTAGGTGGCCTGGGCATCCTCCATCTCGGCTTTGGCTTCATCGTAAGCGGCCTGGGCAGAATCGCGCAGGTCAGTATTGGCGGAGAGATTGGCGCGCGTCAGCACGTCCTGGGCGACGACGAGCGCGGCGCGGTCGTCGTTGAGACGCTTCTCGGCAGCCACGAAATCAGCATTGGCCGGGTCGTTGAGCAGGCTGTCGAGTCTGGCCTGGGCCGCGTCGCGGGCAAACCTGGCCGCCTCCACTTCGGCCTGGGCAGCCGCGATCTGGTCAGCGCGGCTGAAGTAGCCGCCGGGCAGGGTGTATCCGGCCGGATTGGCAGCGCGCCAGTCCGACGTGCGAGTGGCAGCGGATTCGGCGCGGGCGGTATTTAGCGCCAGCTCATAGTTCACTTGCGCGGTTGCCAGGGCGGCGTCCGCGGTTTTGGCGGCGGCAGTTGCCAGGTCCAGGGAGGCAGCGGCGACGGCGCGCTGCGCCTGGAGCAGGGCATCGTCCAGGCGGAAGAGCGGATCGCCGGTCTTCACAACGTCGCCTTCGTCCACATCCACCTCGACAATCTTGCCGCCAATTTCAGGCGAAAGAGAGACATTGACGGCCTCGATGGTGCCGGAAGCAGAGAGCGCGCCGTCGCCTTTCACGAGCAGGGCGCGGATGCCAAAGTAGCCGCCAACCAGGACGGCCAGAACGAGGATGATAATCACGGGAATGGGGGGACGTTTGTGTTGCATAGAAATCTCCTTAGTCAAGTCGTTTGCGGAAACGGGCAGAGGCCGCGCCCATGATGGCGATGCCAAACAGTGTGAGGGCCAGGATTTCACTCCAGATAGGCCCCGCCCCAACCCCCTTGATCAGCAGGGCGCGGATGATGATGAGATAGTAGCGCAGCGGGATAACGTATGAAATCCACTGCAACACTCTGGGCATGGCCTCCAGTGGGAAGAAAAATCCGGAAAGGAAGATGCTCGGCAGGAGCGTCATCCAGACCGTCAGCATGGCCTCCTGCTGGGTGTTGGCAATGGTCGAGGCAAACAGACCAATTCCGAGACCAGATAAAAGCAGCAGGCCGGAACAACCCAGGATGAGACTGAAGTCGCCACGCACCGGCACGCCGAACCACCAGTGGCCGATGGCAAGCACTTCGAGGGTGTCAATAAAGGCCAGGATGACATAAGGCAGGATTTTACCGACCACCAGCTCCCACGGGCGGATGGGCGTAACGATGAGCTGTTCGATCGTCCCGCGCTCGCGCTCACGCACAATTGCAGTGGCGGTCAGTAAGGAGGTGATGGCGAATAGGATCATGCCAATCACGCCTGGGATCATGAAATGGGAACTGACCAGGTCGGGGTTGTACCAGACGCGCGTGTGGACTTCGAGCGGAGGCTGCAGGTTTTCGACGTTAATGCCGCTGCGTTCCAGCCGTTCCAGCATCAACTGGGTGGCATGTGCCTGTCCGATGAGAGTGGCCGCCGCCAGCGCCGTGGACCCGGCAGTTGCGTCCGACCCATCCAGGATGAACGCCACTTCGGCATCTCCCTGCGCCAGGGCAGCGTTGTAGTCGGGTGGGATGATGATGCCAGCTCGTGCGTCGCCCTGCTCGATGAGGACGCGGATCTCGTCCTCGGAGCCAACCATGTAGGCCAGGCGGAAGTAGTCGGCAGCGCGGTAGGCATCCAGCAGAGAACGCGACTCGACGCAGCGGCACTGGTCGAAGACCGCCAGCGGGACATTACGAATGTCGCTGGTGGCGGAATACCCCAGCAGGAACAACTGTATGATGGGTATAACCAGGATGATGACCAGCGTGCGCTTATCGCGCGTGATCTGGATGAATTCCTTGCGGATGATGGAAGCGAGGCGTGAGTTCATGCAGGCTCCTTGTCGGCGAGCACGCCGTGCAGGAAGATTTCGACGAAGTGGTCAAGGGCATTGCTCTGGGTTTGGATGATGGGAGTGTCGCCAATGAGCAATTCGGTGATGTAGTAAGAAAAGAATAAACCCAGGAAGGCACGGAAGAAGATGAAGGGCGGGATATCGCGTAAAATTCCCTTTTGCTGACCGAAGTGTTGGATGAGAGGCAGAACTTCCGGCAGGACGCTTTCCATGATTTTCGGCATATTCCGCCCGTTGAATTCCACAATCTCGATGAGCATCAACTTGATGAAATCGGGACGCTTACCGAGTTCATCCACCATCGTCTGCGCCGCGCTGCGGACGAAACTCTCCGGGTTATCGGCCGGCGTGTTGAGCATGATAGGCAGGATTTGCTGGTATGGATGCCGCTCCAGAATGAGTTCGCTGAAGATGGCTTCCTTATTGAGGAAATGGTTGTAAATCCCGCCCAGCGCCAACCCGGCGCGCTCGGCAATTTGGCGCATGGAGGTGGCCGCGTAGCCCTGCGTCAGGAAAAGTTCGTACGCCGCCTCCATAATTCCCCGGCGGGTGCGTTCCCCTTTGGAGATTTGAGCATCGTCCATAGTATTTTCTCTTCTGAACGAACGTTCGTTTTTATTTTACCTAAACCCTGGGAAAAGTCAAGTGGTAAAATGTGCATCATGCTGCCCACCATCGAACAGGAAATCCGAAAAGATCTGCGCTATAACGTGACCGTCAACCTGCTTGACGGCGCGTTTTTTGGATTCGCCTTTGGATTCAGCTCCTTGACTGCTTTCATTCCTTTGTTTGTCAGCCGGATGACCAGCTCCGCGATCTTTTTCGGACTGATCCCGGCCATGCACAGCTTCGGCTGGCAACTGCCGCAATTGCTTACCGCCGGTTGGATCTCGCGCTTGAGGCGCTACAAGCCGGTCGTTATGTTGCTAACCATTCAGGAGCGCGTCCCTTTCCTTGGATTGGCGCTCGTCGCCTGGTTCCTGCCCGGACTGGGGAAGCAGACCGCGCTCATCCTGACCTTCTTGATGATGGCCTGGCAGGGAATTGGAGGCGGGTTCACGGCGAACCCGTGGACCAGCATGATCGCCAAGATCATTCCCTCGGAGTACCGTGGGACGTTCCTGGGGGCGCAATCAGCGGCTGCCAATGCGCTGATGAGCGTGGGCGCAATCCTGGGCGGTATCCTGTTGGAAAAGGTTTCAGACCGCTACGACTTTAGCCTGCTCTTTCTATTGACAGCTTTCTTCATGGTCGTTTCATATGTAATCTTATCCCTGGCGCGTGAGCCGGTAGACCATGCCAAACAAGTCCCCGAAAAGTGGCAGCCATTCTGGCGGGGCACGCGCAGCATCCTGCGCCGTGACGCGAACTTCCGCTGGTTCCTGGTAACGCGGCTGGTCTCGCAGCTCGCCATGATGGGTTCTGCTTTCTACATCATTTATTGTGTACAGAAATTCAGCATGAACGACCTGACGGCTGGCATCCTCACCGCCTCGCTGACAGTATCGTTGATTTTCGCCAACCCGCTGATGGGCTTCCTAGGGGATCGCTGGAGTCATCGCCACATCTTGATCGTGGGCGCGCTGGCGGCTGCTCTGAGCGGATTGATCGCCTGGTACGCTCCTGCGTTGTGGTGGTTCTACCCGGTCATGGTTCTGACCGGGCTGGCAGGCGCTGCGGTCTGGACGATTGGTATGGCCATCACCGTCGAATTCGGCAGCGAGGCTGAGCGTCCTATCTACATCGGGCTGGCGAACACGCTGGTCGCGCCGGCGACGATCCTGGCTCCCATCCTGGGCGGCTGGCTGGCAGACACGGCCGGTTATCAGACCACGTTCATCGTTTCAGCCATCGCTGGCCTGGTCACGGCGATTGTACTATACCGGCGCGTACAGGATCCACGCCAGGCTCTTCCGAACAGAAACAGTCCCATCGGGTAAAATAAGTCCCCAAGGAACAAACCATGCGTCCCGTCGCCATCCTCGGAATCGGACAAACTAAAATTGACGAACACTGGAAACGCTCGCTGCGCGACCTGGCAGGTGAGGCGATCCAAGCCGCGCTGCGCGACGCCGGGCGGGATTCCGCAGAGGCGCTGTTCGTCGGCAATATGATGTCGGGGATCGTCAACGATCAAAACAACCTGGGTGCCCTCATCGCTGATTGGAGCGGCCTTCATGGCGTGGAAGCCGTCAAGATCGAGGCGGCTTGCGGATCGGGCGGGGCCGCCTTTCGCGCCGGGCTGATGGGGGTGGCCTCCGGCGAGATGGAATCCGCGTTGGTGGTGGGCGTCGAAAAGATGACTGACCGCAGCCCGCACGAGGTCACCGCTGCGCTGGCCACGGCTGCGGACGCGGACTACGAGGCCGAGGCAGGTGTCTCGTTCGTCGGCTTGAACGCCCTCATCATGCGCCGCTACATGCACGAGCACGGCTGGAAACACGCCGATTTCGCCCCCTTCTCGATCAACGCCCATACCAACGCCATGCACAACCCGTACGCACGTCTGCACCAAAAGATCACGGTCGAAGATTTCGAGAAATCCCACATGGTCGCCACGCCCATCAACCTATTGGACGCTTCACCGATTGGCGATGGGGCGGCTGCCGCGTTGCTCGTCCCCGCTGGGACCCTGAGCCAGTGTGCCTGTATCGTGATTTCCGGTTCAGCCTCGGCCACCGACACCCTCGCCGTCCACAGCCGGCCTGAGGCGCTGTTCCTAACGGCGGCGTATAAATCCGCCCGGGCGGCCTACAAGATGGCAGGCGTCATGCCGGAGGATATAGAAGTGTTCGAGCTGCACGACGCCTTCTCGATCATGTCGGCCCTCTCTCTGGAGGCCTGCGGATTCGCCGAGCGCGGCCAGGGGCCGAGACTCGGACTCGATAACGAGATCAGCCCCAAGGGTCGCGTGCCGATCTGTACGCGCGGCGGGTTGAAGGCGCGCGGACACCCGGTCGGCGCGACAGGCGTATACCAGATCGTGGAGGTCGTTCAGCAGTTGCGCGGCGAGTGCGGCGAGACGCAGGTGGACGGCGCTCGCACCGGCATGGCCCAAAACATCGGCGGCTCGGGCGCGACCATCGTCACACATATCCTGAAGCGTGAGTAGCTCAAGACTCGGGAGTCCCCGGAGAGAACAGTATGAAAGCCTATAAGCTCATTCGCCTGATTGTTAGGCTGTTTTTTCACACCATCGCCCGTATTGAACTGGTTGGCTGGGAGAATATGCCCAGCTCGAAGGGATTCGTGATCGCCTCGAACCACATCGGGCGGCTGGACGCGTTCCTGGTTTATTACTCCCTCGACCGCCCTGACATAATCATGCTGGTGGCGGAAAAATACAAGGATCACGCTTTCTCGCGTTGGATGGCGAATCAGGTGGACGGGATTTTCATTGACCGCTTCAATCCCGATGTGCGCGCCCTGCGCGAGGCGATGAAAAGGATGCAAAACGGCGGGGTTCTGGCGATTGCCCCGGAGGGGACGCGCTCGAAGAGCGGCGCGTTGATCCAGGCGCGCCCGGGTGGGATTTACCTGGCCTGGAAAGCAGGCGTGCCCATCCTCCCTGTGGCGGTGACCGGCAC
>Ga0315294_10004327_pt1 | contig 15476 bp, 7 predicted proteins | sample YL17G13_40_MG_FD_203626 | JGI IMG/M metagenome (GOLD analysis project Ga0315294, IMG submission 203626) | Sediment microbial communities from Yellowstone Lake, YNP, Wyoming, USA - YL17G13_40 | ecosystem: Environmental > Aquatic > Freshwater > Lake > Sediment | place: USA: Wyoming | collected... | reverse complement strand
TGGATGATCTGAAAAAGGCCCAGGCTGCGCTCGCGGACAAGATCGAAAATAACGAACCCATCCGCTTGATCCGCGGATTAAAAGGCCGGCGCAAATTGTTCCTGGTCGGAGGTACGATCCGGGATTTTTTACTGGGTCGCCCCACGATGGACTACGATTTCGCGGTCGCCGGGTCGGGCGTGACCTTTGCGCGGACTATGGCCAAGAAGATAAGCGGTGCGTTCGTGTTGTTAAGCCCGGACGACGACGAAGCCCGGGTTGTGAAGGACGAGATCATCTATGATTTTATCGGCTACGGAAAAAAAGACATCGAAGCCGACCTCAGGCGCCGCGATTTCACGATCAATGCCCTGGGCTATGATCTGGAGGCAGGTGTCTTTCTGGATCCGTGCGACGGCCGGCAGGACCTGGTGAAAAAGATCATCCGCCCGGTGACACCGCAGTCCCTGAGCGCGGATCCGCTCCGCGTCCTGCGCGGATTCCGTTTCGCCGTGGAACTGGGATTCGAACTCCACCGGGATTTTTTTAAAATAGCCCGGGACGTTTCCCTGAAAAAGGTCGCGGCGGAGCGTATCGGTTATGAACTCATCCGGATCGCGGCGTGCCGGGATTCTTTTGACCAGCTACAAAAAATGAACGACCTGGGGATTTTCCGGCAAATATTCCCCGAGGCGAAAAAAATCATCGAGGATCCTTTTCTTTGGGGACATTCCCTGGAGACCTACAAGTCCATGGAAAAGGTCGTGAGCCACAGTTTTTTCCGGAGCCTGGTGCCCGAGTTTGATGATTATTTTCGCGTGGAAAAAAGAGTGCCGCTTTTAAAATTGGCCGCGCTCTTCCACGACGTGGCCAAGCCGGATACGTTCCTGATGAAGGAAGGTGAAGTGCATTTCTACGGTCACGATTCGAAGGGCGCAAAGATCGTGGAAACCCTGGGATATAAAAGGCTCAAATTATCCCGGCCCGAAGTGTCGATGCTGAAAAAGCTGGTCAAAGAGCACATGCGTCCGCACCTCCTGGCCACCAGCCAGGAACTGACCGACCGGGCGCTGCGCCGGTTCATGCGCGACCTGGGCGAGGATTTTTTCGGATGCATGATGATCGCCTGGGCCGACGGTTACGCGACCGGCGGCAAGACCCGGCACCTGGAAGAAGCGTTCCGGAAAATGATCGAGATCAAACACCGGGATGACGCCAAACCCAAGGTCGAGCGGCTGGTGAACGGTTACGACCTGATCGCCCTGGGTATCAAACCCGGTCCGATCTTCAAGCCGATCATTCAAGAACTGCTTGACCGCCAGCTCGAGGGGAAGATTACGACCAAGGAAGAAGGATTGAAAGCGGCGAAAGAAATATACGAAAATCTACAAAAAAATCCTAAATACTAATCCACCACGCAACCTGGCGGACTAAATTCGAAACAAATTCGAAATAACAAAATTCCAAAAATACTGATAGCCCGGAAGTTTTATTTTTTGAAGTTCTTGAACCGGGGAAGCGAGGTTCTTAAGATTTCGTAGATCAGCTCGTCGTAGTTCAAGCCGTTGGCCCGGGCTTCCAGGGGCAGGTTTGATTCCTGAAGCAGCCCGGGAATGGTGTTCACTTCCAGCACGTACGGCTCGTTCGATTCGTCGAAGACGAAATCAACCCGGGAAAAACCGTAACAACCGGTCGCCTTATGCGCGGCGAGGGCGATCTGCCAAGTTTTTTTGTATTTATCTTCGGGCAGGCGGGCGGGAATGATGTAATCGGTCATGCCGTGGGTATATTTCGATTTATAATCGTAATATTTGCATTTCTTGGGTAAGATCTCAAGGATGGGCAGGGGCACTTCGTTCAGGATCCCGCAGGTTGCCATCATGCCCGGGATATATTTTTCGAATAACAGGTCCGGGTATTTCCGGGAAATACTTTTAACCGCCGCGGCGAGTTTGTCCCGGCTTCTGAGGATCGCCATGCCTACGCTTGATCCTTCGGCCCGGGGTTTGACCACGATCGGGAAACCGAGAAGATCGATTATTTTATCGAAATCAATCTCTTTTTCATAATAATGATCCGGCGTCGGCAGTCCCGCGGCCCTGAAAATGCTTTTGGAGAGTATCTTGTCCATGCCAATCGATGAACCGGCGACGCCCGAACCGGTATAGGGTACGTCGATAAAATCCAATATTCCCTGGATCGTGCCATCCTCGCCGGGTTTGCCATGAAGGGCGATGAAGGCCACGTCGAAGCCCGGGATTTTCTTGAAAAAATCTCTATCAATATCGATCCCGATGGTTTTAAAACCCTGTTTTTTCAGGGATTCCATGACGCACGACCCGGATTTAAGAGAGATCTCCCGCTCCGAAGACCAGCCGCCAAAAAGCACACCGATCGTTTGTTTCAATAAAAATGCCCGTTCATGTTCCATGACTGATTATAGCTGCATAGTTATCCAAGTCAAGTGATTGCTGCTATTGACAAATTGGCTTATTTATGTAATATTTTACATGAAGGGGATTTTTAAAATCGTTGCCGCATTTTTGCTTTTCCTGCCGATGACCACCACCGCGCTTAATCTTGCCGATGTCGTCCATAATTCGAGCGAAGTATTTTATGCCAATCCGAGCGGAGGCGAGATCCGGATCCGGGTCAAGAAGGGGATGGCGGCCGAGGCTTACCTGATTGGCGGCAATAAATCCTATCCGATGGAAAATGCTTATCAGAACGATCAATCGGATTTTTTCCAGGTCGAAGTCGGTCGGTTTGATTCATCTTTTGCCTACAAATTTCTTCTTAAAGGGGGGAGCGATTCCCTGTTTGTTCCCCAAATGGGTGAATTCATATCCCGCGCTGCCGCCTTCGAAACTCCGGAATGGGCCGCGGGTAAGATCTATTATTCGATATTTACAGACGAGTTTTTCAACGGCGACGCGACCAATGATCCCAAAGACGCAATAGGGTGGGATCGGCGCCCCGATAAATGGCACTCTTATGGCGGAGACCTGGCTGGGATCATCCTGAAGCTGGCTTATCTTGACTCCTTGGATTACGATATTCTCCTCCTCCAGCCGATCTTCAGCGCTACCTCCAATCACAAGCTGAATCCCAGGGATTATTCCCAGATCGATCCGTCCTTCGGCGACACCACGGTCCTGAAGGTCCTGATCAACGAAATTCATAAGCGCCAGAAAAAAATCATCCTGTCGATTGCCATAACCCAAACCGGGATCGATTTTAATGCCTTCCTTGACGTCCTGAAGAACGGCGTCAAATCCAAATATTATTCGTGGTACAACCTGACCAACCCTGCTCCGAAAGCGGCTCCCGGTTATTACAATTGCTGGCTGAACGATTACCGTTTTCCGGAGATAAACCTGGCCGACCCCCAGGCGAAAGGCTTTTTTATCGGTTATCTGGAATTCTGGCAGCGTTTCGGCATCGACGGATTTTATATCGGTACCGACATGAAGATCAACCGCGATTTTCTCCGGGAATTAAGAGCCAATTTGAAATCAAAACACCCGAATCTGCTGATCATCGGCAGCGATTCCCAGGGGATCACCGGCGATGGACTTGATGGTTCCGCCAACGCCGCGTTCAACAAATTACTGGTCGATTATTTCGTACGGGACACGATCACCCTCGCCGAATTCGACCAGGGTTATCACCGTCTGTTGTTCTTCAATCCCGGCCAGGCCAATATCTTGAGTTTGCTGGAAGCCACGACCGCATTCAACCGGATCGCGGCGCTAGCCAAGGACGATGTCCTGAGGATGATCTACGCCTTCATCTTCACCGCTTGCGGTTCGCCGGTCCTGATGTACGGGGATGAAGTCGGGCTGGCCGACGGTGCCGCACTCAACCCCGGCAGTTTTGTATGGAATACGGAAAACCAGAACCGGGACCTGCTCCTGGACATCAAAAAGCTGATTTATATCCGGAAAACCAATTCCCAGATCGCCAGCAAGTATTTTTACACTCTTTACACCAACGACCTTAACGGCGTATACGCCTACGACCGGGGCGGGATCATCACCGTTCTTAACCTGGGCGAAGCCCTGTCATACCTGGAACTGCCCGCCTGGGACGGCTCTTACTTGGATCTTTTCTCAGGCGAGCGGTTTTTCGCAACCGGCCAAAAACTAAGGTTGTCGATAAACCCCAAAGCCTTCCGCATACTCCGGCGTGGAGTTTAAACTCTATTCCAATTTCCAACCCCGAGGCGACCAACCGGCCGCCATCGACCGGCTTACCGAGGGGATCGAAAAAGGCCATCCTTTCCAGACCTTGCTCGGCGTAACCGGATCGGGCAAGACCTTCACGATCGCCAACGTCATCCAGCGGGTCCAGCGGCCGACCCTGGTGATTTCCCATAACAAGGCGCTGGCCGCCCAGCTCTACAGCGAGTTCCGGTCGTTCTTCCCGGAAAACGGGGTCGAGTATTTTATTTCCTACTATGATTATTACCAACCCGAAGCCTACGTGCCGGTAAGCGACATGTACATCGAAAAGGACGCGTCGATCAACGAGGAAATTGAGCGGCTGCGGCTGCGCGCCACGTCCGCGCTGTTGACGCGCCGGGATGTGATCATCGTCGCGTCGGTTTCCTGCATTTACTCGACCGGCGCGCCCGAGGAGATCCGGGAACTGACCGTGGTCCTTGAAACCGGCCGGGACTTGGACCGGGACAAGCTCCTCGACGTCCTGGTCAATATCCAATACCAGCGCAACGATATTGAATTCGCGACCGGAACGTTCCGCGTGCGGGGCGACACGATCGACATCCATCCCGCGGACGAAGTGCACGGAGTCCGGGTCGAATTTTTCGGCGACACAGTGGAGAAGATCCGGGTCTTTGACCCCGTCACGGGACACGTCAAGGAAGATCTGGAGCGGGCCATAATTTTTCCGGCTAAACATTTTATCACCACCATGCCTCACATCCGGGACGCGGTAGCCCGGATCGAGGATGAGTTGAAGGTCCGGGTCGCGGAATTGAAAACGCAGAACAAGCTGGTCGAGGCCCAGCGTCTGGCCCAACGGACGAAATTCGACATGGAAATGCTCCTGGAGCTCGGTTACTGCTCCGGTATCGAGAATTATTCCATGCACCTGGCCGGACGTCAACCCGGGGTAAGGCCATCCTGCCTGATCGATTTCTTCCCGGAAGATTTTCTGACCGTGATCGACGAATCGCACGCCACCATACCTCAGATCAACGGGATGTACGAGGGCGATCATTCCCGAAAGATGACGCTGGTCGAGTACGGATTCCGACTGCCTTCGGCGCTTGAGAACCGGCCGCTCCGGTTTGAGGAGTTCCAGTCCCTGGTCCGCCAGGCGATCTGCGTATCGGCGACCCCCGGCGACTGGGAACTGGCGATGTCCCACCAGCACGTGGTGGAACAGATCGTCCGGCCGACCGGGATCGTTGACCCGAAGATCACGGTCCGACCCGCGCAGAATCAGGTCGACGACCTGATCCGTGAAATCCGGCAACGAGTGGACAGCCGCGAGCGGGTTCTCGTGACCACGCTGACCAAGCGGATGGCCGAAGACCTAGCCCAGTATCTTAACGAGATCGGGATCCGGGTCCGATATCTCCATTCCGAGATCGAGACCCTGCAGCGGGTGACGATCCTGCGCCAGCTGCGGCTCGGTGAGTTCGACGTCCTGGTCGGGATCAACCTTCTCCGCGAAGGCCTGGACTTGCCGGAGGTCACGCTGGTTGCGATCCTCGACGCGGACCGCGAGGGATTCTTGAGGAGCACGCGGTCCCTGATCCAAACCGCGGGACGCGCCGCGCGCAACATCCGGAGCGAGGTTATTCTGTACGCGGATACCGTCACGGATTCCATGCGCCGCGCCGTGTCGGAAATGGAGCGACGTCGGGTCAAGCAGCTGGATTACAACCGGGAGCACGGCATCACGCCTCAGAGCATCGTCAAGACCACCGAAGAAATTTTGGCCGCTACGTCCGTCGCCGACCGGTTTACGGAGAAACCTGAATCGGAAGCCGAGGTGCTCGGCGCACTTGAGGAACTGCATCGAGAAATGGCCGAGGCGGTCGTCGCGCTGGAATTCGAACGGGCGGCCCAGATCCGGGATAAGATCCGGGCGATCCAGCGCAAGATCGAACTGGCCGAAGGGAGGAGACAGATCAATGATCGTAATGGCAGACAAGAAACTGAAAAATAAATTCCGCCAGGTCGTCCGGCTGGCCCTTAAAGAAGACCTCGGCCGCGGCGACATCACGACCGACAACGTGGTCCGGGATGAGGAGCGCACGCTGGGGATAATATTCCCCAAGCAGAACGGCGTGCTTTGCGGCGTCGAACTGGCCCGAATGGTCTTTGCCGAGCTCGATCCCCGGATCGTATTCGAGGCGCTGATGAAGGACGGGGATGAATTCACGATCGGCGCGGCGATCGCGACCGTGATTGGACCGGCCGCCGCTTGCCTGAAAGGGGAGCGTACCGCCCTGAATTTCCTCCAACACCTGAGCGGTATCGCCACCTTGACCCGCCAGTTCGTCCGCGCGGTAGAGAACCGGATTAAGATCCTGGATACTCGGAAGACCACGCCGGGCCTCCGGTTCATCGAAAAGTATGCGGTCCGGACCGGCGGCGGTTACAACCATCGCTTCGGGCTTTACGATATGGTGCTGATCAAGGATAACCATATCCAGATCGCAGGGGGTATCACCAACGCGGTCCAGGCGGTTCGGAAAGCCCGTCGGTCGTTCATCGAGGTCGAAGTTAAAACCAAGGACGAGTTGCAAGAAGCGCTCGCTTTGAAAGTAAACCGGATCATGCTCGATAACATGAACTTGGAACAGCTGCGGCAGGCCGTGGATTTCATCCGGCATAAGGACCGGCCGAAACGCCGGGTTGAAATTGAGGTCAGCGGCGGCGTGGATCTCGGGAACGTCCGCCATTACGCGGAACTGGATATCGATTTCGTTTCGGTCGGCAGCCTGACCCATTCCGTGCCCGCGGTCGATATCGCGCTGAAAATGAAACCGTTGAGTCCGGGGGAAAAGTAAAGAGAAGTTTGGCGGCGGATAATCCGGTATGAACGTCGACCGGTTCTTAAATTCCCTGATCAACTACGAGAAGGCACCGGCGTATGATTATGATCTCGCCGCCTTCCGGAGTTTTCTGGACCGGATCGGATCGCCCCAGGAACGGCTGAAAAACGTCATCCTGATCGCCGGGACCAAAGGCAAAGGTTCGACCTGCGCGATCCTCAATTCCTGTCTGATCGCGGCCGGTTACCGGGTCGGTATGTACACCTCGCCTCACCTGAAGAAAGCAAACGAGCGGATCCGGATCAACAACCGGCCGATCACGGACCGGGAACTGGCCCGGCTTGCCAATAAGATAAAACCCTATATCAAATATGGCGAGCGCGAGGGCGCTCGAACATTCTTCGAGGCTTTAACCGCCATCGCCTTTCTCCATTTTGTCTTACATAAGGTTGATTTCACGATTTTAGAGGTTGGCCTGGGCGGCCGCCGGGACGCGACTAACGTCAGCCACCCGATCATCTCCGTAATTACCCGCGTCGGCTACGACCACACCAACCTGCTGGGCAGGAAATTGTCGGGCATCGCAAACGAAAAAGCGGGGATCATCCATCCGCCCAGGGCGGCGCCGGTGACGACCATAACTATCCGCCAGAGACCGACCGTCGAAAGAATTATCAAGGGCGAGGCGGGGAAGAATAAAAATCGCCTGATCTTCGCCGAAAACCTGCACGATCTCCGGATTCGGGTGCTAACTTTGGCCGGCACCGGCTACCGGATCACTGGAAAACTCGGCACTTTCGACGTGTTCCTGCCCTTGGCCGGCGTTCACCAGCGGGAAAACCTGGCGCTCGCCCTGGCGGTCCTCAACGAATTGAAAAGCCGGAATTTTAAAATTGGAATACCCGCGGTTCGCCGGGGTGTCAAAAGGGCCAGATTATCCGGCCGTTTTGAAACCTTGTCCCACAACCCGCTCGTCATCTACGACGCCGCGCATAACGAGGATTCTTTCCGGGCGCTCGAAAAGAACCTGAAACTCCTGCGGGGGAAAAACCTCTACCTGATTTTCGGTTGCAGCAGCGACAAGGACATTAGTTACTGCGTAAAGAATATTTTTCCGAAAGCCCGTCAGGTTTATCTCGTTAAAGCCGATCACCCCCGAGCCCTGGAGCCTTCGATCATAATGAAAAAAGCAAGAGGTGCAAAAACCAAGATCGCCATCCTCGGGTCGGTTCCGGAAGCGCTTGACCGTCTTCGGCATTCGAACGACCGGAACGCGGCGGTCGTGATCTGCGGTTCGTTCTATTTGTACCCGTCCCTTTGTAAATCTTGACCGGTTGGGTTTTTTAAGTATAATCATTTATTATGAAAACAAACTTAAACGTAATCACCGATAAGATCTTCCAAAAACTTCATGAGGGTTGGGTCATCGCCAACCATATCCTGGTTTCGTTCCATGTCGCGTTCATATCTTCCGTACTATCGATCCCGGCCGAACTCAAAGGTAAAGGCGTGTTGGGGTTCGTGTTCACCAGCCCGGACACGATCATCTCCGCAGCCTTCTGGTATATCAGCTTTCACACCGGGATCGCGATCCACGAAATGGGTCATTACCTTCAGGCGGTCAAGCTGAACGCACTCAACGAGAGTATCCTATCCCGTGCTCAAAAGCGGTGGAAGTCCACCGGGTTCGGTAAGTTGGCCTGGTTTCTTGAAATGTACGTCAAGATACCCTATGGCAAATTCGAAGGCGTGAAGCGCGAGGGTTTAACTTATTATCCCGAGGCACCTTTCAACCTAAGCGTCGCCGCGGCCGGTCCGGCGACGAGCGGTAACCTGGCGCTGGTCATGCTGCCGATCGCCGGGGTCCTTTTGGTTTGGGGTTTGATCGGCAACGTTCCACTCCCGGTTTATGTCGGCCGCCTGGCCTTGGGTATCGGATTGGTCGGACTGCTCGATTTCCTGCTCGCCGATCCGGGCAAGTACCGTGAATTCCGCGAACGCGAAGCTAAGGCCAAACTGAAAGCGGATAAAGTCGAGATTTCAAAAGAAAGCTGGTTAAACAAGGCTCGTCAAGTGAAAGCGATGATGATGAAGGGCCGGATCCAGACCATCACTTTGAAGAACGGGGATAAGGTGGGAGCGCCCTGGCAGTATCGCAACTGCGGGATGGGCGGCCGGCACACGGAGAAAGAATACCCGGAAAGCAATATCAGCATGCAGGAAATGATGTTTCTGCCTATCTGCGCGAAAAATTACGAGGAAGCACAGATGATCACGGTCGCCCTGCAGACAAGGTTGAAGGAGATCATCGAAAAATCCGCCGGCGCCCGGGTCATGGGCATCGGTCTGGAAGGCGGCCTGGCGCCTTACATCAGCAAAGAACCTCAGGACCTCGTACCCGAACAGCGGATGTGGCGGATGGCGGTTCAAGCGATCCGCGACATCGGTTACAAACCGGGGGATGATATCGCCATCGCTTTTGATCCGGCCCTGAGCGAGCTGTCCAACGCCTATCGCGAGGAATTCAACCAGCCGGACAGCGTGGGCATGTACTATTTCTGGCGCAGCGAAGAAAAAGTCGTGATGTCCCGGGATCAATTGGTTGAAATTTATAAAAAGGCTGTGGAAGAACACCCGATTTTTTCCCTGGAAGATCCGTTTGCCGAAGACGATGATGAAGGCTGGCGCTTGCTCATGAAAGAATTGGGTGATAAGGTCTTTATTATCGGCGACGATAACATCACCACCAAGGATTCCACGATCGAATCATGCGCGGATAAAGGATTAATCAACTCGGCGCTCATCAAGGCGAACCAGATCGGCACGCTGTCCGAGTGCCTGATCGCCATGCTCGTCGCCCTGGGCAAGAAACTCGACCTCGTGGTGTCTCACCGCTCCAAGTCGCCCAACGACGACATGGAAGCCCAGATCGCATTGTCGGCCAACTCGATGGGTTTAAAAGCCGGCGGCGGAGCCAACACGGAACGACTGTTTAAGTACGGATCCGTAACCAAGATCATGAAGGAACTGGAGAGATCGACAAAGAGCGTGGGGGAGACGAAATCCGCTCCGAACGCGGTCGAATTCCTGAACAACCTGGTGATAACCGATATCATTGCCTACGAGGAACCGACCAACGCCGGTATCCCCTCGGTCGGAGTCGACATCTACGTCGGCGTCAAGGACAGCGAGGAGTACCGGAAAGTTTTAAAATTCTCAGGTTCAACGCCCCTCGGCACTTCGGCCGGAACCGGCGAGGCGATCCATCTGATCGACAGCACGATCGAAAAGTGCCCCGCGGTCGAAAAATTCCCCGAGCTTTTCACGGTCCAACCGGATAAGACCTATAAGTTCAAGAAAGGTTCGGCCGAGGCCGATGTCCTGGCCAAGAACGACGAGGATTTGAAAAAGCTCTGGAAGCAGGTCCAGCGCTACGAAGGCAAGGGCTGTCAGAACGCGGTTAATTATCTATTGGCGATCATCGCCCCTGAATTTATCGGCAAAAAGGTCAGCGAATTCCAGCGGATCATCCTGGTCGACAAGAAACTGCTGCAGCTGGAAAAGGAAACCGCGGTCAAGCGGGGCAAAGTCCCGGCCAACGTCAGCGGCGACGAGGCGATCGAGATCATGCAGCGCAAGGGCAATTTGGGCATGAACGCGATCCTGTCCATGTCCCTGGCCCTGGGTCGCATGATCGGACTGGTCCAGGGCAAGGACCTCTGGCAGCTGCTCCGGGCTGAGATGAAGGAGGCCGTAGCCAAGACGATCGTGGAATCCGGCGGCAAGGCCGACAAGGAACAGCCTTTCGACGAATTGATCAAGGGCCTGCAGAAGGCCGAAGAGAAGCTCCACAAGGAAGGCAAACCACTCTTCCAGGCCCTGCGCAAGCACATGCCGATATATTAAAGAAAACAGATATGAGCATAAAGCTAACAGAATAAAAAACATGTCCGTTTGGATTCAAACATCCGCGCCCCGCGGTTTCCGCGGGGCGCGGATGTTTTATGGAAAGGGTATTGACAACGTAATTGGATATAATATAATTTCAGATCTTTACAAGGAGGAGAAATATGCGCAGTTTTCTAATTGTTTTATTCTTCATGCCCGTCATCTGGTTGCAGGCCGAAAGTATCACGTCAGATTCCGATGCCAATATTTTCGTGATCGGTCTTGCGGCGCAGAGGGCTCTGGAAATCACGGGATTCAAGCCCTGGGAAACGATCGGCGATTCCAGCCTAACCATTCAAACCGATATACTTAACCTAAACCAAGAACAGATGATCAAATATGCGGGTGAAAAACCGCCGGCATTGGTACGCGGACGGTTAACCATAATCATCCGGACCCAAGATTCCAAACATTCGTCATTCACTCTGGAATTCATCCTCGAAAAACAGTCGGATCCCGTATCGTGGGTGAAGATAAAATCACCAGGCGATTTCGAAAAAGAGATGGTCGCCGTGATCCAAAATTTAATTGATAGATATCGAAAATCACCAAGTTTGAACTGATCTTTTAAACACACAGGGAAGATCCTTATGGAGGAGATGGAGGAGAAAATGAAGATCCCGAAATATTATCTCGTTTTTCTAATCCTGGGTTTGGTTTTAATGCCGAACCTAGGTCAGGCCTTGATCCAGTGGAACATCCGGGCGCCCATGCCGATCGGGGTGAGCCACTTCGGCTGCGAAACCTATAACGGCCTGGTCTACTGTTTCGGAGGTTCGCTCATCTGGTCCTTTGATTCAATGACGAGCGCCAATCAAGTTTTTAATCCGGTTACCAACTCATGGTCGACCGCCGCGCCCATGATCTATAAGCGTAAATCGTTCGCGGCGACGGCGATCAACAACGTGTTCTACGTGGCCGGCGGCATCGACACCGCATATGCCGGCACGCCTTCGGTTCTAGCCGAGTCCTTCAACGCCACTACCAACACTTGGACTCAGATCGCCAGCATGTCGGTCGCGCGCTACGGATGCTGCGCGGCCGCGGTAAACGGCCGGGTTTATGTGATGGGCGGCGAAACCGGTCCGGCCGGATTTCCCAATACCAACGCCAACGAGGAATACAATCCGGGGACCAATACCTGGCAGACCCGGGCGTCCATGCCCGAATCCTTGCGCTATTCCGGCAGCGTGGCTTATAATAACTTGATCTATCTCTACGGCGGTTCGCGCAACAGCGGCGTGAAGAACGAGTACGTGTACGTATACAATCCGGCGACCAATACGTGGTCGACGGCGGCCGGGACAATGCCTACTCCGCGGTCCACCCTGATGCCCGATTCGCTGCGGAATTTCATGATCACGGTCGGCGGCGCATACGGCGCGTCCACCGAGACCAACGTCGCCGAATGCTATTATCCGGGGACCGGAGCGTGGATTTCGGAAACGCCGATGAATTACGCCCGCTACGGGAACGGCTTTGTACGCGTCGATTCGTTCGTTTACTGCTGCGGCGGGACCTATAGCAGCGGCGAATATCCCTACAATTACACCGAGGGCGGATTGTACATCTATGTCGGCCTGCTCGTGGATCCGGATCAGTCCGATTCCATCGTCCCCGGCGCGACCCGGGCTTACACGTTGACCGTGACCAACCAGGGCGACCGCAACGACGTCATCGACATCACGACTTCGGGCACGCTGCCCGGTTGGACCGCCACACTGTACCAGTCGAACAACGTCGATACCCTGACCGACACGGACGCCGACGGCGTCAAGGACGTGGGTTCCGTGCCCCGGCTCGGCGGTACCCGTAATTTTGTCGTCCGCGTAACCGCTCCGGGAGCCGCGCCCGCGGGCCAGACCGATAACACGACGGTCCGGGGTGCCTCCTCGATCGACATCCAAAAATTCGATAACGCGGTCTTGACGACCCGGGTCCGGGGCGTGACGGATATCTTTGTTATCCCCGACACCACGGGTTCGACTCTGCCCGCGGTGGCGGTCAACTACTTCCTCCGGGCAGTGAACAACGGGAATTTATCGGATACGGTCAACCTTTCGACCTTCCATACCACCGTCGGTTGGACCGCGCAGCTTTTCGATTCCGCGGGTGCGACGCCGATCACCCGGATCGCCGTCTCCGCTTTCGGCGGGATCAGCCGTTTTACCCTGCGGATTACGCCCGACGACACGGTCGTTGCCGGGTTCCGGGATACCACCTATGTCCAGGGCGTCTCCGTATTTAATACGGCAGAGATGGATACGGCCCGGGTGATCACCGTGATCAACGGTTTCACCGCCGTGGTCGTGGATCCGGACACGCTTGGATTCACCGCCCCCGCCACGCCCATCACCTATACCCTGCGGGTGACGAACAACGGCAACGTATCGGACACGTTCAACCTGACGTCGTCGGGCACGAAGCCGGGCTGGACCGCGCAGATCCTGGACACGTTAAACAATCCCATTACGTACATCACGGTTCCGCCTTACGGCGGCATGCGCCGGATGCGGGTGCGGATCGACCCGCCGGATACGGTGAACGCCGGGGCAAGGGACACGACTTTGGTGCGCGGCACGTCGCGTTTCAATGCGGCGGTATTCGACAACGCCCGGGTGATCACGGAGATCACAGGTTTTGCGGCCTTGCTCGTCGAGCCGGATACTGTAGGCAGCACCCTGCCCGGCGTGGTAGTGAACTACAGTTTACGCGCGATCAACAATGGCAACGTGTTGGACACGGTCAACCTGTCTTCTTTCCACACGTCGGTCGGCTGGACCGCGCAGATCATGGATTCGGCCGGCAGCGCGCCGATCATGCGATTGGCGATCAACCCCTACGGCGGGGTCCGCCGGTTCGTCCTGCGGATCACGCCGGACGACACGGTGGTGGCCGGTTTCCGGGACACGACCTATGTCCGGGGCATATCGACCTACAACGCCACGGTGCGGGACAGTTGCCGGGTGATCACCTTGATCAACGGTTTTGCTGCCGTGGTCCTGGACCCGGACACGCTGGGATTCACCGGGCCGGGTACGCCCATCACCTATACCCTGCGGGTGACGAACAACGGCAACGTGCCGGATACGTTCAACCTGACGTCGTCGGGCACGAAGCCGGGCTGGGCCGCGCAGCTCCTGGATACGCTGGGCAATCCGATCTCGATCATACTCGTGCCGCCCTACGGCGGCATGCGCCGGATGCGGGTGCAGGTCGATCCGCCGGACACGGTGAACGCCGGGGCAAGGGACACGACTTTGGTGCGCGGCACGTCGCGTTTCAATGCAGCGGTGTTCGACAACGCCCGTTTGATCACGGAGATCACAGGTTTCGCCAGCTTCCAGGTTGAACCAGACACGATCGGCGGGACGTCGCCGGGTGTGCCCGTGATTTACCCGATGCGGGTGATCAACAACGGCAACTTGGCGGACACGATCAACTTTTCTACCGCGCATACACTACCTTTATGGACGGCGGAGCTATTGGATTCAACGGGATCAGTACCCATCACGCGACTCGCGGTCGGCCCCTGGGGCGGCATCCGCCGGTTCGCGCTGCGGATACACCCGCCGGACACGGTAATTTCCGGAACGCAGGATACGACCTTTGTCCTGGGTACTTCGACCTTCAATGGAACAGTGCGGGACAGCGCACGGGTGATCACGGCGATCGGCAGTTACGCGAGCATTCTCATCGTTCCGGACACGACCGGCTATACCAATCCCGGAGTGGTTATCAATTATCCGCTCCGGGCGGTCAACGACGGCAACGTCCCGGATACGGTCAACCTTTCCTCATTCCACACATCGATCGGTTGGACCGCGCAGTTATTGGACTCGACCGGCAGCGCGCCAGTCACGCGGTTGTCGATAACTCCCTACGGCGGCGTGTGCCGGTTCTTGCTCCGGATCACGCCGGACGACACGGTCGTCGCCGGGTTCCGGGACACGACTTACGTCCGGGGCATATCGACCTACAACGCCGCGGTACGGGACAGCGCGCAAGTGATCACGGTGATCAACGGCTTTGCCGCCGTGGTCCTGGACCCGGATACTCTCGGTTTCACCGGACCGGGCACGCCCATCACGTATACTTTGCGGGTCCGCAATAACGGCAACGTCAACGATACCTTCAATTTAACGTCGTCGGGCACGAAGCCGGGGTGGGCCGCAGTGATCATGGATACGCTCGACAACCCGATCCCCTGGATTACGGTTCCGGCGTACGGCGGGCAAAGGAATCTTCACGTCCGGATCACGCCTCCGGATTCGGTTAACCAGGGTGTGCGGGACACGACCCTGGTGCGCGGCGCGTCGCGTTTCAATCCGGCGGTTTTCGATAACGCCCAACTGATCACCGAGATCGGCGGCTTCGCGTCTTTGCTTATCGAGCCAGACACTGTAGGCAGCACCCTGCCCGGCGTGGTAGTGAACTACAATTTACGCGCGATCAACAATGGCAACGTGTTGGACACGGTCAACCTGTCTTCTTTCCACACGTCGGTCGGCTGGAC
>Ga0315294_10004326_pt1 | contig 15476 bp, 13 predicted proteins | sample YL17G13_40_MG_FD_203626 | JGI IMG/M metagenome (GOLD analysis project Ga0315294, IMG submission 203626) | Sediment microbial communities from Yellowstone Lake, YNP, Wyoming, USA - YL17G13_40 | ecosystem: Environmental > Aquatic > Freshwater > Lake > Sediment | place: USA: Wyoming | collected... | reverse complement strand
TCGAGGATCGATCCGGTGCCGGGGTTCGCGACGACGTTGTCGGTGTTGGTGGCGGTGGAGATCGCGGACATCAAGCGGTTTCCGACGGTGGGCGATCTTCATTCGTATGCGGGAGTGATCCCCTCGACGTACGCCTCTGGGGAACGGCTGCATCACGGGCGGATCACCAAACAAGGGAGCGCCTGGCTGAGATGGGCGGCGGTGGAGGCGGTCTATCCGGCGATCAAAAAGGATCTGGGGCTACGGGTCTTATACAACCGGCTGGCCAAGCGGAAGGGCCCGAACGTGGCCAAGGTCGCCGTGGCGCGCCGGCTGCTGACCATCATATATCGCGTGCTGAGCGAGAAGAGGGATTACATACCGGACAAGATGACAAGATCGGCTGCCTAGTTCCCCCCTTAACGGACTCGCAAGAGTCGCGTTCCCGTAAAGGTTTAGGAGCCGATACCGAAAGCTACGGTGCGCTTCCAGGCGCGGATAGAAGGGTGGTTCACAAAACCGAGGCAGCCATAAAGAATAAAACAAAGAAAGAGACGGGGTGCTTGCGTTTCGCCATCATAGAAGGGGGGGGGAATTACCTATAGCGCGGTAAGTCTCTTCTTGGCGTCGGCGATTTCGGGATGGCTGGAATCGGCATCCTTCCAGCCTTCTAAGAAGCGCTGATATTGAGCTTTCGCCTGGTCCTTCAGCCCCTTCTGCTCATAAATCTGACCTAGGCGATACCGGTACAGGGGATGGATGAGATTGCGGATCTGGTTCTTGGGGTCGATCGTCGTCAGGCGCTCGTACTCCGCGATCGCCTTGTCGAGATCTCCCTTTTTCCAATAGGCCCTGGCCAGGACGTCTTTGAGGAAGGGGATGTTATAGAGGGCCAGAATCGGCCCATTCATGCTCTGAAAATCCGGCGTGACGATCTTCAAGCCCGCTTCGATGGCTTTCTCGAGCGAATTCTCGGCGAGATAGACCTCCGCTTCCAGGAGCCGGTATAGCAAGGCCATAACGTCCTGCAGGCTGGATTCCACTTTGGGCAGGAGAGGCTCGATCTCTTTGAGCCTGGCTCGGGCCGCGTCCAAACGACCCTGCTTCACGTCGACCCAGCCGTTGAAGAAGGCGTGCACGGCTGAGTAATAGTTTTTGGAATCGGAATCTCGCTTCAATCCCCATTCGCTATAGGCTTGGAAGGCCTTGCGGGCCTGATCGTATTCTCCCCGGTCGGCACAGAGGAAGGCAATCATCCAGTCTGTGAAGGCCGCAAAGGTCGTGAGATTCTCCTTCTCCGCCTGCTCTTTGATCGACGCACAGCCGGCCCGGCTTTCATTCCAGCGGCCGAGGAAATAGTCGTAGAATGCTTTCATCCAATGGCCCGCGATTTTTTCGAGGGCGATCGGGGCCCTTTTGATGAACTCTTCGATCCAGCGCCGGGTTTCGGGATAATTTTCTTGAACGGCGAAGACATAGGCCAGGCCATTGCATGAGCCATAAAAATCGGGCCTGATGTCCAGGGCTTCCTGATATTTGGCCTTGGCTTCCTCGAACTTTCCCATGCGGAAAAAGAGCTCGGCGAGGGAATCGATGGGATTGGCCTGGCCCGGATTGATGGCGGCGTAGCGCTCGAAACATTGAACGGCTTTTTCAAAATTTCTGATTTTTGCGTAGGCGTAGCCGGCCTGGTTGAGGGCCATTCCAAAATCCGGATCGAGGGCCAGGGCTTTCTCGTATTCGGTGATGGCTTCGGGATTTTTTAGCCTGTCATCGTAATATTGGCCGAGCTCATAATGGACTTGTTTTTCCTGGGGATAAGCCTTGGTCAATTCCTGGAGTATACGGATCCTTTTCTCCACGTCCCTTTCGACCGAGCCCGCGTAGGCGGCCTCGATGTAAAGCCGCTCCTTTTCGGTCGCTTTCGCGGAATATTTCTTGGCCATCTCATAGGCGTCGTTTCGGGCCTTGGAGTCAAAGATTGAGCCCGCAACCTTGCCCAAATATAGGTAAGCCACGGCGAACGCGGGGTCGATCGACACGGCTTTTTCCAGGAATTTGCGGGCGTCGGCATAATAGAATTTCTCGTAATCGTCGCGGCCGCGGAGGAAATAGTTGTAGGCTTCCATCGAATTCGTGGTCAGATCGGCGATCTTCGGCAAGGAGATCTCGATCTTAGCCGCAACCGAGCCGATCCCCCGGGAGATGCCGCGGCTGATCTCGTCGATCTGCGTCCTCAGGACGCTCGAGACGCCGTCTCCCTTGGCCGAGGCCGTCTTGAGAAGCTGTTTCGTCGCGGCATCCACGACCTGGACATTCGTGGCGAAGGCCTCGCCCGCTTTGATGTAGCTGCCGAGGACGAGCGCGTCGACGCCCTCCTTGCGGCAGACCTCGAATCCGGCTTCTTCGTCAGTGATCGCCGAGAGGCTTTTTCCCGTTTGACGGAGAAGGTCCTTCAGCCTTTCCCAGGAGGTCACGCGGAAAAGGCCGGACTGTTCGAGGCTGGTGATGAGGAGGTTGGGGATGGCTTCCTGAAGGTAGTCGAGGTTCGGGTCGCCGGTCTGGTTCTTGAATCCGATGACGGCGATGGCGCGCTTGGGGCCTGCGTGGCGCGGCAGGATCTTCAGGAGGGCGAACCCGACGACGATGACGGCCAGGACGGCGGCGAGGGGCCAGATCGCCTTTTTCAGCGTGAATTGGACCGTGATCTGTTTCGAGGTGAGGGGCCTGTGGATCGGGAGGGGATGAGGCGTCGTCGGAAGATCCTTCTCGATCCGGCCGAGCTCGGCCAGGACTTCGTCGGCGCTCTGAAAGCGGCGGTCCGGCGACTTTTCCAGGCATTTGAGGATCACGCGGCTGAGCGAGTCCGGGATCTGGGCGCTTATTTTGCGCGGGTCGGGGGGCGGCTCGCTTTTCTGCTTGACGGCCACGCTCAAAGGCGTTTCTCCCTCGAACGGGAGGTGTCCGGTCAGCATCTCGAAGAGGATTATGCCGAGCGAATAGATGTCGGAGCGCTGGTCGGCGTCCTTGCCGTCGACCTGTTCGGGCGACATGTACTCCGGGGTCCCGATCATGATCCCGGCCCCCGTGATCCCTTTGGCTTCGAGCGACCGGGCGATCCCGAAATCCATGATCCGCACGTTGCCCGCCTTGTCGATCATGATGTTGGAGGGTTTGAGATCGCGGTGGATGACCCCGAGGCGGTGCGCTTCGGACAATCCCTCGCAGACCTGGCGGGCGATGGCCGTCGCCGTGCCGACGGCCAGCTGCCGCGACCTCCGAATGAAGCTCTTGAGGTCCTCGCCCGGGACGTACTCCATGGTGATGAAGTGAAGGCTTCCCTCCTCCATGAGCTCGTACATGCGGCCGACGTTCCTGTGGCTGATCTTGCGGGCGATCTTGATCTCGTTGTTGAATCTTCGGGTTGTTTCTTTGTCGGTGGCGATTTCCGGTTTTATGAGCTTGAGGGCGACTTCCTCGTTGAGCTTTTTGTCCAGGACCCTGTAAACGCGGCCCATCCCCCCTTTGCCCAGCTCTTCGATGACCTGGTAGCGGCCGGCAAAGGTCGAGCCCGTGGTGAGCTCCTTGACGGGGATTCTGAGGGTCTCCGTCTGGAAAGCCGGGATCTCTCCGGACGCGGGCCGGATCTGGGTCCCGCACTTGCTGCAGAAATCGCTGTCTTGGGGGTTGTCGGAATGGCAACGAGGACATTTCATCGCTTTGTCCCCTTGGATGCGGATGAAGATAGAATATTGCTAATGAGGAGAAGAGTCAAATCTATAAGAAATGGGCAGCGATCCGTGTAACACGGATAAAATATAACATGAATTCTGTTACCTGATCTCTTTGATGGACTTGATGGGGGAATAGAATCCGGCGGCCGTCATTTTATTAAGGATTGCGTCGGCTTCTTTTGCCGATATGATTTTTGCTGTGACGGCTTTTTTCAGGATCCCGAGCGTCCCTGTCAATTTCACGCCGAGACGCGCGCCTTCCCGTCTTGCGACTTTGTCGTCGCTGGCGAAGATGAGAGTCCGCTCCTTCGCCGCGGCGATGCTCGAGGCTTCTCCGCAGCCGAGAGACATGGACAGGTTTTCGAAGAGGCCCTTTTCTGTTGTTGAAACGAGAGGGATTTCCTTGACCAGGCCCTGTTGGATCGCGGATTTGATTTCGATAAGCTTAGCGTGCCTCAGTTGGAGGCCTTTCGTGATCTCGGCGTTGACAAAATCCGTGACGGCGGCCGTCCCCGGATAAAGCGTCCGGATAACAGAAAACGATCCGGACATGGCGAAATTCGAAAGGACGCAAGAATCGAAGACGATCTTAAGCATTGGAGAGATCTTGGCTGAGATCCTCGGACTCGGCGACACGGAGGGGAATGCCGCGGTCTTTGAGATAGAGCCGTGCGGAAATGGGATCGAGGCCCAAGATCTCGGCGAGCTTGCCCAGGCTTATGAATCCTTCCCGATAGGCGCCGAGTGCAATCGCTTTGCGTTCGTCGACCATGTCTTTCTTATTATAGGTCGTATCGACGGCCTCTCGGACGAGCTTTCCGAGCGTCCGGCCCTTACTTTGGGCATAGGATTTCAGCTTCTTATATTGGTCCTCGCCGAGCATGATGTTCGTTCGCTTCATGGGGCACCTCGTATATGTGTAAGAATATGTGTATATATTAATATATTATCTAAGAATGAGCAAGCCGCTTTATTGAGCTACAGGGATAGACGGAGAATGAGGGAGAATATTCTCAGAGGAGATCCTTCGCTTCGTTCAGGATGACCGGGGGCGACGTGTCTTTTCGAGTAGCGTAGCGACGCGGCAATCTCGTGTGAAAATAGGGTATTAAGTATTGTGCTACCTATTTCAGAAGGCTGCGCTTGATAATATAAAAGAGCAGTTCCTTGTACGTGGCGGCCCGGTCGCTCTCGTTCACTGCCAAGTCGAAAAAGAGCATGTCGAACACGCTTAGGATGAGGGAGGCGACGCTCTCGACCTCGAAGCGCTTCTTGACTTCAGCCTGAACAATCCCGTCCAAAAACCGCGTCAGGACGCCGGCCATCGTCCTCCGATTCGAGATCGACCAGTCGATGTGCTCGGAGAGGTTTTTATGCGTGAGATGGTGGTATTCGAGGTTGAAGACCCGCAGGAACTCACGGTGGGCATCGACCAGCCGGACCGTGGAGTCAACGATCTCCTCGAGGACCTCGAGGCGATCCTTGTCCTGTTTCAGGAACTCCAGGATGATGCCGTTGATGCGCTCATGGAGGCGGACGTGAATGTCCATGAACAGGTCATTCTTCCCTTGGAAGTAGTTGTAAAGCGTCGGCTTGGACAGGTCGCAGGCCCGGGCGATCATGTCCATGCTCGTCTTTTCGAAACCGTAGCAGACGAAAAGGTTCTCGCTCTTGCCGAGGATAAAATCACGGATGACGGTTTCCTTGGTGATTTTCGCGTCTTTCATTTTGATCCGCCCGCCTCCTTTTAGAAATAGTACCGGAAGGCGAAAAAGACGAAGTTCGGGTAGGCCCCGAACTCCGAACGGAGCCGGAGCGGAGAGACGGGTACGTTCGGGTCCGCGCTGAGCGCGGGGCTTCGGCCGAGCCTCAGCAAAGCGCCGGCCGCTAGGTAAATATTCTCGGCGACGTTGTATTCCGCCTGCGGAAAAAGAGCCGCCGATCCGTCGGCGATATTCCAAAGGACCAGTCCCGTGACCGGAAGAAGCGGGTGGAGCTGATAGCTGAGTCCGACGGCGGCGTAATGACGGCCCATCAAGTAGACCGATCCGCGCGTGTAAGCGATTGTCGAGAACCGCTCGAGGTAAGACTCGGGCGAGGCCGCTCCGGCCGAATTGAAATGATATTCGAAGAAGCCGTAGATCCGGTTGCTGGGGCTGCCGTCGAGCCCGGCCGAGAGCCGGTAATATGTTTTTTCCGAGGGACGCGTCGCGTCGGCAGGAGCCAAGGCGTCTGGAATGACGGCGGCCGCCTCTATCCACGCTCCCGCCCCGCCGATCGAGCCGGCGACATCCAGGCCGATGAGGGCGTTTTCCTGGAATACGAGGCCGAGGGCGGTCACATCCATCCCTAGAAGGGGAGCCCTAGCTTTGAGATAGAAGGCGCTCTTGTCAAAGGAAAAGTGGTGTCCGAAGACGTAGCCGGCGTCGATTTCGCTAAGGGTTCCGAGGGGGACCCTCCAGCGGACTGCGTCCACGCCGTATCGTTCTTCCTTATCGAGCTCGTTGAAGGAAAATGGGGCGATCACGTCGGTCGGGCTGACGACGCGGGCGCTTCCCCAAGCCACCGGCTGGCGGCCGACCGAGACGTCGCCCCATTTCGTTTTCAGGGTGAGGAAGAGCCGGTCGAGGTTCTGATAGACGCCGACGCTGCCGAGCGGCGCTCCGGTCCGGGGGAGAAGCCGCTCGTGAAGATCCGCCAGGCGGTAGGCCGTCGTCTCCAGATGGAATCCGAAGGCCGAGCCGGCGAACAGCGACGGGTCCTGGATGCGCGGCGAAATGTCGTAGGCGGCCTGGACAGAGATGTTTTTAGCCGGCGTCCAATCGAATTTCAGGCGAAGGCGATTGTTTACCGCGCCCATGAGCGCCGGTTCAGGCGCGCCCTCCGGACGCGGAAGCTGGAAGACGACGGAAAAGCTCTTGACGTATCCGCGCACGCGGAAGAGGGGATCCTTCTGCGCTTCATCCGACTCCTGGGCAAGTCCCCCAACCGCAGGGATAAGCGCCGCGACAATCACGGCGATCGCCGCCGCGATCGATCGCCGGGCCCGACGAACCCGATCAGGCCGAGGTCGCATGAAAGATCCTCCCGCCCTCGCGGTCCTCGTCGCTGTGGATGAGGCCGTCCTTGATGACGATGACCCGCCGCGCTCTGTCCATGATCATCGGGTCATGGGTGCTGAAGATGAAGGTCATGCCCGTCCGGTCGTTGAGCTGTTTCATCATGGTCAGGAGGTCGGCGCCGGTCTTGGAGTCGAGGTTGGCGGTCGGTTCGTCTGCCAGGATCATGAGAGGGTGGGAGGCCATGGCCCGGGCGATGGCCACCCGCTGCTGCTGGCCGCCCGAGAGCCGGGTGGGGAAGCGGTCGCCGTATCCCGCCATGCCCAGTTGGTCCAGGATATCGGTCACCCGCCGCCGCCGCTCGTCGCGGACTAGCTTCTGGAGGATCATGACATATTCGACGTTTTCGACGACGGTCAGAACCGGGACGAGGTTGTAGGCTTGGAAGATGAAGCCGATGTGGTCGCGCCGGAAATCGGACAGCTCCCGGCCGCTCAATTCCGAGAGGAGCTTGTCCTTGAGCCAGACCTTTCCTTCGGTCGGGTGGTCGAGGCCCGAGATCAGGTTGAGAAGGGTCGTCTTGCCCGAACCCGACGGCCCGACGATGGCCGTGAATTCCCCGGCGTGGATGGTCAAGTCGATGCCGCGCAAGGCCTCCACGGACACGCCGTTGTCGGTATAGGTCTTCCGGAGATTCTCGGTGACGATCAATTTCACGTTCGCGTTTTCCATGGCTTCACTCCTTCACAAGGTCCTTCGCATGGCCTTGGTGATGCTCATTTTCGAGGCGTAACCGGCCGGGTAGAGGCCGACGAGCACGGTGAAAAGAAAGACAATGATGGGGTAGATGATAAACTGCTCGACGGTCATCACCGGGTAGAGGAGGTCCTTGAAAGAAACGCCGATGTATTCGATACCCCGGTAGTCGAGCCCGGTCTTGCAGATGATGAACGTGATGATGAAGCCGAGGACGATCCCCAGGCCGCTGCTGAGCAGACCCAAGGCGCCCGCTTCATAGATGACCAGCTTGCGGATGCCCCCCGGCCGCGTGCCGACGGCCCTCAAAACGCCGAACTCGAACATCCGCTCGTAGACGGACATGAACAAGGTGTTGATGATCCCCAGGGCGATGATGCCGAAGAGCAGGGCGCCGATGATGGCCGTGGCGAACCCAGCCAGGGCCGAGACCGCCTTGAGCTGAGGGAAAAGAACGGGCCAGCCGACGGCTTCATTGCCGTCGTTGGAGTAGTCCTTCCAGAGTGGATCGATCACGTTCGAGGCCATTTTTGGATCTCTGAGGGTGAGGGCGATCTGGTGGATGCCCTTTTTCAAGTTGAGCATGTCCTGGGCTTTGGACAGCCGGACGAAGACCATGCCTTTATCCATTTCGTCGATGGCGAAGCGGTAGATCCCGGAGATACGGAACATCTCCTGGGCCAGCTCATCAGACCCGGCTTGGGCGGCGGTCAGGACGAGCCGGTCGCCCAGTCTGGCTTGAAGCGTCTCGGCCAGCTTTACCCCGAGGACGATGTCCTGGGATCTCCCGCCGCGCCCTCCCGCGGGCGCGGCGGCCTCGAAGAAACGGCCTTCGACGACGGCCTCGCCGATCTTGGAAAACTTCCGCTCGGATTCCGGCTCGACTCCGACCATCAGGACCGGGCTGACTTCGCCGGCCGAGCTGACCATGGCGAAATTCAGCGTCCGCGGGGTGAACAATTTTACGCGCAGGTCCCCGGCCAGCCTGGCCAGGACGTCCTCCGCGCCGGCGATCACGCGGCCGGTCTCCTGCGTTTCGCGGAACCCGGCTGCGTGGATCTGGCCCTCGCCGCTGAACGAGCCCGTGGCCGTGTTGATCAGGCTGTCGGTCGTGCCCTTGACTATGGCGTCGCTGAAGATGAGCGCGGCCAGTCCGAAGGCGATGGCCGTGCCGGTGATGAAGGTCCGCCGTTTGTTCCTGAAGATGTTCCGCCAGGCGGCTTTGAGATGGATGTTCATGGCGCGTCTCCTCGTGTCCTCAGGCGAAGCGGATGGATCGGGCGGCGTCGGTCTTGGCCGCCTTGAGGGCCGGATAAACGGCGACGAGCAGGGCGGCGGCGAGGATGAGCAAGGACGGGATGATGTAGCATCGGGCCGAGATCTCGACCCGGAGCGTGTCGTAGACCATGCCGCCGAAGGTAAAGCCCTGGGAGAATTTGAATCCGTGCCGGGAGAGGTAGAGATTGACGGCCGTCCCGACGGCGCTGCCGACGACGATACTGCCGAGGGCCATGAGGAGCACTTCGTTCAGGATCATCCGGAAGAGCCGGCCGGGGCGCGTGCCCAGCGCTTTGAGCAGGCCGTGTTCCCGCCGCCGCTCCAGGACCGACATCAGGGTCGTGTTCAGGACGCCGATGGCGACGATGATGAAGACGACGATGAGCGAGACCTGGTGCTCCTTGTCCTCGGCCTGCATGGCCATATAGAAGCCGCGGGCGAACTCCTGCCAAGGTTCGACGGACAGGCGCGGATCGGCCAGGGCGGTTTCGACGTCCCGAGCGACCTTGGCCACCTTGTTGAGCTTGGGCGCGACGACCGCGATTTCGTGGGCCCGGCCTTCCAGGACGAGCAGCTCCTGGGCGTCGGCGATGTGGAGGAAGAGCGAGGTCCGGTCGGCAATCTCGTTACCGCTGTCGACCAGGCCGACAATGAGGTATTTCTCATTGGCCAGCGAACCGTCGGCGCCCTGGGTAACAAAGACGAGGGCGTCGCCCAGCTTGGCCTTGAGCGTTTTGGCCAGGCCGCGGCCGATGGCCGTTTCCTTGTCCGGACCGGCGGCGAGCGGCCGGCCTTCATAGATCTTTTTATCGAAGTTGACGGCTTTGTTCTCGAGGATGGGATCGATCCCGGTGAAAACGGCGGCCGCGGTCTTGTCTCCGACCGAGGCCAGTCCGGCCGATAAGACACGCGGCGCCCAGGCCTCAACACCGTCCGTATCGGCGATTTTCCGGCCGACCTTGAGATAGTCCGGGATGACCTTGTGGAGGGAGGGCTTGTCGAGATAACCCTGGGCGTGGACCTGGATGTGTCCCATGCTGTTGCGGGTGAATATGTCGATCATGCCGTTGAAGCTGCCGTCCGTGAGCCCGACCGCGATCATGACCAGGACGAAACCGCCGAACATGGTCAGCGAGGTCAGCAGGGACCGGCGCTTTTGGCGGAAGATGTTGCGAAGGGCCATTTTGGACATGGGCGTTTCTCCTGCGGCCGACTATTTTTGGGATTGGAGATTGCGAAGCGAGAAGATCTCGTCGCCCAAGGGGACGTCGAAGGCGAGCTTGTCGTAGCGGATGACGGTCTTGAACCCATCCTTGGTCCGCGGGATCATCTCCATGACCGAGGGCACGCTCCGCGCTCCGAACGTCTTGACCTCGCCGAAGCGGAGGGAGCGAACCAGGGCCCCGCGCTCGTCGAAAAATTCCTGCCAGAGCGGGATGAGGTCGGATTCCCGGATAGCGGCGATCGTCTTGTCCCAGATGATCGGAAGTCCTTCCTTCGGCCGGGATTCGATATAGATGACCCCGGGCTCGGCCTTTTCGGGTTGGATGAGGCGGGAGGTGAAGTCGTCGGCCAGCTTGTATTCCTTGACCAGGTCGTCGTTGGTGAAGTCCGAGCCCATCCAGGAGCTCATCATCATCGACGGGGGAAGCTTCATCACTTTGTCGGTCTTGGGGAAGTAGTTCCACATCTCGTTGCCGATCTTCAGCGTCCCCACGCCCTGCTCTTTGAGGGGGGAGAGGATCCGGATGAACATCCGGTCCTGCCCCCGGGTCCAGCCCCGGAGGACGAGCGTCCGCTGCCAGTTCGGGGTGACGATGGTCATCGTAATCTCAGCGGTGCTCGTCCGGCTGCGGTAGAGGTCGTCGATTCTCTTGAGGATCGTTTGGACGTCGGACGCCGCGTTCGCCTGGGCTCCAGCCGCCGGGATGCCGGCGGTCAGCCAGCAGACGGCGATGAGGCCGATGATCGATATCAGCTCCCGTGATCGCCTATTTCGAGGTCGGTTCATGGCTGCCTCCGATGCTTAGTCAGTCTGGCGAAGGGGCTCATATTTAACCCTCAATTAAGAATACGTACTATCAGTATAAATAGTTTACTTGAAGTAAAAAATATTTGTCAAGTCCATTTTTTGAATGAGGACACCGTTTCGTGTCCCCGTGAGGAATTTTTAAAAACGACCTTTGATGAGTCTGATCAGGATCGTCACCGCGGCCGGATCTTCGAGTTCTCCGAGGGCTTCGATGGCCGCCCGGCGGACTTCGGGATTAGCGTGCGTTTCGGCGATCCTGGCCAGGACCTGCAGGGCTTCGGCCGGAGGAAGCTCGGCCATGACCTCCACGGCTTGCCTCTGGACTTCCGTCTCTTTTTCGTCGAAGGCGGCGCGAGCCGTGGACGGTCCGACTTTCTCCGACGCCTTCTCGGCCAATCCCCGGACCGCTTCTTTCCGCAGTTCCTGGTCCGGCGCCTGCCGGGCGGTTTCGATCAAAAGATCCAGCGCTTCGGGGCGGGACATTTCGACCAATCCCGAGATAGCCCTCTCCCGGACCGCGGACGAGGTGTCGGATCGGATGACCCGCCGCAGAATGGGAACGGCTTGGACATCGTCCTGTTCGCCCAGGCCTTCGGCCGCTTGGCCCCGGATCGCCAGGGGCGCATTGCTTTTCAGAGCGCCGTCGAGGAACGGGATTACCAACCGGGGCTCCTGATGGACGGTGATTGCGGAAAGCAAATCCTCTTTTTTGTCCCAGGCGGCTTCGGTCCGGTAGAGGGATTCGAGATACGAGACGCTTTCATCGTTCTTGGCCGAACCGAGCCAGACGAGCGGCAGGCCTTCGAAATCGAACGCCAGCTTGAGATCGCTGATTTCAATGAGGGAGGGACTTTGTTTCGATCCGGGGAAGAACCTTAAGAAAATGCCGATCTCTTTAAGAACCTGCCGCTCCGGCGTTTCTTTCCTCTCCGTCTCATCCAGCGCTTTGCGGGCGGCCTCGCGGAGGATTTCGTCGTCCGGGCGTTTGGGCGGTTCGCCTTTGATTTTAACCGCGAGCAGATATTCGATCGTCGGCTCGATCTGTTCGGGCCGGCCGGACCAGCCGTGCCAGGATCCCATATACGAGTGCTCGCCCATGAGCCTCCGGATGGAATAGCCGATCCAATATCCTTTGGCGAAAATCGGCAGTGTCGACTGCCGCGCCGCCCAAGTGAAACGGTCCGTGAGGCGGGCGGCGGAATCGGGCGTTATCAGGATCTGGCCGGGCGGAACCGGCTTTTTCCAACCGGCCAGAGGCTGGAGCCCCAGGACCAGGAGCAGGGGATAGATTAGGCTTCGTCCGCGCATGGCTTTCGGTCAGAATTGAGCGCCGGGATCCTTCTTCTTGAGGATGTCGAGAAGAGCGGTCTTGGCTTTGGGGGTCCCGATTCTGCCTAGGGAGGATACGGCGGCGGTCCGGACGCGGAGGACCGCGTCGTTGCGCGCTGCGTCCAGGAGGACCGGAACGGCGTCATCGCTTTTTGTCTCGCCGAGGGCGCGGGCGATGTCCTGGCGGAGGTCCGGATCCTTCTCCCCTTTGAAAATCCGGATGAGGAGGGAGGTCGGAGGGATCTCGTCCTCGTCGTGTTCGGCCAGTGTTTCCAGAGCGGCCCGCCGCACGTCGCGGTTTTTGGCTTTCTGAAAAATTTCAAGGAGGATGGGAGTATTGTCGGGCTGGCTGATCTCGGCCAGGGCCTGAACCGCCGACCGGCCGGGCTCCTCGCCGGGGCTGTCCAGTGCTTTCGCCAGCAGAAAAGACTTGGCGATTTCCCCGCCCGCTTCGGCGATGGCCTCGATCGCCGCGCTCTGGATCTCCTCATTCGGGGCGGCGGCGAGGATCTCTTTCAAGATGTCGAGCACCCGCTTGTCCTTTTGTTCGCCGATCAAACGGATGGCCGATTGCCGAAGCTCCCGGTCTTCGTCCTTCATGGCGATGTCCTTGAGGAGGGGAAGGATCTCTCCTCCTTTCCGTTCCGAAAGCAGCTCAAGGGCGGCCTCCCGGACCTGAACGGCCTTGGCCTTGGCCAGGATCTCTCTCGCCGCCTCGGCCGCTTCCGGGCCTTCGATCTCATCCAGGGCGCCCACGGCGGTCCTGGCGATGTCGGGGTCGGACTCCGTCAGCGCGATCTGCTTGAAAAAGGGGATGTATCGAGGATCGCCGATTTCGCCGGCGGCCTCGAGCGCCGCGACCTTGAGCTCCAAGATGTTTTCTTTCTGGAAGAAGTCTCTGAGAAAGGGGAAGACGTCGGGGCTTTTTGCGTCGGCGATCGCGTGCAACGCCTCTTCGCGGATGTCCACGGAGGGATCGATCCGGGCGATGTCCATCAGCTTTTTCAGGGCGAGCGGATCATCGCAATCATCAAGGACGGAAACGATCCGGGAGCGGAGCTTGGGATTGGCCTGAGGATCATAGAGATCGAGCAGGGCCTGGATCGCTTTCGTGTCGCCGATGTCCCTCAGCGCGTGAAGGGCGGTCAAAGCGACCTCGTCCTCGCTCGAGCTGTCGATCGCCCGGATGACGGCTTCATATTCGGGCTTTCCGCTTTTGGCCAGTTGATGGCCGAGCCGGACCATATTCGCCCGGGCGTCGTCGGCCCATTCGCTCGAAGGATACGACTTGATGAACTGTTGATAGCAGCGGAAGACGTCCTCCGCGGGCGCTCCGCTCTTCTCCATGACATAGCACCGCCAGAAGCGGGCATCGTCGACCCACGGGCTTTTCGGGTAGCTTTTGAGAAAACCGTCGAGCGCTTTGGCCGCGTCCGGCCATTTCTCGGCCATGACCAGGACGTAGGCCGCGTTGTACTTGAGGGCGTCCTCGGTTTGGGCCTCCGTCCGGAGACCGCTCTCGGACCGGTCGCCCGCTGAGGCGAACACCGCCAGGCAGAATAGAACGGCCACGGCCAACCCGGCTTTTTTGTTTAAAGGCATGGAGATCCTCCTTCGATGGAATTTGTCGCTAAGAAATCGATCGGGTCAAGGGACGAGCCTTCGGCTCGCCACTCGCCCGTGGCTTGTATCCACGGGCGAGTACGGCGGAAGTGGACCCCCGGGCAAAGCCCGGGGCCCCGGCCGCCGTCGGGTTCCGCGGAGAACCGCTCCGCCGCCGCGCGGCGATGATCTCGGCCAGATCGATCTTAAAAATGATGTCGCTGCTCTCGGCGCCGGCTTTGATGATGCCCAAAGCCGTCAGGTCGTCTCCTCCTTCCATGTTGGCGATTTGGAGAAGGATGCGCTCCAGGTCGCCGACGAGTCTCTCCAGTTGTCTGTTCTTGGAGTTGCGAAGATCGGTTTTGAGGAGGCTCGCTTCCCGGACCAGCTCTTTCGAGGCGTTCCGCTGGGCGGGAAGATTCAGCCCGCTGATATCCTTGGGATCGGCCGCGAAATTGACGACGGCCAGCAGGATGCGTTTCGATCGTTCCAGATACAACGAGGTCCGGCCGGAAAGGTCGGAACCCGCGGCTGCCGGGAGAACAATAGCGGACCCGCCGGGCCCGGGCTTGGCGGCTTGCCATTCGGGACGGACGAGAGTCCGTCCGATGAAGATGCCTGTCGCCACGAGAGCGGCCGCCGCGGCCGTCAGCGGCACCCAACGCGGGAGGCGGACGAAAGACAGGAGTTTATCGGATTGGGTCCGGACGGGAGAACGATCCAAACGGTCGTCCGCGGCCATGCGGGCTTGAAGGCGGTCCCAATAGCTGTTCCAATAGTCCTCTCCCGGATCATATTTTTCTCTGAGGTCCATGGTTTTAAACGCTTTCTTAATCATCTCGTAATGAGCGCGGCAATCCGGACATTCCGCGAGGTGCCGCTCTACGCCCCGTTTTTGCTCGGGGGCCAGGTTTCCGGACTGGTCCTCAAGAAAAGATTCGCGAAAGTCTCGACATTTAGGCATGGTCGGTCTCCTTGGGCCATCCCGCTTCGAACGCGGACATTTCTTTCTGGAGCTTTCGGATCGAACGAAAGATGTAGCTCTTCACCGATCCGAGCGAGACGCCCTGGATTTCGGCGATTTCTTTCAAACTGAGGCCGTGGTCGTGATGGAGAATGAAGGCCATCCTCTCCCGCTCTGAGACGGCGCCCAGGGCCCGCTCGATCCGGCCTCGCAATTGCCGTCGCTCGGCGGATGCCGCCGGATCCTCCTCTTTGGTCCCGGACGCCGCGGTCGCGGATTCCGGAAAGCCGGCGGGAAAAAACGGCCTTTTGCGGATGTGGTCGATCGCCGTATTGGCCACGATCCGATAAAGCCAGGAATTCAGGCTGCTCCCTTTTTTAAAGGTTTCGATGGAGCGAAAGACTTTAATGAAGGCCATCTGGGAGACGTCCTCGGCGTCGGCGTGGTTCCTGGTGAATTCATAAGCCAGACCGAAAAACTTCTTTTTATACGTCTCGACCAGCTCGTGGAACGCCTCCGGATCCCTGGCCGCGAGGCGGTCCGCCAGAGGTTCGGCGCTTGAGTCGGTCATCTTGTCTCCAATGTTTAGACGGGCCTCCTAAAGAATTGGTTGGCAGGCCGATTTTAACAGATTAGGTGCACATACCGTATGTGTACCTAATCCGATAGAGAAAGACGAGATTGCCACGTCATCACGCTCTCGCGTGATGGCTCGCATGTATGAAAGCGCTGCAGATGTCAAG